>Ga0209370_1000053_pt1 | contig 339503 bp, 282 predicted proteins | sample AgamicAtPrz_FD_187164 | JGI IMG/M metagenome (GOLD analysis project Ga0209370, IMG submission 187164) | Agave microbial communities from Guanajuato, Mexico - At.P.rz (SPAdes) (version 2) | ecosystem: Host-associated > Plants > Phyllosphere > Phylloplane/Leaf | place: Guanajuato, Mexico...
GGGGCACGAGTTCCACGTCCTGGTGCGCCCGCGCGAAGACCCGGAACAGCTCGTCGGCAAAGGCATGGCCGACATCGGTGACGCCGGCGAAATCGACTTCCGCCCGCTTGAACTGCGGCAGACGCGCCGCCACCCGACGCGCCTGCGCCCGCGAGTCCAGCATCTGCCCCGCGCCGACGACCAGGTTCAGCATCACCCGTGTCTGGTCGAAGGCGATGCCGCTGCCGTCCACGCTCCACTGCTCCAGCACCTGTTCCAGCGTGCGGGTGCTTTCCAGCGCCATGGCCATGTAGATCGAGCTGCCCTGGCGCGGCAGGCCCTTGCCGTCCTTCCACGCGTTGCCTTCCCAGGCCCGGCGCTGGAAGGCCTTGCCATTGGCGTGGATGTCGAAGACATCCGCCAGCTGCGAGCTGAAGAACAGCCCGCGACCGGTGTGCGCCTGCGGCTGCGTCGTCAGCCGGCCCTTGCTCAGCTCCAGCATCGCGTGGCGGGCGTCGGTCAGCTCGTAGGTGTCGCAGATCTTGTCGAAGACGCCGCAGCCGTCGTCGGAGACCAGCAGCTGCGCGTGGGTCGGCGTCTGGCGCAGCGACACGGTGACGCTGGTGCCGCCGCTGTGGTCGATGGCGTTGTTCACCAGCTCGGTGAAGCCGTGCTGGACCATGCGCGCGACATGCCGCGGCAGCTGGAAGTGGGGCGCGAAGTCGCGTTGCCAGACCACGTCCTCCATCAGCCCGTGCAGCGTGTAGCTGCGCGCCACCTGCCGCAGCGCGCCCGGCCCGAAGACCGGCCGGCGCGTGGTGCCCGACCGGGTCAGCCACTGGGCGTCGACCAGCCGGCGCAGCGCCGCCAGCGTCGCGCGATGGCTGGCGCCGGTGCGTTCCTCGACGTAGGCGGGCAGGTCCAGCGAATGCTCGTTGGCGGCGGCGGTGATCCACAGCGTCAGCTGGTCGATCGCGAGACGGGTCATGAGGGTCCTGGCGGGCGCGACGCGTCGCGCGAAGGGAAGTCGCGGGCGATCCGCGCCGGTGGCGACCGGACAAGGCACGAGGCTTGCTCCCACCGGAGCCGGGCCGCCCGGGCAAGAGCCTACCGGCCGCTTCTGCCGCCGCGCAAGCGCATTCACCCCTGTCCGAGGGGGCGAGGCGGCCTGCCCGGGTTCCGGCGGGACCGTCCCTCCGACGGGTGCTGGTATGGCACCAGTTCGGGGGGAGCCCCAGGTTGGTTACAGAGCCGGTCATGGGGGCTGGCTAGAATCCCGCCCAGTTACGGCGCGGTTACGGCATGGTGTTGGCGCCGGTCCGCGGCCCAAGGATTTTTCACTTCCTCGGAGAACTCTCATGGCACTCGTCTCGATGCGCCAGCTGCTGGACCACGCGGCCGAACAGGGCTACGGCATTCCAGCGTTCAACGTCAACAACCTGGAGCAGGTGCAGGCCGTGATGGCCGCGGCCGACGAGGTCGGCGCCCCGGTCATCCTGCAGGCCAGCGCCGGCGCCCGGAAATACGCCGGCGAGCCCTTCATCAAGCACCTGATCCAGGCCGCGGTCGAGGCCTACCCGCACATCCCGCTGGTGATGCACCAGGACCACGGCACCAGCCCCAAGGTCTGCGAGGGCGCGATCAACCTGGGCTTCGGCTCGGTGATGATGGACGGCTCGCTGATGGACGACGGCAAGACGCCCGCCAGCTTCGACTACAACGTGGACGTGACCCGCCGCGTCGTCGAGATGGCGCACAAGGTCGGCGTCACCGTCGAGGGCGAACTGGGCTGCCTGGGCAACCTGGAAACCGGTGACGCGGGCGAGGAGGACGGCATCGGCGCCGCCGGCAAGCTGGACCACAGCCAGATGCTGACCGACCCCGAGGAAGCCGCGGTCTTCGTGAAGGCCACGCAGCTGGACGCGCTGGCCATCGCCATCGGCACCAGCCATGGCGCCTACAAGTTCTCGCGCAAGCCCACCGGCGACATCCTGGCGATCTCCCGCGTCAAGGAGATCCACAAGCGCATCCCCAACACCCACCTGGTGATGCACGGCTCGTCGAGCGTGCCGCAGGAGCTGCTGGCGATCATCAACCAGTACGGCGGCAAGATGAAGGAGACCTTCGGCGTGCCGGTCGAGGAGATCCAGGAAGCCATCAAGCACGGCGTGCGCAAGATCAACATCGACACCGACATCCGCCTGGCGATGACCGGCGCGGTGCGCAAGTTCCTGGCCGAGAACCCCGACAAGTTCGATGCCCGCGAATGGCTCAAGCCGGCGCGTGAAGCGGCCAAGCTGGTCTGCAAGGCGCGTTACCTGGAATTCGGCTGCGAAGGCCAGGCCCCGAAGATCAAGCCGCGTCCGCTGACCGAGGTGGCCGCCGCCTACGCGCGCGGCGAGCTGGCGCAAGTCGTCCAGTGATCGATCCGGACCGGCCTCGCGCCGGTCCTTTTTCATCCCCATCCGCTTTCCACCCGCTTTCCCATCCGGGATGCCATGGCCCATCTCTTCACCTACGGCACGCTGATGTGGCCCGACATCATGGCCCGCGTCTGCGGGCCGGCCTGCGCGCCGCCGGCGACGCCGCAGGCTGCGACGCTGGCCGGCCATGCGCGCCGTCCGGTGCGCGGGCAGGACTACCCGGCGATGGTGCCGGCGGACGGCCATCAGGTCGTCGGCCGCCTCTACCTCGACCTGCCCGAGGCCGCCTGGGCGCGGCTCGACCTGTTCGAGGGCGACGAGTACGAGCGCCACGAGGTGCTGGTCACCCTGGCCGACGGCCGCTGGGAGCGGGCCTGGACCTACCTGCTCAAGCCGGGCCTGGCGGGGCGTCTCGACGCCGGTGACTGGGACGAGGCCGCCTTCGAGCGCGAAGGCAAGGCGCGTTTCGTGGCGCGCTACGTCGGGTTCGACGCGATCTGAAGCGGTCGGAGGCGACCGGCGCTGCACCGGCGCCGCGCCAGCGCGGCGTGAAGCGGATGGCGGGGGCGCTCCTGGAGCAGGGATTTCCCCTGCCGCCTCTAGAATCCCCGCTTTGCCGTTCCGTCCGACCGCACGCCCATGACCGCCGCCCTGCACACCTCGTCGATCACCTCCCTTCCCCTCATCGCGCGCGGCAAGGTGCGCGAGAACTACGCGGTCGGCGAGGATCGCATCCTGATGATCGCCTCGGACCGCATCTCGGCCTTCGACGTCATCATGAGCGAGCCGATCCCGGGCAAGGGCGCGCTGCTGACGAAGATGGCGCTGTTCTGGTTCGACAAGCTTGACGGCATCGTCCCCAACCACCTGACCGGTGACGATCCGCTGTCGGTGGTGAGCGATGCGGAGAAGGACCAGGTGCGCGACCGCGCGATGCTGGTCAAGCGCCTGAAGCCGCTGCCGATCGAGGCGGTGGTGCGCGGTTACCTGGCCGGCAGCGGCTGGTCCGAGTACAAGGCCGGCGGCAAGGTCTGCGGCGTGGAACTGCCGGCGGGCCTGCAGAACGCCAGCAAGCTGCCGCAGCCGATCTTCACGCCCGCCACCAAGGCCGAGATGGGCGATCACGACGAGAACATCGACTTCGAGCGCTGCGCGCAGATCATCGGCCGCGAGCTGGCCGAGCAGGTCCGCGACATCGCCATCCGCCTCTATCAGCGCGCGGCGGACTATGCGCTGACCAAGGGCATCATCATCGCGGACACCAAGTTCGAGTTCGGCCTCGATGCCGACGGCACGCTGACGCTGATGGACGAGGTGCTGACGCCCGATTCCTCGCGCTACTGGCCGGCCGAGAGCTACGCGGTCGGCAGCAATCCGCCGAGCTATGACAAGCAGTTCCTGCGCGACTGGCTGGAGCAGGCCACCGTCGACGGCCAGCCCTGGGGCAAGGTCGCGCCGGCGCCGACGCTGCCTGCGGACGTGATCGCCAACACGGCGGCGAAGTACCAGGAAGCGCTGGACCGCCTGACGCGCTGAGGCCGGCATGCAAGACGCCTCGCCCGACGCGACGCCTTCCCCGGCGATCAAGTCGCGTCTGCTCAAGCAGCTCGAGAAGGAGATCGCCGCCGCCGCGTCGCCGATGGCCTCCGCCGGCGCGCGGGCCAAGCGCGCGATGCTGCTGGCGCGGCACGGCGCGGTGGGCGAGGCCCGAGAGGCGCTGACCGCGCTGCACCAGCTCTCCTTCCAGCATCCGCATCCGGAGATCGGCGCCTGGCTGCACATGGCCGAAGGCCTGATGAGCTACTACAACGGCTTCGTCGCGCAGCAGGCCTGGGACCGCATCCAGCGCGCGCAGGCGATCGCCGGCAACGCGCCCGCGCTGGTCGAGGTGCGCGTGCTGGCCGCGGCCTGGCTGGCGCAACTGGCCTTCATCCGGCACGACCCGGCCGCGCTGGTCGAGCACGCGCGGCGCTGCCTCGACGAAGCGCGACCCGACCACCACGTCGCGCTGGCGCGCGTGGCAATGGCGATGGGCGTGGGCTGGCACTACGCCGGCGATGTGGAATCAGCGCAGCGCTGGTACATCCGCGCGCGGCACCATGCCGCGGTGGAGGGCGACGATGCGTCGCTGTCGGCGTTGATGTTCAACATGGCGGGGATGCGCGCGTCGCAGCTGCGGCGCGAGAGCCTGTGGGCCCATGCGGCCCGCGGCCCCGAGCTGCTGTTGACGGTCGACTCGATGCATCACTTCGACGAGGCCGTCGGCGCGCAGATGATGGGCGAGCTCAGGCCGGTGCTGCGCGCGCAGGTGCTGACGATGCAGGGCGGCTTCGACGAGGCGCGCCAGCTCTACGAGGAGCACCTGCCGCAGGCGATGTCGCTCGGGCTGGAGCGGCTGGGCAGCAGCCTGCTGTCGGACCTGGCCTGGTGCCGGGCCAACCTCGGCCAGCACGAGCATGCGCTGCATCAGGCGCGCGAGGCCGAGATCGAGCTCGATCCCGATTGCGAGCTCGACGACCGGGCGATCACCCACAGCCGGCTGGCGCAGACCTTCCGCCTGCTGGGCGAGAGCGCCGACGCCGACCGCCACCAGGCGCTGGCCGACGAGGCCTGGCAGCAGTTCGCCGACCAGCAGCGCCAGTGGCGCGATCTGCTGGGGGCCAGCGGGCTCACGCCTTGAGGGCCAGGCGCTTCGCGACGAAGCGCCAGATCATCGCCGTCGCGTCCGGCCCGGCCGGGTCGCTGAAGGGTTCCTTCGCGGCACCGCCGCTCCACGCATGCGCCAGGCCGTCGATCTCGACGAGCGTGGCGGCGACCGCGCGGCCGCGCTTGAAGTCGACCACCGTCATCGGCCAGCGACGGCCGCGCTGCACCACGCGCGCGGGCGCCGCCTTGGCGCCGGCCGCCTCGGCCCATTGCCGCGCCGCCTCGTAGGCATTCGACGCGCCGACCACGCGATCCCGCGTGCCGTGGATCACCAGCAGCGGGGGCCAGGCGCCGGTCGCATTCGACGTTGACGTGGACGTCGATGCCGATGCCGATGCCGATGTCGAGGGCAGCGCCGAGCCGCGCATCGCGCGCAGGGCATTCGTCGCCGAGGTGGCCATGCCCGGCGGGACGCCGGAATGCATCGCGACGGCCTTGAAGCGCGAGGGGTGCATCGTCGCGAGCAGCGCGGCCATGCCCGCGCCCGCGGAGAGCCCGACCAGGGCGACGCGTTCGCGGTCGGCGCCGTGGAGCAGGCAGACCTGATCGATGGCGGCGAGGATCAGCGCGGCCTCCGCCTGCGCGCGACCGGACTCGGTGTCGAACCAGTTCCAGCAGCGCTGCGGGTTGGCCAGGCGGCTCTGTTCCGGATAAAGCACCAGGAAGCCCTCGCGCGCGGCGAGCCGGTTCATCCGCGTGCTGCGCGCGAAGCCGGCGGGATCCTGCCCGCAGCCGTGCAGCATCACCACCAGCGGCAGGCGCTCGCCCACCGCAACCCCCGACGGACGGAAGAGCCGGAATCGACGCATGCCCGCGCGGCCCGAGGCGATCCCCGCGACCCAGTCGCCGAGCCCGGGCGAGGGATGCGCCGGCGTCTTGCGCATCCCGCGCACCAAGTCGGGCATCAGATCGGAGGAACCGGTGCGCCTGGCTTGGTGCGCCGCGTCGCGGGCGCTGCGCAAGACCTGGCCCGTGACGGCGCTCAGGCCCTTGCGCCAGGCCCGGCGCAAGGAGGCGGCAGCGGACGGACGTTTCGGCATCACGCCAGCCTAACGGGCTTTGATGGCAGGCGTACGACCGCGTGTCCATCGTGTGTTTGACGCGTGAAGGACACCGACGAGGGGGCAGACGACGAACCTCCCTCCGCACACCGATTGCCGCGACTCGCGGCATGATCGCCACCATGTCCCCGACGCCCTGGTCGCTCTCCGACCTCCAGCTGTCCCGCATCGACACCAGCCTCGTGCGCGAGCACGACGCGCTGTTCCTGCTCGTGTGCAGCGCCTCCTTCATCGAGAGCGGCAGCGACACCTACACCCGCAACCTGATCGAGCGTTTCGACGATGACCCCGAGGTCGCCGCCTGGCTGCGCGACCACTGGGAGCCGGAGGAGCTGCAGCATGGCGCCGCGCTGCGGGCCTATGTGGAGGCGGTGTGGCCGGGCTTCGACTGGGCGAGCGCCTACGCCGCCTTCTTCGAGGAGTATTCGCGGCTGTGCACGATGGACCAGCTGGAGCCGACGCGCGGCCAGGAGATGGTGGCGCGCTGCATCGTCGAGATGGGAACGACGACGTATTACCAGGCGCTGCACGAGGCCTGCGACGAGCCGGTGCTGCGTGACCTGTTCTGGCGCATCCGCTGCGACGAGGTGCGGCATTACAAGCATTTCCTGTCCTACTTCATGAAGTACCGCGGCATCGAGGGCCTGCACCGCGGCCGCGTGCTCACCGCGCTGGTGCGGCGCGCGCTCGAGCTGCGCAAGGAGGACGCGTCGATCGCGCTGCGGCACGCGGTGAACGGGCGCCTGCGCAGCGGCGCGCCGGATGGCGGCCCGGCGCCGATCGCGCAGGCCGATGCGCTCGCGCGCGAAGCGATCGCACTGGTCGGCGCGCACCTGCCGATGGACCTCGCGGTGCGCATGACGCTCAAGCCGCTGATGCTGGGACCGGCGCTACAGCGTGCGGTCGAGCGCCCGCTCGCCGCGCTCGGGCGGCGCGTGCTGCTGACCTGAGGCGGCGTCGCGTCGCGCGATTCAGATCTCCGAATCCCACGGCCGCGAGAGCCGCATCGCGCCATTGATGATCCCCACCATCGAGTAGGTCTGCGGGAAGTTGCCCCACAGTTCGCCGGTGACCGGATGGGTGTCCTCGGACAGCAGGCCGAGGTGGTTGCGCGAGGCGAGCAGCGCTTCGAAGAGCTCGCGCGCCTGGCCGTAGCGGCCGATGCGGGCGAGGGCGTCGATGCGCCAGAACGCGCAGATGTTGAACGAGGTCTCGGGCTTGCCGAAATCGTCGGGCGCCTCGTAGCGGCGCATGTAGGGGCCGTCGCACAGCGTGGCCTCGAGCGCATCGACGGTCTTCACGAAGCGCGGGTCGCGCGGGTCGATGAAGCCCACCTCCGTCATCAGCAGCACGCTGGCGTCCAGGTCCTTGCCGCCGAAGCTCTCGACGAAGGCCTGGCGGTGCTCGCTCCAGGCGTGGTCCAGGATCTTGCGCTTGATCAGGTCGGCCCGCTCCTGCCAGAGCGCCACGCGCTGCGGCAGGCCGAGCACCCGCGCGATCTTGGCCAGGCGATCGCAGGCGGCCCAGTTCATCAGCACCGACGAGGTGTGGACGCGGGCGCGCGTGCGCAGCTCCCACATGCTGGCGTCGGGCTTGTCGTGGATCGCGAAGGCCTGCTCGCCGGCGCGCTCCAGCAGCGCGAACTCGTCGATGCCGGCGCGCTGGTGCAGCCGGTGATCGAAGAAGGCCTGCGCCGAGCCCAGCACGATGTTGCCGTAGACGTCGTGCTGGAAGTGCTCGAAGGCCTGGTTGCCCGCGCGCACCGGGCCCATGCCGCGGTAGCCGCGCAGGTGCGGCACCAGGTACTCGGTGAGCTTGGCCTCCAGCCCGATGCCGTAGAGCGGCTGCACGTGGCCGTCCTGGGACTGGCCGATGATGTTGCGCATCCAGCGCAGGTAGTCCTCCATCGTGCCGGTCTCGGACAGGCTGTTGAGCGCGCGCACGACGAAGAAGGCATCGCGCAGCCAGCAGTAGCGGTAGTCCCAGTTGCGCTGCGTGTGGGGCGCCTCCGGCACGCTGGTCGTCATCGCGGCGACGATGGCGCCGGTCTCCTCGTAGAGGCACATCTTGAGCGTGATCGCCGCGCGGATCACCGCCTCCTGCCACTCGAGCGGGATGGCCAGGCGGCGCGTCCAGTCGCGCCAGTAGCTGATGGTCTTTTCCTCGAGCAGCCGCGCGGTGTCCTCGACGGCGCGGTCCAGCGTCTCGTCCGGGCCGAAGATGAAGCTCATCGGCATGTCCAGCGCGAAAGCGGTCTCTTCCTGGACGTAGGTGAGCGGCGCGTTGGTGGTCAGGCGGATGGTGCCTTCCGGGCCGACGAAGCGCAGGTGGTTGCTGCCGCGCGTGCGCGCCGGATGCGCCGAGCCCCACTGGATGACCGGCCGCAGGACGACGCGGATGCGCGGATGGCCCTGCAGCGGCCGCATCCGGCGCACCAGCATCATCGGCCGGTAGGGTCGGTCGTTGAGGAAGAAGCGCGGCATGAAATCGGTGATCTCGATCGCATTGCCGTGGGTGTCGTACAGCCGGGTGCGCAGGACCGCGGTGCCATGGTCGTAGGACTGCTCGCTGCGGGCGAAGTCCTCGAGCACGACCTGAAAGGTGCCGTCCAGGCCGATGCCGTCGGGCGAGTCGATCAGCGCGTGGAACACCGGATCGCCGTCGAAGCGTGGCGCGCAGCACCACACGACGCGGGCGCGGTCGTCGATCAGCGCGCTGACGGCGCAATTGCCGACGAGACCGAGTTTGAGCGAGGCGGCGTCCATCGAGTCCTCCTTCTTCGTCGTTCTGGCGATGTTGCTCAGGATGGGCCCCGGGCTCAAGGCAAAGTCCGTTCCTGCCGTGGGGTGGAAAGAGACGGTCCGTTACGATGTCGGCCCTCTCGTTGCCTTCCCGCTCGCGCCATCGTGACGCCCGCCGACCTCCGCGCCCATGCGCTCGATCACCTCGCCCAGTACCTGGCGGCCTTCCCTGAAGAGCGCAACGCGCTGGAGGCGCTCGCGGCGCAGCTGGCGGACGATCCGGCCGATGTCTTCGCTCGCGCCAACATGCGCGGCCATGTCACCACCAGCGGCATCGTCTACGACGCCGCGGCAGATCGCGTGCTGATGATCCATCACAAGGTGCTGGACCGCTGGCTGCAGCCCGGCGGGCATCACGAGGGCCAGGACCGGCTGGAGGTCTCCGCCGCGCGCGAGATCCGCGAGGAGACCGGCGTCGACTGCGTCGAGCCCTGGCCGGATCCGAGCGGACGCAGCCGCCCCTTCGACATCGAGACGCATGCCATCCGCGCCAATCCCGCCAAGGGCGAGGGCGACCACTGGCACCACGATTTCATCTACCTCTTCCGCGCCGATTCGACGCAGGCCCTGGCGCCGCAATGGGAGGAAGTGAAGGGTGTGCGCTGGATGCTGCGGGCGGATTTCGCCGCGCTGCCGAGCGGGCGCTTTGCGCGCATCAGCGAGAAGCTGCTGGCTTTGACTCCGGTCCGGGTCCCGGTGGACCTGGCGCCGTCAAGCTGAACTACAGGCATCCGCCCGTGGCCGACGGCGGGCGCGAATCGCAACGGGTAGCCGTCTGTCCACGCGCTTGCGGGGCGACGCCAACGCCGCCGACTAGTCGTCGATCCAGCGCAGCGCCGCCTCGGCGATGGTGAGCCGGATTTCGCCGCCGGGCGCGAGGTCGGGGTCCTCATGCCGGCGCCACAGCGTCAGCCCCTGGCCGCCCGGGCCTTCGAGCTCGCAGGTGACACGCTGCTGCCCCGGGTAACTGGCGCGCACCGACGCGCGCAAGTGCAGCCCATCGCCGTGCGGATCCACGGGATGGGCATCGGTCGCTTCCGACAGCGTGAGCGCGTCCACCGGCGCGATCCAGTGGCCGCTGTCGCGCCGCCAGGCGCCATCGAGCGTCCGCGCGTCCAGGCGGTTGAACAGGCCGAGGAAGTCGGCGACGCGCCGGTTGGCCGGCGCGCGGCGCAGCTCGCGCGGCGATGCGCATTGCGCGATGACGCCGTCGACCATGACCGCGACGCGGTCGGCGATCTCGAACGCTTCCTCGCGGTCGTGGGTCACGATCACGCAGCTCTGGCCCAGCGCCCGCTGCAACTGCCGGAACTGCCGCCGCAGCGGCAGGCGGAAATGCTCGTCGAGCGCGGAGAAGGGCTCGTCCATCAGCAGCAGCATGGGCTGCGTCGCCAGCGCCCGCGCCAGGGCCACGCGTTGCCGCTGGCCACCGGACAAGGCCTGCGGCAGCCGGTCGGCGAGCGCCTGCAGCTCGACCAGCGCCAGCAGTTCCTCGGCGCGGGCATCGGCCACCGCGGGCTCCTCGCCCCGGGCGAGCGGACCGAAGCGGATGTTCTCGCGCACCGTCAGGTTGGGGAACAGCGCGTAATGCTGGAAGACCATGCCGATGTCGCGTTGCTGCGGCGGCAGCGACTGCACCTGCTGCCCGCTCATCGTGAGCGTGCCGGCGTCGAGTCGCTGCAGCCCGGCGATCGCGCGCAGCAGCGTTGTCTTGCCGCAGCCCGAAGCGCCCAGCAGCGCGACCACCTCGCCGCGCGCCAGCGACAGGTCGATGCCACGCAGCACCGGCCGGCCGCCCAGGGCCAGGCGCGCATCACGAATGGAAAGTTGGGGCATCAGGTCCATCGGCGAGAGAGTCTTGAAATGGCCACCACGACCGCGCCGACGCCGGCGAAGGTCATCACCATCAGCGCCGCGGCCTGATGACCGTTGGCGTTGCGCAGGCTGTTCATCAGGGGCTGCAGCAATTCCAGTTGACCGCCCAGCAGGAGGTTGGCGATCGCGAATTCCATCGCGGCCGTGACCCAGGCCAGCAGGAAGGCGGCCAGCAGCGCGGGCGCCAGCATCGGCAGCAGCACGCGGCGCAGCGTGTGGCCGTCGCTGGCGCCGAGCGTGCGGCCGGCCTCGATCAGCGCCGCGGCCTGGAGCTGCGCGAGCGCCGATTGCAAGGTCTTGTGCACCAGCGGAAACAGCGTCGGCGCCACGACCGCGACGTACACCAGCGGCAGTGGCAGCCAGCCGCCCCATTGACCGACGAACAGCTCCAGCGCGCTGATCGCGATCACCACCGGCGCGATCGCGAAGGGCAGCAGCGCGAGCAGGTCCAGCAGCCGTGTGAGCCGGGCCGTGCGCGCGGTGCCGTCGACAGCATCGAGCTGCGCGGCGATGGCCGCCGGGATCGTCGCCATCGCGCCGCAGAGCAGCGCGAGCGCCGCGCTGGCCAGCGCGAGCACCGCGGTCCGCAGCACCGCGCCCTGCACGCGCGGGTCGAGGGCCGCCTCGGCCATCCAGCGCAGCGTGGGCTCCTCCGGCCAGCAGTGACGATCCCAGCGCGTGCTCGCGCCGTAGAGCAGCAGCGCGAGCATCGGCACCAGCACCACGATGAGCAGCGCCGCGAGCGCGAGACCCGGGAAGTTCGGGCGAAGCGATCGCAGCCGTGGGCGCGAGGGCGCGCGGTCCGGCGAGTGCCCTGGTCCCGCGGCGCTCATGCCGATCCTCCGGGCACGGCTGGGCGTGGGGGATCGCCGGACCCGCGGCGCAGGTGGGCGGCGATGCCGCGCGTGAGCCCGATCACGACGGCCAGTATCGCGAAGAGCAGCAGCGCGAGCAGCGCGGACAACTCCGGCTGCGCGAAGATGTCGCCGCTGACCAGCGCGGCGATGCGCACCGCCAGCACATGCGCCGCCGTGCCGCTGAGCGCGAAGGGCGTGGCGAAGGCCGCGGCCGCATTGGCGAAGAGCAGGCCGAAGACCTCGACCAGGCTGGGCAGCAGCAGCGGCAGGCCGACACGCCGCCAGTACATCGCCGGGCTGGCGCCCAAGGTGGCGGCTGCGTCGGCCAATGTCGCATCGAGCATCCGCACCGGCGCGACGAGCAGCAGGGCCGCCAGCGGGGCCTGGAAGCAGACGTAGGCGAGCAGCAGCCCGCCCAGGCCCTGCAGGTCGATCCAGGGCGACAGTCCCAGCGCCCGCAGCGAGCCGGTCACCACGCCCTGCGCGCCGAAGAGCAGCAGCAAGGCCACCGACAGCGGCACGCCGGAGAAGTTGGAGCCCAGGCTGGCCAGCAGCGTCACGGGGCGTTCCAGCCGCGGCAGGCGCAGCAGCGCGATCGCCGTGCCCGTGCCGATGACCAGCCCGATCAACGCCGACGCGCTGCTCAGCCACCAGGTGTTCCAGGCGGCCTCGAGGTAATAGCCATCGGCGGTCAGCTCGCCGAGGGCGCAGCCGTCGCCGCGGCCGAGGCAGGCGCCGAGTACCGACACCGCGCGCCAGCCGAAGGGCAGCACCAGCGCGAGGCCGGTGAGCAGCAGCAAGGGCCAGGCGCAACGCCAGGCGCTGCCCGCGTTCAGCGTCATGCGGCGGGGTCCTCGCGATGCGCGCGGCCGTCGCGTCCGCCCAGGCCGAGCCGCTCGAGGATCCAGCCGGCGACCTCGGTCTGCCGCTCGGGCAGCGGGAGGTCGGCCGCGCCGTCATGCGGCGCCCAGACCAGCGGCACCTCGCGCTCGACGGGCAGCGGGCCGCCATGCATGTGGTCCGCGTGCATGCCGTGGTCGCTGGTCAGCAGCAGATCGAAACCCGCCGCGTGCCAGCGCGGCAGCAACTGCGCCAGCAGCATGTCGAGCTTGCGCGCGCTCATCGAATACTGCGTGGATTCGCCGCCATGCAGATGGCCCGCGAGGTCCGGGCCCATCGGATGGATGAACAGCAGGGACGGCCCCTCCAGGGGCAGATGCGCGCGGCGCAGCGCCTCGGCGTCGGCCAGCAGGTGGCTGTCGGGGTAGTCGTCCTCCCAGTACCAGCGCGCGGCGGCGATGCCGCAGCCCGGGGGCACCGCGTCGCGGTGGCGCAGCGGGTCGAAGATCTCGCCGGCCAGCAGCTCGTAGAACCAGTGGTAGGCGGCCACGGCCGCCGGCACCTCATGCGCGTCCAGCGAATGGAACAGGTGGCGCGCCAGCCGCTGACCCGCTTGACCATTGCCCAGGATGCCGTGCGTCAGCGGCGTCTCGCCGTTGATCACCGTCGCGTAGAGCGGGCGCGAGATGCTGGGCAACTCACTGCGCAGCGAGCGCCATTGCGCGCGGCCCGCTTCGTTCAGCGCCTGCAGATAACCCATGTAGTCGCGCGCCGTGTCGGCGCGCAGGCCGTCGGCCAGCAGCACGACCAGCCGCCGTGAAGCGGCAGTGGGCACGCGGGCCCCGACCGGCTCGCTCATCGCGCCGCTCCCAGCACCTCGCGCTGCCACGCGCGCGGCAGCTTCTTCACTTCCTCGGTCCACACGGCCGGCTTGAGCGCGCGCGCCTTCGCGTACTGGGTCTCCGGCACCAGCAGCGCCTTGAGGTCCGGCGGCAGCTTCAGATGCGCGACGCGGATCGGCCGCGCATGGCCGCGCGCCAGGTTCATCTGCCCGGCGTCGCTGAAGATGTACTCGCGCGCCAGCATCGCGGCGTTCGGATGCGGCGCCCAGCGGTTGATGATCGTCGTGTAGCCGCTGGTCACCGAGCCGTCCGAGGGGATCAGCACCTCGTAGTCCGCCGCGTTGGGCAGCTTGGCGCGGTAGGACAGCGCGTTGAAATCCCAGAGCAGGAAGACGTCGGCCTCGGCGCGCTCCATCAGCGCCGGCGTGGCGTTGGTGCCGATCAGGCGCCGATCCTTGGCCAGCCGCGCGAAGGCGGCCAGCGCCGGCTGCAGGCGTGTCTCGTCCCCGCCCAGCGCCACCGCCGCCGCCAGCACCGCCGCGTTGGACTGCGCCGCGCGGCCGACCTCGCCGATCATCACGCGCGCCTTCGACGCGAACAGCGCCTGCCAGCTGCGCGGCACGTCCTTGAGCCGCTGGCGGTTCACCGCGAACGCGATCGTGCCGGTGTAGGCCAGCGCCCAGTGGCCTTCGGGATCCTTGGCCCAGTCCGGCACCTGCGCCCAGGTCGTCGGCTGGTAGGCCTGCGTGATGCCGCGCGCCTTCGCGATCGCGCCGAACTCGAAGCCCACGTCGCCGATGTCGGCGCTCGCGTTGCCTTTCTCGGCCTCGATCTTGGCGATCTCCTCGGCGCTGCTCATGTCGGTGTCGACATGGGCCAGCGCGTAGAGCCGCTGCAGGTCGGCCCAGGTGGCGCGCCAGTTGGCCCAGTCGTCGGGCATGCCCAGGCTGTGAACGCGGCCCTCCTTGCGCGCCGCGGTCATCAGCGCGTCGAGCGCCGGCGTCGCCGGCATGCCGCCCTGGGCCAGGGCGTCCAGGGCAAAAGGCCCGCACAGGGCGGGCAGGGTCCGGAGCATGGCGCGTCGGGACAGGGTCATGCGGTCTTCTCCTTGGCCGGGCGACGCAGGTCCGACAGCAGCAGGTCCTTCGTCACCTTGGCCTTTCCATTCACGTCGCACAGCGCGAGGCGAAGTCGCAGATCATCCTCTCCTTCGGTGACAGGCTCGATGTCCACCATGCCGAAGTTCACTTCCGCCATCACCGCAGAGCGCCGGTTGCGGTTGGGCGTGGGAATGTCCCAGACCTCGGTCAGGCCACTCGAGGTCGCGTCCCACAGCGGGTAGCCGCCATCGACCTCGACGCTGGAGAGCTCCGCGTAGTGCATGTCGCCGCTGAGGAACACCACACCCTGGGCGCCGGTCGTGCGGATCAGCTCGATGAGACGCGCCCGCTCGCGCGGGAAGTTGGCCCAGCATTCCCAGCCGCTGCCCTCGGCCGCGAACTGCACGCTGGACCCGATCAGCCGCACGTCCGCCGGCACACGCAACTGCGCTTCCAGCCATTGCCATTGGGCCTCCCCGAGAATGGTCGCCTCCGGCCGCGGGTCGGGCACATACCAGCCGGTCATCGGCTGGCCGCTGAGCTTGGCCCGCAGCACCATCGCGGCGTAGCTCGACTTCAGCGAGGGATCCGCCGTCAGCATCGTGCGGTTGAAGCGCAGGTCCGGCAGGATCACCTGGATGCGCCGGCCGAAGGCCTCGAACACCTGGCTCGTGTACACCCCGTCCGCGCGCCGGCGCGGCGAGTCCGCCGGCTCGCCCCAGGCATCGCAGAACAGCTGCTGCGACAGCTGCTTGAGCGGGTAGTCCGCGCCCTCGTCGTCATCGCCGAAGTCGTGGTCGTCCCAGATCGCCAGGTGCGGCGTCGAGCGCCGGAAGGCCTGCAGCGGCTCGACCGCCATGAACTCGGCATAACGCTGGCGCAGCGTGGCCTCGTCGCGCGCATCGGCGTACAGGTTGTCGCCCAGGAACAGGAACAGATCCGGCTTCGCGGCGCCGATGGCACGCCAGACCGGCTGCGGTTTGGACTGCTTCGCGCAGGAGCCGAAGGCGACGCGGAAGCGCCGCGCCGCGGGCGCGTCGGGCGACAGGTCCACGGAGGGCGGAGCCTCCGCGGCCGGCGCCGCGCAACCCGCGAGCGGGACCGCCAGCGGCGTGGCCAGCGATCCCGCCAGGAGCAGCTGGCGGCGCGTCAGCGCGGGTTCGCGCCTCTCTCGGTCGTGCTCGCGGCCGGCCATGGCGTCAGAACTTGCCGGTCAGCGTCACGTAGAACTGCCGCGGCGCGCCCGGCAGCAGCGTGGCGTAGGTGCCGGTCGGATCGCTGTTGGTGAAGCCGTTGGAGCCGATGGTCGAGATGTAGTGCTTGTCCAGCAGGTTGCTCACGCTGGCCTGCAGGCTCAGCTCGCGCAGCATCGACATGTTCTTCATCTTGTAGCCGGCGCTGACGTTGACCAGCGTGCGGTCCGGCACCGAGGCGTCGTTGGTGTACGAGTAGTAGCGCTTGGACATGTAGTCGACGCCGATCGAGCCGAACAGCGCGCCGTCGTCGTAGCCGAGCTGCGACTTGACCATGGTGTCGGGCGCGTCGGCCACGCGCTTGCCGCGGATCGCCACCGGCGTGCCGCCGCTGACGACGTCGTCGCGGTAGGTCGACTTGGACAGGCTCACGCTGTTGTACCAGGTGAGCGTCGGCGCCAGACGGAACGACAGCGCGCCTTCCACGCCGGTGGCGCGCACGTCGCCGACGTTGGACAGCACCACCGGATTGCCCTGGATGCCGGAGCCGCTCTGCACGCTCAGCAGTCGGTCCTTGAAGTTGACGAGATAGGCGCTGACCGAGCCCTCGTAGCCGCGGCCGCTGGTGCGCCAGCCCGCCTCGATGGTGTCGGAGGTCTCGGGCTTGAGGCTGCCCTTGATCGCGTCGAAGCCGACGGCGTTGGTCGCGAACGGCGAGGTGCCGGTGGCCGCGCCCTGATACGCGCGCATGTTGCGGGCGATGGTGCCGTAGAGCTCGTTGCTGGCCGACAGGCGGTAGTTGATGCCCAGCTGCGGCAGGAAGTTCTTCTGCGCGGTGATCGAGCCCGAGGGCATGTCGTTGCCGACCTCGCGGTTGCCGTCGATCTTGACCTTGAGCGACTTGAAGCCGGCGCCCACGGTCAGGTCCTTGGTCACCGACCAGGTGTCGGACAGGGAGAACTGCGTGGTCTTGGTGTTGAACGCGTACTGCCACTGCGTGGCCATCGGGTTGCTGGGGAACTGGTAGATGCTGGGCAGCGCGTTCGGGCGCACCGCGTAGAAGCGGCGCGCCTGGTCGAAGTCGTTGTCCTCGAACCAGGCGCCGACCTTGAGCAGGTGCTCGCCCAGCTCGACCTCGGCGTTGGAGACCACGCCCCAGCGGTGGATGCCGTACTCGGTGGTGCGCTCGGCGATCGGCGAGCCGGTGCCCGGGATGTCGTTGCCCTGTGAATCCTTCAGCGCCGGCGTCGCGGTGTACGGCGTGAACCACAGGCCCATGCCCTTGTTGTGGTGGTAGTACGCGGTGGTCTTCCAGGTCGCGTTCGTGGCCAGGCGCAGGTCGGCGGTGGCGCCGGCCAGCTCGTCGTTGCGCAGGCCCGCGCCGGCGTAGTACTGGTCATCGCAGGCGGCGACGTAGTTGCTCGGCTGGCACAGCGTGTTGGCGGCGTTCACCGCGGCCGTGAAGTCCGGATAGAAGTTGTCCAGCGTGTCGCCGCGGCGCTTGATCAGGTCCAGCGACAGATCCTGATAGTCGACCTCGCGGCGGCGCGAGGTGTTGGCGAAGGCAGACAAGCGGCTGTCGCCCACGGTCTTGACCCACTTGAAGTTCCACTGCTCCAGCTTCTGCTGGCCGGAGCCCTTCCACTTGTCGGCCTCCTGGTTCGTGTAGCTCAGGTAGACCTGGCCCAGCGAGGACGCGCCGCTGTCCACGCGCAGGAAGGTGCGGGTGGTCGAGTCGCTGCCCAGCGTCTGCGAGGCCCTGAAGCCGAACTGGCCGGTCGGGTCGTTCGAATAGAACTGCAGCGTGCCGCCCAGGTTGCTCGAGGACGCCGCCTCCAGCGCGCCCGCGCCCTGCGACAGCGAGGCGCGGCCGACGTTCTCGCTCGAGATCGCGCGGCTGATGTGCAGGCCGTTGAAGTTGCCGTAGGACATGTCGCCCAGCGGCACGTCGTCGAGGGTGAAGCCGAGCTGGTTCTGCGAGAAGCCGCGCACGGTGAAGCGCGTGGACCACTCGTAGTTGCCCAGGCCGTCGGCGGCCTGGAAGTTCACGCCCGGCAGGCGCGCGACCGTCGCCAGCGGGCTGGTGCCGGCCGGCGCGTTGTCGAATTCCGCCTGGCTCAGGCTCTGCACTGAACGCAGCTGGCCGCGGCCGACGGAGACCGTGACGCGCTCCAGTTCGGCGCGGTCGGAGGCGTCCGTGGACGGTGCGGTCGATTGGGCGGAGGCGGGGAGGGCGTACGCCAGGCTCAGGGCGAGCGCCAGGGCGCAGGGCATCGGGTGCTTCATGGGTGGACTCGGTGCGGTGAAGGGGGCGGTTTGAGGATCGAACGCCTCGCACTGTCACAACCGTCCACGACAAGACAACGACAAACACGAGAAACCACAGCTCTGCCCGCTCTCGCCGCTGTAAATCCACAACATCACAAATGAATCCTCAAACTGTCACGACATTGAGGCTCGGGTCTGGATGAATGCGGGAGCCGCCAGGCGAGGCAGGTGTCGCCAGCGGCAGTCATCAGGGAGAACAACCGAGCCATGTGGTCTCAGGAACGACACGACAAGATCCTCTTGCTGCTGCGCGAGCGGCACCGGCTGACGACGGACGAGGCGGCGCGCGAACTCGGCGTATCGCGCGAGACGGTGCGCCGCGACCTGATCGAGCTGGAGCAGGGCGGCAAGCTCGCGCGGGTGCACGGCGGCGCGGTGCCGTCCGAGGTGCCGGCCGAGGCCAGCTACGCGGAGCGGGCGCAGTCGCGCCGGCGGCAGAAGCAGGCGATCGCGCGGCAGGCGATGACGCTGGTGACGCCCGGCATGAGCCTGTTCATCGACGCGGGGTCGACGACCCATGCGCTGGCGCAGGCGCTGGCCCAGGCGAAGGGGCTGCGGGTGATCACGAATTCCGTCGCGGTGTGCGACGCGATGGCGGGCCGGCAGGGGCACGAGGTGCTGATGCTGGGCGGCGAATTCGTTCCGGAGACCTCGGCGACCTTCGGCGGGTTCACCGTGGCCGAGATCGCGCGGCATCGCGTGGACATCGCGCTGGTGTCGCCGACCGCGCTCGACGCGCGCCAGGGCGCGATGAGTTACTTGTGGGCCGAGGTCGCGGTGGCGCAGGCGATGCTGGCGCGCGCGCGCCAGCGGGTGCTGCTGGCCGATGCCAGCAAGCTCGGCCAGAGCAGCCGCATGCAAGTCTGCGACTGCGCCGACATCGACGTGCTGGTCACCGACAACGAGGCCGATCCCCAGGAGCTGGACCGGCTGGCCCGCGCGGGCGTGGGGCGTGTCCTGTTCTGATCAGTGATCAGAACAGCGCCATGCTCAGCTTGCGGCGGTACTGGTCCACCAGCGGATCCGCCGGCGCCACGACGCTCGGGCCGGACAGCTGCAGGCCGCCCGCGCCGGCCTGCGGGGCCGTGGCGCCATGCGCCGGCTGGGCGGGCTTGGTCATGATCTCGAGGATCGCGACATAGGTCTTGCGCGCGAGCTGCTCGTTCCAGGTCTTGTCGCGCATGATGATTTCCAGCAACTCGTCCATCGCGCCGGTGAAGTCGCGGCCGGCGAAGAGCCCCTGCGCCAGCGCGAAGCGCGCCTCGAAATCGCGCTTGTTGGCGGCGATGGCCGACTGCAGCGCCGCCGGGTCCAGGCCCTGCTCGGCGCGTTCCGCCGCCGCGATCCAGGCGGCCAGCGCCTGGAAGCGCGCATGCGGCGTGATCGTGTCCGCGGCCAGGTGCGCCACCGGCGCGAAGGCGGCCTTGGCGTGTTCCAGCTGGTCGTCCTCGAGCAGCGCGCGGATCAGGTCGAAACGCGCCACCTCGTTCGAGGGATCGGCCTGCACCGCCGCCTGCAGCTTCTGCAGCGCGCCGTCGGCATCGCCTTCCTCCAGCAGCGCCTGCGCCTCGGCCAGGTCCTCTTCGGCCTCGAGGGCCTCGCCGGTGGGCACGTGGCGGTCCAGGAACTCGCGGATCTGCGCCTCGGGGATCGCGCCGACGAAACCGTCCACCGGCTGGCCGCCGACGAACATCACGCAGAACGGGATCGAGCGCACGCCGAAGGCCTGGCTCAGCTGCGTCGCGATCTCGGGCTGGTCGTCGCTGTTGAGCTTGGCCAGTTTCCAGCGGCCGGCATAGGCCACCTCCAGCTTCTCCAGCATCGGGCCGAGCGTGCGGCAGGGGCCGCACCACGGCGCCCAGATGTCCAGCAGCACCGGTTGCTGCATGGACGCCTGCAGCAGGTCGGCTTCGAAGTTTTGGAGGGTGATGTCGGTCATGGTGGGGGAGGACGGGACAGGCTGGCGACGCTCGCCAGGCGGCAAGAACGGCACCTGAGGCTGCCCGCCTACAATTCAAGGTTTCACGATTTGACAGATCGAGGACCGACCCGTGAGCAGCGCCACCACTCCCGACATCGCCCCCGTCATCGGCGTGGTCATGGGCTCCAGCAGTGACTGGGAGACCATGAAACACGCCGCCGACATTCTCACCGAGTTCGGCGTGCCGTTCGAGGCGCGGGTGGTTTCGGCCCATCGCATGCCCGACGAGATGTTCCGCTATGCCGAGCAGGCCGAGGCCCGCGGCCTGAAGGCCATCATCGCGGGCGCCGGCGGCGCCGCCCATCTGCCGGGCATGCTGGCGGCCAAGACGCTGGTGCCGGTGCTGGGCGTGCCGGTGGCGAGCCGCCACCTGCAGGGCGTGGACTCGCTGCACTCGATCGTGCAGATGCCCAAGGGCATCCCGGTGGCGACCTTCGCGATCGGCACCGCGGGCGCGGGCAACGCGGCCCTGTTCGCCGTGGCCGTGCTGGCCCGGGACAATCCCGCGCTGCGCGACCGGCTCGACGCGTTCCGCCAGCGGCAGACCGCTGCCGCGACCGCGATGACCGAGGAGCTGCGCTGATGCCGCTGCTGCCGGGCGCCGCCACGCTGGGCGTGCTGGGAGGCGGCCAGCTGGGCCGCATGTTCGTCCATGCCGCGCAGGCGCTGGGCTACCGCTGCGTCGTGCTGGACCCGGACGCGTCCAGCCCCGCCGGCGCGGTCGCGCAGGACCATCTGAAGGCGGACTACCTCGATGCCGCCGCGCTCGAGGAACTGGCCCGCCGCTGCGACGCGATCACCACGGAATTCGAGAACGTCCCGGCCCGCGCGCTGGAGCAGCTGGCGCGCACCCGCGTGGTCGCGCCGGGCGCTTCGGCGGTGGCCATCTGCCAGGACCGGGCGCGCGAGAAGGCCCACTTCGACGCCAGCGGCGTCGCCTGTGCGCCCTATGCGGTGCTGCGCGCGCCGGCCGACCTGGCCGCCGTGCCGGACGCGCTGCTGCCGGGCATCCTGAAGACCGCCCGCCTGGGCTACGACGGCAAGGGCCAGCGCCGCGTGGCCGACCGCGCGCAACTGGCCGCCGCCTTCGACGAGCTGGGCCGCGTTGACTGCGTGCTGGAGCAGATGCTGCCGCTGGCGCTGGAGCTGAGCGTGCTGGTCGTGCGCGGCGCGGGCGGCGAGGTCGTCACCTATCCGGTCCAGCAGAACCTGCACCGCGACGGCATCCTGGCGGTCACCGAGGTGCCGGCGCCGGACGTCGATGCCGCGTTGCAGACGCAGGCACGCCGTTCCGCCGCCGCGATCGCCGCCGGCATGGGCTACGTCGGCGTGCTGTGCGTCGAGTTCTTCGTCTTGAAGGACGGTCGCCTGGTGGTCAACGAGATGGCGCCGCGGCCGCACAACTCCGGCCATTACACGATGAACGCCTGCGACCTGTCGCAGTTCGAGATGCAGGTCCGCGCGATGGCCGGCCTGCCGCTGCGCGAGCCGCGCCTGCATTCGCCGGTGGTGATGCTGAACCTGCTGGGCGACTTGTGGTTCGACGCCGAGGGCCGCGAGCGCGCGCCCGACTGGGCCGGCGTGCTGGCCTTGCCCGGCGCGGAGCTGCACCTGTACGGCAAGGCGCAGGCGCGCCCGGGCCGCAAGATGGGCCACCTCAATGTGATCGGCGCCACCGCCGAGGAAGCGCGCGAGCACGCCCGCCGCGCCTGCGCGCTCCTCGGCCTGCCGGACACGTGGTGACGGAGGCCGGCGTGACGGTGCTCGACGGCCAGTCGCCCGAGGCGGTGCGCGAGACGGCGCGGGTGCTCGCCGCCGGTGAGCTGGCCGGCGTGCCGACCGAGACCGTCTACGGCCTGGCCGCGCGCGCCGACCGCGACGAGGCGGTGGCGAAGATCTTCGCGGCCAAGGGCCGTCCCAGCGACCATCCGCTGATCGTCCATGTGCTGGACGAGCAGGGCGCCCGCGTGTTCGCGCAGGACCTGCCCCCGGTCGCGCACCGGCTGATCGAGGCCTTCTGGCCCGGTCCGCTGACGCTGATCGTGCGGCGCGTCCCCGGCATCGCCGCGGCGGCGGCCGGCGGGCAGGAGTCGGTCGGGCTGCGCTGCCCGTCGCATCCGGTCTTCCGCGCGCTGATGGCGCAATGCCGCGCCCTGGGCGTCGAAGGCCTGGCCGCGCCCAGCGCCAACCGTTTCGGCCGCGTCAGCCCCACCACCGCCGCGCATGTCGCCGGTGAATTCGAGCCCGGATTAACCGTGCTCGACGGCGGTCCCTGCGAGGTCGGCATCGAATCGACCATCGTCGACGTCAGCCGCGGCGGCCTGGTGCTGCTGCGGCCCGGCGTGCTGACGCCGGCGCAGCTGGAGGCCGCGGCAGGCATGGCTTTACACGCGCCCGACGCCCAGGCGCCACGGGCCTCGGGCACACTCGCGGCGCACTATGCGCCGCACGCGACGGTGCGGCTGATGTCGACCGACGCGCTGCGCGACGCGCTGGCGGGCGGGTGTCCGGCGGGGCTGGCGGTATATTCCCGCACGTCCTTCGCAGGGACGGGCGTGGCGCCGGCGCTGCAGCGGGCGATGCCCGCGCAGGCGCGGGCCGCGGCGCGGCAGCTGTTCGCCGTCCTGCGCGAGCTGGACGCGGCCGGCGCGACCGAGATCTGGATCGAGGCGCCTCCGCAGGAGGCTGCCTGGGATGGGGTGCGGGACCGCTTGTCCCGCGCGGCGGCGGCTTTTTCGCCCCGCTGAGTTTTCGAGATTTGGAGAGTTCATGAAGAGTCTGAAGCGCCACCTGGCCGTGCTGCTGGGTGCGACCGCGATGCTGGCGGCCTGCGGCGGCGGCGGCCAGCAGATCGACCCCTTCCGTCCGACGCGGATCATTGCCTTCGGTGACGAGGCCAGCGCGCTGCGCAGCGATGGCAGCAAGTACTCCATCAACGGCACCGACACGACCACCGGCGCGGTCACTTGCGGCCTGAATCCGGTCTGGACCCAGTCGCTGGCCACCTTCTTCAGCCTGGTGTTCGGCGAGTGCAACGCCGACAAGCTGGCCACGCCGACCGGCCGCATGTATGCCGCGGCCGGCGCCAAGGTCGCCGACGTCGCCGCGCAGATCGACCGCCAGTTCGCGCTCGACGGCTTCAACAACAAGGACCTGGTGACCGTGCTGGCCGGCGCCAACGACGTGCTGGAGCTCTACGCGCAGTACCCGGCGCAGGACGCCGGCACGCTGGGCAACGCGGCGCAGGCCCGCGGCGAGCAACTGGCCGCGCAGGTCAACCGCATCGTCGACGCCAACGGCCGCATCATTCTGTCGACCACGCAGGATATGGGCCTGTCGCCGTTCGCGCTCAAGGAGAAGGCCGCCAACGCCGACACCGACCGCGCCGCGCTGCTGTCCGAGCTGTCGCGCCGTTTCAATGCCGGCCTGCGACTGAAGATCCGCAACGACGGGCACTACATCGGCCTCATCCTCACCGACGAGCTGATGGGCACGATGAGCCGCTACCCGTCGATCTACGGCGCGTCCAACTCGACCGACGCCGCCTGCCTGGCGACCTCGCTGCCGCCGGTGTGCACCGACAAGACGTTGGTCGCCAACGCCACGGCCACGTCCCACATGTGGGCGAGCGACCGGCTGATCGGGCCGCTGATGCATTCGCAGATGGGCTCGCAGGCCGCCACGCGCGCGTCGAACAACCCGTTCTGACGCCGTGCCGCGCCGGCGGGATGCCGGCGCTTTCCATGCTTCACGTCACGTTCACCCGGCCCTGACGCGCGATTCGCGCGGGGCGCCGGGTGACCCTCGGCCAGGGCGCCGATGGCGACCGGCTCCGACGTCGGCCATCCGCCCCCGTGCGTCGTACCGCGCCACGCGCGCGCCCGTCGACAGCCGCCTCAAGACCTGGCCCCACGCCAGCGCCGCGCACGGTTCGCATCGCGTCGACCTTGGCAATTCCGATGCCTGTCGCCCTGCGTGAACAGGCGGCCGCGCCTTCGCACAGCCATGACACAAGTGTTGCGGCCGCGCCGCGCCAAGGGGCAGGTTGTGCGTCCCGCAGCGTCGTGACGCTGGCATGCTGGCACCTGTCAGGGTTTTCCTTTTGCGTTCGCCTCGTATCGAGCGCTTACAGTGATCCCTGAGAAAAACGAACGACCGTTCGATTTAATGCCGACCGCGATCGCCGGGACGGTGTGAACGACGGAGACAACCCCTGGAGAAGTCCGAATGAACAGCCAATTCAAACTGGCCAGCCTGACCCTGGCCGCCGCGGCCATGCTGAGCGCCTGCGGTGGCGGCAGCTCCGCTGCGAGCGACGATCCCCCGCCCGCGCGCGGCGCGGTGCAACTGGGCGTCGTTGCCTCGACGACCCCGGTGACCAAGGCGCAGATCGACGCGGGCACCGCGGCCAAGGGCATCGGCGCACTGGCCGGCGCGGCGCAGTGCGACGTCGAGATCCGCTACGTCTACTACTCGACGCGTGATCCGCAGGGCGTGATCGCGATGGCCTCGACCGCCGTGTTCGTGCCGACCGGCACCGGCGCCGCCTGCTCGGGCAACCGCCCGGTGGTGCTGTATGCCCACGGCACGACGACCGACCAGACCTTCAACATGGCCCAGGTCGACAAGAACGCCGAGGGCTCGCTGGTGATGGCCTTCTACGCCGCCCAGGGCTTCATCGTCGTGGCGCCGAACTACCTCGGCTACGACCGCTCCGGCCTCCAGTACACGACCTACCTGAACGCCGAGCAGTCGGCCATCGAGATGGTCGACGGCCTGCGCGCCGCCAAGACCTACCTGAACGCCGACAGCGCGGTGAAGCCGTCGGCCAAGCTGCTGATCGCGGGCTACTCGCAGGGCGGCCACGTGGCGATGGCCACGCAGAAGGCGATCGAGCGCGACTACGCGTCCGAGTTCACCGTCACCGCCGCGGCGCCGATGTCCGGCCCGTACAACCTGGTGAAGTTCGGCGACGTGATCACCACCACCGGCCCGATCAACGCCGGCGCGACGCTGTTCCTGCCGCTGATGCTGACCAGCTACCAGAAGGCCTACGGCAACATCTACGCGTCGCCGTCCGACGTGTACCAGTCGCCGTATGACAAGACCGCGGAGACGCTGTTCCCGACGAAGTCGACCCTCACGCAGCTGATCCAGGACGGCAAGCTGCCGAACGACCCGACCTTCACCAAGCTGTTCGGCACCGGCGGCCTGCTGACGGACTCGTTCCGCGCCGGCTACGCGACCTCCAACTATCGCAAGGCGCTGCAGACCAACACGCTGCTGGGCTGGACGCCGAAGGCGCCGGTGGCGCTGTGCGGTGGCGCCAACGATCCGACGGTGTTCTTCTTCAACACCACCGACGCGCAGGCCGACTTCGCCTCGCGCGGCAAGGCTGTCCCGGCCTCCAACCTGGAGAGCGCGGCCTCGATGCAGTGGGCCGGCGCCACGACGGCGGCCACGATCGCCGGCGGCTTCGCGCAGGCCAAGGCGGCGACGTCCGCCGCTGCCGGCGGCGGTGCGGCCGGCGCGGCCGCGGTCCAGGGTGCCTACCACGGCACGCTGGTCCCGCCGTTCTGCAATGCGCTGGCACGCGGCTTCTTCCAATCGGTCCTGGCTGCCCAGCCGTAATCCCCGGCGACCAGAACGGAGACACCATCCATGAACAAGAAAATCACCCTGATCCTGGCCGCCTCGCTGATGGCGCTGGCGGGCGCCGCGAGCGCCGAGACGGCCGTGGGCACGCACACGGTCTACCTGGGCCTGGCCCACATCGACGTGAACAGCAAGGCCGCTCCGCTGGAAGGCGGCACCAAGCAGTTCCCCGCTCCGGGCGCGCAGATCCGCGTCGGTGACGCGACCACCACCGGCTTCGGCTACACCTACCGCTTCGCGCCGCGCTGGAGCGGCGAGATCGCGCTGGGCATCCCGCCCTCGCACAAGATCTACGGCAACGGCGTCATCAAGAACGCCGGCCAGATCGCGGTCGTGCGCCAGATGCCGCCGACGGTGTTCATCAACTACCACCTGGGCGAGTACTTCACCAAGGTGGAGCCCTTCGTCGGCGTGGGCGTGAACTACACCTACTTCGAGAAGAAGCGCAGCACCCCGACCGGCGACGCGATCAGCGGCGGCCCGACCCGGATCACGCTGGAGAACTCCTGGGGCGCCGCGGCGCACGTGGGTTTCACCGTGCACTACACCAAGCAGTGGTCGCTGACCGCGACCGCGGCCTACGCGGACGTGCGCAGCCAGATGCGCTCGTACACGACGACGAACAACGGCACGGAAGAGCTTCACACGAAGATCAACTTCCGCCCGATGGTCTACACGATGTCGCTGGGCTACTCGTTCTGACGGCCGGCCGCTCGACCGCGTGCACCCACGCGGTCGGGGGCTCGCCCCGCCCCGGGCGGTCCGGGGCCGATACACTTGCCGCATGAGCGTGTTGCTGGCCCTGGATAGCTCGACCGAACACATGGCTCTGGCCCTCGTGGGCCAGGGCCATGCTGCTTTTGTGGACGCCGATGGCGGGGCGCTGGCCTCCCAGCGGATGGTCCCCGAGGCGATGGCGCTGCTGAAGCAGGCCGGCGTCGCGCTGGCCCAGGTCGACGCGATCGGCTTCGGTCGCGGCCCCGGCGCCTTCACGGGGCTGCGCACCGCGTGCTCGGTGGCGCAGGGCCTGGCCTTCGGCGCCGGCAAGCCGGTGCTGGCCCTGGACAGCCTGATGCTGGTGGCCGAGGACGCGCGCCAGCAGCTCGCCGCCCGCCCGCAGAGCGGCGACGCGGCCCCGCTCGAGGTGTGGGTCGCGATGGACGCCCGCATGAACCAGATCTACCTCGGACGTTATCGCTGGGAGGGCGCGCGCTGGTCGGCGCGGCTCGAGCCGGCGCTGGTCGACCTCGAACCGCTGCGCGCGCTCTGGCGCGAGACGCCGCCGGCGATCGTCGCCGGCACCGCGCTGCAAGCCTTCGAGCTCGACACCGGCGCGGCGCTGCGCGTGCCGGGGACCGTCTCGCGGGCTCGCGCGCTGGGCGCGCTGGCGCAACAGGCCTTCGAGGCCGGGTTGGCCCAGGACGCCGACCACGCGCTGCCGCTCTACGTGCGCGACAAGGTCGCGCTGACGACCGCCGAGCGCGAGGCCGCCAAGGCCGAGGCGCAGGGACCGGTGCCACGATGAGCGCCCAGCCCAAGGACCTGGCCTGGCCGCCGTCGCTGCAATCGCTGCAGCCGCTGCGTGCGGTCGACCTGGACGAGGTGATGGCCATCGAGGCCGTCGCCTACAGCCACCCGTGGACGCGGGGCAACTTCATCGATTCGATGGCCGCGGGCTATGCCGGCTTCGTCATGCGCGACGAGCAGGCCCGGCTGTGCGGTTATTTCCTCGCGATGCAAGTGATCGACGAGATGCACCTGCTCAACATCACCGTGCCGCCGGAACGCCAGGGCCAGGGCCTGGCGCGCCGCATGCTCGACGCGCTGGGGCTGCTGGCGCGGGCGCGCGGCTGCCACCAGGTCTGGCTGGAGGTGCGCGAGAGCAATGTCCGCGCGCGCCGGCTGTACGAACGCTACGGCTTCGTGCAGAGCGGCCTACGCCGAGGCTATTACCCGAGCGCCGACGGCCGCGAGGACGCGCTGCTGATGACGCTGCGCCTGACGGAGCACCCCGCATGAGCTGGACCGATCGTCAACGCGCGATGCTGGAGGCGATGGGCCTCAAGCTGTGGACGCCGCCAGCGGCGGCCGAGGCTGGCTCGCCGGCCAAGGTGGCGGCTGATGCGACAGCGGCTCCTGCTGCCGTCGCGCCGCCGCGCGCGATCCCGGTCAGCGCACCCGTCGCCGGTCCGGCGACGCGCGTGCCGCCGATGGACGCCGAGGTCGCGATCGCGGAACCGCCGCCGTGCCGCGCGCCGGAGCCGTCGCCCCGCACCGCGCCGGTGGCCGCCCCCGTGCTGGCTGCGGCGGCCGCCGACGCGGCGCTGGCGCAGGCCCGCGGCCTGGCGCGCGAGACGATCGCCCGGCTCGACTGGCCCGGCCTGCGCGACGAGGTCGCGCAATGCCGCGCCTGCGCGCTGTGCGAGTCCCGCAAGCACACCGTCTTCGGCGTCGGCAACGAGCGCGCGCACTGGATGGTGGTCGGGGAGGCGCCCGGCGAGAAGGAGGACCTGCAAGGCGAGCCCTTCGTCGGCGCGGCCGGCCAGCTGCTGGACAGCATGCTGCGCGCGGTCGGCCTGGGGCGCGCCGAGGGCCCGCCGGAGCGGCAGGTCTACATCGCCAACACGCTGAAGTGCCGCCCGCCGCGCAACCGCAATCCGGATCCCGCGGAGCTGGCGCAGTGCGAGCCCTTCCTGCAGCGGCAGATCGAGCTGATCCAGCCGCGCATCATCCTGGCGATGGGGCGCTTCGCGGTGCAGCAGCTGCTGCGCAGCCAGGAGCCGATCGGGCGCCTGCGCGGCCGCGTCCATCGCTACCAGGGCGTGCCGCTGATCGTCACCTACCACCCGGCCTACCTGCTGCGCAACCTGCCCGACAAGGCGCGCGCCTGGGAAGACCTCTGCCTGGCGCTGAAGACGCTGGACGAGTCACCAGCTCGTCCGGAGGCCAGCGGCGGGAGCGCCTGAATGGACGCGCCGGTGCCGCCCGTGCCGCCGGCAGGCCCGGCTTCCTCCGCCGAGGACCAGGCGGCGCAGTTCCGGCTGCTCGCCGACAACGTGCCGGTGCTGATCGCGGTCTTCGACGCCGCCACGCGCACCTGCCGTTTCGCCAACCGCCAGTACGCGCGCAGCTTCGGGCTGGACGAGGGCAGCGTGCTGGGCCGCACCTTCGCGCAGATCATCGGCGAGGACGCGGCGCAGGAGATCGAACCCCATGTGCGCCGGGTGCTCGACGAGCGCGTCAGCGTCAGTTACGAACGGCGCCTGGAGCGCCGCGACGGCCGGCCGCGCTGGATCGAGGTCAACCTCATCCCTTACCTGCCGCCCGGCGCGGAAGCGGTGCAGTCGAGTTTCGTGCTGATCTCCGACATCACCCGCTTCCGCGAGGCCGAACTGGCGGTGCGCGAATCCGAGGACCGGCTGGCCAAGTTCATGGAAGCCTCGATGGAGGGCATCGTCTTCCACCGCGACGGCATCATGACCGACGTGAATCCGCCGCTGTGCGAGCTGGTGGGTTACTCGCTCGACGAACTGATCGGGCGGCCGGCGCTGTCGATGATCGCCGGCGACCAGATCGACACGGTGCGCGCAGTCATGGAGGCCGGCCAGGAGACCCGCTACCCGACCGCGATCCTGCATCGCAGCGGTGCGCGCATCGACGTCGAATTCATCGTCCGCACGCTGTGGCGCAACGGCGAGCGGCTGCGGATGACGATCGTGCGCGATCTGCGGCCCCACCTCGAGGCGCTGGCGCGCATCCAGCACCTGGCGCAGCACGACCCGCTGACCGGCCTGCTGAACCGCTCGACCTTCATGGAGCGGCTGCGCGAGCGCCTGTCCCAGGGCTCGGCGCGGCGGGCGGCGCTGCTGTTCATCGACCTGGACAACTTCAAGCGGGTCAACGACTCGCTCGGCCACCTGGAGGGCGACCGCGTGCTGCGCACCGTGTCCGAGCGCCTGCGCGGCGGGCTGCGCGGCAGCGACCTGGTGGCGCGCTTCGGCGGCGACGAGTTCGTCGTGCTGCTGGAGGACGTGCACCAGCGCAAGGACGTGCAGACCGTGCTGAACGCCTTGCTGAGCGTCGTCGAGGTGCCGGTGCAGGCGGACGGCCGCGACCTGTCGGTGACGCCGTCGATCGGCGTGGCCATGTATCCGGAGCACGGCGAGTCGCCCGAGGACCTGCTGCAGCATGCCGACACCGCGATGTACCTGGCCAAGACCGCCGGCCGCGCGACCTACCGCTTCTTCGAGCCGGCGATGGCCGAGAACGCCTATGCCGACCTGGTGCTGGAGAGCGAGCTCGCCCAGGCGCTGACGGCCGACGAGTTCGTGCTCTTCTACCAACCGCAGGTCGACGCGCGCAGCGGAGAACTGGTGGGCGCCGAGGCGCTGCTGCGCTGGCGGCATCCGCAACGCGGGCTGCTGACGCCGGACGCCTTCATCGTCGTGGCTGAGCGGCATCGGCTGATGCTGCCACTGGGCGAATGGGTGATGTACGAGGCTGCCCGCCAGGCGCGCGCCTGGCACGAGCGCGGCGTCGCGCCGGTGCCGATCGCCGTCAACCTGTCCAGCATGCAGTTCCGGCTGGCCAGCTTCTCCAAGTCGGTCGCCCATGTGCTGAAGACGGCCGGCGTGCCCGGCGAGTGGCTGGAGCTGGAGCTGACCGAGCGCATGCTGACCGACGAGATCGACCGCCTGCCCGAGCTGCTGCAGACGCTGCGCTCGCAGGGGCTGGCGATCTCGATCGACGACTTCGGCACCGGCTACACCGCGCTCAACCAGCTGACGAGGCTGCCGCTGGACAAGCTGAAGATCGACCAGAGCTTCGTCGCCGTGCTGCCGGACGACGCCGGTGCCGCGGCGATCACCCGCGCGGTGGTGCAGATGGCCAAGGGCCTGGGCCTGCGCATCGGCGCCGAGGGCGTGCGCAACGCGCGGCAATGGCATCTGCTGGCCGAATGGGGCTGCGACGAGCTGCAGGGCGAGGTCATCGCCACCGCGATGCCGGCCGACGAATTCGAAGCATGGCTGGCCCAGCGCGGCGAGCCCCGGCTTCCCAGGATCGACACATGACTTCCAAGACTCCCGACTCCGCCGGCCTGAATGGCTCGGCGTCCGCGGCGCATGGCGCGCCGGCTTCCCCGGCGTCCCACGCGACCGATCCGGCCATGACCGCCTTGCTGCGCGACGAGATCGCCGCCGCCGGCGGCTGGCTGCCCTTCGACCGCTACATGAGCCTGGCGCTGTACGCGCCGGGGCTGGGCTACTACGCCAACGCGCGCCGCAAGTTCGGCACGATGCCGCAGCAGGGCTCGGACTTCGTGACGGCGCCGGAGCTCTCCCCGCTGTTCGGCCGCGCGCTGGCGCGACAGGTCGCACAGGCGCTGGCGGTCAGCGGCACCGACACGGTGATCGAGTTCGGCGCCGGCAGCGGCGCGCTGGCCGAGCAGCTGCTGGAGGCGCTGGACGCCCTGGGGCAGCCGGTGACGAAGTACTTCATCGTCGACCTGTCCGGCAGCCTGCGCGAGCGCCAGGCCGAGCGGCTGGCGCGCTTCGCGCCGCGGGTCGAATGGCTGGACCGCTGGCCCGACGAGATCCACGGCGTGATGGTGGCCAACGAGCTGCTGGACGCGATCCCGGTCGACCTGGTGCGCTGGGACGGCCGGCAGTGGCTGCGGCGCGGCGTGGGCCTGGACGGGCAGGGCGGGCTGGTGTTCGTCGACCGCGCCGGCGACGCGCGCCCGCCGCTCCCGCCCGAGGAGGATGCCGGCTTCCTGCCGGACACGGTGACCGAGATCCACCCGCAGGCCGAGGCCTTCGTGCGCACGCTGGCGGAGCGCCTCAAGCGCGGCGCGGCGTTCTTCATCGACTACGGTTTCCCGGAGTCGGAGTACTACCACCCGCAGCGCACCGGCGGCACGCTGATGTGCCACCACCTGCACCGGGCCGATCCCGATCCGCTGGCGCTGCCGGGGCAGAAGGACATCACCGCGCATGTGAATTTCACCGGCATCGCGCTGGCGGGCCAGGACGCGGGGCTGACGGTGCTGGGCTACACGAGCCAGGCCAACTTCCTGATCAATTGCGGCCTGGTCGACCTGATGGGCCAGGCCACGCTGGCGCAGCGCGGCATGGCCCACCGGCTGATCGCCGAGCACGAGATGGGCGAGCTGTTCAAGGTGATCGGCTTCGCGCCGGGCGACGGCTTCGACGCGTTGGGGTTCAGCGCGGGCGATCGGTCTCACACGCTCTGAGCGCGGCCAGCCTGCGAGCCGCGCCTGCCTGGACGCTCAGGCAGGCGTCGGCGCCAGGTGCTCGCCGAGGAAGGCCAGCAAGCGCTTGTAGTAGTTGCGCCGCACGCTGGAGCCTGCCGCAGGGAAACCGTGGCCGGTCGCCAGCGGCATCCACTCGACGGGTTTGCCGCGCTGTTTCATGGCGCGCACCATCGCCTCGCTCTGATCCGGCAGCACCCGCTGGTCGTAGCGCCCATGCGCCAGCAGCAGCGGCACCTCGATGCGGTCGACATGCCGGATCGGCGACACGGCCTCGAGCTGTGCCTTCGCCGTCGCCGGATCGCCGACCAGCCGCCGCCTCAACCGCCGCGATTCCGCGGTGCTGTCGTCGGTCCAACTGGTCGTCAGGAAGTCGGCGAGGTCGCTGATGCCGGCGAAGCTCACGCCGCAGCGGTACAGCCGTGGCGTCTTCACCAGGCCCCACATCGCGGCGTAACCGCCATAGCTGGCGCCGACGATCGCGACCCGCGCCGGGTCCGCGATGCCCCGGGCGACGAGGTCCTGGACGCCGTCGGTGATGTCGTCCTGCATGGCCAGGCCCCATTGGCGGTAGCCGGCCTCCAGGTACGCCTGGCCAAACCCATAGGAGCCGCGGAACTGCGGCTGGAAAACGGCATAGCCTTGCGCCGCGAGCAGCTGGACCTCCGGATCCCAGGCCCAGTCGTCGCGCGCCCACGGACCGCCGTGGATCAGCACGATCGTCGGCGCCGGACCTGGGGCCGCCGGACGGGTCAGGTAGGCCGGCACGCGCAGGCCATCACGTGCCACGTAGCGGTAGGCCGCCATCGGGCGCATCTTCGCCGGATCGATGTCCGGCCTCGCGACGCCGACCTCGGCCATGCGCATCGTCGCGGTGTCCAGCGCGTACCAACGGCCGGGGTCCACGTCGCTGCGGCTGTGGACCAGGACGTGGCCCTCGGGCTTGGCGCCGGACAAGGTGTTCAGGCTGTCGGGCAGCGACGCGTCGACGGCGCTTTGCAGTCGCGCCCACCGAGCGTCGAACCAGTACTGCTTGCGCTTGAGGCCTCCAGTCACGACGGACTCGAAGAACGCCGCGTCCAGGCCCGCCGCGCCGACGATGTCGTCGGTCTCGTGGCCGGCCATCAGTTCGCCGAACTGGCGCTTTACCGGGTCGTAGCGGAATACCGCCAGTGTGTCCCGCCCGGCCCGGGCACGAACGGCAATCTGTCCGTCCGCCAGCACCCGCAGCGGTTGCCAGACCTGGTCGGCGTCTTCGGTCTTCTCCAGCGCCTGCCACCGGGACCCCGGCGCGGCGGCCCGATGCCACTGCGTCCAGACCGAGCGTCCGGTCCAGCGGGAGGTGTCCTTGGTGGTCGCCGCGCGCAGTCGGCCCTGGGCGTCGAAGGCCCAGTAGACCCCGTCGTCGGGCAGATCGACCGATTCCTTGACCCGCTCGCCGGTGCGCAGGTTCACCACATGGAGCGCGTTCTCCGACGCCAGCAGCACACGTTCCGCACCGTCCTCGGCGTCAGGCAGTTGCTCGAGGAAGCTGCCGTCCAGGCGGTGCAGCAGCGTGCCGTCGGGGCGCATGACCATCGAGACGGCCGCGCTCATCCGGAGGATCAGCAGTTCGGGGCTGATCCACCGCATGTCCAAGACCTGACCGTCGATTCCTTCGCGCCAGCGGTTGGCCGGAGCCATGTTGGGTGTCACCGAACGCGCTTCCTGGGTGGTCAGGTCCAGGATCAGCGCGATGGGCCGGCCGTGGGCGTCACCCACCGCGGCCAGATGGCGTCCATCCGGCGACAGGCTGGCGCGCGCGAGCATCGGCGCGGCCAGCAGATGCTCGATGGGCGTCGTGGTCGCGGTCGCGGCGGCATCGGACGCCGGGGGCGACGCAGCGGAGGCGGCTTCCGCGGGCGCGTCCGCCGCGTCGGCGATCGATGGCAGGCCGGGCAGCGCGAAGCCGAGGGTCGCGGCCAGGCACCAGCGGCGGCGCTCCTGCGACGGGAGATCTGCGGTGGCGACGACGCCCGCATCGGAGTCGGAACCGGCGAGCGGACCCGATGGGCCGAGTGGGCTGCGACGGCCCTGGAAAGCATGCTTCGCGTGTGACATGGGCGCGCACTGTAGGGCGCCGATCCAGCGGTCCGGCCGCGCGGCGCCTGTCGTTTTCCCGGACTTCCCCCTTCAGAGCGAGTTTGGATCGTTCAGCGCAAGGGACGCAACGCGGCCAGCCGCGCGGCGTGGATCGCCTGCCCGATCGCCGGCCCTTGCTTGCCGGCCGCCAGCGCCGCCGCTGAAATCGCCGACTGGTCGACCGACTGCACCGCCTTCAGGTCGTGCAGCAGCGCGGTGCGCTGCGGGTAGGCGCGGTCCTGCAGGCCGGCACGGCCGCGCGCGTCGCACTCGCAGGCCAACAGCAGCTGCGCGAAGCGCTCCGGCCGGCGCAGCGCATCGCAACGCTCGATCAGGCGCAGGCGCGCCTCGGCGCTGAAGTCCAGGCTCTGGTGGACGTGCGTGTGCTCGCGCGCCACCAGCTCCGCCAGTTCCTTGCAGTCCGACGGCACGCGCCAGCGCTGCGAGAGCGCGGCCGCCAGGGCCACGCCGCGCGCCTCGTGCTTCAGGTGGCGGGGCCATTCGGCCTCGGGCGTCGTGCCCTTGCCCAGGTCGTGGCACAGCGAGGCGTAACGCACCGGCAGCGGCGCGTCGACGCGCGCGCATTCCGCCAGCACCAGCAGCAGGTGGGCGCCGGTGTCGATTTCCGGGTGATGCGCCTCGGGCTGCGGGACCCCGAACAGCCGCGCCAGCTCCGGCGCGATGCGCGCCAGCGCGCCGCAATCGCGCAGGATCTCGATCATCCGCGCCGGATGCCGCTCCATCAGTCCCCGGGAGAGTTCCTGCCAGACGCGTTCGGCGACCAGCGCATCGGCCTCGCCGGCATCCACCATGTCGCGCATCAGCGCCATGGTTTCCGGCGCGACCGAGAAGTCCCCGAAGCGCGCCGCGAAGCGGGCCAGGCGCAGGATCCGCACCGGATCCTCGGCGAAGGCCGGCGACACGTGGCGCAGGACCCTCGCCGCGAGATCCCGCTGGCCGCCATAGGGGTCGATCAGCGAACCGTCCTCGGCCCGGGCCATCGCGTTAATCGTCAGGTCGCGTCGGGCTAGGTCCTGTTCGAGGGTGACGTCGGGGTCGGTGTGGAACTGGAAACCGTGGTATCCGGATCCGGTCTTGCGCTCGGTCCGGGCCAGTGCCACCTCTTCATGGGTCACGGGATGCAGGAACACCGGGAAATCCTTGCCGACGGGCTGAAATCCCCTGTCGATCAAGGACTTGGGGGTGGCTCCGACCACCACCCAATCACGGTCCTGGACCGGCAGGCCCAGCAGGGCGTCCCGGACGGCACCCCCGACGAGATACATATGATCACTCATGTTGCGGCGCAGCATCCCCAAGGTGTGGGGTGCTCATTTAGGCTGAGTCTCCGTATATTCACCAATGCCACCTGCACACCAGTGTCTGTTCAAACAGACCAGCTACCGAGAGAGACAGTTGTAGCCAGGCAGGTCGGGCAAGCAGTAGGGAGTTTATGAATGAAGTCTGTTCTCCTCCTCTTGCTGGGCGGAATTGGTCTGGCCGCTCAAGCGCAGGAATCCCCGGTCACGGACGCAAAGGCCGTCCATGTGGCCGCCGAGACGAGTTTCGTCTCGCAAAGCCAGTCGGCACCGGCCCAGCTGCCGGATGTCAATGAACAGGACGGCGCGGACCAGATGCTGCCGTCGTTCGTGTCCGAGTCCCAGAACCAGGCCATGATGCTCGGCGGCTTGCTGGCCGCCGGCTTCCTGGTCCGCCGCCGCCGCGATCACTGATCCCGACGGCCCACCTCGCCGCTTCCCGCCGCCTGCCCGCACAGGTGACCGGAAGCGGTTTTTCATGGGGCGGCCGGGTCGGCGGGCGTGTCAGGCCTTGAGCACCGGCACCGGCCCGCTGACGTCACGATAGGGCTCCTCGAAGTCCAGGAAATCCTTCTCCGCGATCGCGTCGGCGATCCACTCGCGCACGCCGGGGGCCGCCTCCACGCGCGCCAGGTAGCCCTTGAGCGCCTCCGGCACCGGCAAGGCGTAGCGCGTCACCCGCATCACGACCGGCGCGAAGAACGCATCCGCCGCGCCGAACGCGCCGAACAGGAAGGGCCCGCCGCTTTGCGCGAGCGCGTCCGTCCACAGCTCGACGATGCGCGCCAGGTCCTTGCGCAGGCCGGCCTCGGAGGCCAGCAGCCGCGGTCCCACCGTGCTCAGGTCGGCGTCGATGTTCATCACGCACAGGCCGCGCAGCTGGCCGAAGCCGCTGTGCATCTCGGCGCACAGGCTGCGCGCGCGGGCGCGCTGGCGCGGATCGCTCGGCCAGATGCCCTTGTCGGGGAAGCGCTCGGCCAGGTACTCGACGATGGCCAGCGAATCCCACACCGCCAAACCTTCGTCGACCAGCACCGGCACCTTGCCGGTCGGCGTCGCCGCGCCGACCTCGCGGTAGAAGGCCGAATCCGGCGTGAAGTCGAAGCGCAGCACGCGCTCCTGGAAATCGATGCCCAGGCCCTTCATGAGCACCCAGGGGCGCATCGACCAGGACGAGTAGTTCTTGTTGCCGACGATCAATTGCATGCGGGAGTCCCTTCGCGTGGAGGAGGACGGCATCGGCGGGGAGCCGGCGCCGCGGGGTCAGTTGGTGCCGGCGGGCGCGCCCGCCGTGGTGCCGTTGGCCGGGATGTCCGGCGCCGACGCCGCGGCCGGGCCGATGACGCGCCCGAGCCGGTCGCGCAGTTGCGTGCCGCCCTCGCGGCCCATCAGCTGGGCATAGATCGTCGCGTTGGACAGCACCTTGCGCACATAGTCACGGGTCTCCCAGATCGGGATGTTCTCGGTCCAGATGGCGGCGTCGAGCTGCGGCCCCTCGCGCCAGCGCCGGGGGCGGTTCGGTCCGGCGTTGTAGGCGGCGGCCGCCATCGCCTGCGAACCGTCGAAGCTGTCCATCACCAGCTTGAGGTAGCCGGTGCCCAGGCGCAGGTTGGTGTCCCGGTCGTGCAGCATGTCGGGCCGGAATTCGACGCCCAGTTTCCTGGCGGTCCACTTGGCGGTCGCCGGCATCACCTGCATCAGGCCGCCAGCGCCGACATGCGAGCGCGCGTCCATCATGAAGCGCGACTCCTGGCGGATCAGCCCGTAGACATAGGCCGGGTCCAGGCCCACCGCGGTGGACTGCCGGAGCACGTCGGCGCGATAGGGCATGGGGAAGCGCTGGGCGAGGTCGATCTCGGTGCGGGTGCGTTCGCTGGTCTGGATGCAGCGCTCCCAGAGCTCGCGCTCGCAGGCGGTCTGCGCGACGGCGAGCAGTTCGCGGTCGGACAGGCCGCGCAGGCTGAAGTTCCACTCGCGCTGGCCCTCGCTGCGCAGGCCCACCGCCAGCAGCTGCAGCGCGCGCTGGATGCCGGGATTGGCCAGCGCCTGCGCCCGCTCCTGCGCGCTCAGCTCGGCCGGCGAGGGCGGCAGCGGCAGGCGCAGCTTGAGCTCGTCCGCCGCGAGCTTGCCGTAGAAGCTCAGCGGCGACGCGATCGCGCGCAGCGCCTCCTGGGCCTCGCGACGCTGGGCCTCGCCAGCGGGGCCGTTCGCCGCGAGCTGCTGCTGGGCCTTGGCGCGCCAGTACTGCCAGGTGATGTCCTTCTGGTCCGACGGCTTCATCAGCGCGATCGCCGCCACCAGCTGCTCCGGCCGGCTGGCGCCGGCGTCGCCGCGCAGCGCGGCGCGGGCGATCCAGTTCACCGTGTCGTCGCTCCATTCGAGCGGCCCGCCCAGCCGCGCCTGCAGCTTCAGCGCGCGTTCGAAGTGGTCGTTGGCCTCGTCCTTCAGCCGCAGCGCGGCCTGCCGGCCGTACTGGGCCCACAGCCAGGCGGACAGGTCATTGGGCAGCTTCGGCGCCCAGCGGCGAACGTCGTCTTCGGCCTTGTCGTAGTCGGTGGCGAGCAGCCGCATCAGCGCCAGCAGCGTCAGCTCCGCTTTGGCGCGCGGGGACGCGGCGGCCTTGCGCTGGAGGTAGCGGTCGGGCTTGTCCATCAGCTCGGCGATCGCGTCCTGGTCGGCCTTGGACAGCAGCGCCGCGGCCTGCTTCACGGCGCGCGGCTTGTTGGTCTCGACGACCAGCCGCAGCTTGCGCCAGACATCCGAGTCCTTGAACTGGCCGTTCTCGTGCAGCGTCGCGGCCAGCATGTTGCAGCCCTCGTCCGCATCGCGCTGCGCCAGCCAGGCGGTGCGCGCCGCCTCGCGGAGCTCGCGCGCCGGCGGGTCGGCCAGCAGCGTGTAGCAGACGACCTCGCGGTCGTCCTGCATCTTGTAGCCGGCCAGGTCGCGACGGAAGTTGGCCCAGTCGCGCCGGTGGCCCAGTTCGAGCAGCCAGTCGTTGCGCAGGCGGTCCTCGACGTAGCTGCCGGGCCAGCGGGCGTAGAAGGCGGTGATCTCAGGCTGCTGCGCGTCGGCCAGCCGGGCGTTCAGCTCCCAGTAGTCGAACCAGGGCGCGAGCGGGTGCTGCTGGTCGAAGGCGACCTGCCGCATCGCGGCCAGCCGCGAGCGGTCGCGGGTGCGCCAGGCCTCGCGGGCGTCGGTCACCAGGTCTGGCAGCGGCGGTGGCGGATTGGGCACGACGGCGAAGGGCATCGTCGACTGCGCGGCGGCGGGGAGGGCCGTCCAGGCGCAGAGCGCGCCCAGGGTGGCGCAGGCGAGGGCGGTTACAGTGATTCGAGCGAACTTCATGACCGACTGCGATGAATGATTCCCCCACGGCCCCCGACGCCGCCGGCATCGCCGGCAAGACCTGGCCCCATGAGCGAAGCGAATTGCGCCGCGCCTTGCTGGCGCGCCGCCGCGAATGGTCGGCCGGCGCCGAGGCCCGTCTCGCCGCCGACAAGCTGGGCGAGCAGCTGCTTCCGCTGCTGCGCCAGCTCGAGCCGCTGAGCCTCGGCCTGTACTGGCCGCTGGAGGGTGAATTTAACGCAGCGGCCTGGGCCGCGACGCACAAGCTCGGCGGGGCGATGCAGCTGGCGTTGCCGTTCGCCCGCAAGGCCGGCGACCGCGGGCCGGCGGCGATGGAGTTCCGGCGCTGGGACGGCACCCCGCCAACGCTCAAGGACGAATGCGGCATCCCCAGCGCCACCGGCCCGGTGCTCGTGCCCGAGGTGCTGCTGGTGCCCTGCCTGGGCTACACGCGCGAGGGGTTCCGGCTCGGCTACGGCGGCGGTTATTTCGACCGCTGGCTGGAGGCGCATCCCGGCGTCACGACGATCGGCCTGGCCTGGAGCTGCTGCGAAGCCAGCTTCGAGGTCCAGCCGCACGACCAGGCGATGACCGTCGTCGTGACCGAGCGCGAGGTGCTCGCGCCCTGAGGCGGCGAGGCGCTCAGCCCGAGTGCTCGTCCACGGGCGGATCGGGCTCGCCGATCGCACGCCGGGTGAGCGCCGACTGCTCGCCGATCCAACGCGCGAACTCGACGACCTCGGGCCGCTGCCGCCCGTGCGCCGACATCATGAGCCAGTAGACCGTCGGGCAGTCGGTGCGGCCGGCCGCGCCGAACGGCTCGACCAGCTCGCCGCGCTCCAGCGCCTCGTAGATCAGCGGCAGCCGCGCCAGCGCGACGGCCTGGCCCGAGACCGCCGCCTGGATCTGCTGGTAGGTGAAGTTCAGGTACATCCAGCGCCGCGGCTGCAGGTCGGGAGCGCCGTGCAGCGCCAGCCAGCGCCGCCAGCTCAGGAACAGGCCGCTGGGGCGCTGGTCGTCCTCCTCGGCCAGCGTGTACTGGCGCAGGTCGGCCGCCTGGCTCAGCGGCGGGCCCTGGCCCTCCTGCGCCTGCTTCGCGACCCAGGGGTTGACCACCGGCGTGAGCATCTCGCCGAACATCCGCTGCGCCGACGGCGCCACCCGGTTGGGCGCGGCATAACGCAGCGCGACGTCGAACTCGCTGTCGTCGATCTCGACGAGCTGGTCGAGCGCGGACACGCGGATGTCCATGTCCGGATGCTCGCGCTGGAAGGCCTCCAGGCGCGGGATCAACCACAGCGACGCGAACGAGGCGAAGGTGGTGACGTTGACCACGCGTCGGCCGCGCGTCGAGCGGATCTGGCGCACGGTGCTGTCCAGCCGCTCCAGCATCGGCTCGACCGCCGCCAGCAGCAGCTTGCCGTCCGGCGCCAGCTCGACATGGCGGGTGCCGCGCAGGAAGAGCGTGGCGCCGAGTTCCTCCTCCAGAGACCGGATCTGGCGGCTGATGGCGGACTGGGTCAGGTAGAGCTCGTCGGCGGCGGCGCTGAAGCTCAGGCGCCGGGCCACCGCCTCGAAGGCGCGCAGCGGACCGACGGCGAGCGGGCGATGGCGAGGCGGATTCATGCGCGGATGGTATCAATCGACGCGCGAAGACTCATTGGACCGGCATGCGGGGCAACCCTAATATCCCTCCATGTCCACGAGGAACGCCGCCAAGTGCGCGGGCCGCCCGGCGGACGGGGAGCCGATCATGAACGTCATGCAAAAGTCATCAATCCAGGTCAGCCGCGACGATGCCGCGTGGACGTTGTCCGCGGGCGAGGCGATGAGCCTGCCGATCGGCCCGGGCCGCCGCGAGCTGCATGTGCTCGACGGGCGCGTCTGGGTGACGCAGCGCGGCGACCTGAACCTGCCGGCCCAGGACTTCTGGCTGTCGGCCGGGGAGACCCTGGAAGTGGCCAGCGGCACCGAACTGGTCGTGGAAGCCTGGCCGACCGCCCGCTTCCAGCTGATGGTGCCGCCGCAGGCCTGCGCGGCCCAGCGCGCGCGGCGCGTCAGCCGGCTGCCTTCTTTCGGGCAGCTGTTCGGCCAGCGCCTGGCGAACGCTTGAGCGCCGGAGCCGTGGCCTTGACCGGTTTCAGCTTCCTGTCGGTGCTGGGCTCGGCGGTGGTGCCGGCGCTCTTCTTCGGCGTGCTGGCCTTCGGCTTCGCATTGGCCGAGCGCAAGGCCGACTCCATCGCCAGCCGCCCCCAGGGCAGCATCAGCGCCGGCGACTCCAGCGTCTCCTCCGGCGGCCGGAAGTAATTCAGGCTGGCGACCTCCTGTCGCCCGTCCTTGCCGGTCTTCGCGTACCGGAAGGGCTCGCAGCCGGCCTCGAGGTAGCGCGGCTGGCTGACGGCGTCCGCCTTCAGGTAGAGCTCGTCGCGGCTGATGATGGCCAGGAACAGGTCGTCGACATACAGCCCGAAGCCCCCGAACATCCGCCGCGCCAGCACCGGCCCGAGCGGCGCCAGCAGCTCCATGCAGTGGTTGGCGAAATCGCTGCCCGCGCCGGCGACGCGCCGGACGGTTCCCGTGGTGGTGGTGCCTCGTGCCATGGCGGCGACTCTAGCAACCCGCGTCCGGCGCGGCCACAATGGCCGGCTCCGGGGCCCGTCGGTCCCGCTGGGCAACGCGAAGGGGCCGGATGGATCCGAACGACAAGCTGCCGATTTCCGAAGACCGCCAGGCGCTGCGCGAGCGCCTGATCCGCGAGCGCCTGGACCTGCCGGGCCGCCTGGAACTCGCGGACCTGGTGCAGGGGGTGCTGCGCGTGTGGCTGGTGGGACGCAAGGAAAAGCGCATCGCGGCGTACTGGCCGATCAAGGGCGAGTTCGATCCGCTGCCGGCGCTGTACCGCTGGAGCGAGGTCGATCCCGAACGCCGCATCGGCCTGCCCGTCGTCGATCGCGAGCAGGGGCGCCTGCGCTTCCACGTCTGGTATCCCGGCTGCCCGATGGAAGAGGACGCGACCGGCATCACCAAGCCCAAGGACACCGAGGCCTTCGAGCCCGAACTCCTGCTGCTGCCCTGCCTGGGCTACGGCCCGGGCGGCATCCGCATGGGCTACGGCGGCGGCTTCATGCTGCGCACCATCGCGCAGATCCAGCCCCGGCCGCAGGCCGTGGGCGTCGGTTTCAGCCATGGCTTCCAGCCGACGCTGACCGCCCAGCCGAACGACGTGCGGCTGGACGCGATGCTGACCGAGATGGGGGTGGTCTGGGAGAATCCGCGCGCATGAATGCCGTCGATTCCCCCGTCCGCCCGACCGCCGACACGCTGGAGGCGCTGTATGTGGCCCACCTCGCCGAGCAGCAGCGTCGCACCGAACACGCGCTCCAGCGCGGTGGCTACGACGCGCTGCTGATCGCGTCCGGTGTCGAGAAGTTCGCCTTCCTCGACGACCGGCCCTACGTCTTCCAGCCCAATCCCCACTTCAAGCTGTGGGTGCCGCTGATCCGCCATCCCGACAGCTGGCTGGTGATCCGTCCCGGCCACCGGCCCCGGCTGGTCTACGTCCAGCCCGAGGACTACTGGCATGTGCCGCCCGAGGCGCCGAGCGGCTTCTGGGTGGAGCACTTCGAACTGATCGTCGTGCGCACCCCGGGTGACGCGCTGCCCTACCTGCAGCTGCCGGGCGAGCTGGCGATCGTCGGCGAGGCCGACGCGGCCTTGGGCGACATCGTCCCGAACAACCCGCCCGAGGTGCTGAACCCGCTGCATCACGCGCGCGCGGTGAAGACCGGCTATGAGCTGCTGCGCCTGCGCGAGGCGTCGGCGCTGGGCGCGACGGCGCACCTGGCCGCGCAGAGTGCCTTCCGCGAAGGCCGGTCGGAGGCGGCGATCCATGCGGCCTACCTCCAGGCCTGCGGCCTGGCCGAGCGCGACCTGCCCTACGGCAACATCGTCGCGCTGAACGAGCACGCCGCGGTGCTGCATTACCAGTATCAGGACCAGCAAGCGCCGGCGCAGTCGCTGTCGCTGCTGATCGACGCGGGCGCGCACAGCTGCGGATATGCCTCGGACATCACCCGCACCACCGGCAACGGCGACGCCAGCTTCCAGGCGCTGGTCGACGCGATGGACGCCGCGCAGCTGCGCCTGGTCGATCGCGTGCGCGCGGGCGTGGACTACCGCGACATCCACCTGGCCTCGCACCGCGAGATCGCCGGCGTGCTGCGGCAGCTGGGCATCGTGCGGATGGACGAGGACGCGATGCTCGCGCAGGGCGTGACCTCGACCTTCCTGCCGCATGGCATTGGCCACCTGCTCGGCCTGCAGGTGCACGACATCGGCGGCTTCATGGCCGGCGAGGACGGCGGCACGATCGCCAAGCCCGACGGCCACCCCTACCTGCGGCTGACGCGCGTGCTGCAGCCCGGCATGGTGGTGACGATCGAGCCGGGGCTGTACTTCATCCCGATGCTGCTGGACAAGCTGCGCGCGACGCCCGCGGCGGCGCAGGTGGACTGGGCGCTGGTCAAGCACCTCAGCGCCTTCGGCGGCGTGCGCATCGAAGACGATGTCGCCTGCCGCGACAGCGGCGCGCCCGAGAACCTGACGCGGGACGCGTTCGCGGCCTTGGGCTGAAGGCGGGCGCTCCTCGGCGCCCACCCCGTCACGCATGAAAAAAGGGCCCGCGGGCCCTTTCGTTCATCGTCCCGGTCGTCGAGCGGCGCCCGATGACCATCGCTGGCGGGCGCTTGCCCGCCGGCCTCAGGCTGCCTTGCGGCGGCGCGCCATGCCCAGGCCGACCAGCGCCAGCCCGGCCAGCGCCAGCGAACCCGGCTCCGGCACGGTCGTCAGCTGCACGTTCCAGTTGTTGATCACGCCGACGTCGGCGCCGGCCAGGTCGGCCACGCGCAGCGTCCAGGTGCCGAAGGCGTCCTGGCCGTTGAAGGCCGACAACAGCTCTTCCGCGCGGAAGGTGCCGGTGAACGGTGCGGCGCCATTGGCGACGGCGGTGGTCGCCGCATCGTCGAAGACGGTGTTGAAGAAGTTGTCGGCCGATCCGCCGCGGCGGTTGAACAGCTGGACGGTGGTGCCGGTCGGCGCGATCAGCCAGATCGCCAGGTCGGCGTCATAGGTGTGGCGCAGGTCGACGATCGAGACGTTCACGTCGCTCAGCGTGCCGCGGGTGTCGACGTTCAGCGTGGAGGTCACGACGCAGCGGTCGCAGATGGCGGTCGGCGTGGTGCTGGAGGCGGTCACGACCGCGGCTTGGGCGGTGAAGGCGGTGGTCAGGGAGGCGGCGCAGACGGCCAGCAGACGCTTGAAGTTCATGGAGTCAGGGTCACAAAAAAGGTGGCTTGTGACTCCATGTAAGCAGTGTTCATGCCAATGAATTAGGGATGGCGTTCGAATCCCTTCTGGCATAGGTACTTGGCGCTGTTTCCGTGAACAATTCCCGGCGCTCCGCGCGCGCGGTTTTAACGAACTGTCAAGAATCCCGACGTTTGGCTGCTTGCGGCGACCCCTCAGCCGATGCGAGGGCCGAGGGGATGAAACGGATTTCTGGGACTCAGAACCGATAGCCCACGCCGACGCCGATCAGGAGCGGATCGATCTTGAACTTGCCGACCGACGCGCCCTTGGAGCGCACCTCGGTGTCCATCTTGAGCTTCTTGATGTCGAGGTTGATCGACCACCTCGGATCCAGCATCACGTCGAAACCGGCCTGCAGGGCCAGGCCGACGCTCTGCTTCTCGATGCTGGGCGCCAGCGCCGCCTGCACGGCCGGCTCGAAGCGGGCGCTGGAGAAGCGCGTGTAGTTGAGGCCGGCGCCAAGGTAGGGGCGGAACTGCCCGTCCGGGTTGAAGTGGTACTGCAGCGTCAGCGTCGGCGGCAGGTGCTTCACGGTCCCGATGCGCACGCCGTTGCTGCGCAGCGTGTGCCGTTGCGGCACGGTGAGGACCAGCTCGGTCGCCAGCTTCGGCGTGATGAAGTAGCTGATGTCGACTTCGGGAATCGTCTTGCGGCTCAGCGACAGGCCGAGGCCGGTCCGGTCCTTGTCCGCCGGGTCGATGTTCACCGCGCGGGCGCGGATCACCCAGGGGCCGCCCTGCGCGTGCGCGGGCAGCGCGGTGGTCGTCATCAGCGCCGTGAGCGCCATGAGCGCCGCGGCGCCGAGGGACAAGCGGGATCGGGTGGGGATGCGGGACATGCGTTCACTCCTGGTCAATGGGTGACCGGCATTGAACGTGGGCCCCGGGCCGCTGGCCTTGACCGTTCACAAGGAACGGCGGCGCGGCGTGACGACCGCCCGCGGCGGCGCGGACCGCTTGCGCGGGGTCAAGCTTGGGCGGCGAGACCGAGGCGTTTGCACAACTCCAGCGTCAGCGCGCTCTGGTTGAGCGTGTAGAAGTGCAGCCCCGGCACGCCGCCGGCGATCAGGCGCTCGCACAGTCGCGTGACGACGTCCAGGCCGAAGGCGCGCACGGAGGCGGCGTCATCCATGTAGCCCTCCATCTTCAGCGCGACCCAGCGCGGGATCTCGATGCCGTCGCGCTGCGCGAACTGCGCGATGCGCGCGTAGTTGTTGATCGGCATGACGCCCGGCACGATCGGCACCTCCACGCCCAGGGCCCGGGAGGCCTCGACGAAGTGGAAATAGGCATCAGGGTTGTAGAAGAACTGCGTGATCGCGCCGCTGGCGCCGGCGCGCACCTTGTCGGCGAAGAACTGCAGGTCGCGCGCCGCGTAGCGCTGCTGCGGGTGGTACTCGGGATAGGCGGCGACCTCGATGTCCCAGTCCTCGCCCTGCGTCTCGCGGATGAAGCGCACCAGCTCGGCGGCGTAGCGGAACTCGCCCGCCGTGGCCGTGCCGCTGGGCAGGTCGCCGCGCAGCGCGACGACGCGGCGGATGTCCTGCGCGCGGTAGGTCGCCAGGATCTCGGCGATGTTCTCGCGCGTGGAGCCGACGCAGGACAGGTGCGGCGCGGCGTCGAAGCCCTGCGACGCGATGTCGGCGACGGTCGACAGCGTCTTCTCGCGCGTCGAGCCGCCAGCGCCGTAGGTGACGCTGAAGTACTGCGGATTCACCGCGCGCAGTTCCTGCACGACGGTCTTGAGCTTCTCGGTGCCGACGGGCGTGTTGGGCGGGAAGAATTCGATGCTGACCGGCGTCGTCATGGTTGTTGGATCCAGATGAAGAATTCGGTGTTGCCGTCGCCACCGGTAACGGGGCTTTCGAACCAGCCCTTGACGACGAGGTCGCGCTTCTCGGCGGCGGCCACGGCCTGTTCCTTGACCACGGCGTACTGCGACTTGTCCTTGACGATGCCGTTCTTGTTCAAGGCCTTGGGGCCGAGCTCGAACTGCGGCTTGATCAGCAGCAGCGCCTGGCCTTGCGGCTTGAGCCAGCCGGCCACGTGCTTGATCGTGCCGATCATCGAGATGAAGCTCAGGTCGCCCACGACGAGGTCGAAAGGCTCGGCGGGCACATAGTCCTTCACGTGCATGCCTTCGAGGGCCGTCACGCGCGGGTCGGCCTTCAAGGTCTCGTGCAGCTGGCCGTGGCCGACGTCGATGCCGGTCACGTGCGCCGCGCCGGCCTTGAGCAGCACGTCGGTGAAGCCGCCCGCGCTCTGGCCCATGTCCAGGGCCGAGAAGCCGGCCACCGACACGCCGACCTTGGCCAGCGCACCCTCGAGCTTGAGCCCGCCGCGCGAGACGTAACGCAGTTCGGCGTCGTTCGTCACGCGCATGGGGGTGGTCTCGGGCAGGTCCTCGCCGCACTTGCGCACGACGGTCCAGCCCTTGGGGCCTTCCCACTCGACCGCGCGTGCGTCGATCAGCCGCTGGGCAGCCGAGCGCGTGGGCGCCAGGCCAAGGGAAAGAAGCCGCTGATCAGCACGCATGGTCGGGTCTCGGTTCAGTCGACGGTCAGTCGATCAATAGCGGTAGGTGTCGGGCTTGTAGGGACCGGCCTTGCTAACGCCGATGTAGGCGGCCTGCTCGTCGGTCAGCTCGCTCAGCTGCGCGTTCAGCGTCTTGAGCTGCAGGCGCGCGACGTGCTCGTCCAGGTGCTTGGGCAGCACGTAGACCTGGCCCACGGCATAAGCGTCCTTGTGCGCGAAGAGCTCGATCTGCGCGATGGTCTGGTTGGCGAAGCTCGAGGACATCACGTAGCTCGGGTGGCCGGTGCCGCAGCCCAGGTTCACGAGGCGGCCCTTGGCCAGCAGGATGATGCGCTTGCCGTCCGGGAAGATCACGTGGTCCACCTGCGGCTTGATCTCCTCCCACTCGTACTGCTCGAGCGAGGCGACGTCGATCTCGTTGTCGAAGTGACCGATGTTGCAGACGATCGCGTTGTGCTTCATCGCGGCCATGTGCTCGTGGCGGATCACGTTCTTGTTGCCGGTCGTGGTCACGAAGATGTCGGCCTTGTCGGCGGCGTATTCCATCGTCACGACGCGGAAGCCCTCCATCGCGGCCTGCAGCGCGCAGATCGGATCGATCTCGGTGACCCAGACCTGGGCCGACAGCGCGCGCATCGCCTGCGCCGAGCCCTTGCCCACGTCGCCGTAGCCGGCGATCACGGCGATCTTGCCGGCGACCATGACGTCGGTGGCGCGCTTGATGCCGTCCACCAGCGACTCGCGGCAGCCGTAGAGGTTGTCGAACTTGCTCTTGGTGACCGAGTCGTTGACGTTGATCGCGCGGAACAGCAGCGTGCCCTTGGCCGACATCTCCTTCAGGCGATGCACGCCGGTGGTCGTTTCCTCGGTCACGCCGATGATCTCGGCGCTCTTGCGGGTGTACCAGGTCGCGTCTTCGGCGATCTTCTTCTTGATCGCGGCGAACAGGATGCGCTCTTCCTCGCTACCCGGATTGGCCAGGACCGACAGGTCCTTCTCGGCCTTCTGGCCCAGGTGCATCAGCAGCGTCGCGTCGCCGCCGTCGTCCAGGATCATGTTGGGGCCTTCGCCCGCTTCGCCCTTGGCGCCGAACTCGAAGATACGGTGGGTGTAGTCCCAGTAGTCCTCCAGCGTCTCGCCCTTGTAGGCGAAGACGGGGGTGCCGACGGCAACCAGCGCGGCGGCGGCATGGTCCTGCGTCGAGAAGATGTTGCACGAGGCCCAGCGGACCTCGGCGCCCAGCGCCTGCAGCGTCTCGACCAGCACGGCGGTCTGGATCGTCATGTGCAGCGAGCCGGTGATGCGCGCGCCCTTGAGCGGCTGGGCCGCGGCGTATTCCTCACGGATCGCCATCAGCGCGGGCATCTCGCTCTCGGCGATCTTGATCTCCTTGCGGCCCCAGTCGGCCAGCGACAGGTCTTTGATCAGGTACTGGTCTTGGGCCAGCGGCTTCAGTTGGGCGTTCATGCGGACTCCTGCGAGGAAGGGCCGTCGACGCCAGCGATCAGGACATGGGGAGAAGTGGGGAGGGCACTTGCCGCTCGGTCCTCACCCGGCCTGCGAAGGGTCGACGGGTGAGCGCGGTTGCCATGGCCGCGGGCACGTCGCCGCGCGGCGGTTCCGAGCCTGGCCTCGATGGGATGGGAGGTCGCAACGCTCCTCGGAACAGGGCGCGATTGTAGACATGTTCCGTTCGACGGCTCGATGACAGCGTCACGGTCGGGGCCACAATCGCCCCCCATGCGAACGATCCCCCCGCTCAGCGACTGTCCCCGCGCGGCCTGGCTCCCCCTGCGCGGGGTGCTGACCGACATCGACGACACCCTGACGGCCGAGGGCGACATCGCCCCCGCCGCGCTGGCGGCCCTGCATCGGCTGCAGGACGCCGGCGTCCCGGTCATCGCGATCACCGGCCGGCCCGCGGGCTGGAGCGCGCCCTTCGCGTTGGACTGGCCCCTGCGGGGGATCGTGGCGGAGAACGGCGGGGTGCTGCTGCACCGCGAGAAGGACGCGCTGGTCACCGAGTTCGCCCAGGACGACGCGACGCGGCGGGAGAACTTCGCGCGTCTGCAGGCCTGCGCGGCGGCGATCGTGGCGACGGTGCCGGGCGCCCAGCTGGCGCGCGATAGCGCGGGGCGGCTGACCGACATCGCGGTCGACCACAGCGAATTCACGCGGCTGGACGACGACGCGATCGCCGCCGTCTGCGACCTGATGCGCGCCCATGGGCTGGTGGCGACGGTGAGCTCGATCCACGTCAACGGCTGGATCGGGGAACACAGCAAGTGGACCGCCGCCCAGTGGGCGGTGAAGCGGCTGACCGGGCGAGCGTTCGATCCGCGGGAGTGGGTCTATGTCGGCGACTCGACGAATGACCAGCTGATGTTCGAGCGGGTGCCCCTGTCGGTGGGAGTGGCCAACATCGCGCGTTTCCTGCCGATGCTGGATCACCCGCCGGCCTACGTCACCGCCAGCGAGCGCGGCGACGGTTTCGCGGAAGTGGCCCGCGCCTTGCTGGCCGCGGCCGGCTGAGGGCGGGGCGGCGCGTCCTCGAGGACCGGGACGCGCGGCCGGGGCTGGCGCCCTTCGACCGGATCCCAGGCATGCCGCCCGACCAGCGCCGACACCCCCGGCCAGTCATGCCCGCGCGGCAGCACCCGCGCCAGGCTCGCATGGCTGACGCGTCCGCCGACGGCCACCAGCCGTTCCGCCACCTCGATGCGCCGGCGACGCAGCCGCGGCAGCAGCCAGCGGTTGGTCGGGCGCTCGTGCAGCACGCTGGGATGCGGCATGCAGCGGTGCTCCGCCATCAGCAGGTGGCGCAGCAGCACCTCCAGTCCGAACGGGTCGAGGTGGCGCCAGTCGGTGCTCAGCCGCGCCAGCGCGAAGCGCAGGTTGGCCTGGGCGTCGGAACGCGTGACATGGAAACGGTTCTGGCCGGTCATGAACATCGGGGCCTCCGATCGAGGGAGATCGATGCGCCCGCGCGGCAAGCGCGGCGCCTGTCCTGGATGTCGGCGGGCGCGCGCGGGTTCTGAAGCCCGAGGATGTCCCCAAAAACGTCACGAAACGCAAACGCCCCTCGACCTGAGGGGGCGCTCGTCAGGGGGAGGCGAGACCCCCGAACGTGGACGGGGCCGCCGGAAAAAGCGAAGGGCCGCGCGAGGCGGCCCTTCCGGGTGGGGTTGAGGCGTCAGCCGGCCTCGGGGTGGCGGGCCTTCCAGGCGCGCATCGCTTGCCGGTAGTGGTCCATCGCCAGGTCGTGCAGGTCGAAGATGCACGGGTCGCAGCCGTTGCCGCAGCAGGCGTCGATGTCCGGCTGCACGGGCGGCTGGGGCATCGGGTCGTCGGCCTCGAGCGAGGCCGGCGCCGCGGCGGGGTCGGGCAGGGCGGTGGTCATGACCGGGAGGCTCCGCGAGGGCTTCGGCCCCCGCGGCGCACGCTCAGCGACGGACCGGCGGCGGTCCCGAGTGGGCCGAGCGCTGCAGGTGACGGAAGGTGATCCGGCCCTTGGTCAGGTCGTAGGGCGACATCTCCAGGGAGACGGCGTCGCCAGCCAGGATGCGGATGTGATGCTTGCGCATCTTGCCGCCCGTGTAGGCGATGACCTGGTGGCCGTTCTCCAGCGTCACGCGAAAGCGCGAGTCCGGCAGGATTTCGTTGACGACACCCTGCATTTCAATCAGTTCTTCCTTGGCCATACGGGAGGCTCCTTTCTTGAAATCGATAAGGGCGCCGGCCGCGGTCTGCCGCGGGCCTTCGCCTCGGGAATCACGGGCGCGCCGTCAATGGCAGCGCGCCCAGGCCGTGCCTTCGGTCTCCGCGTAGCGCAACGCGGCGCGGCGGGTCTCGAAGGTCGGCACGAATCGCATGACGCGATCGATGCTGGCCATGCCGCGTCCCGATCGGATCGAGACGGCCGCGGCGAATCCGCCGTCGGCATGGGGTTTGGTCATCGGTGAGACAAGGAATCGCCCCACCTCAATGCTTTTGGTTCGCATAGTTTTCATGAGGTGTGCGCCTTGACAGGCAATCGCAATAAGCAACCGTCTTGGCGCGGTTTGGGAATGTGCCCTTTCCCTGTTTCGATGGCGCGAAGCCGGGGCGGGACACGAAGGATTGCTCCAGCAGCCGTTCGCCCAAGGACGATCGAACCGGCCGAAGCCAGAAACGCGCAAGCGCACGAACCGGGGGTTGATGCTGGTGCGAGCCGCTCGCAGAAAGGTCCGTGAGAGGGACCGGAGGGGCTGCAGAAGAAGACCTGAAGAGGGTGGTCTTGTGCGAATCAAGCTGCGGATTGTAGCGCAAGCGCGCGAATTGCGCAGCGTCGCTTGCAGTCAGGACGCGGGGATCGTGCGGAAGGGCCGGCGGTTGGCGGGCGGCGCAAGCGGGACGAGCACGACGAGCACGACGAGCACCGCCTGCCGGTCGCGGCGGATCGTGCAAGCGGTCCGCCGGAACGGGCATGCGGCCCCGGGGGCTGCTGCCTACGATGAATCCATCCCTCGCGAGGTCCGCCGGCAAGCGCCCCCGTCGAGGGGAAATCCCTCCACCCTGTCATCCCTCCAAGGACGGAATCCCATGAGCAAGATCTGGTTCATCACCGGCGCCAACCGCGGCTTCGGGCTGGAGATCGCCAAGGCGGCGCTGGCCGCCGGCGATCGCGTCGTCGCCACCGGCCGCGATGTCGCGGCGCTCCAGGACGCCTATGCGGCGTACGCCGACGCCGTGCTGTGCCTGTCGCTGGACGTCAGCCGCGAGGCCGACGCGGTCCATGCGGTCGAGCAGGCCGTCGCGCGCTTCGGTCGCATCGACGTGCTGGTCAACAACGCGGGGTATGGCCAGCTGGGCCTGTTCGAGGCCATCGGCGCCGACGACATCGAGCGCCAGTTCGCCACCAACGTCTTCGGCCTGATGCACGTCACCCGGGCGGTGCTGCCGGTCATGCGCCGGCAGCGCGACGGTCACGTGATCAACATCGCCTCGGTCGGCGGTTTCCGCGGCTTCGATGGCGCGGCGGTCTACTGCGCGACGAAGTTCGCCGTCGATGGCTTCAGCGCCTCGCTGGCGCCCGAACTGGCGGGCTTCAACGTCCGCGTGACCGTCGTCGAGCCGGGTTTCTTCCGTACCGACTTCCTGGACGCCAGCTCGGTGCGCTACGGCACCCGGACGATCGCGGACTACGCGGCGCTGCCGCAGCCGCCGCTGTCCACCTACGAGGCCTACAACCACCGGCAGCCGGGGGATCCGGCCAAGCTGGGCCGGGCCTTCGTCGAGCTGGCCGCGATGGCGACGCCGCCGCTGCATTTCGTGGCGGGCTCCGATGCGCTGGGCATGGCGCGCGAGACCTTCAGCCAGCGTCTGGCGGAGGTCGAGGCGCACGCCGGGCTGTCGGCCTCGCTGGATCGCGACGACGCTTGACCGACGGCCGCCGCCAGGCGCTCAGGCCAGCGCCCGCGCGGGCGGCGCGTCCCGGCGCCTGGCCGCGTCGCGCGAGGGCGGGCTGCCGTAGAGCCGGCTGTACTCGCGGCTGAACTGGGACGGGCTCTCGTAGCCGACCGCGTGGCCGGCGCGCGCGACCTCCAGTCCCTCCGCGATCAGCAGCCGCCGCGCTTCCTGCAGCCGCAGTTGCTTCTGGTACTGCAGCGGGCTCATCGAGGTCAGCGCGCGGAAATGGTGGTGCAGCGAGGACGCGCTCATGTGCGCCTCTCTGGCGAGCGCCTCGATGCGCAGCGGCTGGGCGTAGTTCGCCTTCAGCCAGCGGATGGCGCGGTGCACGCGCTGCGTCTGGCTGTCGGCGCGCGCGACTTGCGCCAGCCGCTCGCCCTGCTCGCTGCGCAGCACGCGGTAGACGAGCTCGCGCATCGCCATCGGCGCCAGCGCGGCATGGTCCTCGGGATGGTCCAGCAGCCGCACCAGCCGCCCGGCCGCGTCGAGCATGTCGGGGGTCACGGCGCTGACGAAGAGGCCGCGGCCCGTGTCCTCGGCGCCGCGCGCGGTCGCCGCGGCCGGCGCCGGGGACGGACGGGAGAGCGCCCCTGGTAGTGGCGACGCCGGGCCGCGCGGCGGGCCGCTGCGCGCGACCAGCTCGGCGACCTCCTCCGGATCGAAGTCCAGGCGCAGGCAGAGGTAGGGCCGCTCCGGCGTGGCATCGATGACGCGGCCGCTGACCGGCAGGTCGGTGGTGAAGACCATGAAGCGCGCCGCGTCGTAGACGTAGCGCTCGTCGCCCAGGAGGACTTCCTTGGCGCCCTGCGCGATCACGCACAGCGAGGCCGGCTGCACCGCATGCGCCATCTCGCCGCCCGGCGCGTCCAGCCGGATCGCCCAGACCCGCGGCAGCGCCGTCGGCCACAGGCCCTCGCGCGGCGCATGGCGGCGCAGCATCGCGCCGAGCTCGGCGATCGCATCGGTCGCGGCCATCGCCGCGTCGGTGTCGGTGTGGGTCAAGGTCGTGTCCATGGCGCCGCTCATCCCGCGCGCAGCAGTTGCTCGATGTCGGTGCGCGGCGGCGTGCCGAAGAGGCGCCGGTATTCGCGGCTGAACTGCGAGGCGCTCTCGTAGCCGACCTGGTGCGCCGCGGCGGCCGCATCCAGCCCGCTGCCCAGCATCAGCCGGCGCGCGTGCTGCAGCCGCAGCTGCTTCTGGTACTGCATCGGCGACATGCTGGTCAGCTGCTTGAAGCGCTGGTGCAGCGTCGAGGCGCTCATGTGCGCCACGGCGGCCAGTTCGTCGATGCTGATCGCCTCGCTGAAGCGGCGGTTCAGCTCGTCGAGCGCACGGGACAGGCGGCGCGTGGCGCTGTCCTGCTGCGCCAGCGCGCGCAGGCGCGGTCCGAGCGGGCCGGTCAGCACCCGGTAGAAGATCTCCCGCTGCAACAGCGGTCCCAGCACGCGCTGGTCCTGCGGCGAGTCCAGCAGCTGCATCAGCCGCAGCGCGGCGCCCAGCAGCGACTCGGACACCGGCGCGACGTTCAGTCCTGACTGCGCCCCCGGCGGCGCATCGGTGCCGGCCGGGCCGACCTCCAGCATCAGCTCCGCCAGCGTCGCGGTGTCGCAGCCGATGCGCACGCACAGGTAGGGCTTGTCCGGCGTCGCCTCGATCACGCCGCCCTTGGGCAGCATCGGCATCGAGACCAGCAGGAAATGCAGCGGGTCGTAATACAGCGTCTCGGTGCCGAGCTCCACCTTCTTGCGGCCCTGCAGCACGATCGCCAGGCCCGGCTCGTAGAGCGCCGGCGCGGTCTTGGGAGTGCTGCAGCTGGCCTTGATCAGTTGCAGGCAGGGGATCGCCGTGGCGGACGTGCCGTCGCCATCGACATGCCGGAGCGTCAGATCCACCATCTGCGCGCGCAGTGCCTGCAGCGCGTCGGGGAAGCCGTCGGCGAGAGGAATCGGAGTGGGTGCGACCATGCGGCGGATTGTGCAAGGCCGTCGCGCGCGCCGCCAGCGCTCGCGCGCGTGGGGAAGCGGGTTCCGGAGGATTGGGCAAGGACCGCCGAGCTTTGCGCTGGTCCCGGGTGGGGGCGGATTCCTAAGCTGACAGGCATCGCGGCGGTCATGCCGGCCGCCGCGCAGACCTTGTCTTCGAAGGAGCAGCACCATGACCATCATGTCCAGGGAACCGATCAACAACCTGCCGCAGTTGCCGCGCCGCCGGCTCGGCGCCCACGGGCCGGAGGTCTCCGCGCTCGGACTCGGCTGCATGGGGATGTCCGATTTCTACGGCCCCGCCGACGAGGCCACCTCGATGGCCGTCCTGCACCGGGCGCTGGACCTGGGGATGAATTTCCTCGACACCTCCGACATCTACGGCAACGGCGCCAACGAGCGCCTGCTGTCGGGGCTGCTGGCCAACCGCCGGCGCGAGGTCGTGCTGGCGACCAAGTTCGGCATCGTTCGCAATGCCGACGGGCTGTCGGCCGGCGTCAACGGCAAGCCCTCGCACGTCCACGCGTCCTGCGACGCCAGCCTGCGCCGGCTGGGCGTCAACCACATCGACCTGTACTACCTGCACCGCGTCGACCGGTCGGTGCCGATCGAGGAGACCGTGGGCGCGATGGCCGAGCTGGTGCGCGCCGGCAAGGTGCGCCACCTCGGGCTGTCGGAGGCCTCGGCCGAGACCATCCGCCGCGCGCATCGCGTGCATCCGATCGCGGCGGTGCAGTCGGAGTACTCGCTCTGGACGCGCGACGTCGAGGCCGAGGTGCTGCCGACCTGCCGCGAGCTCGGCATCGCGCTGGTGCCGTACAGCCCGCTGGGGCGCGGCTTCCTGACCGGCGCGATCCGCAGCGCCGATCAACTGGCCGCGAATGACTGGCGCCGCGTCAATCCGCGTTTCCAGGGCGACTCGATGGCGCAGAACCTGGCGCTGGCCGATGCGATCGTCGCGCTGGCCCGCGACCACGGCCTGACGCCGGCGCAACTGGCGCTCGCCTGGCTGCTGGACCGCGGCCCGGACATCATGCCGATCCCGGGTACGCGCTCGATCACGCGGCTGGAGGAGAACGCGATGGCCGCGCGCATCCGCCTCAACGACGTGCTGCGCGAGGAGCTGCGCGACCTGATCGACGCGCATCCGGTCGCCGGCGCGCGTTATCCGGAGGTGTCGATGGGGCTGGTCAACGCCTGAGCAGCGCCTGAGCGACGGCGCCCGCTGGCGGCCCGTCCGTCACTCCGCCAGGCCGAGGAAGACCGACATCTCCTGATAGGCCTCGTCCAGCGCGGCGCGGAAGGCGGCGTCGCGCGGACGCTTGCCGATGAAGCCGAGGTCCGGGACCAGCGTCCCGCCCTCGACCTTCAGGTTGGCCCAGCCGATCACCTGGTCGCCCCACAGCATCGGCAGCGCGTAATGGCCCATGGTCCGTTTCGCGGCCGGGGTGTAGGCCTCGAAGCGGTAGGCCCAGCCCCACAGTCGCTCGAAGCGGCGGCGGTCCCAGACCAGCGGATCGAAGGGTGCGAGGAAGCGCAGGCGCTCCGGCTCGACCCGGTGGGCGCGCGAGGCGGGGTTCTCGTCCGAGGGCCAGTACCAGACCTCGCCGTCCACCTTCGCATGGGCCCAGCGCGACTTCGCGTGCTTGAGCACCTCGCGGGCCTCGGTCTTGAGCTGCGGCGCGCCGTAGCCCAGCAGCGTCGTCAGGTAGCCCAGGCTCGGCGAGGGCAGCGGCGCGTAGAGCGACACGATCATGTCGAGCAGCGCGCCGGCGCGCTCGCGGCGGGCTTGCGGGCTGTCGTCCTGCGCCGCGTGCTCGATCGCCTCGTAGACCCGCGTGCCGGAGTCGCGCCGCGCCACGCGCAGCAGGCCGCGGTAATGCATGCCGTCCAGCAGATGCGTGCTGGCGTTGAGCTCGCCGCCCCAGTAACCCGCGACGCGGCCGTGGCTGAACGCCTGCTGCACCTGCTGGGGATGCGTGCGGCCGCGCGCACGGATGAACTCGAGCACTTCCGCCGCACGGGCGTTCATGGCCTCGTCCCAGGCGCGCCGGGCCACCCGCGGATGCAGCAGCGCCAGCGTCTCGCGGGCCAGGAAGCCGTAGTTGACGAGGCAGTCCTCCTCGACGGCGAGACGCGCGTAACGCGCCTCGAGCTGGCCGGCGCGGTAGTCCTTCACCCGGTGCATCAGGATCAGGTCCTGCGCGCGCGCCGGCGCGCGGATCGGGTCGGCCTGCACGAAGCCCAGGCGCTGGATCGCGCGCAGCAGCGTGGTCGGCTTGAAAAAGGTGCGGGCGATGGCATGACGCCGCAGCGCGTCGTGGTCAATCACAGGCATTCGGAAGCAGCGGTCATCGAAAAGCGTGACGGTAACCGCGACGGGGCATGGGTTCTGTCAGGAGAACGTGATGGACTGCGGCGTCCGTTGGCCCTCACCCCCGCCCTCTCCCGCAAGCGGGAGAGGGAGTCAAACCCGCGCCCCATTCCTCTTTCTCTCCCGCGGGGCTCCCGCAAACGGGAGAGGGGTGTCAAGCCCGGCGCTCCATTCTTCTCCCTCTCCCGCGGGGCGGGAGAGGGTGGGGGTGAGGGTGGGAGCTCCCGCCGGCCACCCGTCTCACAGCGGCGCGAAGCCGCTGGGCGCCTGCTCGACGGTGTCCATCTGCATCTCGAAGCTGAAGAAGCGGTTGCGGCCTCGCGATTTGGCCGTGTAGAGCGCGTCGTCGGAGCGGCGCAGCAGTCCCTCGACGCTGGTCTCGGCATCGGGCACGCAGGTGGTGATGCCGCCGGAGAGGGTGACGTAGGACTCGACCGAATCGGGGTGGCGCATGTCGCAGTTGCGCAGCGTGCGCATCACCGCCCGCGCGAAGGTCATCGCGCCGGAACGCGGCGTGCCGGGCAGGATGAGGGCGAACTCCTCGCCGCCGTAGCGCGCGGCGCAGTCGCGCGGGCGCCGGCAGGTCTGCTGCAGCAACTGCGCGACCCGCCGCAGGCAGGCGTCGCCCTCGAGGTGGCCGTAGCTGTCGTTGTAACGCTTGAAGTGGTCGATGTCGCACAGCACCAGCGTCAGCGGCTGCTGGTCGCGCCGGGCGCAGGCGATCTCCTGCGCGAGCCGGGCGTCGAAGGCGCGCCGGTTCATCAGGCGCGTCAGCGCATCCTCGCCGGAGAGCTTCTCCAGCCGCTCGTTGCTGTTGCGCAGTTCATCGGACACCTCCTGCAGCCGCGCCTGCATCCGCCGCAGCCGCTGCATCGCGCGCAGCTTGGCCTGCAGCACGGTGTTGGACACCGGCTTGACGAGGTAGTCGTCCCCGCCCGATTCGATGCCCTGCCAGAGATCCTGGTCGCGGTCGCGGCTGGACAGGAAGATGATCGGCGTCCAGCCGCCGCGCTCGTGCGCCCGCATCTGGCTGGCGACCCAGTAGCCGTCGTGACCGGGCATCTCGACGTCCAGCAGCACCAGGTCCGGACGCTCGCCGTCGAAGCGGGCCAGCGCGCTGTCGCCGCCGTCCGCCTCCAGCGTGTGATGACCGATGGCCTGGAGCTGGCGGCACAGGAAGCCGCGCGTGCTGGCCTGGTCGTCCACGACCAGGATGCGAAGAGGCGGCAGCGAGGCGGAAGCGTCCATGGCCGGGCATCGTCGACAGGCGGCAGCGAAACGTGCCGAGGCCGATTATGCGGGGCCGCTCCGCCGCGAGGCGGTCCGGACATGCCTCAAGTGGGGGTGGCGGGAGGCGGCGAGGCGGGCCCCGCCGACGGGACGACCGCGCGCCGTTGCTCGGCCGTGTCCATCTGCATCTCGTAGCTGAAGAAGCGGTTCCGACCGGTGGACTTGGCGTTGTAGAGCGCGTCGTCGGCGCGGATGATCAGCCCCTCGGCGCTGGTGCTCTCGTCCGGCAGGCAGGTGGTGATGCCGCCCGAGAGGGTGATGGTGCCGCCGGTGGGGGAATCCGGATGGGGGATGGCCGCCAGCTCCACCGTGCGCATCAGCGCCCGGGCATAGGTCATCGCCCCCGAGCGCGGCGTGTTGGGCAGGACCAGCGCGAATTCCTCTCCGCCGTAGCGCCCGGCGCAGTCGCCCGGGCGGCGGCAGGTTTCCTTGAGCAGCTGGCCGATGCGACGCAGGCAGGCATCGCCGGCGACGTGGCCGGCCGCGTCGTTGTAGCGCTTGAAATGGTCGACGTCGCACAGCATCAGCGTCAGCGGCTTGCCTTCGCGCCGGGCCAGGTCCAGCTCCTGCTGCAGGCGGGCATCCAGGGCGCGGCGGTTCATCAGCCCGGTCAGCGCGTCGACGCTGGAGAGCTCCTCCAGCTGCGCATTGGCCGCGCGCAGGTCCTCGGACATCTGCACCAGCCGGGCCCGCATCTGGGCCAGGCGCTGCATCGCGCGCAACTTGGCGTGCAGGATCATCGCGGACACTGGCTTGACCAGGTAGTCGTCCCCGCCGGCCTCGATGCCCTTCCACACGTCCTCGTCCTGCTTGAACTGGCTCAGGAAGATGATCGGCGTCCAGCCGCCGGGTTCGGCGGCGCGCATCTCGCGGCAGGTCCAGTAGCCGTCGTGGCCCGGCATCTCGACGTCCATCAGCACCAGGTCGGGCCGGTAGCGACGGAACAGCTCCAGCGCCCAGGCGGCGCTGTCGGCCTCCAGCACGCGGTGGCCGGCGCGGTCGAGCTCCGCCGTCAGCGCGACGCGTGTCGCGCTCTGGTCGTCGACGATCAGGATGGTCAGCGGGGTCGGCGCGGCGGGCAGGGGATGCATCCGGCGATTCTGCCGCGCGAAGCGGCCGCCGGAAACGCTCAGGGCCGCGCGAGGCGGCCCTGACTTCGGGGGTCAAGCGCGCATCAATCGATGAATGCGCGGCAAATGACCGGGGGAGCGGAGAAGAGGGCTTACAGCCCTGCCGCGGCGCGCAGCGCCTTGGCCTTGTCGGTCCGCTCCCAGCTGAACTCCGGCTCCTCGCGGCCGAAGTGACCGTAGGCCGCCGTCTTGCCGTAGATCGGACGCAGCAGGTCCAGCATCTGGATGATGCCCTTGGGCCGCAGGTCGAAATGCTCGTTGACCAGCGCGGCGATCTTCTCGTCGGAGATCACGCCGGTGCCTTCGGTGTAGACGGTGACGTTCATCGGACGGGCCACGCCGATCGCATACGCGACCTGGATCTGGCACTGCTTGGCCAGGCCCGCGGCCACGATGTTCTTGGCCACGTAGCGGGCCGCATAGGCGGCCGAGCGGTCCACCTTCGTCGGGTCCTTGCCCGAGAACGCGCCGCCGCCGTGCGGGCAGGCGCCGCCGTAGGTGTCGACGATGATCTTGCGGCCGGTCAGGCCGCAGTCGCCCTGCGGACCGCCGATGACGAAGCGGCCGGTCGGGTTGACCAGGTACTTCGTGTCCTGCAGCCACTCCTTGGGCAGCACCGGCTTGATGATTTCCTCGATGACCGCCTCGTAGAACTCGGGCTTCATCTTGTCGCCCAGCGACATCTCGGGCGCGTGCTGCGTGGACAGCACCACGGTGTCGATGCTGTGCGGCTTGCCGTCGACGTAGCGCATCGTGACCTGGCTCTTGGCGTCCGGGCGCAGGAAGGGCAGGCGGCCGTCCTTGCGCAGCTGGGCCTGGCGCTCGACCAGGCGGTGCGCGTAGTAGATCGGCGCGGGCATCAGCTCGGGCGTCTCGTCGCAGGCGTAGCCGAACATCAGGCCCTGGTCGCCGGCGCCGGTGTTCAGGTGGTCGTCGGACGCCTGGTCCACGCCTTGCGCGATGTCGTTGCTCTGCTTGTCGTAGGCCACGAGCACGGCGCAGCCCTTGTAGTCGATGCCGTATTCGGTGTTGTCGTAGCCGATGCGCTTGATCGTGTCGCGGGCGACCTGGATGTAGTCGACGTGGGCGTTGGTCGTGATCTCGCCGGCCAGCACCACCAGGCCGGTGTTGCACAGCGTCTCGGCGGCGACGCGCGAGCGCGGGTCCTGGGCGAGGATCGCGTCGAGGATGGCATCGGAGATCTGGTCCGCCACCTTGTCCGGGTGGCCTTCAGATACGGATTCCGAGGTGAAGAGGAAATCGCTCGCCAATTTAAACTCCTGTGATTCAGTCTTCGGGCGTTGCCGAGACCTGGGAGTCAGGCGGCGAACGCTTTAGCGGGATTTATGAGTCGCCCCGCAAGTTGTCCAGATTAACTCGGCGACATGGGCGCGCATTATAGGAAAGGCCCGAAAGGGCCCACGGATGGGTGGATGGGAAAACTGGGTACATATGCGCTGATCGCGCTGCTTTGGCTGCTGCACTGGCTGCCGCTGCGCTGGCTGGCCGCGCTCGGGTGGGGGCTGGGCGCGCTGCTGCACCGGGTCGCGGGATCGCGCCGGCGCGTTGCGCTGCGCAACGTGGAACTCTGCTTCCCCGAGAAATCCGCCGCGGAGCGCCGGGCCCTGGTGCGCGAGCACTTCGGCTGGCTGGGCCGCAGCCTGCTCGAGCGCGGCCTGCTCTGGTACGCGTCCGACCGGCGCCTGCTGCGCCTGATGCGCATCGAGGGCAACATCAAGCTCTCCGAGCAGGTCGACCGGCCAGTGATGTGGCTGATGCCGCACTTCGTGGGCCTGGACTGGATCGGCCCGGCGCTGATGCTGAACCAGTCGCGCCCGGGCGCCAGCATCTACCAGCGCCAGAGCAACGCGCTGTTCGACGAGGCGCTGCGCAAGGCGCGCTCGCGCTTCGGGACGACCAAGCTGGTCGATCGCCAGGAGGGCGTGCGCAGCATCCTGCGGGCGATCCGCGACGGCTATTCCTTCCTGAACCTGCCGGACATGGACTTCGGTCCGAAGGATTCGGCCTTCGTGCCCTTCTTCGGCGTGCCGGCCAACACGCTGCTGGCGCCGGCCAAGATCGCCGAGACCATGAAGATGGTGGTGCAGCCGGTGATCGTCACGATGCTGCCCAAGGGGGAGGGCATCGTGATCCACGCCCATGAGCCGCTGGCTGGCTACCCCAGCGGCGATGTCGAGGCCGACGCGCTGCGCTTCCACCGCTGGCTCGAGGACCGCATCCGCGAACACCCGGCTCAGTATTTCTGGGTCCACAAGCGATTCAAGACGCGGCCGTCCGGCGAGCCGTCGCTGTATTCCCGATAATCCGCCCCCATGAAACTGCGCTTCACCAAGATGCAGGGCGCCGGCAACGACTTCGTCGTGCTGGACGCCACGCGCCACCCGATGCCGCTGAGCGCCGATCAGCTGCGGCGCGTCGCCGACCGCCGCTTCGGTGTGGGCTGCGACCAGGTGCTGGTGATCGAGGCGCCGAAGACGCCCGACGTGGACTTCGGCTACCGCATCTTCAACTCGGACGGCTCCGAGGTGGAGCAGTGCGGCAACGGCGCGCGCTGCTTCGTGCGCTTCGTCGTCGACAAGGGGCTGACCGACAAGCGCACCATCCGCGTCCAGACGATCAACGCGCTGCTCGAGCTGCGCCTGCGCGACGATGGCCGCGTCACGGTGGACATGGGCGCGCCGGTCTTCGACCTGCCTGCGATCCCGTTCGATCCGGCGCGCGCGACGGCCCGGCCGGCGGATGGTGTGGATGGCGACTTCGCGCGCTGGCCGCTGGACCTGGGCGACGGCATGACGGCCGAGGTCGCGGTGCTGTCGATGGGCAATCCGCACGCGGTACAGCGGGTCGAGGACGTCGACCAGGCGCCGGTGGCCATCGTGGGCCCGCTGGTCGAGAACCATGAGGCGTTCCCGCGCCGGGTGAATGCCGGCTTCCTGCAGGTGATCAGCCGGGGCGAGGTGAAGCTGCGCGTGTACGAGCGCGGCGCTGGCGAGACGCTGGCCTGCGGCACCGGCGCGTGCGCGGCGGTGGTGGCCGGCATCCGGCTGGGCTGGCTGGACGAGGCGGTGGAAGTGCACACGCGCGGCGGCGACCTGCGCATCGAATGGGCCGGCATGACGCCGGGCGGTCCGGGGCTCGACGCCCCGGTCTACATGACAGGGCCGGCACAGACGGTCTTTGAAGGAGAAATCGAACTGTGAGCGGCATCGAAGGCATCACCGAACAAGACATCGCCGACTACCTGGCGAATGACCCGGCGTTCTTCGAACGTCACGCCGAGTTGCTGGCCAACGTCCGGATCTCGCATCCGCACGGGCAGCGCGCGGTGTCGCTGCAGGAGCGCCAGGCGGAGCTGCTGCGCGACAAGATCCGCGGCCTGGAGCACAAGATCATCGAGATGATCCGCAACGGGCAGGAGAACGTCGCGATCGCCGACCGGCTGCACCGCTGGACGCTGGCGCTGATGCTCACCCGCGACGACAGCCAACTGCCCGAGGTGCTGCTGCGCGAGCTGCGCCACCAGTTCCTGATCCCGCAGGCCGGGCTGCGGCTGTGGAACGTCGGCGCCGGTCATGCGCTGGCGCCCTTCGCGGCCGAGGTCAACCCGGACGTGAAGACCTTCGTCGGCAGCCTGAACCAGCCCTACTGCGGCATCAATTCGGGCTTCGAGGCGGCGCGCTGGCTCGAGGACGACGTCGCGTCGCTGGCGCTGGTGCCGCTGACGGCGGGCGCGCCGGCGCAGCCTTTCGGCCTGCTGGTGCTGGGCTCGCCGGATCCGACGCGCTACACGGCCGAGATGGGCACCGAGTTCCTGTCCCGCGTCGGCGAGATCGCGAGCGCCGCGCTGTCGCGCCTGCTGCACGCCGACCCCCATGCCGCCGGCCATGTCGACCGTCAGCCTGACTGACGAGCAGCGCCGCTACCTGGACCATCTGCGCGTGCAGCGCCGCCTGGCGGAGCGCACGCTGACGCTGTACACGGAAGCGCTGCAGCGGTTGACCGGCTTCGCCTCGGCGCAGGGGCTGGACCTGCTGCGCCTGAGCGCGCACCAGGCGCGGCGCGGCCTGGCCCAGCTGCATGCCGAGAAGCTCAAGCCGCGCACGCTGGCGCTGATCCTGTCCGCCTGGCGCGGCTGGTACCGCTGGCTGGGGCAGCAGGGGCTGGTCGATGCCAATCCGATCGCCGACCTGCACGCGCCCAAGCAGGGCCGGCCCCTGCCCAAGGCCCTGGGCGTGGACGACGCGGTGCGGCTGGCCGAGCACCATCAGGACGTCGCCGATCCCGTCATCGAAGCGCTCGAGCGCTGCCTCGTCGAGCTGCTCTACGGCAGCGGCCTGCGGGTGTCGGAGCTGGTGGGCCTGGACCTGCGGCATCACGCGGGCTCGGCCGGCTGGATCGTGCCCGACGCCGCCGAGGCGCAGGTGCTGGGCAAGGGGGCCAAGCGCCGCGCGGTGCCGCTGGGCGGGCCGTCGCTGGCGGCCCTGCAGCAATGGCTGGCGGTGCGCGGCCAATGGGCCGCGGCCGACGAGCCGGCGCTGCTGGTGGGCCCGCGCGGCCGGCGGCTGAGCGCCGATCAGGTCCGCAAGCGCCTGAAGCAGCGGGCGCTGGCCGCGGGCATGCCGACGCATGTCCATCCGCACATGCTGCGCCACTCGTTCGCGTCGCACCTGCTGCAGAGCAGCGGCGACCTGCGCGCGGTCCAGGAACTGCTGGGCCACGCCAACATCAGCACCACGCAGGTCTACACCCGGCTGGACTTCCAGCACCTGGCCAAGATCTACGACGCGGCGCACCCGCGCGCCCGCAAGAAATAACCGATTGATCCCGATGCCCCGCACCGCCCTGATCGCCTCGAAGGCCCCGTTCCCGTCCCGTCCGCTGCTGCTGTGCTCGGCGCTGCTCGCGGCCCAAGCGCAGGCCCAGGCGCAGACGCAAGCGCCCGGGGCCGAGCCGCCGGTGGTCTCGGCGCCGTCCGTGACGCCGGAGCTGAAGGAGCCGCCGCGGGTGGTGACCGCGACGGACAGCCGGCCCGCCGCGTTCGAGCTGAACTGGTCGCCGATCAAGATGCCCACCGGGCAGAAGACCGCGCTGCTCGGGGCGCACTACATGGTCGCCATCAACGAGGACTGGGGCATCGGCCCGGCGGCCTACGGCGCGGCGAAGGGCGAGTTCGGCGGGCTGTTCACCGTCGGCTTCAACCTGCAGCGGCGCTTTCGCGTCGGCCCCAACCTGCACCTGGCGGCCAGCGTCTATGCCGGCGCGGGCGGCGGCGTGAGCTCCGACAAGGTGCGTCCGGGCGGCGGCCTGATGCTGCGGCCGGAGCTGTCGCTGCGCGGCGAGTTCGGCAACTGGTACGCCGGCGTGGGCGTGTCGCACGTCACCTTCCCGAACGGCAACGGCAACATCAAGGACACCGGCGTCGCGTTCACCATCGGCCGGATGGACCGCTTCCTGAGCTTCAGCCCGAGCGACTCGGGCTCGCCGGGCCGCGCGGGCGACCGCACCGGCATGGGCTTTGACGAGATCGCGCTGAGCGCCGGTGTCGAGAAGCCGCGCAGCGGCAGCCGCACGCGTGGCGGCGTGCCGCTCACCGGCCGCAAGGGCAAGGCCGGCGGCGACCTGCGGCAGTACTTCGGCGACGGTTCCTCGTGGTGGGGCCTGGAGGCTTCGGGCGCCGCGTCCGGCGGTCACGACGGCTACATGGAGATCCTCGCCAACGCGGGCCAGGACTGGGGCATCGGCAGCCAGCGGCTGCGGGTGGGCGGGCAGCTGTCCTTCGGCCTGGGCGGCGGTGGCGACATGGACACCGGCAACGGCTGGCTGGTGCGGGTGGGGCCGACGCTGCGCTGGATCACGCCCTGGGGCCCGACGCTGCGGCTGGATGCCGGCTACATGAAGGCGCCCTGGGGCCATTACGACTCCTTCCAGGTGCGCGGGTCGCTGGCGCTGCCGCTGGAGAAGGTCTCGCGCATCCTGAACACGCCGCCGCTCGAGTCGGGCACGGTGCGCGCGCAGACGCTGTACCTGAGCACGCCCTACTTCAAGGACTTCAAGTTCAAGGACGGCTCGCGCGACAACGTGACCGGCCTGGGCATCGGCATGACGCGCGACTTCGGCGGCCCGTGGTACGGCGTGGCGCACGCGGGCAGCGCGGCGCTGGGCAAGGCGGGCGCGTTCTCCTACGGCATGTTCGGCCTGGGCGCGCAGTCGCCCAAGTGGAACGGCATGCGTGTCGGCGCGGAAGCGCTGGTCGGCGCGGCGGGCGGCGGCGGCGTGTCGGTCGGCGGCGGCGCGGTGACGCAGGGCGAGGTCTGGACGCAATGGGAAGGCACCGGCCGTGACCGCCTGCGGGTGAAGGTCGGCGTCGGCCAGTGGAAGGCGCTGGGCGGCGAGAAGCACAGCACCCCGATGGTCAGCCTGAACATCGGCTGGGCCTTCGGGACCTTGGGGCCGGCGGCGAAGCGCTGATTGGGGCCGGGGCGCCGCGGATTCCGGCCGCCGCGCCACGCGGTCCGCCAGCGGGCTGCGGCGCCGATTATTGAGTTTTATCGGGCGGACCGATAAATTATCGCCTTCCCGATAATTTGCCGATAAAACGATGATCTCCTTCCCCCGGACCGACTTGGCGCGGCAGATGGTGCCGGCGCTGATGGGCCGGACGCTGTTCGGCGACGCCCACAACGGCCTGTTCCTGTCCGGGCCCCGGCGGACCGGCAAATCCACGTTCCTGCAGGCCGACCTCAAGCCGGCCCTCGAGGCCGAAGGCGTGGTGGTCGTCTACACGGACCTGTGGGAAGACACCGGCCGCGATCCGGCCACCGTCATCGCGGACGCCATCGGCAAGGCGCTGGAGCCTCAACTCGGGCTGGTCGCGCGTGCCGCGAAGAAGGCGGGCCTGGACAAGCTCAGCCTGGCGGGCTGGCTGCAGGTGGACACGAGCCGCATCGGCCGGGTGGACGGACTCACCCTCGTCGACGCGCTGCGGGCGCTCAACGAGACCGCCGGCAAACCGGTGGCGCTGATCATCGACGAGGCGCAGCAGGCGCTGACCAGTGAGCGCGGCGAGGTGGCAATGACCTCGCTGAAGTCGGCGCGCGATCAGCTGAACCGGCGCGACGAGGTCAACTTGATGCTCGTGATGTCCGGCTCCGACCGCGACAAACTCATGCGGCTGGTCAATTCGAACGCGGCGCCGTTCTTCGGATCGCAGGTGCAACGCATGCCGCCGCTGGGGGCCGATTTCATCGCGCATGTGGCCGGCCTGATCGAAGCGCAACGTCCCTCGCTGGCGCCGGTGGACCAAGCGGCGCTCCAGCAGGCCTTCGAGGCCATCGGCCATCGGCCGCAGCTGTTCATGTCGACGCTGGACGGCGTGCTGAGCCCCTTCTCCGGCATCCGCGGGCGCTTCGAGAAGGCCCTGCTGGAGGCCTCCTCGGAGCATTCGCGCCGGGACGAGGAGGAGATGGAATCCACCTTCCTGGGCCTCAAGCCCATCGAGCAGGTGGTGCTGTGGCGGATGCTGGAGATGGGCGGGCGCTTCCGCGCCTTCGACGCCGAGGCGCTGCGCTTTTATGGGGAGCTGCTGGCCCAGCCGGTCAGCGTGGGGATGGCGCAGCGGGCGCTGGAGTCGCTGCGCGAGCGCTCGCCGGTGCTGGTCTGGAAGTCCGCGCGCGGCGAGTACGCGGTGCAGGACGCCGCGATGCATCGCTGGTTCGATGAGCGCCGCCGGAACGGCACCTGGCCGCCGGTGCCGCGGCAGGTGCAGGGGCTGGGCGACGACTAGCGCCGTCGTCAAGGACAATCCGCCCCCATGAAAGCAATTCGTCTGCGCGAGGGCAAGGACCGCTCGCTGCTGCGCCGCCACCCGTGGGTGTTCGAAGGCTCCATCGCCAAGGGCAAGGCCGACGCCGGCGAGACCGTGCGGGTCGAGGCCGCCGATGGCCGCTTCCTGTGCTGGGCGTCGTTCAGCCCGGAATCGCTGATCCGCGTGCGCGCCTGGAGCTTCGATGAGCACGAGCGCATCGACGCCGCCTTCTTCGAGCGCCGCATCGCCGCCGCGATCGCGCTGCGGGCGCGCATGCCGATCGACTCCGACGCCGTGCGCCTGATCCATGGCGAGGCCGACGGCCTGCCCGGGCTGATCGTCGACCGCTACGGCGACACGCTCAGCGCGCAGTTCCTGTCCGCCGGCACCGAGCGCTGGAAGCAGACCATCGCCGACCAGCTGCTCGCACAGACCGGGCTGACGCGGCTGTACGAGCGCTCCGACGCCAACGTGCGCACGCTCGAGGGCCTGGCGCCGGTCACCGGCTGGCTGCGCGGCGAGGGCCCGACCGAGGTCGTCATTTCGGAGAACACCTGGAAGCTCAGCCTGGACGTGGCCGAGGGCCACAAGACCGGCTACTACCTCGACCAGCGCGACAACCGCCGCAAGTTCGCCGAGGCGGTGCGGCAGTACGGGCGCCAGTCGGTGCTGAACTGCTTCAGCTACACCGGCGGCTTCTCCGTCGCGGCGCTGGCCGGTGGTGCGAGCGAGGTCATCAGCGTGGACTCGTCCGGGCCCGCGCTCGAGCGCGCCACCGCGCACGTCGCGCTCAACGGCTTCGATCCGGCGCGGCACACGGCGCTGGATGCCGACGTGAACCACACGCTGCGCGACCTGCTCCGTCAGGGGCGGCGCTTCGACGCGATCGTGCTGGACCCGCCCAAGTTCGCGCCGACGGCGGCCCACGCGGAGCGCGCCGCGCGCGCCTACAAGGACATCAACCGGCTCGGCCTGATGCTGCTGAATCCGGGCGGGCTGCTCTTCACCTTCTCGTGCTCGGGTGGCGTGGGGCCGGAGCTGTTCCACAAGATCGTGGCGGGCGCCGGCATCGACGCGGGCGCGGACGGGCTCATCCTGGACCGCGTCGGCGCGACGCCGGATCACCCGCAGACCATCTACTTCCCGGAGGGCGAGTACCTCAAGGGGTTGCTCATCCTCAAGCGCTGACGGCGCAAGCGCTGGACTTCCCCCCGGCCTCACCCGCAAGCGGGAGAGCGGGGGGCCTCAAGGGCGCGCCGCCGGGAGGGCCAGGCGCGGCTCGAACTTCGCGCGCTTGACGCTGAAGAAGGCCTTCACGTTGCGGACGTTGGCCTGCTGGGTGAAGAGCCGCTGCGCCAGCGCGTGATAGGCCGGCATGTCCGGCACCTGCAGCACCAGTACGAAGTCCGGCCCCGGCGCGACGCGCCAGCACTGCTGGACCTCGGGCGCCGCGACGGCGACGGCCTCGAAGGCGTCCAGGTGCTCGGCGCCCTGGCGGTCGAGCGTGATCTCGACCAGTGCCGACAGGCCCGCGCCCAGCTTGTCCGGCGAGAGGATGGCCACCTGTTTCTCGATCACGCCGGTCTCCACCAGCCGCCGCACGCGGCGCAGGCAGGTGGCGGGCGAGACATGCGCGCGTTCCGCCAAGGCTTGGTTGGAAAGCGACGCATCCTGCTGGAGGAGGTCCAACACCCTCAGATCGATGGTGTCCAGCTCGATGGAAGATTTCATGTTTTATTTGCTGATGAAAGAATATGGCGCGACGCTTCGATGGCGAGTGATTCTTTCATTGGTGGCATCAATTTGAAAGCATCCACCTGATCGGCGTGCCTAGGATGGCGCCCATTCGCAATTCATCCGGGACACCCGGGGGAGAAACACCATGTGCGGCATCGTCGGCGCGGTCAGCCAGAAAGACATCGTTCCCATCCTGATCGAGGGCCTGAAGCGGCTCGAGTACCGCGGATATGACTCCTGCGGCGTGGCGGTGCACCAGGACGGCATGCTGCGCCGGGCGCGCAGCACCTCGCGGGTGGCGGAGCTGCAGGCGCTTGCCGCGCAGGACGGCGTGGCGGCCGGCACTGGCATCGCGCACACGCGCTGGGCGACGCACGGCGCGCCGGCGGTCCACAACGCGCATCCGCACTTCTCGCACGGCCCGGGCGCCGAGGCGCATCGCCAGCCTGGCCGCGTGGCGCTGGTCCACAACGGGATCATCGAGAACCACGACGAACTGCGCGCCGAGCTGAAGGGCCGCGGTTATGTCTTCCACAGCCAGACCGACACCGAGGTCATCGCCCATCTGGTGGACTTCCATTACCACGGTGACCTGCTGGAGGCGGTGCAGACCGCGGTGGGGCAACTGCGCGGCGCGTATGCGATCGCGGTGTTCCACAAGGACGAGCCGCATCGGGTGATCGGCGCGCGCGAGGGCTCGCCGATGGTGCTGGGCGTGGGCAGGGACGAATACGCGGGCGCCAATTTCGTCGCCTCGGACGCGATGGCGCTGGCCGGCGTGACCGACCAGATCGTCTACCTGGAAGAGGGTGACGTCGTCGACCTGCAATTGGGTCGGTACTGGATCAGCCGCAAGGATGAGGCGACGGGGCGTTTCGTCAATGTCGAGCGCGAGGTGAAGACGGTGCATGCGCACAGCGGCGCCGCGGAGCTCGGCCCGTACCGGCACTACATGCAGAAGGAGATCTTCGAGCAGCCGGTGGCGATCGCCAACACGCTGGACGCGGTGACGGGGATCAGCCCGGAGCTCTTCGGCGACGGCGCGTACCGGGTGTTCAAGGAGGTCGACTCGGTGCTGATCCTGGCGTGCGGGACCAGCTACTACGCGGGTTCGACGGCCAAGTACTGGCTGGAGAGCATCGCGAAGATCCCGACCAGCGTGGAGATCGCCAGCGAGTACCGCTACCGCGAGAGCGTGCCGAATCCGCGCACGCTGGTGGTGACGATCAGCCAGAGCGGCGAGACGGCGGACACGCTGGCGGCGCTCAAGCATGCGCGCTCGCTGGGCATGCTGCACACGCTGACGGTGTGCAACGTGTCGACGAGCGCGATGGTGCGCGAATGCGCGCTGGCCTACATCACGCGCGCCGGCGCCGAGATCGGCGTTGCGTCGACGAAGGCCTTCACGACGCAGCTGGTGGGCCTGTTCCTGCTGACGCTGGCGCTGGCGCAGACGCGGGGCCACCTGACGGACGAGCAGGAGGCCGAGCACCTGAAGGCGCTGCGCCACCTGCCGGTGGCGGTGCAGGCGGTGCTGGCGCTGGAGCCGCAGGTGATCGCGTGGAGCGAGGAATTCGCGCGCAAGGAGAACGCGCTGTTCCTGGGCCGCGGGCTGCATTACCCGATCGCGCTGGAAGGCGCGCTGAAGCTCAAGGAGATCAGCTACATCCACGCCGAGGCCTACCCGGCGGGTGAGCTGAAGCACGGCCCGCTGGCGCTGGTGACGGCGCAGATGCCGGTGGTGACGGTGGCGCCGAACGACACGCTGCTGGAGAAGCTCAAGAGCAACATGCAGGAAGTGCGGGCGCGCGGTGGCGAGCTGTTCGTCTTCGCGGACGGCGACACGCGCATCGAGAGCGAGCCGGGGCTTCATGTGATCCGGCTGCCGGAGCATTACGGCGCGCTGAGCCCGATCCTGCATACGGTGCCGCTGCAGCTGCTGGCGTATCACACGGCGTGCGCACGCGGCACGGACGTGGATAAGCCGCGGAATCTGGCGAAGAGTGTGACGGTGGAGTGAGGAGGCGGGCGTGCGGGGGAGGTGCGGGGGTGAATTAGAAGTGGAAATTCCATATCCCCGCACGCATGAGAAAGCTTCGCTAAGTGGCTGTCGCTGAAGAGATTTATACGGCTGTGAGGCGCTCAATGAAGGCGAGCACCCCCTCCCCTGACTCCGGTGAAAAGTGTAACAATACTGTATCGAAGTAGGGATTAGAAGTGGAATAGGCCGGAGCGGCGCGGATTAGAAGTGGAATTTCTGACCGCGGGGCCGCGCCGTTTCCCTTGTAGCTACAACGCCGGGCAAGGCCCCGGCTTGGCCCACGTCCGTCGACCGTTCGCCACAACAGGCCGCCGCGTTTGATGCATGACAAGGACCGGGGCCATCTGAGGCTCGGGGTAGGGCACAAGCCTGAGGCGCGGAGCCGGCGACAAACGCCGCCGCTAGGCATGGGACAGGAGCCTCCCATGCACAAGACCCTCTCACTGCCCTTCGGCATCAGCCTTGAACTGACGCCGCAGGGCGCGGCGCTCACTGCCAGCCGTCTGGAACGGGAGTTCTACGTCCCGACCGACGACCTTGGCAGCAAAGCCGAGTCCGCGCGCATCGCCTTCGAACTGCTTCTTTGCTGCCTAGCCCAAGCTGGCTTCAACCTCGACTCCGCAGGTGGGCGGCTCGCCATCATGAGCGCCGCACAGCACATCGCACTGAAGCTCTGATGGGGGCTGCCTGTACAGCGACGAGTGCGGCGTCGGGTGCAAAAGGTCTGCCTCGCCGGGGAGGGCGCCAACTCGCCTGACGCTATATTCCTCTCACAACTACGGCGGCACAGCCGCTACTTGGGGAGCGTGAGGGATGAGTCTTGGCGACTTTCTCGCAATCGAGCCAATCGGCGGAGACCGTAGGTTCGCATTTGAAGAGCTGTGCTGTCAGCTGGCGTTAGATGAGCCCCGCACCGCCGATGCGCGCTACTTCCGAAAGGGAAGCGGCGCTGATGCCGGTGTCGAATGCTTTGTGGTTCGTGCGAACGGTTCCGAAGTAGCCTGGCAGGCGAAGTTCTTCGACAGCTTCGGGGATAGCCAAATTGCCCAACTGTCGGAGTCCTTCAAGCAGGCGCTGTCAAAGCACCCTCAGCTGGCCGAGTATGTTGTCTGCATTCCCATCAATCTGCGCGACGCGAGGGCAACGAAGCGCTCTCGCAGCGAGCTAGAACGATGGGCGGACTGGGCCGACAAGAGCGTACTTGTGGCCAAGGAACAGGGCCGGACGGTCAAGATTGACCTGTGGTCCGCATCCGTGCTTCTGGCCAAACTCACTGCTGACACTCCGGCCGCCGTGGGGCGCAGGAAGTACTTCTTTGGCGAGCTGCCCATCTCATCCAAATGGCTGCGGGCAAAGTTCCACGAGACAAATGCGACTCTGGCCGAAAGGTACACGCCGGAGGATGAAGTCGAGCTGCCCATCTTCGATGCCATCGAGGGCTTGTCACGGAGTCGAAAGTTAGCGGAGCAAGCCACCGACTGGGTCGACCACCTCAACGGCATCTGGGTCAGTTCAATCGTTCGAAACCTGCCCGACCACACCGAGGGGCACCCAAAGTTGGGGGCCGCCTTCCTTTCGCTGTACCAATCGCTGTCCACTGCGCAAGACGCGGGCTCAGCGATTCCTACGGACGTCTGGCTCCAACAGACCGATGCGCTCAAGGATGAGATTCAAGTTACGCTGAGAGCTATTCGTCCGCCGAAGGAGCCAGGCAAGCCACACACCGTCACCTGGGCGCAGCGTTCAATGTTTGACCTCCTCGAGCAAGTCGAGAACGTTGAAACGCACCTCGCGGAGCCGCTGTTCCGCTTCGTGAACGACGACGCGGTGCTGGTAACCGGAGCCGCAGGCGCTGGGAAGTCACATCTGCTGGCCGACGCGACGGAATCCGCGCTGAATCGTGGACAGCCCGCGCTGATGCTGCTCAGCAGCTCGTTCGCAGCTGATGTCCCCGTGGGCCGTCAGATTCTCGATATTCTTGACCTGCACGGAATTTCCTTCGAGGTCTTCCTCGGCGCTTTGAATGCCGCAGCGATTGCAGCGCGGTGCAGGGCCGTGATTCTCATTGATGCCTTGAACGAGCGGCACGGTCCGGACCTATGGACGCAAGAGGCGGAGCGCTTTCTCCAGCAGCTGAAACCATTCAAGAACGTGGCGGTTGTGCTTTCCTGTCGCACAACCTATCTCCCGCTTGTGTTCCGCTCAGCGGAACTTCTGAAACGGCTGCCGAAAATCGAGCATGTCGGATTCGCTGGCGGAGGTGGCCGGTACGCACGTCAGTACTTGGCGAAGCGAGGCATTGAGCCGTTCGGGGGCCCGATGGGTCTTCAAGAGCTGACCAGCCCTCTCTTCCTTAAAGCGTGCTGCGATGCACTCAAGGCGAAGGGGCTGTCGGCCTTCCCCAAGGGAAGCCAGAGCTTGTCGCAGCTCTATCAGTTGTTCCTCGGCCGCTCATACGCCGCCATCGAGCGCGACCTTGAGTTGAGCGACTACGGTGCCATTCCCAAGAGGGCAGCAGAGGCCTTCACGGCCCTCGTGAGAAAGTCACAAGACGGCTATGTGGCGTTGGACGACGCCAACGGAGTACTTGAATCCATAAGGCCGTCGCATGGCAGGCGCAACGAGAGCCTGCTCTTCCAGTTTGAGAAGGAGGGCGTGCTGACCGTCGAGGTGGTGAGAGATTCCAGCGGGCAATCCGTTCGTCGAGTGCGCTTCACTTTTGAGCGCATTGCCGACTTGCTAGTGGCGGAAGAGCTTCTGGCCGAACATCTTGCCTTGAGCCCCAACCTTAGGAAGCCGCCCAAGGGCTCCCCCCTGCATAGACTGCTCAGCTCCGACGAGCTCCGCACCAAGGCTGGCGTCCTCGAAATTCTCGCTGTGCTATTGCCCGAGCGGCACGCGCTGGAACTGCCCGACGTAGTTGTCGCAGGAAGGAAGGTCTCCCTTGGATGGGCGTGCCGGGCCGCCTTCGAGCAAAGTGTGCTCCTGCGTGACCAGCGTTTCGTCACCGAGCGCACTCGCGAGCTGGCCCTCGAGCATGATGGTACCGGCTTGGATTGGTTGCGGATGATGTTGTGCTTCGCAACTGAGCCGGACAACCAGTTCAACGCCGAGTTTCTCGACAAGAGGCTTCAGTTGCTGCCGATGGCTCAGCGTGATGCGAAGTGGACATATCCGGTCGTGCAGTACCTAGGCGATGACGACAATCCTGTTGACGGACTGATTGAGTGGGCCAACGAGCGCGGTTCCGAACCTGGACTAGAGGTCGCTCGTGCAAGTCTTGCGGCTACCGCGCTGACATGGTTCCTCACATCATCCAACCGCAAGCTGCGGGACCGTGCCACGAAGGCGCTCGGCAACCTTCTGCGCCCAAGGCTGGGCTTGACCGATGGCTTGCTGCGAAGGTTCCGAGGCGTGGATGACCCGTATGTTCTCGAGCGCTTGTTGGCGGCGCTCTATGGAGCCGTGCTGCACGAGAACGATGCCGCGGTGGTCACCTCCGTTGCCCGGTCCGTGTACGCGAACATCTTTGAAGACTGCCGGCCGCCGGTTCATCTGCTCATCCGGGACCATGCAGCCGGCATCCTTGAGTATGCGAAGCGGCTTCACCCTGAAAGCACGCGTGGCATGGATGAGGCTCGGTTCGTGCCGCCGTGGAGCAGCGACCTCACTCTGCGATACGTCGATGAAAAGACGCTCGATGGTTTTCGTGTTCGGGCTGGCGCCAGCAAGACCTCTATTCGCGACGCAATTGCTAGGTCAGCCGGTAGCGAGTGGACGGGGGACTTCGCGAAGTACGTGATTGCGCCCTCATTGAGGAACTGGCGCGCGACAAATATCGAGTACCCGAAGGCGCTCGACGCGCTTGAACACACGAACATTTGGGTTGGGAAGCTTACGCAGCGTAAGAGGGACGTGCGGGCTCAGGCTGCGCTCCTAGAACTATTCTCGTTCTCACGAGAAGAGCAGGAGAAGACGCGGGCCCGGTTGCGAGCAAATCGCAGCGAAACGGCCGCGCCGGCTGGCACTCCAAAGTTTGTGTACAGCGTAGTCAATAGCGACGATGTTAGAAGCCGAGAGGAGCGATTCGCGGCCCTTTGTGAGGCGGTTCTTGAACATCTCACGGAAGAGAACAAGCTGCTCTTCGAGCTGTTCACGAGGCCTCTGTTTGAGACTGGCCTGGACCGCGGCTCTGGGTCGCCGGCTGTTGTTCCGCCAACGGTTGCTCAGCGTTGGGTTGTGGTCCGCGCTCACGAACTGGGATGGACCGACGCACTTCTGGGTGAAGTGGACGCACAGCTTGCTTATCGCACTAGCAGGCAGGTGCAGGAGCAGGAGCGCATTGGGAAGAAGTATCAATGGATTGCTTTGCATGAGTTGCTTGCTCGCATGGCAGACAACCTGCACTTTGGAGAGCGATTCGCGTCGACGCCCGATGTCTACCGCGGGGCTTGGCAGACCTCTCGACGGGACATAGACCCCTCGATGATGCTGCGACGCACTCTGGCGGATGAAGGCGCCACCGGGGCATGGTGGTCGCCAATGCGGTGCAGCGTCGCCACGGTCCAACTTGCGGAACAGGAATCCTGGTTAAGTGGTCCATCCGATGTGATGAACGACGTAGCCCAGTTGCAGGTGCGCGACTCGGACGGTCGCGTGTGGTTCGTCTTGAACAACTCAATCAGCTTCTCCAGCAAGCACATCGAGGAATCAAACGTGTCCTCGTGGTCGCGCGTCTCGTGCGTCATCGTGAAGGCGGTGGAGCGAGATAGGCTCGTGGAGGCGCTGAGTAAGACGTTTCAGACGGACCTTGACTCCCTAGCTAAGAGAGAGCTGGGCGAGTTGCATTTGATGGAGTTCCCATGGCACCCATCGCTGGATGCGGGTGATGGATGGCTGGCCCTTCCTCGTGAGGATGCGGAGGATGCACCGAAGGTCCTGCCCACTACCGTCGAGTACAAGTCCGAGACAGGGAGTTATGACTACTCCACTGACAGCAGCGTACGGTTCTACGTACCCGAACGATGGCTGCTGAAAGGACTGGGGCTGCGAATCAGCGAGGCAGATGGTTACGCTGCGGTGAACTCGGCTGGGCGGGTGGTTTTCCAGGACCCTTCGATACGTTCCGAGGGACCCAGCGCGGGACTTGTAGCGCGGGACGAGTTCTTGAGTCTTCTCAGACAGGAGGACTTGGCGCCGGTCTGGGTCATCGCCGGAGAGAAGGGAGCCTATGGCGCTGGAATGGACGCGGCGGACTCGTTCGTCGGGAGAATCGTCCACTCAGCCATCTATTCGATTGACGCTTCTGGGGCGGTGGTGCAGTTGAACTGGAAGGATGAGATAGAACAGCCAACTCGGCGGAATAGGTCTGCAAGCGCGAGATAGGCGGGCACCTATAGCGGCTCGTCTAAGAGTTCCGGGAAGAGAACTTGGATAAGAGCGTCGTGCGATGTGTCCGCATCGAAGCGTGGGTCGTTTGCGACCAACAGCGGGGTGTATTCCTTAACCTTGGCGCGCCACTTTCGGTTCTTATCCTCTGCCCGTATTTGCTCGCCGCGCGCGAAGACCACCAGCGCATGCCGAAAGAGGCGAAGGTACTGTTTGTGCATGCCATGCACGTGGTGAAGCACCTCCATGAACGTCCGAAAAGACCAACCGACGGGCCGGCCGTGCTTGGCTGAGTACAAGGCGTTGAGCAGCGTTCGAGGAAGCCTCAGTGGGTACCAGGGCAACGGCACCTTCGCCGAGGCAAACATGTTCCTCAGCGCTGCGTATTCCGCGTCGTCTGATGCCACCTGGGCTCCTGCCAGGTACCAGCGCTCGAATGCGTCTCGTAGCGGGTGCGTACGACCTAGTTCTGCCTGTCGTGTCGCAAGCAGGAGGCGTTCACGCTCTCCGTCAAAGTCGAAGTAGTAGGCGCGCTGCTGTTCCGGTTCCAGGGTGAGGGCCTCGAAAGCTACGACCTCCCGCACCAGTTGAGGCACTGAAGTTAAGGTGGGCCTGGCCCACATGCATTCGAGATGGAAGGCCATGCCCGCCACGGACGTTTCGCGCGTCGAAGCGGAAACGACGAAGGCGTTCCGGTTGTTGGTGAAGAAGACGTCGTCTTGAATCAATCGCCGCGGGCCCTCGTCGAAAGTGGCGAATATCCAGAGCAGGAGGGCGCCCTCGCGCTGGTAGAAGCTGCGCCGGGCGAGGATGACATTGAGGTAAGTCGTCGAGAGCTGGACCTCGAACACCACGGGCAGCCCTTTGTACGTGGCGCGGACGTCCGGCTTCCTCCATTCGCCGTTGAACTTTCCCGCCCACCGTTGCTCGACCTCGACGTCGGTGAAGTTTGGGTCGCTTCGCAGACTGTCGGCGACCCAGTTCTTCATGTTGATGTGCGCGCGACTCTCTTTGACGCCGTTGTAGCGACGAGCATCAATCTCGTCCTGCGACAGCGAGCCTCGGGTCTTGGCCGAGCATCGGCCATCCTCCAAGGTGTGACGGAAGAAGAAGCGACGCTCCTCTGCTCGAGATACCAGATAGACGGGCACCATGCACATCGCGCACCTGTAGAGCGGCTGCTCGTTCTGGATGCCTTCAAGCAAAGAGTGCCGAAGCTTGATGACCCGCTCCAGGTCGGACCCGATGGCAAGGTCGTGGCGCAGGTGCACGCCGGTCTCGACGACGAGTACTTCGTCCACCTCAGGGTCTTCAACCCAAAAGTCCGCGACCTCCGCTATCGCTGACTTGTGGGGTGTCCGCGCGCTCTTGCGTCTGGACTGGCTACGCAAGTGCGTCAATGTTCCAACCTTGCTTTTGCAGAGCTGCGAGGCATTCCGCCGTCACACGCTTCTGGTTGACCGCCAAACAGAGGAACCCCGTTGGGCGAGACATCGCGACGTACAGGTTCCGGAATTGGGAGAGGACGGACTCCTTCATCTTCGGGTCGCGAACGCTTAAGCCGGCAAGAACCGGCAGTGCCTCTTCCAAATCGAATCGTCGGCTGGGGTGGCCGAGCGACTCGAGTACTAGGGTCGCCAGGTGCGTCTCGCCCTTCATCGAAGCCACGGTTCCAATCTCGACCTCGACGAAGCGTTTGTCGCGCTTGACCTGGCACAGGCGCTGACTGGCCTCTTGCTCCGGCGCCTGTTCTTGCGCCTCAAAAATCAAGAGCTCCTGGAACGTTGCGACGGTCATGCCCTCCGGGAGCAGCGGCTGAAGATACTGCGTGAACAGGTCGACGGCTTTCGTTCGTCCCGCTTCGGTTGCAGCGAGTCCTGGGGTGACCGCGAGCTCGCGGCATAGCAGGCGAACACCCTTCGCGTCCAGGCCAGCGTCCGCGAGGCGTCTGAACAGCTGAGAGCCGTCACGCAGCCCCTCAATATGGGGCGAATCTGCCGCCCGAAGAACCAGAACCACCGCACGCTTGGCATCTGTTGCACGCGAAAGCATCGAAATGTCGTCGACCCAAGGCTCGTCCGACTGACGGAGCAAGGACCAAAGTCGCTCCGAGCGACCAGCTGCGCCTCTGGCTTGCTCCAGGTACGCGGGCCAATAGTCCAATAGCGTGCGTCCGGCAATCTGGGTCTTGGCATTGCCCTGTTTGCGGGTGCACATCGCCCTGATAGACGCGCGGTGAAGTGCTTCGTCAGTGAAGCGGTCGAGCACGTGATTGCCGAAGCGATGGATTACGTCGCCCACAAGCTCCGTGGGGTACGTCATGAGCAACGGCGGGTGGGCATCCGGTGCGGTTCCAACGACGGGTTCTCCACCGACGCGGACACCAGACACTGCTCTGGCAATCGCGGGACCGAATCGTTTGCTGGTACTAATGGGTAAGGCGCCAGCTCTCGGGAAACTCAATTGCGCATGGTCGCCGTTGCCACCCAAGATTCGCTGGTTCACATCGCCAAAGCGCTGCACGACCGAGGAGTCATCGAACAGCCTTTCGAGTAGAGCCTCCTGCTCCCATGATGTGTCCTGCATCTCGTCGATGTAGACCAGTGGGAACCTGCGCGAGATTCGCCGCTTGATGTCCGGAGAGACCTTCAGCATCCATTCTGCGAAGGCGAACATGTCCGCATATCGGAAGACGCCGGACCTGGTTAGCGTCTCCTTGATTCCCGCGAGGGCAGGGTAGGTTTTAGCTGTTGGCTTGGGAAGCAAGCCTCCTTCGCTTGCCAACGAAAGGTCGTGGCCGCGGTAAACCAACCCAGCCACCATCGGGAAAACGCCTTCGTCCTTCTTGGCCCAGGCGTGCAGTGAGAAATTCCTCTTTGCTAGCCCAATGGCTTTTCTCTCGAAGACGTCATCGTCGATGACGTCGACGGTGAGTCCCCTGCTGCGCAGGGCTGGCAGCGCTAAGAATCGGTCTACAAACCCGTGGATGGTCCCGATGAAATGAGGGTATGTCAGCAGCCGTGAGCCTTCGGCGCTGGCGCCGAGCCGCCGCTGAATCTCTTCACGCGCGACATTCGTGTGGCTCAGGACGCAGATGCCGCGTTTGTCGTGGTGCCACTTGCGCGATAGCAGCAGTAGTTTGGCAGCCAACACACTAGTCTTGCCGGCGCCGGGCGCTGCATTGATGTCAATGGAGCCCTCCGCGAGTAACACAGCGCGTCGCTCAGCGTCGGAGAAGTCGAGGTCTTTTGCGAGGAGTTGGAGGTCGGCTAGGTCGTCGCCGGTGATGATGGGGACGGTCATGCTGCCCCCGGCACCTTCGTCAGCCAGTTCAGTGCGCGCTGCAAGTAGGGTGGGAGCCTTGCGAACAACTCATCACCGGTGCCGTAGTTCTTTGTCTCCAATAGGTGAGCGGCGTACTGCGCAGCCACGGCCTTTGAGCCCCTATTCGTGGCCAGCGGTTCATAGATTTTGGCGGCGATTTCGTCATCGCTCAGCCCTTCGCTGTTGAGCTTCTTCCAAAGGTCGTGCGCCTCCGCCATGGCGGCGAGCTCGTGCTTCTCGCTGAGGCGCTCATCGGCGGAGTGCGCCTTAACGGCAAGCTGGATAGCGGTGAACATGAGCTCACCGCAGCCGTAGCGTGCTAGGTCGAACTCGAAGGTCCAACGGTCGGATACACATACGATAGTGTTGCCGCCGGCAGCGCGGTCCACCTTCGTTTTCACCAGGGCCTCGAGTGCGTCTGGCAAGTAGTCGGCGTCAAAGCGAGGCTTGTCCTCAGGCTTCGACACATACTTGACGACGTCCGGAACAACGTCCCGGTCAGTCAGGCATGCAACAGGGATAGGCACGACCGCTTCGTCTAGCCGCTGGAAGATGCGCGCGTAGTGGTAGAGCCCGACCCCTCCCACGTTGACCACCGCTAGGCCGTGCTTCGAAAACGACTTGCCGCAAGCCTTGGCAAGCGCAGGTAGAAGTAGCGCTTCTGCCGGGCCCTCGACGATGGCCACACCGCGTGCGAAGAACAGGTTGGCCTTGGTGGCATCCAAGAAGCGACGCAGGAATTCGTAGTCGTTCTTCTTGAGCTTCGTCTTGTCGTGGGCGAGTGGGAAAAGGCGCGCCTGATGCACGAGGGTCATCGAGGCGACATCTGCGCCTGCGGCCAGCGAAGGGCTGTGAGTGGTCATGATGACCTGCACCGGTCGCTTGCCCTCGCCGGGGTTGTTCGCGCTCTGCTCTAGCAACTCTTGAACGCGCTCCTGCAACTGCGGGTGAAGGTGGGCCTCGGGTTCCTCGATAAGAAGGAGGGCGAGTTCGTCGCCGTCGCGAAGCAACACCAGCTCGGTCGCCATGAAAAGCGCATTGTTATAGCCAAGGCCTCGCTGGCAGCGCTCGTCCTCATGGATGCCGGCTGACGGAAGAAGGCTTAGCTCAAACTTCTCAAGGATGGGCTGCAGCGAGAGGTCCGGTGCAATCTGAATGCGCGACTTCAGCTCGTCTCCGGCAAATGCAAACTTGCTGAGGTAGTGGGTGTTGATGTCGTCCTGCACGCCCTTGATGACGGGGTGCTTGCCCAGATGGTGCTGGGCATACGCCATGAGGCCCACAAGTTTCTCCGGTCTCTTTTCGACGTCATCAATGTCGAAGTCGTTCTTCTCCTGGCCCTCAATGCTCTTGTGGGCGCTTAGGATTTGCGAGAGTCGGGACTGACGAGCCGGCTTGAGCTCGGCTTCAGCGTCTCGCAGGGGCCGTAGGTAGGTGGCGCGGACAAGCTCGCGCACGGCGTGACCAATCTCGGGGCCGTTCCCGTCTCGACCGGTACGGGTTACGACGTCCACACGGCCACGCTTGCCGTCTTTTGGCGGAAACCACCTGGCCTGCAGGTGAACGATTAGTGAGCGACTACCGTCCGCCTCATAGGTCAGCCACTCAAGCACGGCGGCCTCTTGGTCTGCACTCAAGTCAGCCAGGGTTGCCTCGATAAACATCGACTGGGCGCGCGCGTCTCCCTTGATGTGGAAGTCCTGCTCGAAGAGTCGGACGAACTCGTAGCTCGTGGTCCACAAGACGTGGCGGATGGCGTCAACGACCGCGGTCTTCCCCGCGTCGTTCTCCCCGATGAGAATGTTGAGACCTTTCGACAAGGCCCAGTCCAGCGCCGGTGCAGACTTGTTGTCTCCGAATGCGCGAAAGTTCTGCGCGCGGACTCGCTGTAGGTGCATCGTTTCCTCCCTGTGTTGACGTCTGGGCGCTTTGAGCGACCTCTGCAACCAACTGTAATCAACTCCGGGGTGCAAATTCAGACGTCGAAACGGGAATTGCCCGAACGCGCACGAGGCAGTGCTTAATCTTGAGGCACCGTACCGGAGAGCTTTCCGAATCAACGCTCTAGGACGTGCCTGCCCAGGCAGCCAACAGAGTTGTCCACAGTTGGTGGGGACGAGCAGGGCGCCATATTGGCGGTCTCAATGGAGGTAGCCCAGTTCGACCGGCGCCATCTGGGTTGCCAGGCGAGCGCCGTCGAACAGCTGCCGCGTCACGTTTGCTACGACGACGGTCTTCAGCGCCGGCGCCCATCCTTGCAGCGCCAGCAGGCAGAACGCCGCTCGACCGGGCTTGCCCAGAACCTCGTAGATGCGGCCGGATGCGGTGATGACCCGGCGCTCGCGGACCATGACCACCTTCACTGCGCTGGACACGCGCGCGCGGCCGGTTGCAGGGTTGAAGCCCGCCAAATGGACAGAAGGGCCCTCGAGGGATGGGATGGCGAGCAAGAACGCTCCCCACAGCTGCAGCTTGATGAGCGCGACTTCGGTCTCCGCCGGCGTGGATGTGGGCGTCATGGTGGACTCCTGTTAACCGGCGCGGAACGGCCACGCCTCTGTGTAGGAGCTTGGGCTGGGCCAGGCTCATGGGTTGAGCTACCCTCTTGGTCGTGAGGGTGAGATGTCAACGTTTGGCAGCAGATACATCTGCTATAGCTCACGTACACAGCCGTACCATGCAGATATTGAGATTGGTGTGAGCCGGCGCGACGCGCTACAACCTGGGGATGACCAATACCGCGCCTCCACCTGACGACGCCCGCGGCAGAACCGAGAAGCTCACGGAGTTCTACGTCAGCCTGGGAGCGGTCGTTGATGAGTCGCTGCCGCAGGACGTCCTGCTCATGCGCCTCGGGCCGTCGTTCGGGAGGGCCAGGATGTACTGGCGCCGGCCGTTCTTTCTGGCGGTTGAGCGCATGGTCAAAGCGACATCCAAGCTAGACGCGACGCTTAAGGTCGCGAGCGATGTTCGAGCCGTCTTTCCGGCCGCAGAGATGGTCGACGTGGGCTCGCTGAGTGGGAACCTAGTTGCCTTCCTCGACGAACTTGCCGTTGATGGATGCTTGACCGAGCGCGAGGTCGAAGAATGTCTGGGCCCGCTCGCCGCGGCGCCCACAGTAGCGGGGGCGGTGACCGTTAGCTCTGGCTGGATTGAGGCCAGGGTGTTCGAGGTCTTGCGCGACCCCGACCACGTGCATCTGCGCGCCGGTGACGGGCGAATCCTTGCCTTCAGCCGCAGCACATCTGTCTGGAATGGCTTCGAGGCGGTGGAAGAGGGCCAGCTCTTCAACTGCCTAGTCGTTTTCAGATTCGGCATCGTGCTGCGCGCCGAGCGCATGTTGCGCCAAGGCGAGGTCGACCGAGGTGCGTCATGAAGGTATGCGCTTGTCCGGCATGCGGCACCGTGCATGAAGCCGCTCCGTCGCCCGTTCTGGATGGCTTGTCCGAAGAGCGGGTCTACGCCAGGACCCACTGCAAGCTGTGCGAGTCGCCTAGCGCGCACTTCGTAGCCCTGGCGGACGAACCCGACTTGATGGACGGAGAGCTCGGCTACCCCCTCGCCGTGGTCCCGTGGCTGCGGGGCTGACCAACCTTCGCATCAACCTCTTGCGCCCGCTTGCTCAACTGGAGTTGGACATGACCCCTCATGTAACGATGCTTCGCGACGTTGGTCAGGATAGCGAGCCGCATGGGGATGACCTCGACTTGGTGGTGACCTGTGCCTATGCTACGGCGGATGGCGAGCTCAAGTGGGGACCTCAGTACAGGATGAGTGCGACTCGAAGTCATGTGGAGAGCACGCTCGAATGGGAGGTCATCGAGTTCAACCCAGACTTTCAGCGAGTCGGGCGCGGGAGCCTATCGCTCCGCAGCATCAGCCAAGAGCCAATCATCTGTTTGGCTGCACGTGGCGCCGAGGCCTTGTGGGGGAGGAGCAAAGATGGAGTTCCGTGCGAGCGACCCATCCATTACGTCCAGGTGGAGGTGCGCTACGGCGAGGAGGCGGTGGCGAAGTTCACAGCGAAGCGAGACCGCCGCACTTGGGTGTGCGAGGCATGGTCGTTCAGAGAGCAGCTTCGGCTTGAAGAGCTCCGCGTGATTTCAGGCGCGGAGCAACCCATCGCGCACCTGGTGCTCCTTCTCTTCATGCGGCTGGCTTTCGGCGGCGACGCGCCTCCGACGTTCCTCCCCGATTGCCCAACTGTCGCTCTGCCGCGGCCGTGGCAGAAAGTCGAGTCCGTCCCGTCGCAGGAGAGCCTGGACCGTCTGAGCATAGTCAATCACTGGGATTCTTAGGCGGCCCCTCACACCTCCCACCGTCCGGTTGAGGGGCAACCTGGGTCGCTCGCTTAGGCCTGGCGCTCTTCGAGCCAATGCGTGCCTGGCCCGCACGCGTCGTTGCCAGCCTCTACGATGATTTCCAGCTCGCGGCGGTTCGACTCGTTGTCTGGAAACCAGTTGCCGCCGCTCGTTGCTTCCCCACCGTCGGTCTGGTGAAGGCCAAAAAGCCACGCGACCCAAATTTCCATCATTGCCATATCCCGGCACCTCTGCAGGTAGGTGAGGCTCCCCGCAGTCTCGGCTGCAGCGCCGCGCAAGTCCAGGGCGGTGGCACACGGATGGCAAGGTTCTCGGGGCCGGCGGCAGCCTCGCCATTGTGGCCGACGGGGGCGTCCGCCGATGGCCACAACTGCTGCTTCAGGGGCTTTCCTTCGAGCGCCGATGTAGCGGCACCGCAGCAGGCGCAGGGAGAGCGAACTTTTATCGGGCCTGCTGAGCCGAACTGGTGCCAGCGGTGGATGTTCCCCTAGTACTGGCCCAGTAGCAAACCACACTTCCAATCAGCGTCAGCATTGGAAGCGAGTACCAGGCGGCAAGGAGTCTGACCGGGCTGTAGCCGGTTCCGGGTGCCAGCTTCGCCCATTCCAGAACCAAGCCTGATAGCACGCCGCCCGCGGACGCCCCGAGCTTCTCAGCTGAGAAGAGGACGCCGAGATATAGACCGAGGCTCGCTCCCGCAGTGGGCGCGCTTGCCGAATGCGTGGCCAAGGTCGTAATCAATACCGTCAGGATTCCAGCGCCGAGGCCGAAGCATGACGACCCGAGCATCATTAAAGCGGGCAAGGTCGTTCCGCTTGCCAGCAGTTGGAGCCCCAACATGGCGATGCCAAGACCAAGGTAAACGGCACCGCGCTGTGACAGTGCTCGCAACAGCTTAGGCGCCACCAGCACGCCCACGAACAGCGCCAAGAACACCGGCATCAGGATTTTGGGGAGCTGCTCGGGACTTGCGCCTAGGACGAACTGGTTGATGTAAGGAAACAGCGCGATGAGCGAGCCCGAGCCGGCGCCGAGCAATGTCAGCATGAGCGCAACGCTATAGAACTGCCGATTGCTCAGCGTCTCCATCAGGGAGTTCCAGAGACCCGCAGAGCGTCCGGTCGTCGGCATCTCGATGCCTGCGGTCATCGGCACGCGCCCGCATACTCGCCACGCGACGATAAGCAGCAGTGCGGACGCAAAGCCAAGAACTAAGGCCATGCCCAGGTACCCCTCTTGGCCGTTCCCGAAGTGACCCACCAGTGCGGGAGCGGCGACCGACACGACAAGTCCTGCTGCGCTGCTCCCGAACGCCCTCGCGGACATGAGCGTTCCCCTGCCTTCAATCGAACTTGCCAGGTCACCGGCCAAGCCGGTGTGAGCGACAGCAAAGACTGTGGTGAGCAGAGATTGCACGACCAAGAGAGCGGCAAGGACGAACAGCTTCAGGTTAAGTCCCAGCGAGTTCATGGGAACAAACAGCAGCACCAGGAGCACTGGGAGCGTCGTCAGGCTAACAGCCAAAAGGCTGCCTCGACTCCCTTGGGTGGCCGCGTATCGGTCGGTGTGCCGGCCAAGCCAAGGGTCCAGCAGCATGTCTGCGACCTTTGGTATGGCCAGCAGTGCGCCGGCCCAGGCCGGAGGGACCTTCAGCACTTCCGTGAGGTAGAAAAGGAAAAGTAGCGGAACCACGGTGAAGCCCAGAAGCGCTCCGAAGGCCCCCGCGCTGTATGCCGCAATCTGGCGGCGCTTGAGTGTCGGCATCAGTTTGCACCTCGATGGAGTCGCAGGTTCTGGGTCCGCATGGTGTTGAGACTTAGGTCTCCACCGACCAGGCGCAGTGTCCCGTTCATTGGCACATCTCCATCAAGGTTCTCCAGCAAGTACCCATCTTCCACTAGGGGGACCAAGCGGTAAGTGCTCCGGCCATACAGCCCTCGAACCTTCATTCGACCCGCGTCGCGAGGGTCGTCAGCGGTATACGGCTCAATGAGAATCTCGGCGCCTAGTTCCGAGCTTGCCCAGCGTCCGGCAATCTTGGTAAGGTCCTTGCTAGTGCTAGGCTCCACCCGTTCGTAGTGGTGGGTCCAGCCCTGCTCATGCATCGTCAGAGCGTTCAGCTTGCCATCGGAGGCAAAAGTACGAGGGCTTAGCTTCAGCGCGATGACGCTTAGCAAGTTGACAACCAGGTCCGTCCCGTTCCCCTGGACAAGGGGTAGCGGCATACCGAAGTACTTGAGAACGAGCGAGCCTGCCATGTCTGCGAGTTGAATGTGGTCGCCGGTCGACGCGCAGTGATAGTGACCCAACAGCGCCTCAAAACCAGCGGACTTTAGGGATTCGGCGACGGGAGCCAACTCGCTGCCAAGTACCGCATCAACTAGCCTTTGCGCGATGTCCGGTGCTGAGACGTCGTTGCGGTTGGTCATGACCACGACCTGGAGCCCATGAGCCGGGACCGCAAGCATCTGGCAGCTCCCGCCGACGACACCGCCGGCGTGATGCACGATTTCAACTCCGCGCCAGTTCTCGCGGATGAGCCCAAGGCCGTACGGGCTCACATAGCCGTTGTTCAGCGTAGTTGGCTCCATCAACGCTTCAGACAGCTTCCGGTCCCAAAGAGTTGGGTGGAGTAGGTGCGACAGCCAACGCTGCATGTTGTCCAGCGTGGAGACGATGGCGCCTTCCCCAAGGATGACCGCGGGGAAGATGCCCTTCTCAAAGCTTCCCGACGCACGTGCCAAATGGGTTTGAGCGATGCCTCGTTGTGGCTCAAGGTCACTTGCCCAGACCGACGTCTCATGCAGACCGAGCGGGTCGAACAGCCACTCTGTGACCGCGGCCGAGAATGGCATCTTCAGCACGCGCTCGATGACGATGGACAACAGCCGATAGCCGCCGTTGTTGTAGCTGAATCGCTCGCCCGGGGCGAAATTGTCGTCACGCTGCCTGGCCTGGTAATCAAGCGGACCCTCATTGGGCATGATGGCCGAGCCGTTTGACATCAGCGAGAGGTCCAGGGCGTCGCGAGTTCCGCCCGTGTGGTTCATCAGTTGGCGAAGCGTTCGCCGCCCTTGCGACTCTGGCAGTTCGGTGACCCATTTGCCGACCGGGTCGTCGATGCTGAGCTTGCCGGCTTGCTCGAGAAGGAGCGCCATGGTGCTGGCGAAGTGCTTCGTCGTGGAGCCGATGCGCATGCGAGTGGACGGGCTGTTTGCCTGCATGGACTCAAGAGAGGCGAGGCCATAGCCCTTGCGCAGCAGCGGCTTGCCGTGCTGAACCACGCTGGCGATTAGTCCGGGTGCGTCGCTGCGGTTCCAGGTCGCCAAGACTGCTTCGAGTCGTTGAGCCACATCCATCTGTAACGTTTCCATGTTGCAGATATCTTTCTAAAAAAGAACGTTCGTTCTGTTTGGACTACACTTGCCGGCAACTGTTTGAGCCGGGAAGAGCAGGGAAGTCATGCCGAAAAGAGACGATGCCCACATGGCGGCGAGGCGCCTTCAAATCATTGAGGCGGTTCGTCAGTGCATCGATAAGAAGGGCGTGAGCGCGATGTCGATTTCCGACATCAGCGAGGCTTCGGGGCTGAGCATCGGCGCCATCTACACGCACTTTGGGTCCAAGGAAGAAATCCTGACGGCGATGCTCGAGTCGGACCATGAGACACGTCCGCTGTTTGATGGTTGCACTACCGCCGGGGAGACGCTTGGCCGCATGGCTGACTTGCTCGAGATGTTTGGGCAACGCAGCTCCGGCGGACTGAAGTCCCGCGTGTCGCTCGACATAGCGGCGCTCGCGCGCAACAACCCAAAGGTGATGGAGGCCGTCGAGGCCGGATATCGGGGACAACGCAATACCGTGCTTGACCAGGCGGCCATGCTGGCCAACGATGGCATCGACGCGGCGCGCGCTGCCGTCATTGGCGAATGCCTGTTTGCGCTGCTGTTGTCGGCGCAGATGCAGATGCTTGCTGGCGTGTCTCCGGACACGGAGGCCAAGCTCAGGGCAGCCCGCGCGCTCATTGAGGAGCTTCATGGCGGTCCTGTTCGCCTCAGGCGTGTGCCCACTGAGGTCTGAAGACTTCCTCGTCAAAGCTCACCCTTCCGCCCTCGTACTGGGCGAACGGCGCCGTGTCTTGAGCCAAGATGAGGGGAGCGTCCAGGTCGACGATATCCGCGAGCTGGCCCGCCACGAAGGCAGGCTGCATTGCCAGTGAGCTGCCGCCCATGCAGCCGACCATGACACGTAGGCCACGGTTGCGTGCCTCATGAGCCAGCGTGAGCGCCGCTGACAGACCACCGCACTTGTCCAACTTGATGTTGGCGACGTTGTAGCGCTGCACCACCGAGTCCAGGTCGTCGATGGTCTGCAGGCTCTCGTCTGCAGCGATAGGAATCGGTGACTGGTAGGGGACGAGCTCGTCATCCCGGCCCGCCGGCAAGGGCTGCTCAATCAGCTCAACAGAGGAGCGTACGAGCGCAGCCATCCAACCGGTGAGGCGGTCCATGTCCCAACCTTGGTTCGCGTCCACCATGAGCCGAACGTCCGGCCGCGCATCTCGAACGGCGGCGACACGCGCGGGGTCCTCCTGGCCGCCGTCGAGCTTTAGCTTCAGCGCTCGGGCAAAAGTCAGCCGCTTGGCCGCGGCGGCCATACGCTCCGGGGAGTCGACGCTAAGCGTCACGGTAGTCGGCAGCGGTCGAAGCCGAGGTAGATGGGCTAGCCGCCATATCGGCACGCGCCGCTCGTGCGCCTCGAGTTGCCACAGACACCAGTCAAGAGCGTTCTTCAGCCCGCCTGGACGCACCTGCTCCAGGACTTGCCATGCGCGATGCAGGCTGCCGCAGGCCTCAAGCGGGGCGACGATGGCCTTGGCCTCCGACAGCAGCCGGTCAATCGTGTCCCCGAGGTAGAACACGCCGGCGGCTTCAGCCATGGCCGTATGGCCGCCGTGACCCAGTTGCAGACGCAGGACTTCTTGGCCATGGAACGTGTAGCCCGCAATGACCAACGGGTTGGGGTAGGTGAGAGTCTGGCTCGAGACATCAAGCTTCATGTCAGAACTCGGTGCTCACTTGAAGGCCAACTGTGCGGGGCTGGATGACTGAGACCCGAGCTGGCGCCCCGAGAGCGCTCAAGGTCGTGTCCGCAGAGACCTGTCCTTGGCGGTCGGTAAGGTTTCGGATGTATGCACTGAACTGCAACTTGCCGACAAGGACACCGGCACGCAGGTCCACCGTCGTGAATTGAGGCAAGGCGTACTGCGGCTGCTGTGGATTGGCCTTGAACGTGTTAACGCGCTTGCCTGTATGCCTCAGGCCTAGTCCAAGGTAGGACTCATAGCCCAACGCGTTGAAGGAGTAGTCCGCCTGGAATCCTGCCGAGAAGCGAGCCGTGTCTGGCATCCGGTCCCCTGAGAAAGCTCCCAATGCTGGGTTGTCGTCCAGCAGCTTGGCGTCGATGAACGAAAGCGAGCCCGCAACCTTCAAGTTCTGCAGTGGCTGCGCCCGCAGGCTGAGTTCCACGCCCCTAGACCGAGCTTTGCCAGCGTTGCCGATGGTTGAGAAGCCCGCTTCGGCGGTGAAGACTTGGATGTCCTTCCAGTCAATCTGGTAGACGGCAGCCTCCGCGCTCAGCTTTCCGCCAAGCAGGTCTGCTTTCCATCCGGCCTCATAGCTCCAAAGAGAATCGCTCTTGAAGCTCCCAGACGTGAGCGGCTGCCCTGATACCGGATTTGTGAATACTGGCAGGGGTCCGCCAGGCCGGAAGCCAGAGGCGGCTCGCACGTAGAGCGACTGCTCGCCTGTCACGCGATAACGGCCGGTGACCATCCACGTTGTGACCGATTGGTCGTCCGACGCGTCCGGAGCGTCGCTGGCAAGCAAGCCGCTCATAACTTGGCTGGTGCGCTGCTTGTTGCGGCTGTGACGCACGCCAACAGTGACGTCCGCTTGCTTGCCGAAGTACTGGGTGACAGTGCCGTATGCAGCGACCTCGCGATAGGTTGACGGGTACGCAGAGGTCAGGATGTTCAGACCGGTGGGCTGTTTCTGGGCATCGAAGGGCACCAAGTCCTGAGTTCGGTTCCCGTCTTCGTCGCTGTAATACAGGCCAGCTAGCCACTCGAACTGGCGAGTGGAGGGCGAGGTGAGCCTGAACTCCTGGGTGGTCTTGCGCACCCTGAATCCGTAATCCAGCGAGTACCCAGCGTTGACAAGGCCGGCGCCGGCCAAGAGCGGCACGTAGAGCGAGGACACGTCATACTGGCCCTCGCTGCGCTGTCGTTGCCACGCCGTGATGGATTGGAAGCGAGCCCACGACAGGTTCCAGTCAATACTAGCCGAGCCCAACTCAGTCCTCACCTCAAATGGCTCATCCAGGAACAGGCTTCGGGTCCCGCGACCTTGCGTAGGCCCGCCAGTCGCGATGTCGTAGTCGACTGAGGGCGTACCGTCTCGCGTGCTCCGCTGGGTGAGGGCGGTGAGGCGCACACTCAGGTCTCGGTTAGGGGAAACAAGAAGCGAAAGGCGCCCCCCACGGCTGTCGTTGTCGTCGGTCGGGTCTACGCCGCGGCCGGGGTCACGGACATATCCAGCGCTCTTGCGGCCGTAGACAGTCGCGCGAACCGCAGCGACGTTCTCGGACAACGGAACGTTCACGCTTGCCCTCGCGCTATGTGAAGTGCCGCCGCTCTTCGTGGTGGAGAGTTCTGCACCGACTTGGCCGCTAAGGCCGTAGGTGTCCGGGTCGACGGTCAGGTACTTGATAAGTCCTCCCATCGCGCCGGCGCCGTAAAGGGTGCCTTGAGGCCCACGCAGAACTTCGACCCTCTGAAGGTCGAACACGCCAAGGTCAAGGGCATTAGAGCTGCCGCCGGCGAACGCCGAGCTCGAGCCGAATGGGACGTCGTCGATATACATGCTCACCGAGGCGCCCACCTGAGCTCCGGTGGTAATTCCGCGCATGCTGACTTCGCTGCCACCACCACCGCCGCCGGTCTGGCTGAAGTTCACGCCGGGCAGCAGGCCGGCGAGGTCTCTCAGCGTCTGCTGCCCGCCGCGTTCCAGCTGCTGAGCGTCAAGAACGTTTGTGGTCAGCGGTACTTCCCGCACAGGCTCTCGTCGGCGCTGGGCACTGACGACGACGGTGTCTAGCTTGGGGGCCTCCTTCGCCTCTGTCTGAGTAGGCGCCTCCTGGGCGAGCGCCGCGGCTTGCGAGAGCGTGACAACGAGGGTCGCAGCAGCAACAGCGCATGGACTGCGTAGCAGAGTCCCGGCGCCAGCGGGTCGCTTAGCAAAGTGTTTGGCGTGCCGCGAAATCATCCACCGCGCTGCTTGCGCGTCCCGACTGGCTTGCATCTTGTTCCCCAAAATAAAAAAACGAGGATTCGTTTTTTTTAGGATAGGCAGGGGCACACGTGTCGGCAAGGTAGTAATAACGCTAGGACGTTCCCGCATAAGCCCTTCAAGGTAAGCGCAAGGGCGGCAGCCCCTCTCTATCAAATGGATGAGAACTCAGCTCTGCAACCTAGGTGAGCTGTGCGTCTCCCGGCCTTGGGCTGACATCAGGTGGACGCGTCGTTACCTTCCTCCACGAGGAGCGAGCTGGTAGTGCGCATCCGTCTTTCACCTGAATCGGTGCCATGCCTGGTGGTGGCGGTCACCCGACAGCGGCCGCTTGTCGAGCCGATGAGGCTCTGTAACACGCGCAGAAGGCTTCCTTGCCATCCCCCGAAGGCAGAGCAATGGCGCAGGACGCTGCACCGGCTTCCTCATCAGTACAAATGAAGTGATAGAGGTGTCGAGTGGTGAAGTACAGCAAGGTCGCGGCGTCGATTGCCGCGTGGCTGCTCCTCGGAGCAACGCAATTTGTGGCGGCCGCAGAAGGCGCGCCAACCGAGGGGGCAAGCTCCGACGGGGCGCTTGCAAGGGTGCTTAGACCGGATGCCGCCTTCGCCCAGTTGGGCTCTGCAAACTTGGTGCGAACGGCAAGTCTCGGCCTCGTCTGGGAACGCCGTGAGCCGCTGGGCACCTATCGGAAGGGCGTCCTGACGCTGCTCTCTGAGGTCAGCGTCGGGCGGTGGTGGGTGAGGGCGGATGGGCGAACGGTCCGCGCCAGCAATTCACAGTTCGGCGTGACGCCGACGCTGCGATTCGCGTTCGCCTCGAAGTGGGGGACGTTTATCGAAGGGGGAATCGGCGCGAACCTCATAACGCCGACCTACCGGGCCGGCGAGCGACGCTTCAGCACCGTCTTCAACTTCGGAGACCACATAGCCGTGGGAGCTCACCCATGGGGCAAGGATGGGGGTGAGCTTGCTCTCAGGGTCGAGCACTTCTCAAACGCTGGTATCAAGCATCCCAACCCCGGGCAGAACTTTGTGCAATTGCGCTGGACCCAGCCGCTCTGACCTCGCTAACCCCCCATTCGGGTTGTTCGACCCCAACCCGATGGCGTCCTTGGCGTAAGGCGACCTGCCTCCGACACTCGACCCGTCCGCTGCGGCGGACAGCGCTAACAAAAGGAGTCGGGCAATGTCACATTCTCAAGGTCGCCTCAAAGTGGGCGTTCTTCATGAATCCGAGGTCATTCGACAAGGCCTGGGTGCGATGGTGAGCGCGGAAAGAAGCCTAGAGCTCTGGGCTGTGGATGTGAATCCACGGCGGGCCACTGATACAGAGCTGGATTCACTTGATGTCCTGCTCGCAAGCCAGGATTTTGCTTTTGATGTGCTTGGCCGACCGCGCGCATGTGACGGTCCGGCCGTCATTGCTGTTGCAACCTGCTTTGGTGACCAAGTCGCGCGAAATCTGATTCGGCAGGGCGCTCGAGGTCTTTTGCTCCTATCGGTGGCGTCTGACGAGCTGCAGCAGGCGGTGCTACGCGTGGGTGCGGGAGGCCGCCATATCACCCCGGCTGTGGCGTCAGTGATGGCGGAGCACGTTGGAACCCCTGGGTTGACATGCCGGGAAGTGACACTGCTCGAGCTGCTTGCGCGAGGAATGTCCAACAAGGCGATAGCGAGGACCTTGGGCATCTCGGACGGCACGGTCAAGACCCATGCACGGTCCATCTTCTCCAAGCTAGGAGCAAACAATCGTACGCAGGCGGTCGCCGTTGCTGGGCGCCGCGGCATCCTGCGTCTCGGCGCCGAAGCGGCGGAGATGCATTTCGACGCGAGCCCACGGGCCGCAGCGGACGTATTTTCGTGGGCAAGTCGCGCTACACGAAGCAATCAGGCGGCCGCCGCCCCATCGGTCGCCGCGTGAACCGAACAAGCAAAGATTTTTCTCAACGCGGCACCTCGCCGCAATTTTCAGGAGTGCCGTATGGCCAAGGTTCTTGTCCTTTATTACTCGTCCTATGGACACGTCGAACAACTGGCCCAAGCGGTTGCTGAAGGCGCCCGCGCCGGCGGCGCTTCGGTCGTGGACGTTAAGCGAGTGCCGGAAACCGTGCCCGAGCAAATTGCCAAGGGTGCTCACTTCAAGCTCGAGCAGGCTGCGCCCGTCGCGACGGTTGCTGAACTGGAGCAGTACGACGCCATCATCGTGGGCACGCCTACCCGCTACGGCCGCATGGCTTCTCAGATGGCTGCGTTTCTTGACCAGACCGGTGGACTGTGGGCCCGCGGCGCGTTGAACGGTAAGGTGGGCGGTGCCTTCACTTCGACCGCGACTCAGCATGGCGGTCAAGAGCAGACCTTGTTCTCCGTCATCACGAACCTGCTGCACTTCGGGATGGTCATCGTTGGTCTGCCCTACAGCCACGCTGGCCAGATGAGTGTCAGCGAAATCGTCGGCGGCTCGCCATACGGTGCTTCCACGGTTGCCGCAGGTGATGGCTCCCGTCAGCCGACCGAAATCGACCTGGCCGGCGCTCGCCATCAAGGCGAACAGGTCGCCAAGACCGCGGTCAAGCTGTTCGGCTGATAGCCCGGTGGCACACCAGTGCTGTGGTGTGCCACTTAGGCCCTTACCGTCGATAGAACCACGCCAGCTGCAGCCAGCAAGCAGCCAGTTATTCGCGGCCATGTCAGTGGGACCGACGCTCCAAGCAGGCCGCTGGTGTCGAGCAATAGGCCGCCCAGGAGCTGACCAAGCAAGGTGCATGAAACCATGCCCGCAGCTCCAAGGTGCCGCACGCAGTAAATCGCAGCAAACATGTATAGGGCGCCAAGCAGTCCGCCCATCCAGGCTGCCGCCGGCAGTTGCCTGACCGAAGAGCCGATGGCGGGAGCACCGCTGAACGTGAAGCTCACTGCCATGAGGACCGCGGCACTCAGACCGGCAGACACGACGCCGGCCCAAGTGGGTGCGCCAAGGCTACGTCCGAGTTTGGCGTTTAGCATCGCTTGCAGCGGGAGAACCGCTCCGCCCGCCAGGGCGATAGCGGTCGCAAGAAGGTAGGCTCGTTTCATCTTGCGCCTCAGAGGTTCTGCGGCTTGAACCGGTGGCGGCAACTCACAATCTTGCCCGCCACCATGAACTCGCCGCGGCCCAGGTAGTGAACCGTCTCGGGATGAGCTGGTTCGGCGGCCACATGAGCTTTGACAATCTCCCAGATGAAGAGGTTGTAGCTTCCAACCTTGCTGCCGTCGTGCAACCTGCATTCGAAGTTGGCGTAGGCCTCACCTATCAGCGGGGCGTCAACATGGTCAGCACTCTCGGCCGTCAGACCAAAGTGCTCGAACTTGTCGAAGTCCTTGCCCGTGGTGTTTCCGATGCCAACGACCTGGTCCAGCAACGCTCGCGTAGGCACGTTGATGACGCACTCCTTGCTCTTGCGAATGAGCTCGTAGCTGTGATTGCCAGGCCAGATGTAGCAGCCAAACAGGGCAGGCGTGAAGCCGAGCATCATGTGCCAGCCCATCGTCATGATGTTGCGTTCGCCCTTGTGCTGCGAAGTGACAAGAACGACTGGGCCCGGTTCCAGGATGCGCCTGACGTCGGACAGGTCGTAGTCAGTCTTCTCGATAACTTTCATGGTTTCGTCCAGGTTGAAGCACCAGCGCAGATGGCGCTGGTGCTGTTCTGGTTTTACTTACCCCACTCCGGGCCGCCGTCGGTGCAGGTCTGCCCACCGTCGACCGCGAACGTGATGCCTGTGATAAAGGCGGCTTCGTCGCTGGCCAAGTAAGCCACCGCGGAGGCAATCTCCTCAGGCTGTCCGGCACGACGCAGAGGGATTCGCTCCCAGGCCTTCTGCAGGAGAGCCTCGTCCTCCATGATGCCGTCCACCATGCCCGTGATGGTCAGCCCGGGGCAGACAGTATTAGCACGGACACCGAAGCGGCCGTTGTCGCAAGCGATGGAGCGGGTGAGGTTCGCTACACCCGCCTTGGCCGCGCAATAGGCTGCGTGACTCCAGCCGCCGCCCAGCGAAGACACAGAGCCCACGTTGACAATGGAGCCACGCGTCTCGCGAAGATGCGGAAGGGCGGCACGAGCGATGTAGAAGATGCTGTCCAGGTCCGAGCCCATGCATTGGCGCCAGTTCTCGTCGCTGGTGTCGCTGACAGAACCGACCAAGTTCATGCCCGCTGCGTTCACGACCGTGTCGAGCCGGCCGAAGCGAGAAACCGCTGTAGCAACCAGGCGGTCGCATTGTTCGCGCGAGGAAACATCCGTCGCCACCGCAAGCACCTTGTCTTCAGGCAAGCCACTCACCGCGTCCTTGAGACGCTTCTCGTTTCGCCCGGCCACCACAACGCTGGCGCCCTCAGCCTGGAACCTCTTGACCGTTGCGAGCCCGATGCCCGAGCCGCCGCCAGTGACCAGAACAACTTTTCCTTCGAAGCGATTCATGTTGATTCTCCTAGGTTACGAAAGTTGTGAGCCGTTCGGCCCTTAAGCGTGAAGCGTTAAGCCGGGAAGTCGGCATCGAGCGCCGACTGCTTCCAGTCAAGAAACTCTTTGCGCATGGCATCGACCTTCTTCATCGCGGCTTCGTGAGCGTCCTTCCCAAGCAAGAGGAAGCGAGGCGGAGCGTCGGACTCCACGGCGTCCGCGATGAGCCGGGCAGCCCGGGAAGGGTCGCCTGCCTGCTTGCCCACCGAGTCGTGGTACGCGCGTCTCGCTGCGCCAGCGGTTTGGTCGTAGTCAGCGATTGGGTTCTTCGTCTCGTTCGACGAGCCGGCCCACTCGGTGCGGAATGCGCTCGGCTCGATGGTCATCACGTGAATGCCAAGGGGTGCAAGCTCGGCCCGCAGGGTGTCGGAGAGTCCCTCCACCGCAAACTTAGTTGCGCAGTAGTGACCCACCGCGGGGAAGCCGCATATGCCGCCAATGGAAGTGAGGTTCGCGATGACCCCAGACCGCTGCTCTCGCATCAGAGGCAGCGTTGCCTGAATCATGTTGGACGTACCGAAGTAGTTGACCTCGAACAGTCGCTGAGCCTGCTCCACAGGCGTCTCTTCGACTGCAGCGAAGTAGCCAATGCCGGCGTTGTTCACCAGAACATCGAGGCGCCCCAGCCGCTCCTTGACCTGTCGGATAGCGGACTCACATTGTTCCGGCGAAGTGACGTCCAGCTTGAGAAGCGTGGCGCCAGGTCGCTGAGCCAAGTCCGCGACGGAATCTAGGTTGCGGGCGGTGACCACGACTTGGCGCCCACGGGCCAAGAGGTGCTCTGCAATGTGGCGACCAAAGCCACTGGAGCAGCCTGTCACGAGCCAAACCTTCTTTTCATTAGCCATGAAAATCTCCTTGTTCAGCGCTCGTCGGTGTTCGAGCGCTTGATGAAAGTTCGAATCTCCGGCGTTCCTTCGCACAGCGACGGAACGTTGGCCATGAATGCCTTGACGTATGGCGTGTTCATGTGGAACTCAAAGGCACTGGAGGACGTCCAGTCCTCAAGGACCACCCACTGCCTCGTGTCGTCCGCGCTTTGGAAAATCTCATAGCGGCGGCTGCCGCCTTCCTTGCGCGTGGGCGCAACGAGCGCAAGGAGCGCGTCTCCAAGTTGTGACTCCTTGCCGGCCTGAGCCTCGAAGAACGCAATCTTTGAAACAGGTTCCATGGTGTCACTCCAACTGTTAGCTCACTGGAACGTTGGCGCACCGGCGGGCGCGCCAACGTCGGGCGTTTACCAGGGCTGGTCGGTGGGCAGAACGAAGAGCTCGGCCACGTCGACGTGTGCCGGAGCTTGCAGGGCAAACAGCACCGTTTCGGCGATGTTTTCGCCGCTCAGGAAGGTCATCTGCTCCCGCAGGCCTTCCATCTGGTCGCGGTAACCCTTGTCGGTGATGTGGTCGTACAGCTCGGTATCGACGGCACCCGGCTGGATGCTCGTGACTCGAATGTTGTGCTTCTTGCCGACCTCGAGCCGCAGACCTTCAGTGAATGCAGACACCGCGTGCTTGGTGGCGCAGTAGACGGCCAGGCCCGGGAACACCTTGCGACCGGCGATGGAGGACGTGTTAACGATGTGACCCGAGCCTCGCTTGATGAGATGAGGCAACGTGGCGGCCGTGCTGTTCATCAGGCCCTTGACGTTGACGTCCACCATGCGATGCCATTCGTCGACCTTCAGCGTTTCCACGTCGGAGATGGGCATCAGGCCAGCGTTGTTGAAGACGATGTCCACTCCACCATAGGTTTGGACCAGCTTCTCGACGCCGGCTTCGACCGAAGCGCGGTCCACGACGTCCATCTCGATGGCGATGGCTTCGCCGCCGGCGGTCTTGATTTGGTCCACCAGCTTGTTCAGCCGGTCGACGCGACGTGCGGCCAGGCCGACCTTGACGCCAGCGGCAGCCAGCTTCAGAGCCGTTGCAGCGCCGATGCCACTCGAAGCACCGGTGACCAGAGCGATTTTTCCATTGAGTGCCATGACAGTTCCTTTCGGCAGTTGGGGTTGGAGACTGCGGTAGCTGCGAATCAGTTGGTGTTTCGTAGCTGCCACGGTTCCCATGGTGCCGAGGGGCGTCTGCTTGGTCGCTCGCGGATTTGCTCTCGATATCGAAGTTTTGCTGCCGGTGTTCAAGCGTCTCAGCGAACGCTTCGGTAGTCGCTAGGAAGCACGCCGACCTCCTTGCGGAAGACCTGCGCGAAGTGGCTCGGACTGGCGTATCCCACCTCGAGGCCGACCTCGACGATGGGCATCTCCGTCTCTCTCAACAAGCGGCGCGCCCGCTCCATGCGCAGTCTCGTGAGGTACTGCGAGGGCGAGAAGCCGGTGCTCTTCTTGAAGGAGCGGGAAAAGTGCGAGTCACTGAGCTGCACTTCCCGAGCAAGTCTGCTCAGGTCGAGCTCCTGGTCGAGGCGCTCCTGCATGGCGTTGAGGACTCGATGCATCTTGAATGCAGGCAACCCGCCGTGAGGCGTTGCTGGTGCTTGCTCTTCGCTCGCATAGGAGCGCACCAGGTGAACGGCAAGGCTGCTCGCCAATCCCTGAACAAGCATGGTGCTGGGCGACCTTCGGCTGACCAGTTCATCGCGAAGGATGCCTAGCTGGTTGGTGATGATGGCGTCCGTGCCTCCAGAGATTTCGCGCAGCTGAACGTTGGCCGCCTCCGGCCCGTGAACGTCGATGACGGCGCGGCGAATCAGAGGGAGGCCCAGATAGACATGCATGACTCGAAAGGGCTCGTGCGTCAGCGTGCGCCAGCGAAGCTCGCAGGGCCGGGGCGAGGTCTGCAGGAAGAAGTCGCCTTCTCTGACCTCGTTGGCCATCCACTCACCATCCAGCGGTCGCTCTTCAACAAGAGCGGAACCCGAAACGACCCAGACGATGAGCGGCTCAGGAACCGCTGGGATAAGCAAGCTTTCCTGCACGGGTCTTCGGGTGAACATCTGAACGAGGAGGTCACGCCAAGGTGTGCCTTTGCTCGTGGCAATCAGCTCCCCGGGAACGCGCTCGTCGAGCGCCTCTGCGGTGCTAAGTTCGAAGTCCATATTGCCTCGTACTGCAGTTTCTCGTGAGTTTGCTCGTCGTCGAGCCAGTACCTCGTCAGCGAGGGCCGCGCGCTTGTGACCTATCGGACTACTCCAAAAGGGGTACGGCCGCCGGCGTCTGCACGGGCGGCCTTGATGGCTATCGTTGACTGCTCGTCAGCGCGCGTGTCCTGATGGGTCGTCTCTCACCACAACCCGCGTTCCCGGCGCGCCGTCCCACGACCCGCCGATGGCTCGAATCAGCGACACGGTTGCAGTGAACGTGGCGGTGCGAACCTGCAGCGCTTGCCGACGGTTCCGAAGCTCACTTCGCTGAGCATCGAGCAGTTCGAGGTGGCTGACCAAACCATTGTTGTATCGGCTGGTGGAAAGCCTCGTTGCTTCCTCTGCCGACGTGACGGCCTCGGCTTGAGCTCGTGCCTGCTCTCGCAGCAAGTTGAGGGCGTTGAGTTGGTCCTCGACATCTTTGAAGGCTTGCAGCAACTGCTCACGGTAGATGGCAAGTGATTCATCGAACCTAGCTGCGGCCACGCGCCGCTCGGCTTCTCGGCGACCACCGTCAAGCAAGGGAGTGGACAGAAGCATCCCGATTCCCCAAGACCTGGCCGACCACTGGAACAGGTTGTTCAGGTCTGACGACGCATACCCACCGTTGCCCGTCAGCACGACGGAGGGAAACCATGCGCGGTTTGCGACGCCGGCCCGAGCCTGCGCTGCGGCTAAACGTTGCTGAGCTGCCGAAACGTCGGGCCGACGAGCGAGGACCTCGCTGGGTAAGCCAGCCGGAATCAGCGGTAGCTGCGACACCCATGGTGAGCTGACGAGGCCAAACTTGCTAGCGGTCTCCCCAACGAGAACCGCAAGCGCCGTTTGAAGCTGGTACCGCTGGCGCTGAAGTGCATGCGACTCCGCTTCTGTGGACGCGACCTCGCTTCGAACGCGAGCCACATCCAGCGATGCGACGTCTCCAGCCAAGTGGCGGCGCTCAGTCAGTCGGAGCGTATCTCGATATGCGTTCAAAGTTTGCGCGACGATGGCAGCCTCCTCATCCAATGCCTTCAACGCAAAGTAGGTCTGCACCACTCTTGCTTGAACGCCGAGGCGGGTGCTCTGTAGTGCGGCCTCGGCGGCCCAGGTGTCAAAAGCGGCGGCGTCAACGCTGCGCGAGAGGCGACCAGAAAGGTCAAGCTCATAGCTCCACGAGAGTCCGGCAGTCAGAGAGGTCGCTGCTGGTGCGGTCGCTTGGGCGTTGCCGCGGCCAGCCGATGCCGAGGCGCCGACTTGGAGCGAGCGCTGGGCGTCTGTTGCCTGGATAACAGCGCGGGCAGCGTCCAACCTAGCGACGGAGACGGCAACCTCCGTGTTGCGGCGATTCGCCGTCTCAACCAGACGGTTGAGGTCGGTGTCTTCGAAGGCTTCCCACCACGCCCCACGCTGAGCCGAGGCTGCTGGTGCAGTCTCCGTCCACTTGCCCTCGGCTTGGCTGAACGACTGCGGGACCGCAGGCAACTGGGCGTCCGCAATCGTCGGTTCCGGACGCGAGGCGCAAGCGGTGAGGAGAACGACCGCTGCTGCGCAGACCGTATTGAGGAGAAGAGGGGACTTTTTCATGATTGCTCCCTTCATTCGTGATGATGCAGAGGGGCGGACGGGACCGGAGCTGCATTGGCGCCGCCGGCTCTCAACGTGCTGTCCTCAGGGTGCGGCACTTCGCCATGGAGCTTCAACGGTCGGTTACCCGCCAGGCGCCGCATGAGGACGTAGAACACGGGCGTGAGGAACAGACCGAAGGCAGTGACCCCAATCATCCCGGCGAACACGGCGACCCCCATGGCTGAGCGCATCTCTGAGCCAGCACCTGTGGAGACCAACAGAGGAAGCACACCCATGATGAAGGCCAAAGAAGTCATCAGGATGGGGCGCAGTCGCAGGCGGCTGGCCTCGATGGCGGCTTGGACCGGACTCCTGCCAGCGAATTCAAGCTCACGAGCGAACTCGACGATGAGGATGGCGTTCTTCGCTGATAGCCCCACCAGGACGATGAGTCCAATCTGAGTGAACACGTTGTTGTCACCGCCTTGGAGCCAAACGCCTGTCATCGCGGCGAACAGGCTCATCGGAACGATGAGGACGATGGCGATTGGCAGCGTCAGGCTTTCGTATTGAGCGGCGAGAACCAGGAAGACCAGGAAGATGGCGAGGGGGAAAATCCACATGCCCGAGTTGCCGGCAAGAATCTCCTGATAGGTCAGTTCGGTCCACTCGAAGCTGATGCCCGGGGGGAGTGTCTCGGCGGCGATGCGGTTGATGGCGTCTTGCGCTTGACCCGAAGAATATCCAGTGGCAGGACTGCCGTTGATGTCAGCGGACAGGAAGCCGTTGTAGCGCATGGCACGCTCGGGCCCGAAGCTGTGTTCGACTCGCAGCAGCGCCGACAGCGGGACCATCTGACCGCTGGTGGAGCGTACCCTCAACTGGCCGATATCCTCGGGCCGTGCCCGGAACTGAGCATCAGCTTGAACGCGGACTGTGTAGGTGCGGCCGAACTTGTTGAAGTCGTTGACATACAGGCTACCCAGGTAAATCTGCATGGTGTCGAAGATGTCCGTGACGGACACACCCAGCTGACGAGCCTTTGTCCGGTCGATGTCGGCGTACAGCTGCGGAACGTTGACCTGGTAGCTTGAGAACATCCCAGTCAGTTCGGGCGCCTGTGCCGCTTTCGCCATGAAGGCCTTTACCGCCTGGTCCATCGCTTCATAGCCAAGGGATGCGCGGTCTTCCAGCTGAAGCTTGAAGCCGCCAGTCGTGCCGAGACCTTGAACTGGAGGAGGTGGAAACATGGCTATGAAGGCATCTTCAATGCCGGCGTAGTCCTTGTTCAGTTGCGCGGCCACGGCGGCGCCGCTTTGGTCCTGTCCCTTGCGTTGGTCGAAGGGTTTGAGCATCGCGAACACGATGCCGGAGTTCGAGCTGTTCGTGAATCCGTTGATGGACAGGCCCGGGAACCCCATGGCGCTCTCGACGTTGGGATTGCTCATGGCGATGTCGCTCATGCGCCGGACAACGTCCTCCGTTCGGTCCAGCGTGGCGCCGTCCGGCAACTGGGCGAAGCCGACCAGATACTGCTTGTCCTGGGTGGGGACGAAGCCACTCGGAACGGCCTTGAACAGACCCACCGTGCAGGCCACCAGCGCGAGGTAGATGACCATCATCAGGCTCTTGCGAGAGATGACCCCGGCAACGCCACGCCCGTAGGCATGCGAGCTGCGACCGAAGGCTTGGTTGAAAGCAGAAAAGAATCGTCCGAACACTTTCTCCATGCCGCGGGTCAACGCATCCTTGGGAGCGCCATGACCGCGCAGCAGTAGCGCAGACAGAGCGGGGGACAACGTGAGCGAGTTCAGCGCTGAGATGACGGTGGAGATGGCGATGGTGAGCGCGAACTGGCGATAGAACTGGCCGGTGAGACCGCTGATGAATGCCAGCGGAACAAATACGGCTACCAGCACCAGGGCGATAGCGACGATAGGGCCCGAGACCTCTCTCATCGCGCGGTAGGTAGCCTCGCGGGGCGAAAGGCCCGCTTCGATGTTGCGTTCGACGTTCTCCACCACCACGATGGCGTCGTCGACCACGATGCCGATGGCCAGGACCAAGCCAAAGAGCGACAGCGCATTGATGGAGAAGCCCAGCAAGTGCATGACTGCGAAGGTGCCAACCACCGACACTGGCACAGCCAGCAACGGAATGATGGACGCCCGCCAGGTCTGCAGGAACAGCACCACCACGATGACGACCAACACCACGGCTTCGAGCAGCGTGTGGACGACTGACTTGATGGACGCCCGCACGAACTCCGTCGGGTCATAGGCGATGCGGTAGTCGACACCTTCGGGCATGAGCTTCTTCACCTCGGCCATCTGGGCGCGAACCTGCTCCGAGATGTTGATGGCGTTCGAACCAGGCGCGGCGAAGATGGCGATGGACACCGTCTGTTTGTTGTCCAGCAGTGAGCGGAGGGCGTATTCAGCAGCGCCCAGCTCGAGCCGAGCGACGTCGCGCAGGTGGGTGACTGCGCCGCCGGCACCTGTCCTCACGATGATGTCCCCGAACTCCTGCTCGGTTTGAAGGCGACCCTGTGCATTGACCGGCATCTGCATGTCGATGCCTTGCATGCCAGGCGAGGCCCCGATGACACCCGCGGCTGCTTGGACGTTCTGCTCGCGGATGGCCGCCACGATGTCCGACGCGGCCAGGCCGCGCTCGGCGACCTTGTTCGGGTCCAACCACGCTCGCATGGAGTAGTCGCCTGCCCCAAAAAGCAGCACTTGCCCAACGCCATCGACGCGAGCCAAGCGGTCGCGGACGTTCAGCACCGCGTAGTTGCGCAGGTACGTCATGTCGTAGCGGTCGTTGGGCGAAATGATGTTCACCACCATGGTCAGGTCTGGAGAGCTCTTGACCGTGGTCACGCCGAGTCGCCGCACCTCTTCAGGCAGGCGCGGCTCTGCTTGGCTGACGCGGTTCTGAATAAGCTGCTGAGCCTTGTCGGGGTCGGTCCCCAGGCGGAAGGTGACCGTCAGGGTCATCAGGCCGTCTGTGGTGGCCTGACTCCCCATGTAGAGCATGTCCTCGACGCCGTTGATGGCCTCCTCAAGCGGAGTGGCTACCGTCTCGGCAATCACCTTGGGGTTCGCGCCGGGATACTGCGCGCGCACGACCACGGACGGTGGCACGACCTCAGGGTACTCGGAGATTGGCAGGCTCTTGAGGGAGATGAGACCCGCAAGAAGAATCAGGACGGAGAGCACCCCCGCGAAGATGGGGCGGTCCACGAAGAACTTGGAGAAGTTCATGATGACTCCTTACTAGGGCTTAGGACGCGGAGGCCACACGCTGGCCCTCGCCGCTGTGCTGGCGAGCGGTCATGGGGACTTCGGTGGGCGCCACCTGAATGCCAGGCCGAACGCGCTGAACACCGTTGACCACGACGCGTTCCCCGGCTCGCAGCCCTGACGAAACAATCCGCATGCCTTGGACGGCGCTTCCCAACGAGACTTCGCGGTACTCGACCTTGTTCCCCAAGCCGACGACGTAGACGAAGCGCTTGCTTTGGTCCGTGCCAATTGCGCGCTCGCTCACAAGCAGCGCCCGATGTTCGCTGGCCTGGCCCAGGCGCAGCCGCGCGAACTGGCCGGGCATCAAGCTGCCGTCCTTGTTATCGAGGACCGCACGCAGGCGCACAGTGCCGCTACGCGCATCGACTTGGTTATCCACCAGCTGAAGCTTCCCGGAGCGAGTTTCCTGCTCGTCGAACGACGTCAGCATCTGGACCGGGAGCTCGCTGAATGAAACCTTGGCATGGGATGCCTGCTTGAGCGCCTTCTGGACCAGCTGCTCATTCGCCTCAAAGCTTGCGTAGATGGGGTCGACGGACACCAGTGTTGTGAGCACGGGCGAGCTTGCTCCGGCGGAAACGAGGTTCCCAACCGTGACCTCCAGCTTGCCGACACGGCCCGATACCGGAGCTCGCAGCTGCGTGTAGCTGAGGTCCAGCTCCGCGGCTCGAAGCGAGGCCTGCGCCGCCTGGAGGTTGGCCTGTGCCTCGCGCTCAGCGTTCAGACGTTCGTCATGCTCTCGCTGCGCGATGGCGCGCTCTGACCACAGTCTGCGCGCGCGGTCGAGTTCGCTAGTGGTCAGTGTGACCCGCGCCTGAGCGGCTGTAACCTGCGCCATTGCACGTTCGACGGCCGCTGCATACGGCGCCGGGTCGATGGTGATGAGGAGGTCGCCCTTGCGGACGATGGAGCCCTCGCGGAAGTGCACCGCGTGGACCGAGCCAGCGACGCGGGCTCGCACTTCGACGCGCTCAACGGCTTCCATGCGGCCCGAGAACTCGTCCCAGGTGGACACACCGGTCTCTGTGACGAGCGCGACCGAGACTGGCGTGGCCGGGGTCGCCTCCGCCGGGGTCGCCTTGGACTCCCTCGTGGCGGCAAAGAGGAAGGCACCGGCGGCCGCGAGCGCCGTGAGGCCGGCGACGATGGCCCAGGTCTCGCGACCGCTTGAGAAACTGTTGGGGGACATAGAGGGCTCCTTGCAAAGGTCGATTGACACGACAACTGCGACGGAGTCTAGGAAGGGGGCCTCTCTCGGATTAGCCAGTTTCAGGCGGGCTCTTGCCTGATTCTCTCTGGGCGCTCTCGGCATGCCGAGGGATGCGCGGAATGGGCAAGCTGGAGGGCGGATTGAACAATGCGAACCCTGTTGAGAAGGCCGGGCGCCCAGACCTGAGGGAACCTGGCCTTGCCGTCTGGCGCACAGCCCTTCACTTCAGACCAGTTCACAGGGAAGGTGAATTGGGCAAGCCCGCGCCAGAAACGAGCATGTGCGGACTGGTCCCGATTTCTAGGATGACTCCATGTTCAACCGGCGTGCGAATCACGCCGCAACTTGGAGACTGACATGAGCAAGGTCTGGTTCATCACGGGTGCTGGTCGCGGTATCGGCGCACAGATTGCGAAGGCTGCACTGGAGGCCGGCGACCGCGTCGTGGCTACCGGGCGAAACTTGGAGCAACTGCAGCAGGTCTACCAGGAGTACGGCGAGCAAGTTCTCTGCCTGGCCCTGGATGCGACGCGCGAGCAAGACGCCGCCGCCGCCGTGGAGACCGCGGAGTACCGTTTCGGCAGCATCGACGTACTGGTCAACAACGCGGGCTATGGCCAGCTCGGCCTGTTCGAGGAGGTGGCCAGCGAGGACGTCGAGCGGCAGTTCCAGACCAACGTGTTTGGCATGATGCACGTCACTCGAGCCGTGTTGCCGGTCATGCGCCGGCAGCGGCGCGGACACATCCTGAATCTCTCCTCGGTTGGGGGCTTCATGGGGTTCGATGGTGCTTCCATCTATTGCGCTGCCAAGTTTGCAGTCGAGGGCTTCTCCGAATCGCTGGCCTTGGAAGTCGCGCCCTTTGGCATCAACGTCACCATCGTTGAGCCGGGCTTCTTCCGCACGGATTTCCTGGACAAGAAGTCGGTCCAGTACGGTTCCAAGTCGATTGCGGACTACGCCGAAACTTCGAGCACATCCCGTTCGACCTACGAAAGCTATAACCACAAGCAGCCGGGCGACCCGGTGAAGCTGGGCCGCGTGGTGGTCGCGCTGGCGGAGATGCCAGAGCCGCCTTTGCACTTCGTTGCCGGCACTGATGCGGTCGGCTTTGCCGCCAGCACGTTCGAGCGCCGGCGTTCCGAAGTGGACGCCTTCGCCAAGCTCTCAGTCACGACCGACGGCGACTTCTGAGAACCCTGTGAAAGAAGGAGGCGACCCACCGGTCGCCTCGACTGCCTTTGGAGTCTGCAATGAAGCTTCGCCTCATCTCTGGCTACCTGCTTGCCGGTGCAATCTGCATCTCGGCCGTCCTGGGCTTCGTCCCGGCTCATGCGACCGAGTCCAACCTGGCCGCGCCCCAGGACCTTCGGGTTCAGCGCGGCGAACAGGTGCTCAAGGACTTGAATCGTGGTCGGCAGCAGCCGACGTTTGAAGCCATGCGCGTGGAATTCCCGTTCCTGGCTGAGGCCACGGCCGGATACGCCCTGGGTGACGTTTGGGGACGCAAGGAACTGGATAACCGCACCCGGCAACTTGCGGCCATGGCCGCGTTCGCATCACTAGGGCTACCTCAGTTCTTCAAGATTCACGCGGGATACGCGCTAGACGCGGGCGTCCCCCCGGAAGAGCTGAAGGAAATCGTGTACCTCGTGACCGTCCCCGCCGGGTTCCCCCGCGCGATAGAGGCATCTCAAGCGTTGCACCAGTTGCTCACCGAGCGCGGGCTGGCCGCACAGGCCGCAACGCCGCGCCGCTAAGGGCACCGCTGGTATCGCTTGAGGCTGGACGCCCTCGCGTCCAGCTTTCGCGCATGTCAGTGACCGCTTCCGTCCTGCCGCTCGGTGAGGACTTCCTGTATAGCCAGAGCTGCGTTGATGGCCCTTGGGAAGCCCGCGTAGGGGGCCGTATGGATGGCCAGCTCTACGAGCTGCTCTTTAGTGCCACCTACGTTGAGGAAACCATGGGTGTGCACCTTCAGCTGCGGCCTGGCGTTCCCCATGGCCGCCAAGGCCGCCACGGTCACCAGTTCGCGGGTGTGCAAGTCGATACCTTGACGGGTGTAGACGTCGCCAAAGGCAAACTCGATGATGAAACGGCCTAGGTCGGGTGCGATGGCCGCAAGCGAGGAAATGACTTTCTCGCCGGCCGAGCCATCGATGGCCTCCAACGCGGCTAGGCCCGCCTTGTAGCGTTCGGCACCTCCAGGGCTTGAGCCGCTTTGAAAAGGGACGCCAAGTTCGGAGCGCTCCACGATAGCGCGGAGCGCAGCGACTCCGTTGAGAGCCACGGGAAATCCGGCATACACGACGAGGTGCGTCATCACCTCTACAAGCTGTGCCACGCTCGAACCAATATTCAGCGCAGCGCGCATGTGAAACTTGAGTTGGGGCTCCAGCCCGCCCATGGCCGCGAGCATCGCAACGGTAGCGGTCTGACGCTGCAAGAGAGTCAACCCCTGTCTTGAGTAGACCTGACCATAGGCAAATGAGATGGCTAGGTCGGCGAGGTCCGGCGCTACGTCCTTGAGCGCAGCAATGATGCTCGGCTCATTGGTGGCCTCGATGGTTCGAAGCACCTTCAGACCGGACTCCCTGAGTGCATCTGACGGCATGAAGTTCTCCTCCCGGCTATGCGGGGTTACTGGCGGCCCGCCTCACGCAGCCGCGAAACATCTTTGGACGGCGGAACACCAAACAGTCGGCTGTACTCGCGACTGAACTGCGAAGCACTCTCATAGCCGACCGTGTACCCTGCGCGTGAGACCTCAATGCCTTCGCTCAGCAGCAGGCGCCGCGCTTCCTGAAGTCGAAGCTGCTTCTGATACTGCAGGGGACTCATCGAAGTCACCGCCCGGAAGTGGTGGTGGAGCGACGAAGTGCTCATGCAGCACTCGCGCGCCAGGTCATCAACCTTCAAAGGCTCGGCGAAGTTGGACTTGAGCCAGGAAACCGCCCGCATCACGCGACTGGCGTGACTGTCAGCTCTGGCGACCTGAGCGAGTCGCTCACCCTGCTCGCTTCGCAGCAGCCGGTACACGAGCTCCCGGGCCGCCAAGGGGGCTAGCGTGGAGGCATCCTCAGGCGAATCGAGTAGTCGCATGATGCGGATGGCTGCGTCCAGCATGCCGTCGGTGACGTTGCTCAAGAACAACCCGCGGGACGTCGGAGCTTTGGGTACCGCAGGCGGCCCCAGTTGAAGCACGAGGTCGGACACCTCTGCAGGGTCCAGGTCAAGCCGGAAGCACAGATACGGCTCGTTGAACTTGGCGTGGGTAACTTGCGCGCTAATGGGCAGGTCGGTTGAGAAGACCAGAAACCTGGACGCGTCGTAGGTGTACACCTCGTCGCGCAGCATCACCCGCTTGGCACCCTGCGCGATGATGCAAACCGCCGGCTGATGCAGCGCGTGAACCAACTCCTCGCTAGGGGCGGATAGCTTGATGGCCGACACCCTGGGAATAGAGGTCGCACATATGCCCTCCTTAGGCGCGTGCCGCTCGACCAGTCCAGCGAGCTCGCGAATGCGGCCTGCATCCGGCGGCGGAAGGTTGGGGACGGCGGCAAAACGAGGCGCCGCGACGGATGAAGCGATGTCTTGAGTAGCCATGGCTGGGCGTTACCGTAGATGGGTTCCGAATATGGATGTTGGCCGGGCGCGTCGCGCTTAAGGTTCCCGCCAGCGTGCCGGGGTCGACATTAGCAGGAGATGGGTCACTCATCCAAAAGGGGTAGAGAACGACCGTGCGCCTCGCGGAAGCGCTTGACGTCCCTCGCCGGAGGCGCGCCAAACATTCGCGCGTACTCCCTGCTGAACTGTGAAGCGCTCTCATAGCCAACACGGTGACCGGCGCTGGCCGCATCAAGCCGCTCGGCGATGAGCATGCGACGCGCCTCCTGCAACCTCAGATTCTTCTGGTACTGGAGAGGACTCATCGCCGTGGCTGCCTTGAAGTGGGTGCGAAGGGCGGAGACGCTCAGATGCGCCATTTCTGCCATCCGTTCCAGCTCGAGGGGCTCGTTGTAGTGGTCGCGCAGCCAGTCGATGGCCCTCGATACGCGATGGCTCGCGCTGTCGGTGAGCGCCAATTGTGCGAGTTGGTGCCCACAGGGGCCAGTGAGAAGCCGGTACAGGATTTCGCGGATGGTCAAGGGAGCAAGTGTCTCGACGTCCTCGGGCGCATCCAGCAGCTTGACCAGCCTCACCATGGCGTCGAGCAGCGCGGGCGTGACGTCGGCCGTCACGATGCCGCGCGAAGCGCTTTGCTTGACTGTCTGGCTTTTCATTCCCATGCCGAGCATCATCGAGGCCAGCTCCTTTGTGTCGTACTCGAGGCGAATGGCAAGGTAGGGCAGCTCCGGCGTGGCGTCGATGACCTGGCCAGAGACAGGTAGATGCTGTGACACCACCAGGTATGTGCTGGGGTCGTAGACATAAGTCTCCCCGCCTAGGAGCAGGCGCTTGCTGCCTTGAGCAAGCATGCACAAGGCGGGCTCATAGACAGCGTGAACTGGATGGTCGACGCGGTGCACACGTATGAGCGCCAGGCGGGGGATGTCCGTGCTATGGACACCTTCAAAGGGTGCGTGCCGCTCAATGCATGCGGCAAGTTCGGCCCGGCGCAGCATCGTCTGCAGGGCCGTGTCTTGGCGCTCCTGGAGCATGGAAGTTGCGTTGTTGCTGGACATGGCGCCAGCTTAGGACCGCGATGCCCCGTTTGGTTGCGGCTAGGGCCTTCGCAAGCGCGGCGTGCAAGCATCCGCGAGAAATAGACAAGTGGCCTAGCAGCCCTCTTTGAGTGGGGCAGTCGGGTTTGCAGGAACAGGCAAATCGACAAGCCAATCCGGCTAACGCGCACGCCAGTCGCTTCCTAGACTTCTTCCATCCCACCCAACACGTCGCTGGAGAGATGAGATGAAGCGCCAAACCTCTGTCTACGGAATCACGGTCCTAATCGCCGTTGCTTCGGCGGCGATGTGGGTCGCGCCGGTGGCCGCTTGGGCAGCCGGGTCAAACAGTTCTGAAACTCAACCCAAAGGAGCGAACATGAGCACGACTATGACGAAAAGCACGTCCACCAAGACCGAGCGTAGCGCGAGCCACCCTTACGCGGGAATGTGGGTAACTGCTGATGGCTACATCCGGCATGAGTTGCTGCCCAACGGGCGCTACGACGAGGCCCGGGGCAAGAAGCAAAGCGCTTACCAAGGTCGCTACCGAGTGACCGGCAACCACATCGATTACGTGGACGACACCGGCTTCACCGCTGACGGTGAGTTCCGCGACGGCATCCTGTACCACGCCGGAATGGTGCTGTATCGCGAAACCAAGCCGCGGTGACTTGACCCATCGACGCGACGGGCGCTTCAGCTTGCTGGAGCGCCCGTTGTCGCTTCTGGTTCGCGCGATGCGACGTGGAATCGGTAGTAGCCGACGCAGTTGCTCAACAGGAAACCTGTTTCAGCCAAGACGCTTACCCACGCGCTGATGTAAACGTTGTGAGTAATCCAGAGTCCCGACCCGAGCATCATCTGCAGTCGCATTCGCTTGTCGGACGAGTTAAATGCGGCATGCGTCTGGACGCAGTTTCCAAGCCAGGCCAGGAAGCTGGCGGGCGTGAGGGGCAGCGCCGCGAAGACCACGGAAGCGGCAATCAAGAAGATGGGCTCAACGCGCGGCGAGCTTGTCTGACTGCTTGTCAGGAACCGAATGCTGGCCAAGAGCATCATGGCCGAGGAGGTCCATGCATCGAGCATCGCATATTGGGCGGCGAGCAAACAGGTTGAGGCGCTCAGTACCGCAAGCACAAGCTCCTTCCTGCGTAGCTGGAAGGAGGCTAGGTCAAGCAGCAGGGAGCCTATCGCGAGGCATTGGGCAAGGACGTAGTACAGCTTCACGAACAATGCCCAAGGGGCGAACGAGTGAAGTCTTATCGTCGTTGGCTGGCCGCTTCGGACCATTAACCTTTGTTAAGTCTGCTTCGTATCCGCGACAAGGAAACCTCGGTGATGCCGATGTAGGCAGCGAGCTGCTTCTGACTCAACAGACTAGGCCAAACCGGGAAATTTTTGAGCACGTACAGGTAGCGTTGCTCAGGCGAGTGAAGGAGGAACATCTCTTCCTTGCGTTCCTTGAAAGCCAGTTGCGTGCGCAGAAGGTTCCTTGCCGTCGAGGCGGCAGCTTCCGTGTCCAGCCAGCTCAGCGGGAGCTCGGTTACTACGGCGTCCTCTGCAGCTTCAATCTGATAGCTGGCCGGTTGTCCGGTGAGCCAGGACAGGTATAGGAAGCAGAACTCCCCAGCAAAGTAGAACTCCTTGACCCGCTCACTTCCACTCTCGGTGTAGTGGCAGGCCTTCAAGATGCCGCTGTGGACAAACCAGATGCTGTCTTGCGGTTGGCCTTGATGCTGCAAGACCTCAGCCGAACGTACTTCGATGGGTTGGGCCACGAGCGGTTCTGGAGGGTCGGCCCATCTAATTGCGGGCGATGCACTTGCCTTCATATTCACTGCAGTTCCTAGACACTGGCAATACGAGCTTCAGTCACCGACGAGGCGTTCAGCTCGGCCCAGTCGAGCTCCTCCTCAATGACGTGAAAGACGTCATCTTCGACTTTCCCTGAGGCCCGGAGGGCATGCAGCAAGCGCCGCTGAATCTGTAGCGCCTGTAGCCTCGCGGAATCCAGTTCTGTGACCGGCGATGCTTCCATGGAGCTGCTCACAGCACGTCGTACTGCTTCGAGCTCTTGAATGACCTCTGCCACGCCCGGTGTGCAATTCACTTGTCCCTCAAGCTCTCGCACGGCGGCATCGACCAGCTTGGTCCTTGCCAAAGCGACTTCATGCTCAAAAGAGTGGTCTGGCTGAATGCCCAGCAACTTGATGAGCGGCCCCATCGTCAAACCTTGGACGACAAGCGTGCCAAGCACCACTGCGAACGCAGTTAGCACTATGAGGTCCCGTCCCGGGAAGTCTGCCGGGAGCGCAAATGCTGTGGCGAGTGTGACCAGACCCCGCATGCCCGACCATCCGACCAGCACTCCCACACGCTTGCTTGGAACTGGCACCTCCAGGTTCAGCCTCGCGAACGCTGCACGAAGGGAACGGATGAGGGCACCGTAGGTCAGCACCCACGTCAGTCGCACCGCGATAACGGTGCCAAGCACGGCGCCGGCGAAAACAAGGGCATCCAAGCGAGCTTGGCCGGACAGTTCGGCAATGATGGTGCGCGCCTGCAGTCCCATGAGCAAGAAGGCAAGGACGTTGAGCGCGAAAACCGCAGCGCCCCAGACCGAGTACGAATGGACGCGGTCGCGGGCATTGCTGCGAGACGGAAAGTAGCGAGCGACGGTCATGCCAAAGACGACGACCGCGATAATGGGAGAAACCTTCAAGTGCTCAGCAATGAGCCAGGCGCCGAAGGTCATGACGAACTCAACGATGGTGGCCGACATCGTGCCGGCCACGATGGGCGCGAGATGCACGAAGGCTTTTCCAAGCAGGTACCCAAGCAGCGCGCCGGCCGGCACTGCGGCCGTCAGCATAGGCAGCTGACCAGAGATTTGCAGGTGGGGTTCCATCGCGGCTGCCGCCGCGGCGCCGAAGATGAGGAGCGCCACAGCATCGTTGAGCAGACTTTCTCCGTTGATGATGGAGAGCGTTCTGCGCGGTATACGGAAGTTCTGCATGACCGTCGTCCCCGCCACTGCGTCCGGCGGGGCGACGATGGCGCCGAGGGTGATGGCTGCTGCAAGCGGCAGCCCGCCGTATTCCCACCCCACCCATGCCACCGCGGCGGTGGTCAAGAGCACCGCGACTAGCACCAAGGAGGTCAGGGGAAGCCAGTTGCGGCGCAGTTCCCGTGGTGACGTGTCGTACGCCGCATCGAGCAGGGCAGGGGCGATAAAGAGCACAAGCGCCAAGTGCGGCTCAATGCTCACTTGTGGCGCCCAGGGCAGCAGCCCCGTGAGCGCGCCGGCTAGGGCCAGCATGGATGGGTAAGGCAGGGACATGCGGCGAGACACCTGCAGAAGGACCACCGCAAGCGCCAGAAGCAAGAGCATGTTTTCGAAGAGTTCCATGGCCGGCACCGTTGATTTCTAAAGCGCGTCACCCACGAAGGGCAACTTGAGCGCCAGAGCCGCACTCTATGAAGGACCCCCTGCGTGGCACTTGCTCGTTCGACCACGACTTTTGTCGTTTTGTGCAAGTCGCTTCGAGCTTCGCTTTCGACGGCGCCCCTGCCTGGTCGCCTAGCCGTGCGGACAAGCTGTTTGCAGAATTTGGCAAGTCGACGCAGCGTTTTGGGCACGCCGGTCAGGGGCAGGGTTCCTAGACTTTCTTCACCTCATCAGCGAGGTCCAACTGAAAGGAACCATCATGAACACGCAACAGAACGTCGACCGTATCCGCGCCCTGTACGAGGCCGTGAACACCAAGGACCTGGACACCATCGCTGGCTTCGGTGCTCCCGAAAGCGAGTGGTTGGATGTCCCGTTCAACTTCCTGTCTACCGGCGTCAATGCCATCATTGACCCGTGGAAGAGCTGGTTCAACATCTTCCCGGACGCGACCTGCGAAGTGCGCACGCTGACCGCCCTCGGTGACCATATCGTGGCCCAGGGCATTGGTCGTGGCACCCACAACGGCGTCTTTCATTCGCCGGCCGGCACCATTGAACCGACGGGCCGCAAGATGCAGGTGAACTTCTGCGACGTGTACCAGCTCAAGGACGGCAAGATTGTTCGGGCGGACAGCTATTTCGACTTCTATGGGCTGCACAAGCAGCTCGTCCAGAAAGTCGCCGCGGCGGCCTGAACTCGTGCGGCCTCGGCCTTCGACTTTGAATGTACTAAAAGCCGGGTAGCGACCAAGGGGTCAGCTTCCCAGCTTTTCTGCTGGCCTTCAGTCGGTATGCTGAGCAGAGGCCTTGGAGGCCCGCACGATGAGGTCGACAACAGCCTTCGGCTGCGAGACCAGCACCGAGTGGCTGGCCTTGACCTCCACGGTCTTGGCTTTCGCTCGCGAGTACATGTAGCGCTGCAGCTCGGGGCTGACCGTCTTGTCGTTGGTGGCGACCAGAGCGAAAGACGGCTTTTCGTGCCAGGCAGCGTTCTGCAGCTTGAACCCAAACGCTTCGCCATTGGTGAGCACTTGAGCGGCTGCTGCAAAGTCCGCGTAGGATTTGGACGTGTCGGCGCCGATGGACTCGCGCCATTGAGCCCGGTCGATGTAGATGAAGCCGTCCGGAGTCGCGCGGACCGCTTTCAAGCTCTCCATCGGGTACTTGCCGTTCAAGTCGGCGATGCTCTCTCCAGAGTCGGGTGCATGAGCCGCGACATAAACCAGCGTCTTGACCTTCGCTTCATCACCTGCAGCAGTGATGAGGGCGCCCCCGTAGCTGTGGCCGACCAGGACGACCGGGCCGTCTTGGAGCGACAACGCGCGGCGAGTCGCGGCGACGTCAGCCTCAAAGCCTGTCAGCGGATGCTGCGCGATGGTGACGTGATAGCCCTTCTTCGACAGTTGGCGGTACACCGGCTCCCAGTAAGAGCCATCGACCGTAGCGCCGTGGACAAGGACAACATTCTTGATGGTGCCGGCGGGCAGCGATGCTGCAGGCGCGTCAGTGGCCGCGCTAGCCACCATGGCGGTTGCTCCCAGGATAGCGACGGCAAGGGTTGAACGGAACTTCATGGCGTGGATGGAATCGTGCGTTGATGATGATTCGAGGCGCGCCTCCGGTGTGGAGGCACGCCTCGTTTCGTTCAGCGAGCGGCGCTCAGGACGCCGGTCAGTTCGGACTTGCGCTCGTCGAAGCTGAAGGTGCCGCCACCGAAGGCGATGAACTGCAGGAGGCCGCCTGCCATGGCCAGGTTCTTCAGGAAATGGAACATCTGGTTCTGGTCGCCGAGGGCGTTGTGGAAGAGCACGGCGGAGACGACCGAGAACACGGCCAGTGCTGCGGCCACCCAGCGGGTGCGGTAGCCCACGACCAGCAGCAGGCCGCCGCCAAGTTCGGCAGCCAAGGCGCCGGCGTAGGCGAGCTCCGGCAGCGGGAGGCCCACCGAGGCGATGTAGCCGATAGTTGCGCCGGGGGCCATCAGCTTGCCGAAGCCACTCACCAGGAAGATGGTGGCGATGAGCAGGCGGCCAATCAGCGGCAGCACAGACACGTTGACGGGAGCGGAAACGGTGTTGGTCGATTGCATGATGAAACTCCTGATAAAACGTTGAGGTGAAAGGCGGTTGGTATGGAACCGAGGAACTGAGGTGACTTGGGGAGGTGGGTCTTAGACGGCCCGCCCGCTCGCGCGGAGTTGCTCGCCAAGCCGAGCAATTTCTTGTTCGCCGTGTCGAAGCGCGGCATGAGAGGTGTGCACCGAGTACGAGCCCAGGACCAGGTCGTGGGGATGCTTGCGGGCGGTGCCAAAGATGAAGTCTGTGGCTTGCTCGGCGGTCAGGCGGACCGCTTGGTCGCCCTCTTCGAAAACCACGAGTTCGTCGGCGATGCGGTCGCCGCCGGCCATCAGCGCGCCCTGGCCGACGTGCAGCCAAGCGACGTCGTGCCCAGCCGGCGGTGCCAACTCGATGCTTTCACCGGCCTTGAGGGACACGTGCAGGTACTGGATGCCTTCGGGCGAATTCACCTTGCTGCGCACACCCTGGTATTGGCCCAGGATGACGCGGACGCTGCCCACTTGCGGCACTTCCGTCGGCTGAAGGTATTGGCTTTGGGCCGGCGCGAGTTCGAGTGCCTGCGGGAGGGCTACCCACAGCTGGTAGCCGCGCAAGCGCTGGCCGGGAAGGGGAACGCCGTCATGCCAGACGCCCTTGCCGGCACGCATCCATTCAACGGAGCCCGCCTCCAGCACGCCGCTGGCGCCGGTGGTGTCTTCGTAGCGCATGCCGCCCTCCAGCAGAACCGTCGTCGTTGCGATGCCCGAATGCGGATGCATCGGGAACATCGTCTCGCCGGCCGACTGGAAGTCGAAATAGTCCAGGAAGACGAACGGCTTGAGGTAGCTGCCCGCCATGCGCGGGCTCAACAGGCGATTCACTGGCCCGTGGATTCGACCGCTGGTGCGAGCGGCAATGCCGCGGTGATGAGTCTGCGCATCGCTGGTCCGGCGAAAAGCCCGTTCCGAGGGATTGGTTTGATGCGGCGTTTGGTAGATGGCTGTCATAGATGGCTGTCATGTCAGCGCTCCGTCTAATGCGATGGAACGAAGAATAGAAACTGGACAGCTAGCTGAGAAGTCTATATGTTTAGATGGAATCCATCTGCAGGAGCGATAGATGCTAGACGGCGTCTCACTGGACCAACTTCGTACCTTCATTGCCGCTGCCGAGGAGGGCAGCTTCTCGGCGGCTGGCCGCAAGCTCAGACGGGCTCAATCGGTGGTCAGCCAGACCCTGGCCAATCTGGAAGGACAGCTCCGGGTGGCGCTGTTCGACCGTTCTGCCCGTTACCCTGTGCTGACCGAGGAGGGCAAGGCGCTGCTTGGCGAGGCCAAGGCGGTCATCTACGGCATGGACAGCTTCAAGGCGCGTGCGCGCACCCTGTCCGAGGGGCTGGAGCCGGAGCTGGCTGTGGCGGTAGACGTCATGTTCCCCATGAGCGCGCTGACGGCTGCGGTGGGCGCCTTCAAAGAGCAGTTCCCGACTACACCTCTACGGATGTACGTGGAGGCGCTAGGGGCCGTAGTGCAGCCGGTGCTAGACGGCACTTGCCAGTTGGGCGTCGTCGGCTCGCTCCCGGTCGTTCCGGAGGGCACCAGGTCCGAAGACTTGCCGCCGGTGCCTATGGTGACAGTGGTCTCCCCGGCGCACCCATTGGCGTCAATGGAAGGACTGCTCAGCTCGAGCGAATTGGAGCGGCACGTGCAACTTGTGCTGACCGACCGGACAACGCTGAGCGCAGGGCGCAGTTATGGGGTTCTCGCGGCTCAAATCTGGCGCCTGGCCGACCTCGGAGCCAAGCACGCCTTTCTGAAGGCGGGATTTGGCTGGGGCCACATGCCGCGGGAGATGGTGCAGAGGGACCTAGACAGCGGCGAACTGGTGCCCATCAGTCTTGCAATACATCAGCCCTCGACCCCCAGCATTGCGATGTATGCGGTCTACAGAGGAGAAGCTCCTCCCGGCCCAGCCGGACGGTGGTTCATCTCACGCTTGAAGGGCGGCTGAACAAATCCATCGTTCTGAACGATGGTTTCCATCGAAACAAAGAGGCTACCGCGATAGGTCTGCCGTCCCTACTCTTCGAACCATGCAGCAACGAGCTGCACCACTTCAAGGAGTAGCAAATGGCACTCAAGGACTTTGAAAACAAGGTGGCGCTGGTCACCGGCGCGGGTTCCGGGATTGGCCGGGAGGCCGCACGGACCTTCGCAAGCCGCGGCGCAATCGTCGTTGCGGCGGACCTGAACGAACAGGGTCTCGCGGCGACGCGAGACCTGATTTCGGAGCTCGGCGGACGCGTGCTGACAGCGCCGGTCGACGTCTCGAACGAAGCGCAGGTTCGCGAGCTCATCGCTCGAATCGACAAGGACCTGGGCCGGCTCGATGTGGCGTTCAACAACGCGGGCATCACTGGGCAAGCGCATCGCATCGAAGACTACCCGACGGAAGACTTTGACCGAGTCATTGCGGTCAACCTCAAGAGCGTCTTCCTGGGCATGAAGCACCAGATTCCGCTGCTGCGACGCACCGGCGGAGGAGCCATCGTCAACACCGCCTCGGTGGCCGCGCTGACCGGCCCTGGCGGCATGAGTGCCTACGCCGCGTCAAAGCATGGCGTTCACGGCCTGACTCGTGTCGCCGCCATGGAGAACGCGGCCCACGGCCTGCGCATCAATGCGCTGGCGCCAGGTTGGACTGAAACACCCATGGTCAAGGAAGCCAGTGCGCAGAACCCTGGCTTCGCAGAACTCGCCACGTCGGCCATCCCGGCGAAACGCGGCGCCCGTCCCTCCGAGATTGCTGCTGCTGCCGTGTGGCTCGCCTCCGAGGCTTCCTCCTACGTCATAGGTCAGATGCTAGTCGTTGACGGCGGAATGACCATCGGCGGCTTCGAAATCTGAACTCATCCAAGGATTGAACATCATGACTGACATCACCAACATCGGCGAGGCCGCCAAGGCCGTCATTCGTCGCAACACCGCAGAAGTGCAGGGCGGTGGCAACTGGGCTCTGTTCGATGAACTCTTCTCAGACGACTTCTTGGACCACACCCCTCAGCCCAATTACACGCCCGACAAAGCCGGTGCTCTGGGGCTCTACAAGAAGTTGCGCGAGGCCTTCCCGGACTTCCACGCTGTCATTCACTGGCAGCGCGCCGACGGAGATGTCGTGACGACCTACAAGACCTATCACGGCACGCACGAGGGCGACTTCCTGGGCATCGCAGCCAGCGGCAAGCCGATTCAGTTCGAGACCGTGGACGCCATGCGAGTGCAGGGCGGGAAGATTACCGAGCACTGGGGTGTCGCCAACCTGTACTCGGTCCTGAAGCAACTCAACGCGCTGCCGCAATAAGGCAAGGGAGAAAGACATGAACACCAACATTCTGCAAAACAAGGTCGTCGTCGTCACCGGTGCATCCAGCGGCATTGGTCGGGCTATCGCCATCAACGCAGCCAAGCACGGCGCCAGCGCTGTTGTCGTCTCCGACATCAGCCCGGACCCTCGCGAAGGGGGCGCGCCGACCACTGACGAAATCAAGCAGCTCGGCGTTGCGACGGCTTTCGTTAAGGCTGACGTGAGCAAGAAGGAAGAGGTCGACGCACTTGTCGAAGCGGCGGCCGAGTTCGGCGGCGTCGACGTGATGGTGGCCAACGCCGGCATCAGCCTGAAGGCAGACGGACCGGATGTTTCGCCTGAAGATTTCCGCAAACTGCTCGCCGTGAACCTGGACGGCACCCTGTTCAGCGCTCAGGCTGCTGCTCGCCAGATGAAGGCCAACGGCAAGAAGGGCAGCATCGTTCTCATGGCCAGCATGGGTGGTCTGTCTGGTGCGGGCATCACGGTGGCGTACTCGACCAGCAAGGGCGGCGTCGTCCTGATGGCCAAGTCGCTGGCCGACGCCTTGGGACCGGACGGCATTCGGGTGAATGCCGTGGCGCCCGGAACCATCGACACGCACCTGCTTCGCACTTCGCCTGGTATCGCCGAAGCGGCCGAGGGCTTCCGCCAACGCACTCCACTGCGCCGTCTCGGTCAGCCGTCCGAAATCGGGGACGCCGTCGCGTTCCTGGGCTCCGACCTGTCGAGCTACGTGACTGGCACGGCGCTGCTCGTAGACGGCGGTTTGCTCGCCGTCATTTGACCCCCACTGCTTTTCAGAACTACCAAGGCATCCATCATGAACACCACTATCCGCTTCCACAATTACGGCGGCCCTGAAGTTCTCGAGGTCGAAGACGATTCGGACATCGGTCGACCGGGCGCTGGCCAGGTCCGCCTGCGCCACTTGGCCATCGGCGTGAATTTCATCGACACGATGTTCCGTCAAGGGGTCTTCCCTGTGCCCGTGCCGTCAATTCCGGGCGTCGAAGGTGTGGGCGTCATCGAAGACGTCGGCGTCGGCGTGAGCGATTTCGAGGTTGGTCAGCGAGCGGCGTACTACCTGGCGCCTGGTAGCTACACCCATACCCGTCATGTGGACGCCTCGGCGCTGGTCGCCGTGCCGGAGGACCTCAGCGCCGAGCAGATTGCGGCGGTGCTCACCAAGGGTCTGACGGCCTGGGCCGGCCTCAACGGCTACTACCGACTTCAAACGGGACAGACCGTTCTGGTGCAGGGCGCTTCCAGCGGGGTCGGAAACTTGCTGGCGCGATGGGCCAAGGCCCGCGGTGCGAAGGTCATCGGTACGGCAGGTAGTGAGGCCAAACGTGCGGCGCTCGCGGGTGTCATTGACCATGTGCTGCCTTCAGATTCTGCAGACCTCGGCGCCCAAGTCCGCAAGCTGGTGCCGGCCGGCGTCGATGTGGTGTACGAGTTCGTGGGCAAGGCGACGTTCGATGCGAGCGTGGCGGCAGTGAGGGACGGTGGAACCATCGTCTCTATCGGTGCTGCCTCGGGCGCGCCGAACGTCGACAAGGACCTGATTGCCAAGCGCGGGCTCAGGATGGCGGGCGGCCCCATGGCGCCGCACCTGGCAGGTGGCGTCCAGCCGGCCACCAATGACGTATTCGCGGCGCTCAAGGCTGGCGTGTTTGGAGAAGTCGCCATCACGAAGTACCCGCTACGCGAAGCCGCGAAGGCGCACCAGGACATAGCCTCCCGTGCGAAGTCCGGCTCACTGGTTCTGCTGCCGTAAGCCTGACCTAGGCCCGCGCCGCGTTCAAGCCGGCGTCTGAGTAGCAGAGGCCGCGGCAGGACCACCGTTCTGCGACCCGATAGCTCGGATGGTTCGGAGTTTCATCGCGGCATCCTTCGCCGGTGAAACGCCGAACTGCCGCACGTAGTCCCGATTGAAGTGAGAGGCGCTCGCGTAGCCCACGAGGTAAGCCGCTTCCGACGCGCTTCGCTTCTCCTCAAGCATGAGGCGTTGCGCTTCCCTTAGCCGGGCTGCCTTCTGAAACTGGAGGGGGCTCTGACCTGTCAGGCGGCGAAAGTGTCGGTGAAAGGACGATGGACTCATAAAGGCCATCGAAGCCAGACGACAAACCTCAAGCGGCTCTCGGAAGTTCTTCTCAAGCCAGAACACCGCCGATTGCAGGCTTTGCCTGGTTGACCTGTGGTGTGGCGTCTGAGGCCAGAACGTCGTCGAGTGGCGTAGCCAGCGGAAGCAGCATTCCTGGCGATACAGCGGGGCCAGCACCTTTAGGTCCCCCTCGCTGGACGCCGCACCGAGGAGCCGCAGGAGCGCTTCCCATCGAGCGGCAGTGGGGCGCTGCATCGGGCCGCAAGGGTCAACGGTCCTAAGGGACAGAAGCTCGTGAGGTTCAAGTCGGAGCCAAAGGTAAGCAGTCCGCATGGAATCTGCTTCCAGGCGGATGTGTGGTGGTCGATGGTCCTGGAACACAGCCCCAAAGGTCAGCAGTTCCTCCCTTTCGAACACACAGCGGAAGGGTTGCTCTACGGCAATGAAGAGGCCACAAGAAAAGGGAGCTCGCTGTGGCAGGGACTCTATCCCGGTAGTGGCCCAGAGCCCGTCAATCAGCGTTGGGTGAGTGCCCGACGGCAGTCGCAACCTGCGTAGCTGTTCTGCCAACTCGAGGCGTTTGGACGCGCAGGATTCTTTTATCTCGTTCGAGGACAACTGCATATGGCCTCTTCAATGCTCAGCTTCTCAGACGGTTCAGGCGCTCGGGCGGAGGACCGGAAATTGTCGATTCTTTCCACGTTGGCGCCAGTGGAATGTCAACCTTACAGCGAGTCGCACTCTCATTTAAGTAGCTGGCCGCTCAAACACTTCTACTCAGCGGCTAACAAAGGTCCTCGAGCCGCACTTCGAGTCGCGGAGAAACCATGAACAAGTTCGCCGCTATGCAGGCGTTCGTGAAGGTCGTCGAACTAGGGAGCTTCAGCAAGGCCGCTGACGTTCTCGGTTTGCCGAATCCTTCCGTAACGAGGCTCGTTAAATCGCTTGAAGCGCACCTACACGCGAAACTCCTCAATAGAACGACGAGGCACTTGTCGCTCACCACCGAGGGCAATCGCTATCACACACGTGCACTGGAGCTTCTGGCGGAACTCCAGGAGATTGAGGACACCTTTGTCGCAGACAGGGGCGTGGTGAAGGGGCATCTGAGAGTCGAGATACCAGGATGGGTCGCCGAGAAACTTCTCGTTCCCGCTCTGCCCGCGTTCCGCTCGACCCATCCCAACATCAGCTTGGAGCTTCGAACTTGTGACAGCCCCGGCGCGTCTCTCGGGGCGGACGTCGACGTCTCAATACGCGTTGGCTTCATTGAGCCGGACGCGTTGCATGTTCGTAAACTGGGCGAGTTGGATTGCGTGCCGGTGGCTTCCACCTCGTACTTGCGTGGTCGGAGCCCTCTGGGCGCGCCTCACGAGCTATGCAATGAAGCCCATCAAGCACTAGCGACACCAGGCGCTCGCGCCACACGTTCAGCGCCGCAGGTCTTCCTTAGGGCCCATGAGGTCGTCGAAGTGCCGACCGCGGACGGTCTTAGCCTCGATGAGATGAACTCCTACATCCGGGCTGCTGAGTCCGGCCTAGGAGTCGTGGTCGCACCTGCGCTGCTTGTGAAGGACCGGCTTCAGAATGGTGCACTCCATCGGCTGTTTGATGGATGGTTGTGCCCACCTATGCAGCTGCAGGTCGTGTGGAAGCCAGATAGGCACGTGCCGTCGAAACTGACTACATTCATCACATGGCTCGAAGCAGTTTCGCGGACGCATCCGGCAGTGCTATCCGCCTAGGAGTCAGGAGGACAGCATGTACTTGCCGTCCTTCTTGCCCACCAGGTAGACATCAGTTTCCGTCGAGGTGGCCCCGCTACCGTCGAGCGTTTGCGGGGTGTACTTAACAACCAACCAGGCCACAGGTTCAACCGCCGGCTTGAGGCCACGAGCGACAGCGGCCTTGTATGAACTCTCATACTTCGCGAACGGGACAAGTTCCGCAGACACAAGCCGGAGTTGTGCACGCCTGCGGAACATGTCTGTCACCGGTCCGCGGTCGCGCTCTGCGGCGACGGCGAGCATAGCTTCGAAGCCCTTCGCGTCTTTCCTCGCTAGTGCCGTCTTGAAGTTGTTCGCGAGTTCCTCAGGCGACGCTCCAGGTTGTGCGAAGGTTGCGCTCGTCATGAGCGTGAGCGTTAACACAAAGCTGCTTCTCAGCATTTCAATCCTCCTCCATCGGCAGATGCGTGCCTGCTCTGCAATGTACTACCTCGACCCTAGTGACGCCTCACCGGCTATCCCAAACGGGGTACGCGATGACGGTACGTTCGTAGGCTTGGTTAATCCCACGCTCGTTGGGGACACTGCGGTCGTAGGCGCATGCGGAGGTTCAACGATGTACGGGAGGCGGGCTGCAGACCGAAGGGTCTGGGCTGTCCATGAATGCGAGGTCGTTAGACGAGGCCTCAGCGCCATGTTGAAGGCAATGGGTCATCAGGCGGTGGAAGTACCAGCGCCAGACGGGGAGCTGGGTCCGCTGCCTCGAGGAGCACTTGTTGTCGCTAGTACGGGCGCGGTCAGACCTCTTCTCCAGGGCGCGCAAGAGGAACTCACTGTCATTGTCGTGTCCGACGCATTCGGAGACCTCTCGGCCAGAGAGATGCTGCGTTTGGGCGTCAAGGGCCTGCTCCAAGTCGGAACCACCACGCAGGAGCTAGCTGCTTGCTTGCAGAAGGTCGGCTCCGGCGGGCGCTACATCCCTTTGGAATTAGCCACGGCGATGGCTGAGAATGCATTCTCCCCTGAGCTAACCACTAGAGAACTAGAGGTGCTCCAGTGTCTCGCCTCGGGACTTCCCAACAGGGCGGTGGCGGAGAAGGTCGGCATCGCAGAGGGCACCGTCAAGAGCCACGTCAAGTCGATTCTGTCCAAGCTTGGAGCATCCGGGCGCACAGAAGCAGTGCAGATTTCTGTCCGACGCGGTTTGCTTGCGGCCCCCCATCCAGCTCGCTCGACTGCCTGCTCAAGCAGCCAGCTCGGCGCGCGAGAGTCCTCAGTTGCGAGCGGCGAGGCCGACTCGCCCGATGGCGACTAAAGGACTTCCTTTCCGAGCACAGAGTTCACGAAGCTCGGGAGTGACGCGGCAAGCGCGCTTCGGTCTTCAGTCTGCGCGACCGTCTGCACTCCTTCAAAGAGCGTATGGAGGAGCATCCCCTTGGCTTGAGCGCCATGGATGTGCAAGCGGGCGCAAAGTTGCTGCAGCCGCTGTACCTGTTTTGCTTTGTACGCACTGATGACGGCCCGCGCGGGGTTGCTGGAATCCGGCAGCTCTACCAAGCTGTTCGAGAGCGGGCAACCGCGGTGGTCGGACGCTGTCAGGCCGGCCGCAATCTGAGCCACAAGACCGCCCAAGAGTTTGGATGGGGCACCACCGTAGCTTGCTTCCAAGGCGCTCCAGCTTGCGTCGTATGCGCGGGCCACGTCAGATAGCCAGTGAACAACGAGTGCCTCCTTGGACTCGAAGTGCCGGTAGAGCGACATCTTGGTCGTTCCGGCTTCCGCGGCGATTCGCTCAACGCCAACGCCCCGGATGCCCTCTTCATAGAAGAGCCGTGACGCTGCGGCGATGACGCGCTCCCGGGGAGCAAGTGTGGGGTTGGTGCTTGAGCTCATGCGTTGACCGACGATACCGAGCGGTATTATAGTGCCGATACCGAACGGTATCGTTCGACGTTCCTTAGGAGTGAAGTATGTCCGCGCTGGTCCTGATTGACCTTGATGTCCGTAACGAAGAAGACATGGCCAAGTACGAAGAGGCTGCCATCGCCCTGCTGGCGAAGCATGGTGCTAGGCCCCTCGCACGTGACCTGCAGCCTGTCAATTACGAAGGTGAATGGCACCCCAATTTTGTGGTGGTGCTTGAGTTTCCGAGCAAAGAAGCGGTTAAGCGCTTTTATGACTCTCCCGAGTACGAACCTCTGAAGCAGATGCGTTTCGAGGCAGCAAAATCCAACGGCATCGTGGTGGTGGAGACTCTGCCCGTGTAACTTTGCTGGTCTAGCCCTCACTTGGCCGGGGGGCGAACAGCCGGAAGCCGCGGCGCCGGCTCGATTCATGCTTTCCATCGTTCGCCCTGAATCCTCTCCGGCTCCGCTAATGAGAAGAACTGTTTTCCGATTCTTTCTGACCTTGTTCCTATCACTGGGAGCCGCTCCCATCTTCGCCGGCCCTGGGAGCGTGCCACTGTTGAAACAGCTTCAGCACTCGGCATGGCGCCAAGACGACGGGGCACCCTCAAGCGTCGCTGGAATCACAGAAGACCGCGAGGGCTTCCTCTGGCTTGCGGCTAAGAGCGGTCTTTATCGCTTTGACGGGGCCAGGTTCGAGCGATTCAGCGCCCTGGGGGGCGTGCGCCTCCCAGCCAATAGTGTCCAAAGCGTGCGCGCGTTCTCAGACGGCAGGCTCTTCATCGGCTACCAGATGGGCGGCGTCAGCGTGTTCAAAGACGGAGTCTTGAAGACCTACGGGGCTGCCGACGGCCTTCCAACGGGCACCGTGCAGTTCTTACGCCAGGCTCCCGACGGCACCATCTGGGGCGCGTTCGGGCAAGGCATCGCACGATTCAACGGGAACAAGTGGGAGCGGGTCGAACGCAAGGACAAGTCGCGCTTCGGTTTGCTCCTCGAGATTGACGACCGGGGAACAGTCTTCACCAATGATGGCAAGGGTGTATGGTTCAGGCGCACAGGCGACGACGATTTTGCTTTTCTGCCAGGCTCCGACGGCGAACTGGCAATGGTCTTCAGGGGCAAGAGCGGTCGCCTCTGGCTGATGACGTCTGACAAGCGCAAGCTGCGCGAGGTCATCTTCCAGGACGGCTCGTACCAGTTCGCAGGGGCTGAGCTGGCCTTGCCTGCGTCTGCCTATCCGGACCGGTTGGTAGTAGACGAAGACGGAGCGGGCTGGGTTCTCTCAGATGAGGGCGCCACCCGAATCCTTGACCGCTCCGGTGCCGGTGACCTTACCAAGGGTAGCTTTGAAAGCTTCACTCAAGCGCAGGGAATGTCAGGCGGCACTTCGACGTACATGTTCGAGGACTCCAAACGCAACATGTGGGTGGCGACAACGGGCGGCCTGGATAGGTTTCGTCGTGGAGCTGTCCAGATGCAGTTCCCCGTTGCCAACATGCAATTCCCCGCCGTGACGCGTGCGAGCGATGGAAAAGTCTGGATTGGCACTTCGAACGAGGGGTTCGCACGCGTAAGCAGGAACTCGACGGAGCTTGTCACCGGACTCAAAGCTGCAATCACCGCAATTGGTTCTGCCGCAAACGGCGGCGTGTGGGTCGGTGCTTCGGACCGCCTTTGGCGTTTGACGGATGGGCACCCCACAGAAGTTCCACCGCCTGATGGAGTAGGTCCGAAGCGCGGCGGGGCTAATCACGACCGTTATCAGGCCATCCTCGAGGATGCAAAAGGAGTCCTCTGGGTCTCAATCACACGTGCCGGTGTCTTTCGTCGCGTCGACAACGAATGGCGGCAGGCATCGGAGTTCGAGGGCGTACCGAAGGGAACTGCCATAGCGATGGCTAGTGAGCCGGACGGGAGCGTGTGGTTGACCTACATGAGCGGTCGAGCTCGGCGAGTAAATCCGGACGGAACTGTTCTCCAGGTTGAGGAGCAGGACGGGCTAAGCGTCGGAAACGTGCTGTCCGTGTACACCAGCAAAAGTGGCACCTGGTTCGGCGGAGAGCGAGGCTTGGTGCTGCGTAGCCCCGACGGAAGGTTTGCATCTCTCAGATTGGAGGCCGTGCAGCCTGAGCTGTCTGGTGTCACGGGCATTGCGCTGTCGCCCACCGGCGACTTGTGGCTCGCCGAAGTCAACGGAGTGATAAAGATTGCGTCCGCGGAGTGGAAAAGGGCAGTGGCGGACAACGCGTACCGCATGCGGGCACGCCGCTACGATTTTAGGGACGGTATGGATGGTTCCATCCCCCAGTTGCAGAAGACCCCGACGCTGGTGGTCTCCGACGACGGAGCAGTTTGGTTCATCACTCAGGCAGGCGTAGGAAGGATTGAGCCGGATGAGCAAGCGCCACCGGACGCAGCGCCGTCCCCCGTTGTACAGCGCGTTAGAGCGGACGGCCATGAACTGTCTATGGGCGGCGCGTTGGAAGCATCGGCCGGAGTCGCCATGCTGCAGCTCGAGTACACAGCGCCGCATTTGTCCGATGCTTCTCGTCTGCGCTTTGCATATCGCCTCGTTGGCTACGACAAGGAATGGCATGAGGTAGGAGCTCGGCGTGAAGCGGTATACACGCATCTGCCGCCAGGTCAGTACGAGTTCCAAGTGGTGACAACAACTATCGAAGGCGTGAGAAGCGGCCACCCGCACGCCGTCAAAGTCACCGTTCTTCCATTCTTCTGGCAGGCTGGCTGGTTCTATGCTGTCTCGGCTGCGGCGCTGTTGGTACTGATGTATGGGCTCTATCGTCTTCGCATGCGCAGTGTGGCCGCATCTGTTCGTGCCACGCTAGAGGCTCGAACCATTGAGCGGGAGCGCATCGCTCGCGACCTTCACGATACGGTTCTGCAGGGTGTGACTGCTCTGACTCTGCAAGTGCGGGCTGCCGTTGAGCAGTTGCCGGTTGAGAATCCGACAAAAGCCAGGCTTGAGGTGGCTCTCCAAGGGGCTCGCTCAGTAATGCGCGAAGGGCGTGAACGGCTTGAAGGTTTGCGTGAAGCTCCGAATCTTGAACGCCTGGCGTCGGTGGCGTTGTCAGAGGCTGTGGCTGAAGTTTGCGTGGAACTTGGCCGCCAGCATGTTGATACTTCGTACCAGGTGTCCGTGGAAGGCCATGAGACTGGGATGGAGCTGGATAAGGCGGTCGAGGTGTACAGCATCGCAAGGGAGGCGCTGACCAACGCATTTCGCCACGCGCACGCTACACGGATTGACGCGCTACTGCTCTACACGGGAAGTACGCTGCGCTTGTCCGTGACCGATAACGGCATAGGTTTGCAGGCGGAAAGAGCGAGTGAAGCATCACGCACCGGTCACTTCGGCGTGGTGGGTATGCGCGAGCGTGCAAGAGCGCTCGGTGGGTCGCTCGAAGTCCTGGATGCGAACCCAGGTGCAACCATTCAACTCACGATTCCGATGTCCGCGCAAGCCAGCAGGTCTCATCAGTTCGCTCAGCGACGTCGGCGCATCGAGACTACGACGATTCTTCGGGCGGAGCGCCATGCGTCCACCGAATAACGCCCAGGTCCAGTCAATGCTAGCGACAAGGCTACGGCACCCGCGACGAGCACTGCGTGAGCTGGGGAAGAGTCCATGTGCCACGCGACCAGCAAGACTGCTGTTGTCGTGGCCGCGGCGGAGCGAGTCTTATAGCCCACCGATAGCAGGAGCGCGGACAGGCATCCGAGGAGTCCTGCGACTTGGCCGCTGTTTAGCTTCGCCACAGTCCAGATAAGGCAGCAGCACAGGGTGGCCCGCAGGACAAGAAGTCCAATGCTTGCCGCCGCGCCATAAGCGGAAAATGGCTGATGTCTCATGCCAAGAGTATGCGGACCTAAAGCAGCGTGCGCATGCCTATTGATAGGCAAGAAATGGAGAGACCAAATGGTTATGTCGGCCGATAGTCCGGGCGTAGAACCCGGAATCTCCCTCTTCGCGGTCGATGACCACCTGCTCGTCCTGAACGGCATCGAAGCGGTGGTCGAGCAAACTCCGGATATCCGCTTCGTGGGCGGTGCCACGACGGCCGCTGATGCTGTAGCGCAGTACCGCGCCTTGAGACCTGACGTTACTCTGATGGACGTCAACCTCCCGGACCTCAGTGGGATTGAGGCACTCAGGCGCATTCGCGTGCAAGCGCCGAACGCTAAGGTCATCATCCTCACGACCTATCGGGGAGACATGTTGGCTGTTCAAGCCATCAAGGCCGGCGCGTCGGGTTTCCTTTTGAAGAGCACCTTGGAGATGGAACTCGTTGAGGCCGTGCGACGAGTCCACGCCGGCGAACGCTTTATCTCCGCAGAAGTGGCTCGCGACATCGCGCTGAATGTCGATGCGCCCGGGCTCTCCGACCGCGAGGTCGACGTGCTTAAGCGCGTAGCAGCGGGTGGCTCAAACAAGGTCATCGGTCGCCAGCTGGAAATCTCAGAGCAGACCGTCAAGGGACATGTCTCTCGAATCCTCGAGAAGCTAGGCGCTGCAGACCGTGCACACGCGGTGGCGATAGCGGTGCAGCGAGGCGTCTTGTACCTGTAGGGCTTGCCCCCCAAACGTACCGTTGAGCATCCGTGCAATTAGGTGGCGTGCGCGCCGCCATTAGGGATGGCGCGCGACCGACGCTGACCGTGAACAATGGCCCGATGGGGTGGGGACCCCGCGAGGGCGCCGATGTTCTGCCACAACTGCCAAGTACACGTTCTGGAGCGAGACCAGTTCATCTGTTCCCGCTGCCAGGAGCCGCTCAACATGACCATCTTCGGTCCCGAGCTGGAAGGAAAAGGCGTTCGCAGCCGTCCGCAGCGTTCTGTCCTCAAGACTTTTGCTCTAGCGCTGTTCGTGTGCCTTGCGTTAGGGGCCGCAGCGATATGGACTCCATCGAGCTAACTCGAACCAGGGCGTAATTCCATGGCGATTTCCTCGCGCCTCATCCCGTAATCGCGACCGCTGCACCGAGCAGGCACCACGAGCGCGCAAGGAATTCCTGCTGTTCTCCTTCCGATGAGCCAGCGCAACTTCTAAGTCGGCAGCGCGTCCGCCCTAGAACACGCTTTTGATGATTTGAACGTCGTCGGCTTAAGCATAGTTGCTTGCCCCTCGTCCACCCGAACGCTTCCACCGGTGTTGCGCCCGACGTCCCGCTTGCGCAATTGTTGGCCGCGGTGCTTCTAGCCTCCTCCATCCAGCAGCCAGTGTGTAGTGCCGCCATTTATCTGTGGCCGCGCTGGTGAAGGCAAGCAAGCAACGCCCGCCGTCTACGAGATGGCATCGATGGCCTCGAGAAGCCGCGCGACATCGGGACTTCTGATTTCCGACGTTGGAGCGCTGCGAGGTGCCTCCGGAGGACCTGGCTAAGCCCAAAGAACCTGCGGGAACTCAGTCTTGCGCTTGCGGTCCCAGAACTCCTCCTGACCACCAATACGAATCCCGCGTGATGCGATGCGGAGGAGCCTGGCGCTGAAGAGCTCGACGAGGGCCGGCAAGACGTAACCTCCGGAGGCATCAGCAAGCAAACCTGCCTGCCGCGGCCGTCTCGACCCTCGTAGTAGCTCGCACGAAGCTGGAGGCGGCCGGGCATGGGTTCGCGCGCCCGCAGCTCCTCGGGAGCCACGCGAACGCCGCGGCAGCGAAGGAGCAGGGCGCGAACAAGCATGGTGTTGAAACACTGTACGTGCATACAGTATATTCTGTCCATCATCCTCGCAAGGAACGACCGTGCTCCTCGACCTCAACGACTCCATGAGCATCGTGCAATGGTGGGCGGTTTACCCGTCCAGGCACGGTGCGCTCTTGACCGACTGGGCCCGTCGGCGACCGGAGCATCGCGCGGCCATCTCCGGCGCACGGCGGCTCATTGATGCCGACCCTGAGAAGCGAGCGATGTTGCTGCAGGCTCAGGGCGGTGCGGCGCAGGCGCGCACTGGCGATGACAGCGCGGTGCCGTCCCATGACGAGCTCGCGTTGGAGCGTTGGGAGCACTGAGATGGCTGAGTCCTACGACGCTCGACGCTCCCAGCCCGGCGACTTGGCCGCGTATACCGGAGCGAGTCTTCTCGACCTTGAGTCTCGGAACCGCTTCTGGCTAGGTCAATCGGGACCTCGCACACTTCAGTTCGAGTTCAGTCTTCGGTATGAGCTCGATGAGCATGACGCACTTCTCGACCTGGTGATGCGGAGGCTCGAGAAGGCCGGTTGCGCAGACGCGCTGCTCGGCGCCGACATCAAGGGGCAGTTGGAGCTGCAGTTCGTCCGTGAAGCAGCCTCGGCGGAACAGGCCCTGGTGAGCGCGACCGACGCCGTGAAGAAGGCGTTCCCGTCCGCGCGCCTTGTCAAAATCATTCCCGCACCGGATACGCCCACGGCTACTAGCTGAAGTGCTGGGTGGGGTGGTCCGCTGGAAGTTGAGGAATTCCCATGAGCAAGTTCGAGGGTGACGCCCTCAACCTGATGCAAGCCTTCGGCGCAGAGGCCGTGGCCGTCATTGTTGTGAACGGCATCCGCGGCTCCGGCTTCTCCGTCGCAGTGCACCCCATGAACGACGCTCCTGACTATCGATTCAAGCTGGCCGACGCTCTCGAAATGCTTGCTGGCACGCTTCGAGCGGAGGCAACCGGCGGCAAGCCCCCGCAGGGGTTGGCAAACTGAGCGAGCGCGTGAGTCTGAGAGTCAGCGCGGCCCAGTTCGCATCGCTCAAGCCTTGTTGATGAGCAACTCTTCGGCGCTCTTGCCAGCCTCTAGGGCCGCAACGAACCACCCGGGACGAGTGCCCCTACCGGTCCACGTCTTACCTTCACCGTTGTGATACTTGGGCTCGCCCGCATGCTTCTGCTTGGACTTCGCCTTGCGCTTGCCTGCGGTCGCACGAGCTGGCTTCTTTTCGTCGCTGGCGCCGGCGCTCGGCGAGACAAGCAGTTCCTCAGCGGTCTTGCCAGACGCGAGTGCTTCGACGAACCAAGTGGGGCGCTTGCCAACACCACTCCAGGTGCGGCCGTCGCCAGACTGGTACTTGGCAACCCCACCACGCTTGCCCTTGGTAGCCGTCGGAGCCTTACGGGACGGCGAGCCGAAGAGGTCGTCAGTCGTCAGGTTGTAGTGACGGATAGCCTCCTGGATGCGTGCGACGACGCCAGCAACTTCCTTCGCGCGAATTGAGTCAGCCTCCTTCTGAAGCTTGTCGATTTGGCTCAGGACTTGTTGAAGCGATTTTGGCATCTAAGACTCCGTAGGGAGGACCCGGCGCGGAGAGGTGCGCCGTGGTGCGCATTAAAGCAGGAACCAAAATCTATTCAAATTCGGCCAGCGAATTGGATGTAGGTGCCCCCAGCTTTTAGGCACCGGCGGTCAAGCGCCGGCGCTCGTACTACCCCCGAAAACTACGCCCGCCGGGCTTGCGCAACGCGGCTTCTAGCGCGGGCAGCAGCCCTGCGTGCAGGCCTTTGCCAGGCTCGCACAGCACGACCCGCCCGTCACGCTCAAGAGTTGAATTGGCCAAACCAGTTCCGCTCTCGATGTCATCTAGAACTGCGAACGGTTCACCCTCGTGGTTGGCTTTGAGCCACCGCTCGACGGCAGAAAGCCGCGTCTCGAATCGATTTTGCGGAGCATCCCAGTGAGGATGCAGGGCGACCGCAACGCGCTCGAGGCCGGTGAGATTGAAGACCTCGACCATGGCTGCCTTGTTGAACAACATCATCCAAGTGGACGTCACCACCACACGTGGCTGATGTCGTTCCATGAGTAGGTTCAGCGCCGCACAGGCTTCTCCCAGAAAGAGCTCCCGCCATGGAAATGCATGGACGCCAGAACTGTTCTGCGAGCGCAGCGCCAGCGCTGCGTGTCGGCCACCATAAGCCACGTTTGTGCAGAGCACGTCATCGATGTCGAGGAAAAGCAGGGACATGGGGCTCGCGCCATGCGCGACGGGACCGGTGCGCGAGCTCACCGTCTCCCCCTTTGAAGTACGTCCTCCATCCGTTCCACGATGGAAGGGTCCGTCAATCCGCGGCTGCCATCACAAACTACGAGACGCTCACGCAGCCCGGAGGTGGCTGGCCATCCGTCGGTGTCATCCGCTACCGCCACCCAGTTTTCGGTTGGATGCTGAGCAAGGAAGTAGCTCAGAGAGGCGAAGCTGCTGCGCAGTTTCCGCACGTCCGATAGCGACAAGAAGCGAACCTTCGGAGGTGTCTCACCATGGATGCGGACTTGAAGCCATGGCGGGGCGAGGGCTCGCACGCGCTCTAGGCCAAGCACTGCGGTAGCCGAAGTCCAGAGGATGAAGCTGATGTCCCAGCGGCTCGCCAGGTCCTCGAGGCGATTCGCCCAGCAGAACGGCAATCTGGCCGGCCCAGTCAGGTCCCCATGGAAGTAGCTCGTGCCTACGGGATGAACGACGCCATCGGCGTTCAAGAAGCACGTTGGCCTCATCGAAACGCTGGTCAGCACCAAGCTGGAAGAGGAGTCCTCGCCGCTGGGAAGAGTCATGGGGAAGGCTGAGTCTATGGTGGGACGTCAAGCTGAAGGTCCGCTGAGTGTCACGTCAATCTCGCCGCGACGGTGCCATGCCCCGACCCTACACATAGGAAGGCTCAAATGCAGCGAGTGTTCATGCGCTGTGCCACCAACTGGAGAAAGTGGCGACACTCGGCGACGACCAATGCATGGCCAGCTTGCCGACCTCCCGGACGACGGCTAAGGTGTGGCGATGCCTCGCTTCATTCCGACCGACGCGCAGAAGGAGCTCATCCGCCAGGCGGAAGAAAGAGCTCGACACGATGCGGACAACGGCCACGTCCCGCCCGAAGAGCTGCTGCGTCGAATGCAGGCGGAGGCCGCCGTCGAGGATGAGAGGCCGGCCAGCCCAACCGAGGCAACTCTTGTCCAACGATTGAAAGACTGGTTCCTCTGTAGGTGAGCGACGCGTCTGCTCCGCTCGCGTCGGCGGCCTATGGACATGGCGCCATCGCTCTGAATGCAGCCAGTTCGCGCTCTGGTAGTAGTACATAGAGCTTTGTCCTAGGTAGGAATTCTAAAAGAACTTCCTCCTCAGGTAGTAGTTCTAGGAAGAACAACTACCGAGGAACAAAGGGCAAAGTCACCCCTAGAGCCGCGCAACAGCGCTGCTGAGTGACCTGCCGGAGTCGAAACTCTGGGCCCTTTGGCTCCGCGACTGGACCAAAGATGTACTGACCAAGCGAAGTTCACTCGCCCTCGTGCACCTCAGTACTGTTCACCGGTGTCGCGCCCCACGTCCCGCTTGCGCATGCTCCCATCGGCCGCGGTGTATCCAGCCCCCTCTCCGATGGTCAGGGGTGTAGTCCAGCTATTTATCCGGACTGCCGTCGCCCCCCCCCCTCACATGACGAGAGAACGCCAGCAAGTGGCGGCGGAACTCGCGGAGTTGAACGGCTGCTGTAGGTCGCCAAGTCCCGATGCCGAATAAATACAAGGCTCTACAGAGTTGGATGAGTTGTGAAGAGCCAATGCGCGACGGCGGCAAGACGGCAGCTTGATGGCGAAGCCAGTAGTCGATACCAGCAGCCGAGCTATTGATGACGCATGCCGAGTCGATTCGCTGTCGCTGAAGTCTGGTTCACCTGAGTTTAGTCCTCCTACGGTGCATGACCAACTGAGTCCCGAAGAATGAGAAAGCAATTGAGTTGTGGAATCGCGCTTCCTACCATCGGCGAAGTAAATTGATTCAGCGGCCTTCGGTTGTGAATGTGAACTCTGGGAGTGATGAAATGAAAAGTCTTGTCGAATCGAAAGTGCATGAAGTCTTGTCAAATCGAAGGAATCGCAGAATGGGCGCACTTCTGAATCAGACGTCAGCATCGTGCCGGCAAAGAGGAACAAGCATTCGTCGCGACGCTTGGGCGGGAGCGGTGGGGAATGCCTGAGCAAATGGTCGCGATGGTTGCCGCCGTCCAAGCGCAAGACGGTGAGGAGTTCTCCGGCTACCTCAAGAGATGCAGGTTGTTGGGGCAGAGACTCGGCGAGGAAGGCGATTGGAGCCATCCATACGGAGGCGAGCAATACCAGCCGGCGATGGTGCTACCGAGCGGGCTTGATGCCATGGCACGCATGCTGTCTCCGGTGTTTGGAAGCGGCTTTGACATACTGGCTGGCCACACCATGCTGCCGCTCCACCTTCCCTTCGCGACGGTGGCCAAAATCCCGGCGATTCTTGACCACGCATTGGTCGGCGCGCAGGTTCGAGGCCTGCATTCCTCGCTCGGGCTGGTGCAGCGAGGGCTAACGTCAAAACCGCGGTTGAGCTTGTGCACTCAGTGCGTCGCGGAGGACATGGAGCGCCTGGGCTTTGCGTACTGGCATCGCGACCATCAGTGCATCGGCCTGGGGTATTGTGCGACCCATGGTTGCCCTCTCGTGGCGGGCTGCGGCCGTTGCAGCTACTCACAGGCCGGGTCAAGCGAGCCGCGTCTCCCAAAGGCGAAATGCTGGTGTGGGAAGCCTCATAACCTCCACCTGAACCTGATGCCTGATGAGGACGGGGAGGTCCTGACGCGGCTCGCCATTTACGCCAAGGAAATTCTCGAAGGAGCGCTGGCGGATTGGACCGCCGCGGAGGTCGGCATCTACTACCAGACAAAGGCGCGCGAACTCGGCTACGGCACAGGTGCCTACATCCAGAGCAGAGAACTTGCCATGGACGCTCTGGTTCCGTACTCCGACCAAGTCCTAAGCCGACTAAACGCGGGCGGCGGGGCGCGCGGACCGAAGTGGATGCAGCAAGTCCTGGCGCAGGGGATGGCACCCAACGTGGTGGGTCGCAACCTCCTGATGTTTGACATCTTCGGTGCATGCCTTCCGGATGAAGAGGACCTACGGATGGCCCGAGAGACTGTCGCAACGGGCCGTAGCAAAACCTCGGAGTACACGGTCGGGCTGGATAGGCACGCCGCCGAGGATGACCGACTGGCTATTACTGAATACCTGGCGAAGCACCCACAGGCGGGGAGAAAAGAACTCAACAGCGTGATGCATCGAACCGTCTCGCGGGTTCGCGCCAGAGACCTTGAATGGTTCGAGGAACTGCTTCCGAGCCGCAGGCATGTCTTCCGGTCGAAAGGGTCAACGCAGCAGGACGAGGTGCTTGCAGCGCGAGACCTGAGGACATCGAAACACATCCGAAGCCGACACGCAGAGCTGTTGGCTTATGAAGGAACGAGCCCAACGCGGATGACCAAGCAGATGCTGCTGAAGGGCGTGACGATGGCTCAGTCCATCACGGTCGCCGCGCTAGACGAGCTTCCGTTGACCAGGCAAGCGCTCGAAGAATGTGAGGAGACCCGCGAAGCCTTCGGGAGGCGCTTCGCGACGTGCATCCTCAAGTACGGTGAGGGTGACGCGCGCCAACGCTACTCGAGCGCAAACCGTCGGACGAAGCTGGGACCAGACGTGCTCGACGAGATTGGCAGAGCGCTCGGGCTTCCAGCTCGGAGGCGCATGCGGCGCAGCCGGACGCCCGAGCCGATTGCGGAGACCCCGCCCGGGAACTGACTGGAATCCGGCGACGCAAGCTACTGCGAGACATGCGCGGTTGGTATGCGGCGGCGCAGCTGAGCGGCCAAGCTCGGCGCCGAAAGAACCGGTTCTCATCACGCGAGACAACCACTTCAGTTGCTGTTCGGGATGAACAGTCAGTGCATATCGTCTCTCTCAGACGAGTAGTATGTCTAGTAGCTACAAGACTTCCCTCTTCGAGCGACCAGCGCAGATAAATCCTTCTGGATAAGAGTCGTTGACTCGAATCAACGCAGAAGTGACCAGACTGCCTGCGTAGTCGTGTCACTGATGTCGGGGGCGTCGTTTGAATGGTCCACCTCTGGCGAGTTGTTTGCAAAGTTCGAGATGACGACGAATGTGCTTGTAATCGTGTTCGTCATCCGCCAGATTCCCGCTCGTGAAGTCGTGTGCCTGCCGCTTGATTGGTAATGTCGAAGACATGAAGGAGAGCGCGAGTGACCGTTGTGCATAACGTTTTTAGTAGTCCTGTCGCATCGACAGAAAGACTCCCAGGAAGCGCTCAAGTGCCTGCGCCGAGCTTTCGGCGGGAACTGAAGAATTGCCAGATGACGGGGGGGCTCGTGAGGTTAAGTCTGGGGGTGGATTCGGACCCAAGCCAATGCTTCGTCCACTGCGCCATGAATCATCTGGGACGTAAGGCATGAGCGACGTAGCTACTCCCGGGCATGGCGAGAGCTCTGCCGCCGCCGCTAGTCCCTCCACGGGAAAGGTTCAGCGCGAGAAGGGGCACTACGACCGCATCGACGGGTTCAGGGTCTGGCGGCGCTATCGGGAGGAGTTGGACCCGACGCTGGCGGACAACGAGATGGCGTTGGCGCTACCGATGCTAGAGGACGACGATGATGTCGAGTCAATCCTGTCGGTCTTCCCGGCAGAGAGGGCGTCCGAATTCTTCGAACGCCCTCGAGCGCTGCGCATCGAGTACTTGCAGACGATGGACGAGTTCTACGTCCCGCGGGAGTTCGACATCGATGTCATCTTCGAGATTGTTGCGATGGTCCGAAAGGCAATGCGCGGAAGACATCCCAAGAACCCTGAAGTGATGCGAGTAATTCTTGCCGCCGCAGAGGGCAAGAAAGTGGCGGTCAAGCGCACCAGCGAGACAGGGGGAGGTGGTGGCTTGGGAATTGTTCTCGTAGGTACCAGCGGAATCGGAAAGTCCTCGCTCGTCGACCGAGTAAGGGCGCTGTTCGGCTATGAACCCCATGTGCATCTGTCGTTGAATGGCAAGGCCTGCAGGTGGAAACAACTGACAGCAGTGGTTGTGCAGGTGCAGGACACCTGGAAAGGCACGCTTCTAGAAATACTGGCAGAGATTGACAGGCAGACGGGCCGCGGCGTGCTTCGCGGATACAACAACAACACGCCGGTCACTAAGCTCGTTCTCGCGGTGAAGCTAGCTCTGTGTGCACAGTTCGCTCCAATCCTCATCCTCGATGAGTTCCAACGACTAGGGACTCTGACGATGCTGGCAGCGGGAACGATTATGGCTGGCCTAATCCAGATTATGGAGTACGGCGGAATCCCGGTAATGGTCGTGGGAACGGTGGCGGTGGGAGCTCTGTTCGAGCGTCACAACATGGAGATGAGCAAGTTCGCCGGCGCTGGAAGATTCGACATGCCGCTCATGAACCTCGATGACAAGGACACCGAGGTGCTCATGCAGATGTTCAAGGAGTTCTGTGTTTCCAAGACGCCGGTCACCTACTCGGACGACTTTAACTACTGGTTCATGGCCCACACCATGGGCGTGCGCCGCTTCATGCGAATGACGATGAAAGCCGTCCTGAGCCGACACGCTAAGGACGAAACGGTCATTGCGGACAAGGCGCTGCTGGAGAGCATCGCGGCGAAGGAGATGGCCTCATGGCAGCCGGCGCTGTCGTGCCTTCGCAAGGTCGACCTCGGATTCGAAGTTCCTCTGTCGGAGCAAGACTCGTATGAGCACTATTTCTGGATGGCGGACAGGCCTAGGCCGACTCCGGCCGAGGAGGCGCTCCACCTCGAGTGGCTCCAGGACCACCTCGATGACGAAGGCACGCTCACTGCGGAGGAGTATCTGATTCATAAGGCGCGGCTCTCCGCCGATGGCCTTCGTATGGCTGACCAAGACGAGGCGCAGGCCAAGCGCACGAGGGCTGCCGAGAAGAAGCCGATGAAGTCCTACGAGTATGGCAAGAAGAACCAGGCCAAGCGGGACAAGAAGGCGCAGCAAAACATGGACCGCGTGGTCAAGGCCACGAAGAGGTTCGAAGACGCAGCACCGGATGCGGCTGCTGAGGGCCTCAAGGACTGATACGGGCGAAGCGGCGATGAATCACATTCCTGTCGTCCCGCTTGAGGCATTGCCGAGCTACTTCATCCGGCTGCAGCGAGTCAACGGCATCACAGCCCGCGGAGCTTGTGAGCTTGGCATGGGGAAGGCCAGATGGTCCGGTGTTGACTGGACGGTCCCCACCGGGCTCCGCGACTTTGTCTCCAAATTCGGCGAGCCACTCGGTCGAGGCGACGCCAACTATTGGGTTTCCACCCACACGTTGGCTCCCTACTTCGCGTCGACGCTCACGGCGGTGCGCCGCGAAGCCTTCCAGGGCCGCCTGCTGGAGACGAACTGCGGTCCAAGGCGTCCCTTGCTTCCTGTCGCCGTCGACGAGTGGTTGGCCGGTCCTCCGCTCATCTGCCCGGAGTGCGAAGAACACTTCCAACGGACGCTCGGTCACTCGGTGGTCTTGCGCCAATGGCTGCTTCCGTTCGCCACGCGGTGTTCCGACCATGGGGAACTGCTTCAACAATGCGGTCACTGGACGCCACTCAGCGCCAGGAAGCTGGCGCATCGGAGGCTGCTGGCTGACCGTGAAGCGCATAGCTTGGAGCTCACCGCTTCCGTCGAGAGCCTCCTGCTCGGTGAGCGTGACCTCCTCAGCGAGTTGGGTGCACTCTTTCAGTCCCGTGGGTTGGTGACGGCGAAGGGAAGTATCCGAAGGAAGCCTCTGGTCTCGCACTTGGTGCAGTTCGGCCAGGGCCGCTTTGAGCACCCGGAGCTGGATGGCCTTCTCGGTAGTGCGGCGAAGGTGGAGGCGCTGCTCGCTCCCCTGTGGAACGGACGAGGGACGCTTCACCCGTCTGTCGCGGCAATTCTCATCAACGCACTGGAGGCGCTCGAACCCGCTTCCCAGTCCGCTCTGTGGGAGCCGAGGCGACACGTTCGCTCTGCTGAACTCGACGCTGCTCTCGCGGGTGGTCAGCGACCGACCCGGGCCGCTGTCTCGTTTGGAATCTCGGTGCAATCGGCCATCCAGCGCGCGATGGAACTGGGAATCCCCGTGGGACGTCGTCCCAAGGTGATGACGCCAGAACTCACCCGCCAGGTCAAGGAACAGCTGATGGCAGGCCAGGCCGTCAGCGTTGTGGCCGGCTCGACTGGACTCTCGCAGTCGACGGTCTATCGCATCCTCTCCGCCTCCACTGAGCTCAAGGAGGTGCGGACGTCGCGACTGTCTAACCTTCTCGGCGATGAGCTTTCCCTCCGTCGTGAACGCTTCGCGGCCTTGGTGCAGGGGCATCCGGAGATGGGGCCGAAGGACCTGAGAGGTTTGGCGCCAGCCGACTACGCGTACCTCTACCGCGTGGACCGAGACTGGCTGAAGGAGCTGATGCCTGCCCCGATGGCACGGGGAAAAAGCAAGCCTCCGCGCTCGCGGGCACCGCAAGGTGCGGACGATGCGCTGGCCGAGAAGGTGTCTCGTGCCTCGGCTCAGACCAAGAATGCGCGTGCGCCGAAGCAGACCGTGACAGCCGTGCTGCAGAACGCTGGTCGCACCTTCGCTCACGTGCCTATGGCCACGATGCCCAAGACGGCCGCCGCGCTCTCGGCGGCAACGGAGTCACTCCGAACCTACGTGTTCCGCCGCTTGCTGTGGACGGTCCAACGGTTGCGCCAGGAGGGCCGATGGGCGCCGGACTGGCAGGTGAAGAAGGAATCCGGGCTCCGCGCGGAAATCATCGACGCTGCGGGTGTCCAGGTATCCGACGTCGTCGCTCGGGCCGAAGTTCTCAGGATGGAGGAACTGCTACATGAAGCTTGATTCAGCCATTTCCCTGCGGCTATCTCAACTCCGCCCGGTGAGAAAGACCGACTCGCTCCTTGGGTACATCTTTGAGAGCGCGCACTTGAGCGGATGGGTACGTATGAAGGACCTCGCGACTGACCTCGTCGATAGGCAGGTTCTCCAGCCGCCCTGGACGGTACCCACGAACTTGCGCGGCATCTGCGAGAAGCTTGAGCCCGTGTTCGCCTCGGCCGAACAGATTCTCGAGGAGCACACGTGCCTTCCCGCGCACCTGCCGTTCATCTCTGTTGAATCGAAAGAGATTGTCCTGCGGCACGTGATGGATGGCGAAAAGCAGATGGGGGTAGCCACCCTGCTGGGACTTGGAGGGCGAGGCATCGAGAGCAAACCGGAGTTCGCGCTGTGCCCTGAATGCCTGAAGGAAGACCAGAGGGAAGGCGCGGGCGCCTGGCGCAGGGAGCACCAGCTCGCGGGTCTTGGCTACTGCCCGCATCACGGCTGTCCGCTCCTGGTCGGCTGCGGCAACTGCCACTTCTCGCAGCGAGGTAGCCGGCAGATGCAGTTGCCTCATCTTCGCTGCAAATGCGGCCAGAAGCGGGCCTTGAGCCATCCCGCAGTATCGGAAGCCGATGGGAAGGTGCTGACACGAATGGCGCAGCTCGCCACCGAACTGCTGAACGGCGCGATGAAGGAGTGGTCCGCGCGGGAGGTGACGGGCTACTACCACCTGATGGCGAAAGAGTTTGGCTATGCCTTCGGTGGCCGGTTCAAGACGGTCGACCTGGTCGCGGCGTTGAGGGAGCGGTACTCGTCGGCCGTCTTGACCCGACTCAACGCGGACCTGACATCGGAGAGGAGCTGGCTGCCGCTCGTGTTCGGAAAGAACGGAACGTCGCCCGTCCTCGGGCGGAACCTCCTTTTGCTGGACTTCTTTGGCGCGGGCAAGCTTCCGGGGCCTGAGCACCTCAAGGCGAGTAGCGACTACATGGCGACCTGGCGACCCGCCAAGAAGGGAGAGAACCGCGGGCATACGGAGGCGCCGATGCAGCCTTCCGACAAGCGCCTCATACTGCAGTACATCAACACGCATCCTGGGACGGGTCGCTCTGAGCTCCTTCGGGCCCTGGGCCGTGTGGTGACTCGCGTGCGAGCCCACGACCCGGTTTGGTACCGAACGGTCCTGCGTCCCAAAGCAGCGGGCGGGCCGTGAGCACGGAAGAGGAGCGTGCGTCATACCTGACGATGCTCGACAAACGGACTGCCACACACGTGAAGAAGAGGCTTGCTGAGCTGCTGTCCGATGGTGGGCGCGACCCCAAGATGATTACCAAGACTGCGCTTTTGAAGGGCGCGACTCGAGGCAACGAGATTTCGGAAGAGCTCCTCAAGTCGCTGCCCAAGACTCGCGCGGCCATCGAGGCGGCGGAGGAGACGACGAAGGGGTACAAGGAACGCTTCGCGTTGTCCATCCTCCGCCGGAGCAGAGGCGACCCGCATACGCTCGGCCGCGCTCGCGTTCGTACGGGCCTGAGAGGCTCACACGTCAACCGACTCAACGCCAAGGTGCTCGCCGAAGAGGTGGATGCGGCCGGGAAGAAGAGCCTCGATGGCGTCAAGGGCACACGAAGGAGGGGAAAGTGAGCCATCCCGCATCGAGGCTGCGCCTACTGGCCCACGGAATTGCGGAGCTGCCGCCCGACATTAACGGCGAGGTGGATGGCCCTGAGTACTGCACTATCCTGACCATCAAGGAGCTTCGGGCGACGCTGAACACCAAGGAGGAAGTGCCGTCGGTGTGGTGCGGAAGAAGGCTGACACTAGCCTCCGGTGACGAGGAAAAGAAGTTCTGGGTGCTGGAAGGTGATTGGAACAACCTGAGCATCCGAGAAGGCTACTGGTACTCCAACCGAGGAGCGGAGGAGACGGTGCTGGCTGGCGAACGGCCGAACAGGGTCAACGTGGCGACCTTGGACTTCGTTCTGACCAATCCACCGGAGCCACCAAGCCGAAAGCTTCGATATGCGGTGGAATCGTCGAAGCCGAAATCGCAGCAGAGAAATCCTACGGTCCTGCGCAAGCACGAGCGAGAGCAGGCTTACTGCAAACCACGCGGTTGGACCTGGCGCGAGGCTCCCCGGCCGTCCGAACAGTCGATTGAGAACCACCGCAACTTAAGACGGTGGGTCATTCCTCCGTCGTGGTCCATCGACGACGCGAACGACGACGCGCGAGAACTCGCGGTGCAGTTGTACTGCACGTCAAGCACTAAGCCGCTCAACCGGCTTCTCTCGATGCTGGGTAAGCGGCTCGGAATCTCCGAGAACGACCAAGAGTTCGTCTTCGCCGCGGCCTACTACCTGGGGTACCTGGGCCTTGACCACAGCAAGCCCCTTGACCCATTCAGGCCCTTGTCGCTGGCGCCGTCGCCGCGCTGGAAGCGTCCAAGCTAGCAGCCATGGCAGACGAGAGCCTCGAGAAGCTCAACTTCCTCGTGGGCTCCGTCTACGAGACCACGGGCCGTGGAAGCAAGCTCATGCGGCTCATCTGCGAGGACGTGAAGCGCAAGAAGCTGCTCTTCAAGGTCGTCGCAAAGAAATGGCGCAGGGACGTCCGAGAAGCCGAGGAGATGGACCTTGAGAACGGCCTGTCGCTGTTGCGAACGGGCGCGATTAGGCAGGTTCCCGACACCGTCAGACCTGGCTTCATGAACCTAAGCGATTGGGAGTTGAAGGAGCGCTCGGCGGCGCGGCAGCTTAACGGGGTTTCGGAGGAAGAACATAAGCGCGCCGCAGCCGAAAGCGCAGAGGTCTGGCTAGCCAAGAGAGACCGCTTGTACGACCTGATTGCCGGATTGGTCACAGCCGATGCTATCGCCGCCACCTACGCGCCTGTGACGTCCCGTGAGGTGCTGCTTGAGCATTGCGTCCTAGTGGGAGTGAACCTGCAGTTCTTGAGACGCATCCTCCACAAGTTTGCCTGGTTCGGTATGGATAAGAACTCGCTGCTTGAGCTTCGTCCATCCAAGGGCGCTACGGGTGGAACGCGCTTGTCCGGCAGCACCCGTGGCGCAAAAAGTGATGCGCAGAAGCTGCTCGGGGACCACTACGCGACTCGTCCAGTCAACGGGGAGGACGTCAAACGCGTCGAGCTCGTGCTTCGAGCCTCTTACGTCAAGAAGTGGCGCAACATGACGGAGTGCTACGAGGACTTCCAAATCCTGTACTACACGGAGAATCAGTTCGGCTTCTATCAGAACCGACCGAGGAAGGTGCCAAGCTACGAGCAGTTTCGCTATCACGCAAAGAAGCTCATCAATTCGCTCCAGCTCGAGAAGTTGAGAACGCACCACTCCGACAAGGAAGGCGTCGTTGAGTCTCGCGGCGTGAGCTGGGACCTGGCCCCAGAGGCGGGCGACATGTTCGACACCGATGCGACCGAGTTCAACAAGGAGCTCATCGACTCTCTTGGCGCCAAGGGTGTCGCCGTCAACGTCGGGAAGGCGACGGTCATTCTCGTAGTCGACCGAAGAAGCAAGAAGATTGTCGGATGGCACGTCAATCTTGAACCCGAGAACTGGGCCGAGGGCTATCGCCTTGCGCTGTACTGTGCGTTCACCTCAAAGACCGCGCACCTGAAGTACCTCGACATCGACGCGCCAGACGCCTTTCCCGATGAGGAGAACATCGTTTGTCGGGCGATTTACTCCGATGGCGGTCCGGCCTCCTCTGCGGCGGAGCGCGCTTCTTACGCCCGACTGCGCATTGACTTCGTGATGCCGGGTCCTGCTGTTCCTGAAGGGAAGGGCGACGTCGAAGGGAGCATTGGCCTTGCGCAGAAGGACCAGGCGGGTGACCCGGGTGGCTACCAGAGAACCAATCAAACGCATGAGCGCCAGAAGCGCCGGCTCGCGAAGCTTCTCGCGTCGGAAGACGTTTATCAACTTGAGCGAAAGTTGGTCCAGTTCATCATTCGGAAGAATGCTGCGCATACCCGGGCGCACCTGCTCACCGCAGAGATGAAGAGCGCGGAGCACCGAGTGGAGCCCAGCTCGAACGCAATCTTTAGCTGGTCACTTCAGAAGATGGGAGGAGTACGCCATCGGGTTCGAACCGATGTCGAAATCTTCACTGAACTCTTGAACCATGTCACGCGCACCGTGACTAGGGAGGGAGTCAACATTGAAGGAAACGTATACAACTCGGAGGCAATGAGAAGGAAGTTCACTCGAAGCGGTGCTTCCTTCAGTACAAAAATCTACTTCACGGCGAGCAGACCAGAGGTTGCCTACTGGGTCACCGACGAGGGGCAGATGGACGCGCTTCAGCCCAGTAAAAACAGCACGGTCCGCAACGGGAGAATGACCTTCGAGGAGTTGAAGTTTGAAGCTCAGGTCAATCGAGCCAGAGCCAAGATTGCCCAGGAGAAGTCTAGGAAGAAGGGGGCGGTGACCCAGGCGATGTTAGAGCTGATGACCGCTCGCCTGAATCGCGTGAACAGAATTCGACGGAAGAAGCCGACGGCGAGTCTCAAGGACTTTCGGAGAGTGGCCAATGCAATCGCCAAGTCGGAGCGACCGATGGACCAGGACCCGGTTGCACTTCTCCTGAGGGCCAAGGAGGAGGCGCGGAGGAAGGCGCGGGCGGATGCTGCAGAGGCGGCTCATGCTGCTCAGCGCTCCGTATCTGCCGCAGCTACGGCGGCGTCTGCGCCGGCGCCTGCTGCACCGGCCGTTGCATCTGCGCCGACCGCGGTGCCGACCGAGCCGGCAGCAACGCCGCCTGTTGCTCCGGTGAATGAGGGTGAACCGAGTGCGACGCCGGGGGAGGCCGCTAGGTCCAAGGACGCTGCGGCTGTGGCGCCCGAGTCGAGAACGCCGACCGATGAAGCCAGGATGCTTGCTGACCTCGTTGCGGCGCAGCACGAGGAGGCCCGCGTTGGCCGTACGGCTTCCACCGCACAGGGGGCGCCGGCCAGCAGGACAGGTGCCGCGCCCGGTCGCGCGCCTAGCCCTTCGCCAGCAGCAGCGGCGGCCCCCGCACCTGCGGCTTCGACGCCATCACCGCCGGCAGCCCCGACTGCGGTCAAGCCCATGAGCGCGGCGGAGCGATTCCTTCAGAAGTTCGCTGATAGCAAGAAGAAGCCGTGAAACAGCGGTACGGGATTGCGGTCAGCGGTCCCCGGCTTGGAGGAAAAACGAGGGGGAGGTGCGCTGAGTACGGGTCGAAACTAGGCAAGAACGTCGTGCACTGCTCGCTCGCGCGGCCCCAGGCCAAGTCAAGCAAACTGGTCTACGGCGCCCCTATCTCTTTGGCTTGGAAGGAGCCTGGGCCGCCTTTCATCTTGAGCGAAATCTCTTCTGGTTGCACTGCTGGTGTCTTGGCCGCCTCCACCGCTTCCGCTGTCACGACGCCCAGGTCTACCAGCCGCGGTTCCATCTCGTTCACCACCTGCAGCACGATGTTGGACCGCTGCCATACCGATGAGACCAGCGCGATGCGGTACATCCCGACACCCAGTGACTTCTCGTAGGCAAGCGCCTTCTCGCGATGAACCTTGTTCACGTGGAAGTACCGGGAATACAGGCCGGCCTTGATGACATCCTCCGCTTTGACTGTCGGTGTCTGCTCGGGCATGCTCATTGCGCCCCAGAACACAGCGCGTTCCCAAGCAGCCTTCCTCTCCTTCTTCCATGGATGGAGGTCCGAGTTCAGCTGGGAAACAAAGTTCAGCAGCTTCAGGAAGTTGACCTCTTCGTCGTTGGCGTAGAACGGTCGGAACCGAAGCGCGAGTCTTTCGAAGAGAGGCTCTGGGAGATTGCGAAACACTATCTCCACCTCCGAACTGACTGACGCATTCAGCAAGTCGACAGCCGTGGCTCCGGGAACCAGCGCCGAACGGGGAAAGACTGGCTTGATGTTTATCCTCTGCCCGCCCGATATGTCGGGGAGCTCCGCGACAACATGCTTCAACGGCTGAGCCGTCTCCCAAAACAGGGCGAGCGTCGCGCGGTTTTCCTCCGGCTTCGGCAGCTTTAGGTCGTAGGTCATCAAGGGCAGAGCCTGGTTCGAGGCCGGAGTGGTATCGCCGTTGGGTAGGTGCAGGCTCCAACGCGCTCGAGCGGCACCATGCGAGCGACGCTACGCCAGCGTTCTTCGCGTTGTAGGAAGCTGAAAGTCTGCCATGCGCGAGGTCAGCTTCCACTGCAGAGCCACCTTCCGGGCTGGGCCCCGCCAGGCGGTCCGGGCGAGCACTCGTGCCGGTCAGTCTTGACCAGCGCGGACAAGGGGCTCGGGGAACTTAGGGAAAGTTATAGGACGCTTCAATAACTATTAAGAGCAGTCCTAATTCTTCAGGTGAACGAACTAATGTGAGTGCTTGCACGCGCGTTGGCTGCCTGCGATGAGGCTTGAGGTGTCGGGGGGCGCACAGCTCTGCACAAAGCGGCGGGCGGAGGCAGAAGTGGCGGGAGCTTCGGCGCTTGCGCCCCTTCTTTCACCACGACACCTGGACGTGAGCGTCTGAGGACTGGCCAGGCCGGAGCAGTCGGGGCATGGCGTCAGCAACCCAGCGGCATTTGTGAATGCCGAGCCGGTGTAAGACGCAAAATCGGCCGTGACCTAACCGACTGTTCGACGCGAGGGCTAAGGTTTGGCCTGGGGGCTCAACTGAATGGACCAGTTTTCCTCGATTCGCTTACGCAGAGCCTCAATCGAGACCTTCTCCACGACGGAAGGTGAGTCGTCCGCCGCGCTGAGTGCCATGCAAAGGCGCATGCGATGGGCATACTCCAAGTCTTCTTTCGGAATTGAAGATTTGCTGCGGTATTTGCTATCCAGTTCTAGAAGGATATTCTCTTTGGCCTGAATTGTGCATTTGCTAGTTCCGTCGGACGGGCGGCAATTGGCGAGACTGCGCAGCCTTTCAATCAATGCACCTCGGCCACTAATTTCGTCCAGCGCATAGCCCGGCGCGTCTTCTGTGGAAGTCCACTTGTACGCAAAAACTTGTTCCTCGGGGAATGTGCGTTGCACGATGTCGGCATACGCTAGGAGTTGGGGGCGAAGCTCATCATGCTTGGCGTCATCAATATTCAAGAAGCTTCTCCAGGCGCTCCCAAGCGACCTGAGGTTGCGAACGAGCCAGCTGGATTCCGCTCCCTTGGCCCGCTCAGTGCGTTGAGTGTCTACCCCGTAATCCAAAGGCCCTTTCGGCGGAGAAGGTACGTAGGTCTTGCAGTCGAACTCGGTGGGATTTAAGTTCAGGGCAGCGGTCCGGAAGCCGATTTCTCCCTTAGTGCCCTTCTCAAACTGAATAGTACGAATGTATATGGGAGCGTCCGCCAAGCTTCCGGTGTTGAGCTCAACGAGCCCCCCGTCGATGTTGCTGTGCCGAATGAAATCTCCTCGATGCGTGTGGGACGTGACGATGAATCGAAGCGAACGGTAGTCGCTAATCAAGTCTTGCCAGACGGATGATTTACCCGGAAGCCAGCCGTAAGTTCTCCAGGCTTTAATTGGGTGGTGTGCGAGTAGGAAGTATTTGCCCTGCACAGGGACGCGATTCCTAAGGCCGATGGCCGCTTCGAGTTGTGCACTTGAAACGCCGGCCCATAGGCCCGCCAGTCCGCTGTAGTTTAGGGTCGGTTGAAGTGCATAGTCGGAAGAGTCGATGAGGATGCCGTAAACGGGTATGTCAGAACCGTCGGAGGCTGGCATCTTGACCATCTGAACTACAAATGAGCGCCACGGCTGCGAATCATCCCTATGAACCTTCCGGCAGTAGCTTTCATCGGCGTTGCATGAGATGCCATCGCCCTTCATGCTGAGCGATGTTTCAAATAGCTTTATGTAAGCGTCGATGACGAGGTTTTTCCCGAAGCTGGTGTGGCGGTATTTTCCGCCGATGTAAATCATGCCAGCGTTGCAAACCTCATTCCAATAGCCCTCATTCCATACAGTGCCAGCCGTTGGGTAGATGTTCCCAACCGCGAACCCATCATGGTTGCCCGGTGTGAAAAGCCAGGTGTTCGGGCCCGGAGGGCCGCGGCGAAGCATTGACGCTGTGAAGCGAGCCCACTCCGTCGAGCATGAAACATCAAGGGCGTCGCCAGCATGGAGCATGAGAGGGAATGCCCTCGCTTGGTCAAGGGCGTGCTCAAGGATGTCGTCCGCGCCGATTACCTGTTGAGCACTGCGAATCGTCACTTCCTCGAACTCGTCGCCAGACCGCTGGAAATAGCGACTGGGCCGCCCTCTGCTTTCGTGAAACTGGGTGTCCGACAGAAGGGCAATCTTCTGCGTGATGGCGGTCGCCTTTGACGAGTCCCACGTATCCACACTTTTGATGACGTTTGGGCCTGAGGCGCAGCCCACCAATGCGATGGTGAGGAGAATTGTCGTGAAGTGCTTCATCTCTTCTCCCTGAATGCTCGTTTCCTCTGACTCTATTACGAATGGTTACGACGCAGCATTCGGTGTTATCGCAGTTCGAGTAGCTCTATTCGGCTACGGAGTCGCCCTTATGAGACCCATCCACTTCGGCAGCTTCCTTGTAGCTGCCACAGCGGTATTAACCGGCTGCGCTACCCAGCAAAGTACGCCGAATGAGCTTGCCTCATTTCTAGTGTTGCTCCCTCTCGGTTCCCAAGGCGTGAGGGACCTAAGAGGCGACTTCACGGGTAACTTTGAACGGGAGTTGCAACGGGAGGGAAGAGAGCTTCAAGCGCAGAAGTTTCTTCACGTCGAAGGGGTGATGTCGCGTGACCCGGCTCCGGGTCGCCCAGAGCGTCAGGACGTCAGCGTCCTGATAGTTCCGGGCATCTTCGGGGAGTGCGTCGACGAGCAAGCGCTCCCGTTTAGTGATGGAGCGGTTCGGTCGAAGGACGAGAGCTACGTGCACGGCTACGACTACTTGAGCGCGCGACTATCCAACGTGAGAGCGGTGCGTGTACATGGGCGAGCATCCTCCCGGTTGAACGCTGAACTCATCGCGTCGGAGGTGAGCCGGGAGGCCTTGCGGCCCGAGATTCGCCGAATCGTGCTCTTGGCCTACTCCAAGGGCATGCCTGACTCGCTTGAGGCGATTGCTCTCCTCCAGGCTCGAAATGAACTGACGGACAAGTTGAAGGCACTGGTGTCAGTGTCGGGGGTGGTGATGGGCACACCGGTGGCGGACACCTATGCGGACCTTTATCAAGCGCTGGCCGAGCCTTTGGCTCCCATGGGATGTCCTCGTTCGTTTGGAGGGGAGATAGAAAGCCTGACCGTCTCACAGAGAACCCGCTGGATGACGACAAACACGCTGCCGCCTGGGGTGCGGCCGTACTCGATAGTTGCGCACACCGATGTCGAGAGCACCGCACCTGCGCTTCGCCCCTTCTTCAAGGCTCTAGGGAAGGTAGACGGGAGGAACGATGGCCAGGTCTTCACGTCGCATGCAGTACTACCTGGGGCCGCTCTGCTTGCGGACGTTCGGTCGGACCATTGGACGTATGTGCTACCGCTGGAACGCAATCCAAGGAAGCTTGTGAGGAGCATGAGTTCCGGCGACAGTTTTCCAAGGGGAGCTTTCGTAGTGGCGACCATCGAGACGGTGCTCCAAGACTTGGACGGCAACTGACCCTGTGCAATGGCCTGTTCGCTCTGTTCGCGGTGCAGTCAGTTTCCCCCTTTCAAAACTGACAGGTTTGGCGGCGACAGCTTGCGTAAGGCCCCCGCTGCCCTCTGCGAGCGGTGCATCGCGATGGCCCGAAGCCCTTGCCCCCCGCCTGGTGGCATTTGCGCAAGCTTGCCGCCACATGGACCGTTCTTTGGACCGCTCCTGCGGGCTCACGCCGGTGCCGTCGCATACGGACATCTACACACGTGGGCCACCGGAACACGCGCAGACGAGGAGGTAAAACTTTGCTGGGAGGGGGAGGGGGGCGGCTCAACCATGAATCCATCAAAAGATGGAAAAAATCTCTTCAACTCAATGAGTTGCGGGTCATTCTGCCTAGCGGAGAGATGTGGAAATTCCACTTCTAATCCACCCCCGCAGAGGGGGCGCCGGCCCCCGCCTACAAGGCCCTGATGTGAAAGCACGGCCGCCGTTCGAAGGCGATTGGCCTGACCAAAAGTTTCAAAATACGAAGTCCTGGTTGCAAAGATCTTGTATTTATTGGCACAAACCCCGTATTTCACACCGTAAGTTAACGATGAACATGCCTCTGTTCCGTTTTGGTATGACCAAATGGCGGCGCGGCGCTTGTCCAACCTGAAGCGAGGCAGCCAACGCGGAATGTCCTCTCAACACGCCGGCGCCTGGACCGGCACATGGAGACAATCCGCATGAAGACCTGGATCCTCGCGCCCTTGGTGGCGTCCGTTCTGGCGCTCACGGCCGCCCCCCACGCCCAAGCCCAGTCCTACCGCTGGGGCAACGTCGCCATTGGCGGTGGCGGCTACGTGACCGCTGTCATTCCCAGCAAGACGCAGCGCAATCTGTTTTACGCCCGCACCGACGTGGGCGGCGCCTACCGCTGGGACGCCGCGAACTCGAAGTGGATTCCGCTGCTGGACGGCTTCTCCCAGGACGACGTCGGCCTCTACCACGTGGAGTCGCTGGCGCTGGACCCGAACAACAGCGCGGTCGTCTATGCCGTCGCCGGCGTGCCTTACTTCAGCAATGGCAAGACGGTGGTGATGCGCTCCACCGACTATGGCGCCACCTGGAGTCGCATCACGGACGTGAGCAACCTGTGGCGTGCCAATGGCAATGGCATGGGGCGCGGCAACGGTGAGCGGCTGCAAGTGGACCCCGGCAACGGCAACGTGGTCTACGCGGGCTCGCGCGCCAACGGCCTCTTCAAGAGCACAGACGCTGGCGCCACTTTCTCGCGCGTGACGTCGCTGCCCGTGACGAGCACGCCCAACGGCGCGGGCGTCGCTTTCGTCTTGATGGACCCCACCAGCGTCGTCAACGGCGCTGCCCAGCGCATCTTCGTGGGCGTGTCGCGCTACGGCTCGGTGGGCACCAATTTCTACCGCAGCGACAACGGCGGCACCAGCTTCACGGCGGTGCCCAACGCGCCGACCGCCTACCTGCCGCAGCGCGCCGCGCTGGCCAGCGACGGCAATCTCTTCGTCACCTACGCCAACGGCGCCGGTCCGAGTCCCGACGGCAACGGCGGCACGAACGTGAACCCGGCCGAGCCGCTGGATGCCGGCCAGGTGTGGAAGTACAACGTGGCCAGCGGCAACTGGACCAACGTGACGCCGAGCGGCACCACCCGGCCGTTCTCCGGCATCTCGGTGGACCCGGCCAACGCCCAGCGCGTCATCATTTCCACGAGCAACACGTGGATGCAACAGAACCCCAACGTCTGGGGCGACCATTTCTTCCTCTCCACCAACGGCGGTGCCACCTGGACCGACCTGGTCGCCAAGGGCTACAGCCTGGACCCCAACGGTGTGAGCTGGATCTCGACCGAGTCCATCCACTGGGCCACCGACATCGAGTTCGATCCCTTCGACAGCAAGGCCGCCTGGGTCACGTCCGGCAACGGGATCTTCCGCTCCGCCAACGTCGACGCCGCCGCCCCGGCCTGGACCTTCACGGTCAAGGGCTTGGAGGAGACTGTGCCGCTGGGCGTGGTGAGCGTGCCGGGCGGGCCGCTGGTCTCCGTCATCGGCGACTTCGACGGTTTCCGCCACACCGGCAGCATCGACAGCTACGGCCAGGTCCACAACCCGCGCATCGGCACCACCTCGGGTCTGGCCGTCGCAGCGGGCGCGACCGCGACGATGGTGCGCGTGGGCAACTCGATGAAGCGCTCCAGCGACACCGGCGCCACCTGGACGGACGTTCCCGGCATCAGGGGCACGTTTGGCACCGTCGCGCTGGCCGCCAACGGCGGCGCTCTGCTGCACACCTTCAGGAACTCCGACGGCACCTACGCCACCTACCGGTCCACCAACTTCACGTCCGGCTCGCCGACCTGGACTGCCGTTGGCGGTCTGGGCACCGGGAGCATCGCTCCCGTGGCGGATCCCGTGAACTCGAACAAGTTCTACGTCTACGACAACGGCACCATCCGCGTCAGCACCAACGGCGGCGTCAGCTTCAGCCCCACCGCCACCATCGCCCAATGGGGATCGACATTGCTGCGCACCGCCCCGGGCCGCGAGGGCGACGTTTGGGTGGCACTGAACGGCAGCGGCCTGGCGCGCTCGACGAACTCCGGCAGCTCGTTCACCAACATCGCCAACGTCAGCTATGCCGGCGCCGTCGGCTTCGGCAAGGCGATGAGCGGCTCCAGCTACCCCACCGTCTTCATCTGGGGCACGGTGGGCACGGGCAAGCGGGGCATCTACCGTTCCACCGACGCCGGCGCAAACTGGGTGCGCATCAATGACGACACCCACCAGTTCGGCGGCCCGGGCAATGGCAGCCTGATCACCGGTGACATGAACACCGAAGGCCGCGTCTACATGAGCAGCGTCGGCCGCGGCCTCATCTATGGCTCCCCGGCAGGCGGCATGCTGCAGGCCCGCCACAGCAGCAAGTGCCTGGACGTGCAAGGCGCCAGCACGAGCGCCGGCACCGCGCTGATCCAGTGGGCCTGCAGCGGCAGCGGCAACCAGCAGTGGAACTTCGAGAACGCTGGCGGCGGCTGGTCGCGCCTCAAGGTCAGCCATAGCGGCCAATGCCTGGATCTCGCCAGCCAGAGCACGGCCAACGGCACCGCCATCGTGCAGGCTGCCTGCAACGGCAGCACCAGCCAGCAGTGGGTCACTGAAGACATGGGCAGCGGCTACTTCCGGCTCAAGTCGCGGTTCAGCGGTCTGTGCATGGACGTCAATGCGGCCAGCACGGCGGACAGCACCAGCGTGATCCAGTGGGCCTGCGGCACGGGCACCAACCAGCAGTGGAAGAACCTCTGATTGGTGGGGGAACCTTGTTCCCCACTTGGTGAGCAGGGCAGGCCAACCCCAGAGGTGGTAGTGGCCTGACCCCCGGCCCACTGCCGCGCCGGTGCGTCGGCGCGCCGGCGCAAAACCCCCTGCAGACGCGCCGGCGCCGCTGTCGACCTTGCCGCCGTCCCCGCTGACCGGCGTGCCGGCGACGCCACCGGGCTCGTTCGTGAGCCCGCCGAGGGTAACCATCGGGCCGCCGCCAACGGGCTTACCGCCGACAGCGATTCCCCCGCCGCCGCTCTTCGTGCTGCCGCCGGCCGTGACGGAGCTGCCACCCACCGTCGCGCCGCCGTTGGCGGTCCCGCCCGTGGTGCCGGTGCCGGAGCCATCGACATCGGCCATGGTCATCGCGGGTCTTGGTCTGCTCATCGCGTCGCTCAGGCGCTCATGCAGGGCGCGGTCGCGTTGCCGAGCTCCGCGCGGCGTCGACGAGCGCGTCGGTCTACGTAAGATGCCGACCGCGCACGACGTCCTGTCGCGCCCCATTCGGTGTTGAGCGCTGCGTTGAACGCCGATTCCCCGCACGGAGCACACATGCAGGCACTCGATCAGGGGCCCTTCTTCCATGGCACCAAAGCCGACCTCCGGTCCGGCGATCTGCTCAAGCCAGGCTTCACGTCCAACTACAAGGCGAGCCTGGTGATGAACCACATCTACTTCACGGCGATCGCCAAAGGCGCCGGACTCGCCGCCGAGATCGCCAAGGGGAACGGCCGACCGCGGGTCTACATCGTCGAGCCCCTCGGCGACTTCGAGAACGATCCGAACGTGACGGACAAGAAGTTTCCCGGCAATCCGACGCGCTCCTATCGGAGCACGCACGCCCTGAAGGTCGTGGGCGAGCTGGAGGACTGGGAGAGGTACGACACCGAGTTCATCGAGACGCTTCGCGCTCGCGTTGAAGCCGGCATGGGCGAGATCATCAACTGAATGGCCGCGCGCTCGCCGGCGTGGCCGCGAGCGCGATGAGCCCGTGACCGAAGCGCGCCTAGGCGCGGGAGGGCGGACTGGTGGGTTCCGCGGTGTCGGCTGGCAGTCGCGCGAGTTGTGCCTGAGCCAGGCGGTGATAGATCGGCACGCTGATCCAGCGCGACACCAGGCTCGCCAGCAAGGCGGCGGCCATCAGGCTCAGCACCATCGAGTGGCCGTCGACCATCTCCATCACGATGATGAAGGCGGTGACCGGCGCCTGGTTCACGGCGGCGAGAAACGCCGTCATGCCGATGGCGATCAATGCGGCCGCGCCTTCTGTGGTGGCGGTGAGTTGCGCGATGTCGCTGCCGATGCCGGCGCCAATGGCCAGTGAAGGCGCGAAGATGCCCCCCGGCACGCCGGACCAGACCGCCAACCAGGTGGCCACGATCCGCAAGGTCACGTAGAGCACCGGCAGGTCGAGATGCCCTTCGACCAGTCCGCGGGTGTACTCATAGCCGCTGCCGTCAGTGGCGCCCTGGCTCACCAGACCCAGCAGCGCGATTGCCAGCCCGCAGGCGAAGGCGAAGCGCACCGGGAATCTGGCGCGCCATCGGCTGAATCGATCGTCGCCGCCAAGCAGGCTGCGCTGCAGCAAGCGCGAGAACACGCCGCCCGCCAGGCCACAGCCGATCGCGGTCAGCAAACCCGGAAGCAGATGAGACCAGGTCAGATGGTCCACCCGGAGGCGGCCAAAGTAACTCGCATTGCCGAAGACCGAGACTGCCATCAGGCCCGACAGCACGATGGCCGCGATGATGAGGCCGCTGCTGCGCTGTTCGAGCTTGCGCGTCAGTTCTTCGATCGCGAACATCACGCCAGCCAGCGGGGCATTGAAGGCGGCCGCTATTCCCGCAGCCCCACCGGCTACCAGAAGGCCGTCATGGTTCAGCGCGGAGCGTCGCGGCAGCCACCGCTGCGCGTGTTGCATCACGCCCGCGGCGATCTGCACCGAAGGGCCTTCCCGGCCAATCGCCAGGCCGCCGAGCAAGCCGCCAGAGACGAGCAGGAGCTTGGCGATGCTCAGGCGCAGCGACACGAAGAGTCCTCGCCGACTCGCCGGCACGCGGGTCGACAGTGCGGCCATCACCTGAGGGATGCCCGAGCCGGCGGCGCCAGGCGCAAAACGGCGGGTCACCCAGACGAGCGCCGCCGTGCAACAAGGCGTCCAGATCAGTGGTGCCCAAGGCGACCAGCTGCGCATCGCGGCGAAGGCCGAGATGGCCTGGTCGCTGACCCACGTGAACAGCACCACCGCCAGGCCCGCGGCGATGGCGAAGGCGAGCACCACGGCCCGTGACAGCCACTGGCGCCAGTCGGAGAGATCCTCACGCACGGCCGAGATGAAATCCGGCTCGTGATGCTCGTGATGCTCGTGGGACAGCGGCCGCGCATCATGCTGGCCCTCCAATGGCGTCGGCTCGGGGCCGGGCGAGGAAGAAGGGCGTGTCGGTTCGTCGGCCATCGGGCGAGTATCTCGCGCGTCCCGTTGACGCCTGTGAATCGGCCAGGTGAGGATTCGACCCTCACAGGTGCCTTGCGTGCGGGCGAATTCGGGCTGATCCAAGAGCCCAAGCTCACCCCCTCCGCAGCCACCGGTCGGCGCTTCACGACGATTCATCACGGCTCGGAGAGCTGATTCCCCCATGACTTCACGATGGCCTGGATGGTCTGCGCGGCCACCTTGCAGGCCGGCGTCAGCTTGCCTTGCCGCGGTGTCGCCAGCGTCACGTGACGCATCAGGTCCGGCCGCACGAGCTTCGTCGCCTGCACTTTCCCGGTTCGCAGGTCCTCGGCGAAGGCGTAGGGACCGAGGATCGAATACAGCCCCGGCTGGTTGGCCACCAGCGTGCGCTGAACGGTGAGCGAATCGGCCTCCGCCACCGATTCCAACTGGAAGCCCAGTCCTCTCGCGGTCTCGTCAAGCGCGTTGCGCCAATGGCTGGGGCGCCGCGGAAGGACGAGGCGAAGCCCCTTCAGTCGCGAGAAGGGCAAGGTCGGCTGCTGCGTGAGCGCGTCGCCCGGTGCGCTGACCAGGTAGGTGCTGACGCTGGACAGCAGCTTTTCATCCCGCCCGGACGGCTTGCTGAAGCGGAACAACACCGCGAGGTCCAACGAACGACTGTCCAGCAGCGCATCGAGTTCGGTCCCTTGCGCCTCCACCAGATCCAGCGAGATGCCGGGATGCTCGCTTTGCAATCGCTCGAACAGGCGAGTGGCGAGCGGGTGCGCCGCGGTGGGGATGATGCCAAGCGTGACCCGGCCGACGATGCGTCCCGCATCGGACTTCAGCTCGAGCTCCATCTGCTCGGTCTCTTGAACCCAGGGGCGCAGCCGGGCGGCCACGCGCGCGCCGAGTTCGGTGACCACCACGCCGCGCCCCGTGCGGCGGAACAGCGGGCCGCCGTATCCGGACTCGAATTCCGTGATCTGGCGGCTGATGTGCGACTGAGCAGTCTGCCGATGCGCGGCCACCTTGCTCAGACTGCCGGCCTCGACCACCTCGAGGAACAGGCGCACCGCGGCGATGTTCATTCGCGTCTCCGTGAGATATGCCGATTCTGGCATGGCTGATTCATCTGACCTGTGGCTATGCGGATGGTCGGCGGATTTCTACATTCACGCCAACCGACCCGTCTCCGCAGCCGGCACAGCGCCGGCCGCCGAGAGAAGACGGCCAGGTTGTCCACCCATCCCCGGCACTGCGATATCAGGAGACCTCCATGCAAGCCCCAGACCTCCGCGGCCTCGTGCCCGCGCCCGTCACCCCCTTCACCCGCGACGGCGCCGTCGACTACGCCGCTATCCACCGCCTGGGCAGCTGGCTGGGCGGCATCGACGGCGTGAAGGGCCTGACCGTCCTGGGTCACGCCGGCGAAGGCACCTTCCTGGAGCGGGACGAGCAACTGCGCGTCATCGAAGCCTTCCGCGAATCGGTGGGCGACCGCCTGCCCATCATTGCCGGCATCACCCTGGAAGGCACCCAGGTCGCGGCCGAAGAGGCCAAGCGCGCGGTCAAGGCGGGCGCTTCGGCGGGCCTCGTTTATCCGTCGCACGGCTGGCTGCGCTTCGGCTACCAGGACGGCGCGCCGCAAGACCGCTACAAGGCCATCCACGAGGCCAGCGGCCTGCCGCTCATCCTGTTCCAGTATCCGGACGCCACCAAGGCCACCTACAGCCTGAAGACGCAGCTGGACATCGCCGCGCTGCCCGGCGTCTTCGCGATGAAGAATGGCGTGCGCAACATGAAGCGCTGGGACACCGAGATCCCTGTCATCCGCAAGGAACGCCCGGACCTGCAGATCCTGACCTGCCACGACGAGTACCTGCTGCACACCATGTTCGATGTCGATGGCGCGCTGGTCGGCTACGGCGGCCTGACCCCGGAACCGCTGATCGAGCTGATCGCCGCCGGCAAGGCCAAGGACTACGTCAAGGCACGCGCCATCCATGACCGCCTGCTGCCCGTGACCAAGAACGTGTACCACCGCGGTAGCCACATGGAAGGCACGGTCGCGCTCAAGCACGGCCTGGTGGCTCGCGGCATCCTGGAACACGCCACCGTGCGCAGCCCGCTGCTGCCGCTGGCCGAAGGCGCCGGCGAGGAAATCGCCGCGGCGCTGCGCTCCGCGGGCCTGGTCAAGTAAACGGGAGCCTCCAGCACCGCGGAAGTGGCTCTGCCCCTTCTGCGGTGCCGCTGGTGGCTCACGACCGACATCCCTGGCGCGCCGGCGCTTCGCGGCACGAAGAGCACTTCGGCCCCCCGGCATACCGACACGTCCGGCGAGGAACGCCGGCAGAGGAGACAAACCATGATCCGATTCCCCGTCGCCACGCTCGCGGCCGTGGCAGGGATGGTCGGCGGGCCGTGCTGCGCGCAGACCTCGGTCGCGCTGTCTGGCACGGTCGACGTCGGCGTCCGCCATGTCAAGAACGGCCGGCTGGGCAGCATCGACTCCGAAGTGAGCGGCGCCAACACCACCAGTAAGCTCGTCCTGCAGGTCCGAGAAGCGCTTGGCGATGGACTGAATGCGGGCGTCCATCTCGACAGCACCCTCCTGGGCGACACCGGCGGCGTGAACACGCCGTTCTGGGACCGACGAGCGACCGTCAGCCTGGCGCATGACCGCTTTGGCGAGATCCGCCTGGGCCGTGACTGGGCGCCGACCCATATCCTCTGGTCCGACCTGGACCCCTTCATCACGCTGGGCATCGCCGGCGCCAACAGCTTCCGCTCGGTCTTCGCGTCGCGGGCGCTGGGACAGGCTTTCGGCGTGAGCACCGATGCCAACCAGCTCAACCCGACGCTACGCATCGCCAATACAGCGCAGTACTTCCTGCCGACCGGACTCGGCGGCGTGTACGGCTCGCTGCTGGTGAGCGCAGGGGAGGGCGGCGCCGCCGGGGCGGGCTCAGCCAGGACCGACGGTGGCCGCCTGGCGTGGCGCGGGGAGCAATTGATGGTCGGTGTGGCGCAGGTCACGACGCGCAACGCCACTGCCGGGCGGGACTTCACCGACCGCGTCTGGGGGGCGTCCTACGACTTCAAGGTCGTGAAGCTGAGCGTGGGCCAGCGGCAATGGCGCTACGGCGGGGACAGGACCACCAACACGCTCGTGGCCGCATCGGTGCCCTTGGGCGTCGGCCAGCTGAAGTTCACCGTCGTCCGGGCGGACCAGCAGGGCGCGACCGCGGCCCAGAGCGCCAACGATGCGACGCTGATCGGTGTGGGCTACGTGCATCCCCTGTCCAAGCGCACCGCGGTGTACGCGCATGCCTCGCGCATCGCCAACAAGGGGAGTGCCTCGTTCTCCGTTGCTGGGGGGCCGGCGGTGAGCGGCCTTGCAAGCGCGGTCAACTACTTCGGGGGCCAGACGTCGACCGCCTTCGAAAGCGGCATCCGGCATAACTTCTGAGGTCCGTCCGCATGGAAGATGACCGTCAACGCGCTTGAGGACCCCTCGCCCTGAGCGGTGGCCACTCGTCCTGGAAGAGAGAACACGGAGACACCATGAAATTCGTCCATCTGCTGGCCGCCATGATGGCCACTGCTGTGATTCCCCTGGCCGCGCATGCCCAGTCCTTCCCGGAGAAGGGCAGCACGCTGCGCATCATCGTGCCGTTCGCAGCGGGCGGTGGGGTCGACAACGCGGCGCGCCTGCTGGCCGAGCAACTGCGCAAGCAACTCGGCACGCCCGTCGTCGTGGAGAACAAGGCCGGCGCCAGCGGCACGCTGGGCGGCAAGGCGGTGCAGACGGCGCCGGCCGACGGCTACACCCTGCTCTTCTCCGCCGCGACGCATGTCCTGGCCAAGCAGGTGTTGGCGACGCCGCCATACGACCCTCAGGCGGACTTCGTGCCGGTGGCGCGGGTCGGCGAAGCGCCGCTCATGTTGGTCATCGCGCCGGCGCTCGAGCCCAGGACGCTGGGGCAGATGATTGGCGCGGCCAAGTCCAAGCCGGACGATTGGATGGCCGCCATCCCGGCGGCCGGTGCGCCGAGCCATCTGGCGACGCTTCTCTTCGCCAAGCAGGCGGGGCTGAAACTGACCTACGTTCCGTACAAGGGAACGCAGCCGGCGCTCGTCGACGTCGGCGGCAATCACGTCAGTCTTCTGATGGACTCCATGGTGTCGCTGCTCCCGCTTGCGAAGTCGGGCAAGGTTCGTCCCCTGGCCATCACGGCGGAGAAGCGCAGTCCGCTGGCGCCGGATGTCCCGACGATGCAGGAGGGCGGACTCAAGGCATTCAAGTACGCGTCGTGGTACGGCGTGTGGGTGCCGAAGGGAACCCCCGCTGACCGGGTGGCCAGGCTCAGCGCCGCGGTCACGCAGGCCTCGGCCGAGTTGGGGCGCAACGGCGCCTATGCGGCGATCGGTATCGACGCGGTCGCCGAGGGGAGCGAGCAATTCAGAAAGTTCATCGCCGCCGATGTCGCTCAAGGTTCCGAGCTTTTGAAGAGCGCCGGTTTCAAGCCGGAGTGAGGGCGAAATGACGCAGGAGTGAGCGGCAAAGAAGGAGTCCGCTTCGCGGAGGAGGCGGGCATCCCCAGCGTTCGTGCATGGCACTCCGCGCTCGCCACGGAGGCATTCGCGACGAATGAGGCCTGGCCTCACGATGCCTCGTCTCCCAGGCCCTCCGCGAAACCCAGGATGGCACGAGCCAGTTGCTCCGGCTGTTCCTCCGCGATGTGGTGTCCGCAGTCGAACACCTGTTCGGTCACCACGTCGTCGCACCACTCCCGCCAGATCTCGACGGGATCGCCGTACAGCCTGCCGAGGTCGTCCCCGGACGCCCACCCGAACAGGAGCGGGCACCGCACCTTCCGCCCCGCAGTCCGATCAGCTTCTTCATGCTCGCGATCGATGCCCAGTCCCGCGCGATAGTCCTCCAGCATGGCGAAGACCGTGGACGGATCGTGGATGGCCCGCTGGTAGTCCTCGAAAGCGCGGTCTCCCATCAGGCGGCGCTTCTGCTCGGGATCGCCGTACCAACCATTGGGATCGCGATTGATGGCCGCCTCGGGCTTGTCCGGCTGAGCGAAGAAGAACCAGTGCCACCAGGCTTGAGCGAATTCGGCACCGCAGCGACGCAAGGCCTCGGAGATCGGCACGGCGTCCAGAATGACCAGACCGCGGACCAGGTCCGGATGGTCCAACGCCAATCTCAGGGCGACGTAGGCGCCGCGGTCGTGGCCGGCAACGATGAATCGACGGTGACCCAGCTGCGCCATCAACTCCACCAGGTCAGACGCCATCGACCGTTTGCTGTACGGCGCATGGCGCGCGTCGCTCGGGGGCTTGCTCGATTCCCCATAACCCCGCAGATCCGGGCACACCACCGAATGACGCTCCGCAAGCAGCGGCGCGACGCCGTGCCAGGTGGCGTGCGTGCGCGGGTGCCCATGAAGCAGAAGCACCGCGGGATCACCCGATCCGCCCTGTCGATAGCGGAGAGTCGCTTGCGACAACGTGGCGCGGGCCAGGGAAAAGCCTTCGAAGTACATGTGAATCCACGGGCAACCAGTGGGCCCATGGACGACCCCGGATCAGAAAGGCGCTCGCTTCCAAATGGACGGACGCGATCGGCCGGAACGCGCCGCACCGAACGGCCGCGATTCCGCTTGAAATGTTCGCGAAGTGGTCAAACGCCCAGCGAACGGGAAATCGGTGCACCATGGGGCTTCTTCTGTGTCGCCCTCCTTGTGCCCTGGGTGATGAAGCCCAGCTTCAGCAGCTCGTATGCGCACCGTTCCTTCGGGAGGTCGCATGCGACACGAGGAATCCCTCTACCTTCAATGGACAGCCGCCGAAACGCGGTGCCGGGCCTTGGCGCGCGACCTCTATGCCAAGGTACGCGCTGGCCATGTGCCGACCGACAGCGAGTTGCGGGAACTGGCCGAGGCCTCCGCGAGCGCCTGCGAGCTGTTCCGCCGCCACCTGGCGCAGGTGCTGGCGCAGTCCGGGGAGCGTCCCACCGCGCTGCTCCCGACCGACGAACCGCCGCCTCCCCTCGCTCCCCCGGAGTGCCCGACTTGTGCGCGGATTGCCGCCGAACCCACGGGTGATTGGGAGGCCGAACTGGCGTTCCTCGGTGCTGACCGACGCACGCGGCGGATCCTGCATTTCCATTGGCAATGCCGGGAGTGCTGCGCCGTCTGGTGCCAGTCAAAGAGCCGAACCGGTGGGACGCAGGAGTGGAGCCTCGCCGACCAGCGAGTCGACCTCTGAGCCCGGCGCGCTGCGATGGCTGATTGCGAGCCGGCGGCCTCAGCCGCGGCGGTCCGAGCCGGTGCTCGGCACATGCGTGGGCTCGGTGCCGCCGCGGGAGGTCTCGTCGAAGGTTTCCTTGCCAGCCGGCGGCGTGTCGACCGGCTTGTCGCGATAACCCTCGCGCGTGTTCTCGACCGCGTCGCGCTCCTGCTCCATCAGCCGTTTCGCCTCGTCGGACCGGGGCTTGTCCGAGGGCGTCGATGGACTCGAGACCGGCGTCGCCTCGGTCTGCCGCTGGCGGGAATCGGGGGCGGTCATTTCGTGGCTCCTTCGCTGTCCGAGCGCTCGCCGCGGCGCAGGCTGCCGTCGGCGAGGCGGTCGCGATAGTCCTCGATCGCCATCGAGCCGCAGCGGTCCTGGCCGTCCTCGGTCCAGCGCAGCACCGCGCGGTGCTCGCTCTGCTCGATCGTGCAAGGGCCGCGAGGCACCTGCACCGCGTCCTCGACGGTGGCCTGCAGGGTCATCGGGCGCTCGACGAAACCCTCGCAGGGCGCGGACAGCTCCGGCCCGCCGGCCGATGCCGTCGGGGCCGCATCGCCGCCCGGCGGCATTTCGCTGCCGGGCTTCAGCGTCCAGTCCTTCGCGTCGCGCAGGGTCGTGTGCGGCTCGGCGATCTTGGTCGCCCCGCCGACGGCGATGGGATCGCTCGCCGGGAAGGTGTCCTCGATGGCGCTGTCCAGCAGCTCCTGGTAGGTCGGCAGCTTCTCGCTGGGGTGCTTGGCTTCACCGGCGAGGCGCTGGGCTTCCTTCTTCAACTGATCGGCTTGCGGCATGGCGTGCAGGGGAGAGTCGTTGCGGGGAGCGGCGCGTCCTCGGGACGCGCCGCCGGGCGGCTGGCGCTCGCCGCCCCTGGCCCTGCGGCAAGCGGGATTCCCATGCGTAGGCAAGTGGAAGCGCCGCCGCGCACCCTCACTTCGCCGCGTCGACGATGCCGCTCACGATCGACGGATAGACCACCGCGCCGGTGTTGCGGTCGAACAGGCCCATGCTGTGGTTGTCGTTCGGATAACCCGCGTCCCAGTAGACCGGCACCGCGCCACGCGTCCACGCCGCGCGCGCCACGTAGCGGTCCCACGCCGTGCGGTAGGCCTCGGCGCCGGCGTACTCGGTGCGGCGGATCGCGCCGAACTCACCCAGGATCACCGGGATGCCCTGGTCGACGAAGCGCGTCTTCATCTTCTGGAACTGGCCGTCGATGTAGGCCTCGTTCGCCCAGGTCTCCGTGTTGGCCGCGCTGGTCGCGCCCGCGCCCCATTGCCAGATGCTGCTGTTCTGGTTCAACGTGAAGTTGTAGGGGTCGTAGAAGTGCACTTCCATCATCAGCCGGCGGCCCACCGAGTCACTCGGCATCGTCGCGAAATTCACCGTGTGGTCGATGTTGGTGTTGAAGCCCTGCACGATCAGGTGGCGCGCCAGGTTGTTGCCGCCGGTCGCACGCACCGCGTTCACGAAGGTCTGGTTGAAGCTGTTCTGCACCGTGTAGTACTCGACCGTCGGCGTGCCGTAGTCGCCATCGACCATCACCTCGTTGGTGCCCGCGAACAGCAGCGTGTCGTCGTAGCCCTTGAAGTTGTTGGCGATCTGCGTCCAGAACTTGGTGATGCGCGCATTGACCGCCGACTGCTGGGCATAGGTCGGCTGCATCCAGCCGCCATCCCAGTGGATGTTGATCATCGTGTACAGGCCGGCGTTGCGCGCGTAGTTGACGACCTGCGTCACGCGCGCCATCCAGGTCGCGCTGATGTTGTCGTTGGCATCGGCGTACTGCTTCCAGGACACCGGGATCCGCACCGTCTTGAAGCCGGCCGCCTTCACCGCGTTGAACAGCGCCTGCGTCGCCATCGGGTTGCCCCAGGCCGTCTCGCCGCCGATCGCCTCCAGCGTGTTGCCCATGTTCCAGCCCGCGCCCATCAGCTTGGACAGCTGCAGGCTGGTCAGGTCCCGCATGCCGGGCACGGTGAGCACGAAGTTCTGCGTCGACTTCGCGCCGCAGCTGTTGGTGTAGGTCGCCACCGCGGTGCAGCTGGCCTTCGCGGTCAGGCCCAGCTCGCGCGTGTTGGCCGATGCGCCGCAGCCGGTCCAGGACCACGACCCGCCGCTGGTCGGCTGCGGTCCGAGCGTCAGCGTACCGCCGGCGGCCACCGTCGCCGACGAGGTGTTGCTCCAGGCGCCGCTGCCGACCCTGACGTAGGGCTTGATCGCCGTCGGCGAGCAGCTCTGCGCGCCCGCCTCCAGTCCGCTCGTCAGGCCGGTCGCCGCCATCAGCAGCGCGGCCAGGGTTCTTGCCTTCATCGTCTTGTCTCCGTGAGTTTGTGATGGGCATGCGCGCGGTCGCGCGCATGGTCCGGCGAGGACTCTGGAAAACTCGATAGACAGCAGAGGGACAGCGGGCGCCGGCACCGGCCGGCGCGCCATCAGACGGCGCCGCGCTGGGCCTCGAGGCGGGCGCGGATCTCCGCCATGCCGCGCTCGGTCAACTCGAAGCGCGACACCGAGATCAGCGCCAGCAGCAGGCCCAGCACCGGGATGGCCGACAGCAGGATGCGGATCATGAAGATCGCGTGGTCGCTCTGCACCGGCAGCTTCGAATCGAAGCCGGTGAACTGCAGGATCCAGCCCGAGGCGCCCACGCCCAGCGCGATGCCGACCTTGGAGATCCACGACTGGCAGGCCGCGAACGAGCCCTCGCGGCGCTGGCCGGTCTGCAGCTCGTCGTAGTCGATGACGTCGGCCACCGTCGAGCCGTAGAGCGTCCAGAAGCCCGCGCCGGTGAAGGCGACGAAGCCGCAGGCCAGCAGCTGCAGCGCGGGGCGCTCGGGGTCGTAGAGCCACCAGTCGCCGATGAAGGCGCAGATCGCCAGCGACAGCACCAGCGCCAGCGCCGCGCGCTTGCCGTGGCGCCGCGCGATGTAGTTGAAGAACGGGATGCCGAGGAAGCCGAACACCATGCCCGCCACGCCCATCGCGGTGTTCCACTTGGTCGCCAGCGCGATGTCGCCCTTGCAGACGTAGTAGACGGTGGCGTAGTAGCCCAGCGCCGACACCATCGCCGTGCCGATGCCGTAGGCCAGCATCATGCCCAGGATGTGCCGGAACGGCCGGCAGCGCAGCGTGCGCCACAGCGTGTCGGCGAAGGGGATGTGCGTCTGCGAATGCGCCACCAGCTTCTCGTAGTAGCGCTCGCGTACCGTCATGAACATCACGATGGACACCGCCACCATCACCGCACCCAGCAGCGCGCAGTAGGTCTGCGCGCCGCGCAGGATGTCGGGCTTGCCGTCGGCGTCGTGGAACCAGGCCAGCGTCGTGAACTGCGCGGCGAAGAACATCGCCAGCTCGGGCGCCTTCTGGATCGCGTTCTTGATCGACATCACGTTGGTGCGCTCGTGATAGTCGGGCGTCATCTCCGAGCCCAGGCTCAGCCAGGGCATGTTGAAGCAGCTCATCACCGGCACGTAGATGGCGGTGGAGATGACCATGAACATGAAGTACTGCATGTCCGTCCACCCGCGGCCGACGGCGAACATCAGCGGCAGGCCGACGCCCGCCAGCACGCCGCCGACCAGGATGAAGGGCCGCCGCCGGCCGTAGCGCGTGCGGGTGTTGTCGGAGATCCAGCCGAAGATCGCATCCGACGCGGCGTCGATGAAGATCTTGATCATCTGCGCCGTGGAGATCAGGCCCGGCGCGACGCCCAGGAACACGTTGAACACGTGGAAGGCCAGCGACGCGTAGAGCCAGTGGCCCCACAGGTCGATCATCGAGCCGAGCCCGTAGCCGACCTTCTGCGGCATCGGCACGCGGTCGGCGGGACGGATCACGTGCGGCGCCGGCGCGGCGCCGGAGTCGGAGGAGGTCAGGCTGGTGGCGCTCATGGCGGTCCTCAGAGGATGCGGCGTTCCTGGACGATCCGCGCGTAGTAGCGCGCCGACAGCTTGGGCGTGCGGACCTGCGTGCCGTAGTCGCAATGCACGATGCCGAAGCGCCGCTGGTAGCCGTCCTCCCATTCGAAGTTGTCGATGAAGGACCAGAGGAAATAACCGTTCACCGGCACGCCGTCGCCGATCGCGCGATGCAGCTCGCGCAGGTGGCCGCGCACGAAGTCGCGCCGGTGCAGGTCGTGGCATTCGCCGTCGGTCACCGGCTCGTCGTCGTAGCCGCAGCCGTTCTCGGTGATGTAGATCGAGCGGTGGCCGTAGAGCTGCACCGCCATCCGCGGCGCCCAGTACATCGACTGCGGCACCAGGTGCAACCAGGGCGGATCGGCGCGCGGGTAGTTCTTCGGCAGCGCAAGCTGCTCGTAACCCTGTTCGTTGTCGGCCGCGCGCACGTAGTGGCCGGTGTAGATGTTCAGGCCCAGGAAGTCGGTGGGCTGGCTGATCAGGTCGAAGTCGCCGGGCAGCACCTTGGGCGCAGCGGCGCCGACGCGCTTCAGGTAGGACTCGGGATAGTGGCCGGCGTGGATCGCGCCCAGGATGTGGGCATTGCGGTCGCGGAACCAGGCGGTCGCGGCGGCGATGTCCTCGGGGCTTTCGCTGACCGGCACGCTGACGTCGCAGTTGTCGGTCAGGCCGACCTGGGCGCCTGGGCCGCCATGCTGGCGCACCGCGCGCACCGCGTGGCCATGGGCCACGATCGCATGGTGGTAGGTCTGGTTGACGACGGCCTCGGGCTCGCGGCGGCCCGGCGCCTTGGTGCCGAAGCCGTAGGCCAGCATCGTGAAGCAGCGGATCTCGTTGAGCGTGATCCAGTGCTTCACGTCATCGGCGAAGGCCTTGACGACGACCTCGGCATAACGCGCGAAGGCGTCGACGGTCTCGCGCGAGGTCCAGCCGCCGCGCTCCTCCAGCGCCATCGGCAGGTCCCAGTGGAACAGCGTGACCCAGGGCGTGATGCCGTGCTTGCGCATGCTCGCGAAGAGGCGGCGGTAGAAGGCGATGCCTTCCTCGTTCACCGCGCCGGTGCCGTCGGGAATGATGCGCGGCCAGGCGATGGACATGCGGTAGTCCTTCAGGCCCAGCGAGGCCATCAGCGCGAAGTCCTCGTCGAAGCGGTGGTAGTGGTCGACGGCCACGTCCAGCGTGTCGCCGCCATGGACGGCGCCGGGCTGGCGGCTGAAGCGGTCCCAGTTGGACTCGCCCTTGCCGCCTTCGAAGGCGGCGCCCTCGATCTGCGGCGCGGAGGCGGAGACGCCGAACACGAAGCTGGCCGGGAAGGGCGAGGCGTAACCGAAGGCCGGCAGCGGCGTCAGCGGGAACAGCGGCGAGGGAGCGGTGGTGGAACTCAAGGGACTGCTCATGGGTCAGGGTGGATCGGGGCTGGCGCGGACGGGGCCGGCTCAGCGGGAGGCTTCAAGGAGACGCCGCAGCGTCGGATTCATCGCTTCCGCCCAGAGGCGGTAGCCGCGTTCGGACAGGTGCAGCCAATCGGGCATCACCTCGGGCGACAGCGTGCCGTCGGGATTCGTCAGCGCCGCGCCGATGTCGAGGAAGTGGACGACCTCGCCGTCCGCGAAGCCGCGGATCAGCGCATTGATCTCGTTGTTGAGGCGGCGGCCGCGGCCGTCGGGCTTGGGATCGCGCGGGAAGATCGCCAGCAGCAGGATCTTGCTGGCGGGCTGGCGCATGCGGATCTCGTCGATCAGGCGGCGGATGCCGGCGGCCGTGGCCGTCGGCTCGTCCTGCCGGTCGCCGGTGTTGTTGGTGCCGATCATCAGCACGGTGACCTTGGGCGCGATGCCGTCGATCTCGCCATGCTGCAGGCGCCACAGCACGTTCTCGGTGTGGTCGCCGCCGAAGCCCAGGTCCAGCGCGTCGTAGCGCGCGTAGTGCTCGGCCCAGACCGCCTTGCCGGCATCCTCCCAGCCCTGGGTGATGGAGTCGCCGATGAACACCACCGACGGGTTCTTGCCCGCTTCGCGCATCGCGCGGATCGCGGCCAGCTTCTGCTCGTGGCGCGGCATCCACCAGTCCAGCGACCAGGACTGCAGCAGCGGCGAGGGCGTGACCGACTCGGTGCGGTAGTTCGGGCAGACCGCGTTGGGCTGGCCGCGCCGCAGCACGCGCACGTTGGCGATCGACAGCTCGCCGCGGCCGCCGGTCTCGACCGAGAACGGCAGCGTGACGCGGCTGAAGTCGTCGCCGTCGCGATGGAAGCACGACAGCGCGAAGGACAGCCGCTGCCACCCCTGGCCTTCGAGCGCGCGGCCTGGCAGCAGGAAGTTGAGCTTGCGCTCGCAGCCATCGCCGCAAGCCAGCTTGAACGAGAGCCCGCCCTGGCTCAGGTCCTTGACGTTGATGTCGAACTCCAGCGTGCCGTGCGCGAGGTAGGGTCCCAGGTCGACGGGCGTGTCGCCGGTCACGCGCAGGCTCGCGTACCAGGTGTCCTGCCAGCTCATCGTGACCGCGTCGCGCGCGCCGTCCTTGCCGCTGCGCCGGGCCGAGATCCGGGTGTTCGGGGACTCGGGCTTGGGCGCCGGGGGCGAGTCGGCGCGATCGCCGGTCAGCGGCGCGCTGCGCTCGAAATCGCCGATCGTCAGCTGGTAGCCCTTCATCGGCTGGCCGACGAAGACGCGCAGTTCGTCGGCGGGCGCGGGCGGCGCGTCGGCGGCCTGCGCGCCGGTGGTCGCGCAGGTGAGGGCGGCGGACGCGGACAGGAGGATCGGGCTCAACTTCATGGTGTCGGGGGGCGGGAGGGGCGAAACGATCGAGGACATCGGGGTCATCGCACCGGCCGGAGCCGGGCGTCGAGGCGGCGCGTCTCGCCGGGTTCGAGCTGCAGCGTGGCGCGGTGCGTGCCGGCGCCCACGGTCACGCGCCGCGTGCCGGTGAAGCCATCCGCCGAGGCCGCCGGCGCGCGCAGCGTGACCGCGCTGAGCCGGCCCTTGGACCAGGCGAGGTCGACCTCGACGCCACCGCGCGCGCGCAGTCCGCTGACGCGGCCTTCCGGCCAGGCCGCGGGCAGCGCGGGCAGCAGCTGGAGCTCGCCGGCATGCGACTGCAGCAGCATCTCGATGACCGCGGCGGTGTAGCCGAAGTTGCCGTCGATCTGGAACGGCGGATGCGCGTCGAGCAGGTTGGGATAGGTGCCGCCGGCGTTGTTGGACTCGGTGCCCGGACCGGCTTGCTGCGCGGCGCGCGCGCCCGGCGTGGCCAGCAGGCCGCGCAGCATGCGGTAGGCGTGATCGCCATCGCCCAGGCGCGCCCAGAAGGCCATCTTCCAGGCCATCGACCAGCCGGTGCCCGCATCGCCACGTGCCTGCAGCGTGCGACGCGCCGCGGCGGCCAGCGCGGGCGTGCGCGCCGGCGAGATCTGCCGTCCCGGGAAGAGCGCGAACAGGTGCGACACATGGCGGTGGGTGTCGCCCGGTGTGTCGAGCACGGGATCGCGCTTCTCGTCCAGCCACTCGAGCAACTGGCCCCAGCTGCCGACCTTCGGCCCGGCGAGGCGGTCGCGCAGCGCGGCGACGTGATCGCGCCAGGCGCGCTCGGTGCCGAGCGCATCGGCGGCGGCCACGGCGTTGTTGAACAGGTCCCACAGGATCTGCTGGTCGTAGCTGACGCCGTCCTCGACCGGGCCGTGCTCCGGCGACCAGCCCATCGGCGCGACCAGTCGGCCGTCGGGCAGCGGCTTGAGCTGGTCTTCCCAGAACGCGACGACTTCCTTCATCAGCGGCAGCGTGAGCTCGCGCAGCTGGCGCTGGTCGCCGCCGAAGGCGTAATGCTCCCAGAAGTGCTGCAGGTACCAGGCGTTGCCGGTCTTGTTCCAGAGGTAGCCCATGCCGCCGAACGGGTTGGACTCGGTGCGCACGGTCCAGCCGCGCACCGGGCGGCCCTGCGCGGTCAGGAAGCGTTCCTCGGGCGGCCGGGCTTCGCCGGCGAAGGCGCCGATGGGAATCGGCTCGCTGGAAGCGGCGGCGCTTGCCGCCCCGCTGGCGCTCGCCGCGTCACGAGCCTGCGCGAGCGCGGCGGCCTCGGCCACCGCGCGCCGGTACATCGGGATCTGGCTCTGGACGAAGGCGAGGAAGGGCCGCGCCGTCTCCGCCAGGTTGGCCGTCTCCGCCGGCCAGTAGTTCATCTGGACATTGATGTTGGTGTGGTAGTCCGAGCTCCACGGCGGCGTGAGGCTGTCGTTCCACAGGCCCTGCAGGTTGGCCGGCAGCGAATCCCGCGAGCTGGCGATCAGCAGGTAGCGACCGTACTGCGCGTGCAGCGCCTCGAGCTCCGGGTCACCGCCTTCGGCGGTGTAGCGCCGCAGGCGCTCGCCGGTCGGCAGCGCGCGGCGCTCGTCGTCGCTGCGGCCGAGGTCGAGCGCGACCCGCGCGAAGAAGCGCTGGTGGTCGGCGACATGGCGCGCGCGCAGCGTCGCCCAGGGCTGCGCGGACGCGGCCGTCACCTGCGCGGCGACGCGCGGCAGCGGATCGATGCCGCTGTCGAAGGCCTTGGCCGCGTCGGGCAGGTAGCTGGTGCCGGCGCCGAGCACGATCGTCAAGGCGTCACAGCCTTGGAAGACCAGCCGGCCGCCCTCGACGCGCAGCAGGCCGCCCTCGGCGATGACGCGTGCCTGCGCCGCGTAGCGCATGCCGTTGGGAAGCGCGCCGGTGGACGTCAGGCGCGCGCCGTCCTCGGTGCCGGCGCCGTGCGCGAGCACGCGCGCGCCGTGGCGATCGGTCAGGGCGAGGCTGCCGCTGTACTGACCGCCGCGATCGGCGCTCAGGCGCAGCACGATGGCCTGCGCCGGATGACTGGCGAGGACCTCGCGCGTGAAGCGCGTGCCGCCGTGGGTGTAGCTGATGCGGTGCAGCGCGTCGCCGATGTCGAGCTCGCGCCGGTAGCCGCTGGCCGCCGCGGGCTCGGCATCGTGACCGGGCAGCGTCAGCACCAGGTCGCCGAAGGGCTGGTAGGCGCCCATGGTGCGGCTGTCGCCGATCCACAGGGTGTTCTCGTTGAACTGGATCCGGTCGCGCGCCAGCCCGCCGAACAACATCGCGCCGAGGCGACCGTTGCCGATGGGCAGCGCCTGACGCTCCCAGCCTTCCGGCGTGTCCGGCGCGGGCGCGCGCTCGAACAGGCGAAGCTCCGAGGCCATCGCTTCAGCGGAGGCGAGCGCGCCCAGGAGCATCACGCCCGCGGCGCCGCCTGCCGCGCCACCCAGCACACCGCCCAGCACACCACCCAAGGGCGCTGCGATCGCGGCGAGGGTCGTCGCCGCGATCACCAGCAGCCGGGCGAGCGGGCCCGTGGCCGGCGCGATCCGATGGGCGGCGCTCGGGCCGTGCATGCTCATGCGCCCGTCCTCGGCTTGCCGACGACGATGCCGCGCCCATGCGGCGCGAGGAAGACGGTGCCGTGCTCCAGCGGGTCTGCGGCCATCGACAGCAGGCGGCCGTAGCGGTGCAGGTCGTCCCCGATGCGGATGAAGCTCCGGCCTTCGTCGTCGCTGCGGAACAGCCCCTCGACCGGCGAGGCGCCGCCGACCGACACGCGGCCCCACACATAGATCGCGTGGTAGGGGGCGCCCGCGGCCGCCTTGCCCAGCGCCATCATCCAGGCCTCGGCGACCGGCTTGACCGGCTGCAAGGGCTGGTCGGCCGCGGGCAGGTGGAAGAGGCCGTTGGGCAGCGCGAACCACAGGTCGCGCCCGCGGCCCGGCGCGCACAGCATCTGCGCGTATTGCCAGTCGCCGAGCTGAGGCAGGCCGTTGACGGCGGGCTGGAAACGCTGGCCGCCATCGACGCTCATCAGCACGCGTCCCTGCGCGCGGTCGAGCAGGTAGAAGACGCCTTCCACCGCGCGGTCCGCGACCGGCGCGAGCAGCGGGCTGCGCTCCGCGGGCCAGCCCTCGCAGAGCGACCAGCTGCGGCCCTTGTCCTTGGACCACATCGCCGGCTGGCGCTCCGGCGCCCACACCAGGAAACCGCCCTTGGCGCTGACGGCCACGAGACCGGTCGGCGCGCGATGGCCTTGCGCGTTCTTCGCGTCGCGCGGCGACGGGCCGAAGGCGCGCCAGCTCACGCCGCCATCGACGGAGACGTAGCCGCCGGTCGGCGCATGGTCCGAGGTGCGCGCCAGCACGCGCGGCTCCAGCTCCGCCGCGTCGACGGAGCGGTTGGTTTCGTTGCTCGGCGCGAACAGGCCGGTCGACGGGTTCTTCGCCAGGTCGTCCCAGGCCGCGCCGGACACGTCGCCCATCGCCGCCAGCAGCGTCGCGCCGCCGGACGGACTCTTGATCTCCAGCGTCGCGGTCTCCTCGAGGTTCTCGACCTCGAAGCGCCACGCCACCGTGCCGGCCGGCGAGCGCGTCGCCGCGGCCAGCGAGTCGGTCATCCACACGCCGTAGCCGGTGCCGTAGACCGCGCGGCCGCCGTCCTGCGGATCGAGCTTCACGTCGGCGATCCAATGGCCCATCGGATCGGGCCGGCGCGTCGCGCGCTTGTAGTTGGCGAGCCAGGGGCGGGACTCGATGTCGTGCTTCGAGCGGGCGCCGATCGCGGTCCAGCTCTTGCCGCCGTCCTCGCTGAGGAAGAGGTCGTCGCCGTCGCCCCAGCGCTCGATCGTCGACACGATCAGGCGGCCGGGCCGCTGGCGGTCGACGTCCAGCCCCGAGTAGCCGAAGCCCTTCAGCCCTTCGCCGGGCTTGACGGGCGTGATCTCGGTCCAGACGGCCTTGCCGCCGCGCAGTTCGCGCTTCCACACGGCGCCGCGCGACGCGTAGCTCGGATTGACGGGCTGCGGCGCGTCGCTGCCGGCGAAGCTCACGTAGAGCACGCCATCGGGCCCGATGGCCGCGCGCTGCGGCGCCATCGCGGGCGTGCCGGGCTCGCGGGCGAAGCTGCGGCCGCCGTCTTCGGAGACATACAGGCCCGGTTGATCGTGGCTGCCGACGTAGAGCCGCGAGGCCGCCTTGCCCGCCGCGCCGCTCGCCGGGTCGATCAGCACCAGCGAGACATGCTTCGCCGGGAAGGCCAGCGGCTGGAAGCTGCGGCCGCGGTCGGTGCTCTTGAGCAGGCCGTCCTGCGAGCTGCCGAGGTAGAGCACCTCGCCCACCCAGGGGTCGACCTGCAGCCGCTCGCCGCTGCCGCGGCCGGGCGAGTTGCCGCCGATCTTCAGTTTCAGTTCGTGCTGGGTCCAGGTGCGGCCGCGGTCGCTGGACGCGAGCAGCGCGCCATCGCGCACGTCCTTGCCGAGGTAAAGCCCGCAGGCGAGGTAGACGCGGTCGGCATCGTTGGGATCGACCGCGACGCTCAGCACGCCCATCAGATCGGCGTCGGCCTTGTCGAGGTGGTCCAGCAGCGGCCACCAGCGCCGCGCCTTCGGATCGAAGCGGTAGGCGCCGCCGATGTCCGTGCGGCAGTACAGCAGGCCGGCCTCGCGCGGATGGAAGACGAAGCCGTCGACGAAACCGCCGCCGCCGAAGGGCACGCTGCGCCAGTCGTAGGGCACGGCGCCGGTGCCGCCGGCGACAGTCGCGGCGAGCGCGCCCGACAGCGCGGGCACGGCGGGCAGGGCGCCGCTGACAGCGGCCAGGCCGGCGGTGCGGGCGATGAAGCGGCGGCGTTGCATGCGCGGTTCCTCAGGATCAGTAGCGGCCGAGCTTGACGCGCAGCACCGTGGGCGTCGCCGGCAGGTTGAGGCCCCAGTCGACCTGGTCGCCGTTCCAGTTGCGCGTGGTGATCCAGCGGCCGTCCGGGCCGAAGCGGCCTTCCTGCGCGTGGACCAGCATCGTGCCCAGTCCCTTGAACGACGCATCGCCCTCGAAGCGCACGCGCGCGCGCTGGCCGGTCACGATGAATTCCTCGTCGCCGATCTGCGCGATGGCGACGCCGCCGGACGGCTTCGCGGCCGAGGGCGGGACCTCGTCCTTCAGCTGCGGCCAGCTGCGCTCGCCGAATTGCCATTCGCCGAAGCTGACCTTGGCGGTCCAGCCCTTGAGCGCGACGGTCTGCGGCTGGCGGTCGTCGCCTTCGGCCACGCCGTGCGTGCGGCCTTCTAGCGACCATTGCGCCCACTGCGAGGCCATCGGCGCGAAGCTGCCGTAGACGGCGGCGATCGGCGCGGTCATGCGGCGGTCGGTGTAGGGCGAGCCCAGCGGGTAGTTGCTGTAGTCGGCGTAGTCGACGCCGAAGGGCGCGACGCCGATCGCGCCGCGGCCCAGGATCGCGTAGTGGTAGCGCGCGTAGGTCTCGGCGTTGCCGATCTCGGGCACCCACAGCGCGTTGTCGCGCCGCTGGAACTGGCCCAGGATGGCCTCGACCTTGGCCGATTCCGGCATGTAGATGTCGGGGCCGACGATGTCGATCTTCGGCGCGGCGGCCTTGTAGATGCCGATCACGTCGTGGGTCGGGCCGCCGCTGGCGAAGTCCGACTTCCACGGCGCCATCGGGGCCAGCGGGTCGCGCAGCGCGTTGTTGACGAACATCGGCAGGTCGTAGACCTGGCGGCCGGCCGCGGCGATCTCGCCGATGTAGCGCGCGATCGCCCAGCTGTGGAAGTACTGCTCGGCGTAGTCGCCATAGACGGCGGACCAGGCGCCCTTGGCCTTGTCAGCCTTGGCGGCCTTGCCGTGGAGCGCGGGGTCGGGCTTCTGCAGCCGCAGCACCTCGGCCGGCACCTCGGCGGCGAAGGCGCGATTCGCGGCGGCGCCGTGGTCGCGCGCCAGGCCGTAGGTGCCGACCTCGTTCTGCACCTGCACCATGATCACGGTGCGCTGCGCCTCGTCCACCTGCTTCAGGTGGGTCATCAGCGCGACGAAGGCGCGCTTGTCCGCCGCCAGCGTCTCGGCACCGAAGGGCGACAGGCAGTAGCTCGGCTTGCCCTGCGCGTCGAGCATGCGCGGGAAGCGGGTGTTGTTCAGCTTGACCCAGGCCGGCGCGTACTGCGGGCTGGTGTTCTTCCAGGTCGCGAACCACAGCAGCGCGACTCGCACACCGCGTTCGCGCGCCTGCGCGAGCAGGGCGTCCACGAAGGAGAAATCGAAACGGCCCTCGACGGGCTCGACCTGCTCCCAGGCCACCGGCACGACGACGGTGTTGGCCTTGGCATCGGCCACCGCCGGCCACACCTGCTGGAGCGCCTCGACCGAGTTGCTCGAGTTGTGTACCTGCGCGCCCAGCACCAGGAAGGGCTTGCCGTCCACCAGCAGCGCATGACGGCCCTCGCGCTCGACCAGCCGCGGCAGCTCCGCCGCGGTGGCGGCGCCGGCGAGGGCGGCGGTCAGGGCCGCGAGCGTCGCCAGCACGGCGGCGCGGACACGGTGGGCGGGGCGGGAGCGGGGCGTCATCCGGGACAGTCCTTTCCTTGACGGCCCCGGCCGGGCGCGCGAGCGCCGCAGCCGGGGCGGAGGGAACGAGGCGTCAGGGCCTCAGAAGCTCATCCGGGCGGTGAGCGTGTAGCGGCGGCCGGTGTCGAACCAGGCGCGGCCCATGGTGCCGATGTGCTGCTGCATCAGCTGCTTGTAGGTCGCGTTGGTCAGGTTCTGCGCCTCGAGACCGAAGGTCACGTGGTCGTTGAACTTGTAGTACACGCCCGCATCCAGCTGGCCGTAGGCATCGGCCCACACCGGCAGGCCCCAGGCCACGTTGCGCTGGCCGTTGGTGCTGCTGTCGGGGTTGGTGTCGGTGCCGTCGCCGCCCTGCGTGCCGTTGACGTTGACCGCCTGCAGGTACTTCGAGCGCCAGCTGTAGGCCAGGCGCGCGGAGATGTCGCCGCGGTCGTACAGCAGCGCCAGGTTGTAGGCGTTCTTCGACAGGTTCTGCAGCGGCAGGTTGCCGAAGGTGCGGCCGTCGGTGTCGCAACCGTTCAGGTTGAGGTTGAGGTTGGCCGCCGAGTTGCCGCCCGAGCAGTAGGCGCTGTTCACCGGGTTGTACAGCTTGGTCTTGCTGTCGACGTAGGTGTAGTTGGCCTGGATGCCGAAGCCGGCCAGCCAGCCCGGCAGACTGTCGAAGTAGGTCTGGAACGCGAGCTCGAAGCCGGTGGCGCGACCACGGGCGCCGTTGATCGGGCCGGTGACGGTGAAGTCCTGGAGCTGGCCCGTCGCGTCGGGGATCTGCTTCAGGTAGGTCTGGTTGATGATGATGTCGCTCAGCCGCTTGTGGAACGCGGCGAAGGTCAGCGAGCCGGTGCGGCTGAAGTACCACTCGGCCGTCGCGTCACCCTGCGTCGACTTGATCGGCTTGAGCATCGGGTTGCCCGAGGCCGTGCCGGTCTGCGTCACGTTGCTCACCACCGTCTGGCCGTTCGTCGTCGTCGAGGTGAAGTCCTGCGACATCGTCGTGTAGGCCTGCAGCTGGCTGAAGTCGGGCCGCGAGATGCCCTTGCCCAGCGCGAAGCGGAACTGCAGCTTCTCGCTGGCCTTCATGCGCAGGTTCAGGCTGGGCAGCGCATTGGTGTAGGTGTTGTTGAAGGTGCCCGCTTCCGAGAAATTGGGGATCACCGGCACCGGCACGCCGGTCGCGCCATCCGGCACCTGCTTGCCGGTGAACACGGTGTAGCCGTTGGCGCGCGACTGGGTGCGCACCAGGCGCAGGCCGATGTTGCCGTCGACCGGGAAGCGCCAATCGTCCATCGCGAAGCGCAGCTGCGCGAACGCGGCCTGGGTCTTCTCATGCTGGTCGTTGGTGCCGGACGGGTCGGTGCCGAAGGAGGCCGGCGTCCACGGCGCGCAGGACGAGGTGTCGCCACCGTGCTGCTCGGCGCACAGGATGTCGTGGTACTTGTGCAGCGCGGCGTAGCTGTCCGGATACCCCGAGGTGGTGGACACCGCCGGGAAGATCAGCGACGGCACCGAGGCCTTGCCGCTGAAGAAGTTGTTGAAGTTGTGGACGTAGGTATCGGCGCTGAAGCGCGGATCGTTCAGGAAGGCCAGGTGGTTGATGTCCCAGCCGATCTGCCAGGGCTGGGAGATCGGCGACCAGTTGTAGCCCGGCACCGTGTTGGTGGTGGTGGCGTCGCGCTCGGTGAAGCGCACGCCGAAGCGCAGGTCCTGCAGGAAGCCCTCGTCCTTGAACTTGTAGCGGGCATCGCCCTTCCAGGCCTTCTCGGTGGCCTTGGACTTGTCCTTGTGCTCCATCGTGAAGGCCCAGTAGTAGTTGGCCGGATCGACCAGCGCCGCGCGTTGCGCGTCGCTGAAGATCAGTTGCGGCCGACCGCTGCGCAGGTCGATGGTCTCCTCGGGCATCTGCACGCCGGTGGCGACGGTGGAGTCGAAGCTGTCGGTGGTCGCGCGGATGTACTGCAGGTCCGACGAGAAGGACCACTGTTCATTGGCGCGCCAGTTCAGCTTCCAGGCCAGGTCCTGGGTCTCGGAGTTGCGATAGGCGCTGCGGGTGTCGGCGCCGAAGTTGATGCCGGAGCCATCGTTGTTGGTCAGCGTGCCGTAGAGCAGCTGGCCGTTCTTGCCGAACTCGCCGTTGGCGACCTGCAGCTTGTACGGGTCGGACTGGGCGAAGATGGCGCGCTCGTCCCACTGCATCCGGTACTTGCTGCGGAAGTAGGTCAGGCTGGAGTCGACGTCGTCCTTCTTCCACTGCAGCGCGCCGTACAGGCCCTGGCGCTTGCGGTCGAATTCCAGCGTGCGCCACTGCGAGCCCTTGGGGATCCACAGCGTCGTGTTGGGATCCTGGCCGACCACCGCGTCGGTGCGCGGGTAGTAGGGCTCGACCTGGAAGGCGTCGGTGCGGGTGCCGCTGCGCGAGCTGGCGATGTTGACCAGCGCGCCGAACTCGCCCAGGTCGGTCTTCCAGCGGTTGCTCACCATGCCGGAGACGCTCGGCGAGGATTTCTCCTTCAGGTCCGAGTAGGTGGTCTGCAGCGACAACGCTGTCTTGAGGCCGTCAAAGTCGAACGGCATCGCGGTGCGCAAGTTGACCAGGCCACCGATCGAACCTTCGATCTGCTCGGCGGAGGGGTTCTTGTAGACGTCGACCGCGGCCATCAGTTCGGGCGGCACGTCCTCGAAGTTGAGCGAGCGGCCGCCATTGGCGGAGAACGAGTCGCGGCCGTTCATCTCGGAGCGGACGTAGGTCAGGCCGCGGATGCTGATGCCGGAGCCTTCGACCGAGAAGTGCTCCGGGTCGCCCTTGGCCATGGTGCGGTCCATGGTGACGCCGACGATGCGCTGCAGCACCTCGGTGACCGAGCGGTCGGGCAGCTTGCCGATGTCGTCGGCGACGATGGAATCGACGATCTCGTCGGAGTTCTGCTTGATCTTCTGGGCCGAGCTCAGCGCGGCGCGCTTGCCCGAGACGACCACGGTCTCGATCTGCGCTTCGGGCTTGGGCTCCGGCTTGGGGGCGGGCGCGGGCGCCGTCTGGGCGAAGGCGATGCCGGCGGCCAGGCCACCGAGGAGGACGGCCGCCTGGGCGGCGGCGACGGATACGGCGGTCCGTTGGCGATTGCTCATGATGTCTCCAGTCTGTTAGGTGCGGGTCCGCTCTGACGGCGTGACCTCGGGCGGGGAGGTGGACTGCTTGGGCTCGGGAACGGGGAAGGACGGTCGGGATCGGGGATCGGCGGGACCGCTGGACGACGCGGTCCGCCGCGGCCGGCGCTCAGCCGGCGAAACGGTTGACGAGGTTCTCCAGGTACTCCTGCCGGCCGGATCGCGGCGCGACATCGGTGTTGCGGGCCAGCACGCGATCGGCGAGCTGGTCCAGGGGCACGCGGCCATCGAGGATCTCGCGCGCCGCCGGCGTGTCCCAGCCGGCATAACGCTGCGAGACATGGGCGGCCAGGCGGCCGTCGACGATCATCTGCTCGGCCACCAGCAGCGCGCGGGCGCAGACGTCCATGCCGCCGACGTGGCCGTGGAAGAGGTCCTCGGCGTCGATGGACTGGCGGCGCACCTTGGCGTCGAAGTTGAAGCCGCCGCTGCCCAGGCCGCCGGCCTGCAGGATGTGATAGATCGCCAGCGCCAGCTCGGGCACGTTGTTGGGGAACTGGTCGGTGTCCCAGCCCAGCTGCGGGTCGCCGCGGTTCATGTCGATGCTGCCCAGGATGCCCAGCGCCGCGGCGGTGGCGATCTCGTGCTCGAAGCTGTGGCCCGAGAGCGTGGCGTGGTTGGCCTCGATGTTGACCTTGACTTCCTTCTCCAGGCCGTAGCGGGTCAGGAAGCCGTAGACGGTGGCGCTGTCGAAGTCGTACTGGTGCTTGGAGGGCTCGCGCGGCTTGGGCTCGAGCAGGATGGTGCCCTTGAAGCCCTTGCGGTGCTTGTACTCGACGACCATGTTGAGGAAGCGACCCATCTGGTCGAGCTCGCGGCCCATGTCGGTGTTGAGCAGGGTTTCATAGCCTTCGCGGCCGCCCCACAGCACGTAGTTCTCGCCGCCCAGGCGCACCGTCGCGTCCATCGCGTCGCGCACCTGCAGCGCGGCCAGGCCGAAGAGCTCCGGATCCGGATTGGTCGCGGCGCCGGCCATGAAGCGGCGGTGGCTGAACAGGTTGGCGGTGCCCCAGAGCAGCTTCATGCCGGTGCGCTGCTGGTGCTCGCCCAGCACGTCGACCAGGCGCAGCAGGTTGTCGTGGCTTTCCTTGGGCGTGGCGCCCTCGGGGGCGACGTCGCGGTCGTGGAAGCAGTAGTAGGGCGCGCCCAGCTTCTCGAAGAATTCGAAGGCGGCATCGGCCTTCTGGCGGGCCAGCTCCATCGGCGAGCCGCCCTGGAACCAGGGGCGCTCGAAGGTGCCGCCGCCGAACGGATCCAGGCCGTTCCAGCAGAAGCTGTGCCAGTAGCAGACCGCGAAGCGCAGGTGCTCGGCCATGGTCTTGCCCAGGACGATGCGGTCCTTGTCGTAGTGGCGGAAGGCCAGCGCCTCGTCGGTGGCGGGGCCTTGGTAGCGGATCGGCGCGATGTGGGAGAAGTAGCTGTTCATGGGACTGACTGCGGAGCGGTTCGTTGCGGGGCCGGGGCCGGGCCATGGCTGGCCGGGCGCGCGGGCGGATTCATTGATTCAAGGCGACGGCGCGTCCGGACTCAAGGCCGGAGCGACGGCAGGGCGCGCAAGGGCGCGTAGAGCGATCGGAAGACGGCGAGCCGTCGGGCGAGCACGTCCCGCCGCGCGGGCGAGGGCGTGCAACGGTCGGTGATGGGGGGCGGCGGGCAGGACTCGTCGACGCCGGCGCCCGCGGCCATGCGGCCCAGGCGCGCGGCGCCGAGCGCGCCCCCGGCATCGGCGTCGGCATGGCGGACGATCTCGACGCCCAGCGCGTCGGCCATCAGCTGGGCCCAGAAGCGGCTGCGCGCGCCGCCGCCGACGATGGAGAGCTGCGCCACGTCGGTGCCGGCCGCGCGCAGCGCCGCCAGCCCATCGGCCATGCCGAAGGCCACGCCCTCGAGCACCGCGTAGCCGGCATGCGCGCGGCGCGTCTCGTGCGTCAGGCCGTGGAAGGCGCCGGTCGCGAACGGGTCGTTGTGGGGCGTGCGCTCGCCCGCCAGATAGGGCAGGAAGACCGGTGCGGCGGCGAGTTCGTCCTCGCCCAGCGCCTCGATCTCCTCGAGCAGCGCCGCCTCCGTCGTGCCGCTGAGCTGGCAGAACCAGCGCAGCGCGCTGGCGGCGGTCAGCATCACGCTCATCTGGTGCCAGCGCTGCGGCAGCGCATGGCAGAAGGCATGCACCGCGGAGGCGGGGTTCGGACGGAAGCGGTCGTTGACGACGAACAGCACGCCCGAGGTGCCCATCGACACGAAGCCGCTGCCCGGCGCGGTGGCGCCGATGCCGATCGCGCTGGCCGCGTTGTCGCCGGCGCCGCCCGCCACGACCACGTCGCGGGCGACGCCCCAGGCATCGGCCAGTTCGGCGCGCAGCACGCCGGAGGGCGCATTGCTCTCGACCAGCCGCGGCATGTGCGCGCGCGTCAGGCCGCTGGCGGCCAGCAATTCATCGGACCAGTCGCGGCGCGCCACGTCCAGCCACAGCGTGCCGGCGGCGTCGGACGGATCGCTGACCTTCTCGCCGGTCAGCAGCAGCCGCAGGTAGTCCTTGGGCAGCAGCACGCTGCGGACGCGGTCGAAGACCTCCGGCTCATGCTTGCGCACCCACAGCAGCTTGGGCGCGGTGAAGCCGGGCATCGCGAGATTGCCGGCGATGGCGTGCAGCTTGGGCGCGGCGGCGGTGAGTTCGTCGCACTCGGCGTGGCTGCGGCCGTCGTTCCAGAGGATGGCCGGGCGCAGCACGCGGTCCTGGCCGTCGAGCAGCACGGCGCCGTGCATCTGGCCCGACAGGCCGATGCCGCGCAGCCGCGCGAAGGCGGCCGGCGCGCTGCCGCGCAGCTGCTCGATCGCGCGGGTGGTGGCGGTGGACCAGTCGGCCGGGTCCTGCTCCGACCACAGCGGCGCGGGCCGCGACACGGTCAGCGGTGCGGCCGCGCGGCCCACCACGGCGCCGCTGCCGTCGATCAGCAGCAGCTTGAGCTCGGAGGTGCCGAGGTCGATGCCGAGGAAGGTGTCGTCGCGGCTCACAGTGCGGCTTCCTGGTCCTGGCCTTCGCCGTCGGCCGGGGTCGTGGCGTTGGCGCGCCCGACGCCGATGGTCGGCAGCTGCGGGCGGGTGACGCGATGACGGGCCAGCGCCGCGGCGCCAGCGGCCACGGCGTCGGCGCCGAAGCGCGAGGTGCGGACCGGCGTCGGCGAGAGGCCGGCGGCGGCGGCGTAGTCGTTGAGCGTGGTCAGCGCCGGATCGAGGAAGGCGTCGCCCAGCTCGACGACGCTGCCGCCGAGCACGATGCAGGCCGGGTCGTAGGCGGTCGCCAGGTTCTGGAGCAGCACGCCCAGGTAGCGGCCGGCCGATTCGACGGCCTTGGCGGTCTTGCGGTCGCCGTCGACCAGGCGGCCGCGGATGTCCGGCAGGGAATGAGGGCCCAGTTCGGCGGCTTCGTCCGGACGCAGCATCGCGCGCATGCCGATCAGCGCCTCGGCGCAACCGCGCCGGCCGCAGGAGCAGAGCGGGCCGTCGATCTGCAGGATCATGTGGCCGATCTCGCCGGCAAAGCCGCGCGCGCCGGTCAGCAGCCGGTCGCCGACGATCACGCCGGCGCCGACGCCCTGGTTGATCGAGAGGTACAGCAGCGGATCGGCGGGCGCGCCGGCGTTGAATTCCATCTCGCCGAGCGCGGCGACGTCGGCCTCGTTCTGCAGGTAGAGCGGGATGCCGGAGAGTGGGCCACCATCGAGCTTCTCGCTGAGCAGCTGGCCGACGGCCAGGTCGTGCCAGCCCAGGTTGGGCGCGAAGTTCAGCACGCCGCGCGCTTCGTCGACGCCGCCGGGCAGGCCGACGCCGATGCCGATGATGCGCTGCGACGGATCGAGCTGCGCCCGCACCTTCAGCAGCACCGTGGCCAGCACGCCCAGGCAGGCCTTGGCGCTGCGGCTGGCGCCGTAGGCGGACACCGCGCGGGCGCGCACCTCGCCGGTCAGCGTGGTGGCGACCACGCGCACGCCGTCGATGCCGACCTCGGCGCCCAGCATCAGCAGCCGGTCCGGGCTGATGAACAGCGGGGTGGGGCGCCGACCCAGGTCACCGGTGGCCACGACGCTGCTTTCCATCAGCCAGCCCTCGGCGATCAGTTCGCGCACCAGGCTGGTGATCGTCGACTTGGTCAGGCCCACCTCGAGCGCCAGGTCCGCCCGGGACAGGCCGGGATGCACGCACAGGTGGCGCACCAGGGCCATCCGGTTGATGGACTTCAACAGCTGTTGGCCACCACTGGCGTCGGGTTGCATGCGCGTTGTCTCCTTGTCTGTCTTGTAGAGGTCCACGCGTATCGCGTGTCCATGGCATTGATATTAGTTGGGGCGCCGAACGAATAAAGAGCAGGAAAACACCTAGGGCCCGAAAACATCGATGCGGCGGGGCGCCGGGCCCCTCCGCATCGGCCCCTCAGCGTGGCGCGCCCAGGGCCGCCGCCACGTAGACCAGTGGCGCATTCCAGTTGATGGCCACTTCGTTGCTGGCGTAGCTGCAGAAGTGGTCCAGGTAGGACAACGCCGGCAGCGGCGAGGGATAGGGCACCGGGCAGCCCTTGAGGTCCTGCTGGCCCGCATTGGCCCCGCCGACGACGAAGCCCGGCACCGGCGCGACCACGCCGTCGGCCTCCGAAGGCCGGTGATGCGGATGCATCGGCGAGCGGGTGCCGAAGCCGGTCACCATCGACAGGCCCGTCGGGTTGCGGCCCATCACGTAGTCGAGCAGGCCCTGCGCCGCCTGGCGGTACGCGCTGACGGCGGGTCCGACGCGCCGGCCGGCGCGCGTACCGGTGTCGGCCGCGGCCGGGCGGGCGGCGTCCAGGCGATCGGCCTGCAGCAGCACCATGGCCTGGTTCAGCGCATTGGAGTTGCTGCCCCAGTTGAAGTCCTTCTCCTCGAGCGCCACGCCCCAGGCGGAGGCCTTGCCCTTGGCGACCAGCGCGTCGGCCAGCTCGCGAACGCGGCGCTCGATCAGCGCGCGGTCCGCGGCGGGACCCAGCCGGTCGCGGTGCGCCGCGAGCGACATCCAGGCCAGCCCGCGCACGTCGCCCCAGGACGGCACCGTCATCGTGGTCTGCGCCGGCTTCATCGCGGCGTAGAAGGCCTCGTCGCCGGTGGTGATGTAGAGCTCGGCAGCGGCCCAGGCGAACTCGTCGTCCAGCGTTGGATCGCCGTAGTCGCCGGTGTGGATGTCCGGCGGCTGGCGGTAGATGGCGTCGGGATGCGCCTGGGCCCAGCCCCAGGCGGCGCGCGCGGCGGCCAGCATGCGCGCGGACAGGCCCGGGCGCTCCCGCTCGAAGTCCTTGAACACGCGGCTGCCGACGGCCATCACCGCGGCGAAGTCCAGCGCCGCGGAGGTGCTCTTCTGCACGACGACGCGATCGCCGGAGGTCGTCGCCGCGTCCGGCATCACGACACCGTCGAAGCCCGGATTGGTCAGCTTGTGATAGACGCCGCCATCGTCCGGATCCTGCATGGTCAGCATCCAGTCGAGGTTCCAGAGCGCCTCGTTGAGGACGTCCGGCAGGCCGTTGCCGCTTTCGGGCAGGCCCACCTTCAGCGCCCGCATGCGATCGGGCATCTGCTCGTAGCTGGCCAGCAGCGTGTAGACGGTGATGCCGGAGTTGACGATGTACTTGTTGTAGTCGCCGGCGTCGTACCAGCCCTTGGGGCTGCTGATGACGTCGCCGGTCTTGCGCTTCGGTCCGGCGGCCGAGGCATGGATCAGCACGCGCGTGTCCGGATGGCCGGCGGGGCGGGCGAAGGGGCCAGCCAGGTCCTGTGTCAGCGCGATGCCGGCGCGGTTGAAGTAGAACGCGCGGATCGCGCCGGCGGCCAGGGCGTCGTAGGCGCCGGGGCCGATGGTGAACGGATCCGAGTCGGGCAGGCCGGCGACCCGCAGCCGGTAGCGACCGGGCTTGGTCACCGCGCTGAAGTCGGCGATCCGGACTTGGCTGCGCGACGGCGCCCACAGCGCGGCGACGCCCAGCGGCCCGGTCCAGGCGGCCCGGCCGCTGTCGGCGTCGATCAGCTGGAAGCGCTTGGCCGCGCCGGCGGGCACGGTGGCCCGCTTGGCGGCGGCCGGCAGGTAGCCGACCTGGTTCACCTCGATGCGAGGCGTGGCGGCGGCGCTCGTGTCCGTCGCGGCCGGCGTCTTCGTGGCGTCGCCGGCCTGCGCGTACGCGGCGGTGGCGCCCATGCCGACGATCGCCAGGCCCGCCAGCACGGCCAAGGTCCGGGTGCGCATCACTGCGCGCTCCAGTCGAGCGACGGGCCGGTCTGCACCGGGCTGCGCACGCCGTCGACCTCGATCGCCCAGTCGTGCAGCGCGCCCTCGACGATACGGACGCGATAGCCCCCGCCGTCGCGGGTCACCGTGCCGCGGGCCGCGATCGTGCCGTCCACCGCGGCGACCACGAAGGGCGCGGTCGCGCCCTTGTCCAGCGCGAAGACCCGCAGCACCACGCCGCGTGCGTAGTCGTAGTCCGGGCGTTCGGTCTCCTGGCCCCAGGGGAGCACGGTGTTCGGCGCGACGTAGAGCGGCAGGCTCATGAAGTCGTGCGTCTCCCGGCGCCAGCGGCCGCCGTCGACGACCTCGCCGCTGAGCAGGTGGGTCCAGCGCCCGGCCGGCAGGTAGACGTCGACCTCGCCGCTGTCGGTGAACACCGGCGCTACCAGCAGCGCGTCGCCCAGGTGGAACTGGCGGTCCAGGGTCGCGCAGGCCGGATCGTCCGGGAACTCCAGCACCGGCGCGCGCATCGTCGGCACGCCGGTCTCGCTCGCGGCGATCGCGGTCGCGTAGAGGTAGGGCATCAGCTGGTGCTTCAGGCGGGTGAAGCGTTGCAGCACCACGCAGCTTTCCTCGTCGACCAGCCAGGGCACCCGGTAGAAGCTGCTGCCGTGCAGCCGGCTGTGCGAGGACAGCAGACCGAACTGGATCCAGCGCTTGTAGACGGCCGGCGGCGGATTGCCCTCGAAGCCGCCGATGTCGTGGCTCCAGAACGCGAAGCCGCAGGACGTCAGCGAGAGGCCGCCGCGCAGGCTCTCCGCCATCGATTCGAAGTTGGACCAGCAGTCGCCGCCCCAGTGCACCGGGAAGCGCTGGCCCGAGGCGTAGGTCGAGCGCGCGAAGACGACCGCGTCGCTGCCTTGCACCTCCTGCAGCAGCTCGAAGACGGCCTCGTTGTATTGCAGCGCGTAGAGGTTGTGCATCTCGACCGGATCGGAGCCGTCGAAGTAGACGACGTCCTTGTCGGGGATGCGCTCGCCGAAGTCGGTCTTGAAGCAGTCCACGCCCATCGCCAGCAGCCGGCGCAGGTGGCCCTGGTACCAGGCCTTGGCGGCGGGGTTGGTGAAGTCGACGATGGCCATGCCGGGCTGCCAGAGGTCGGTCTGCCAGGTCAGGCCGTTGGCGCGCTTGATGAAGTAGCCCTCGCGCACGCCCTCGGCGAACAGCGGCGAGCGCTGCGCGACGTAGGGGTTGATCCAGAGGCTGATCTTCAGCCCCTTGGCGCGCAGACGGGCCAGCATGCCCTTGGGATCGGGGAAGCCGCGGCGGTCCCATTCGAAGTCGCACCACTGGAACTCGCGCATCCAGAAGCAGTCGAAGTGGAAGACGCTGAGCGGCAGCTCGCGGCGCGCCATCTCGTCGATGAAGTGGGTGGCGGTGGCCTCGTCGTACTGGGTCGTGAACGAGGTCGTCATCCACAGCCCGAAGGTCCAGGCCGGCGGCAGCGGCGCGCGGCCGGTCAGCTCGGTCAGGCGCGCGACGGCGGCCTTGGGCGTGGGGCCGGCGACGACGCAGTAGTCCAGGGTCTCGCCCTCGCGGCTGAACTGCACGCGCGAGGTCTTCTCCGACGCGACCTCGAAGGACACCGGGCCTGCCTCGTTGACCAGCACGCCGTAGCCGCGGCTGCTCAGGTAGAAGGGCACGCTCTTGTAGGCCTGCTCGCAGGCGGTGCCGCCGTCCTTGTTGGTGTTCTCGACGGTCTGGCCGTTCTTGACCCAGGGCGTGAAGCGCTCGCCGAGGCCGTAGACGTACTCGCCCACCGCCAGCGTCAGCTGCTCATGGACGTAGTTGGCCTTGCCGGCCCATTGCAGGTAGCCGAGCGAGCGCCAGTCGCTGCGCGTGAGCACCTTGTCGCCCTCGCGGAAGGTCAGGCCGTAGCCCTCGCCCTTCTTGACGTCGACCGACAGCGGGCCGGAGGTGACGGTGACGAGCTTGTCGGTCTCGGTGACCTGCAGCGCCGGCGAGGTCGCGCCGACCATGGGCACGTGCAGTCGCGGCGGCTGCGAGGCGCTGAAATGCTCGACGCTGACGCGGATCACGCCCGGCAGCGGCGAGCGCAGCGTGACGGTCAGCGTCGGGCCTTGCAGCGTGTCGCCGCGGTGCTTGATGGGGCGCGTGGTGACCAGCAGCACGACGCGGTCGTCGTGGATGTCCACGGCATAGGTCTCGGTGGCGTAATGGGCCGAGACGCCAGGCTGCAGCAGCCATTGCCCGTCGGTGAACTTCATGGGGATCCTTCTTGTGTTCCTGTCGGTGACTCTTCATGGCGGCCGCGAGCGGCCGCCGGTCTGCATTCGAGCGGCGCCGGCGCGGCGCCGCTTCATCGTTTCATCGCGCGGCCGGCTCCAGCGTCACCAGCACCACGTCATGCGAGCGCATCGGCACCGTCTCGCGATGGCGGCCGTCGCGCCCGACGCGCACGGTGCGCTCGCGCTCCGGCTTGTCGGTGGTCAGCGCCTGCAGCTTCGCCAGTTGCTCGGCGGACAGGTTGCCCGGTTTGCCGAATTTCAGCCAGGCGGTGTACGCGTCGTTGGCCTCGAAGCCGACGCGGTACTGGCGCAGCGTGTAGACGCCGGGCTTGAGGCCCTGCCAGCGCAGCGTGGCGGGGGCGAGCTTCGTGGCCGGGAGCACCTGGGTGAAATAAGGGCGGTTGCTGGTCTGCTGGTCCGGCAGCCGCCAGTCCCAGACCAGCGTGGCGACCTTGCCGCCGTCGACCGCCGCGAGCGCGCTGCTGTCCTTGAGCGGCACGTCGCGGCCGGTCAGCTGCTTCAGGTACTTGTAGGCGAAGAACGCGGGCTTGCGCACGCCTTCGCGGGTCAGCAGGCCGAAGCCGCCATGGAAGGGCGCCGGCGGCGGGCCGGCCTCCTCGAACAGGTCGCTGTAGGTCCAGTAGCTCATCGCCTGGGCGTAGCCGCGCGTCAGGCGCAGCTTCTCCAGGATGTAGGGCGCGCTGAGGTAGGCGTCGTGGACGGGATCGCGCGGGTTGTAGCTGGCGCTCCACTCGGTGATGTAGAGCGGCAGGCCGGGGAAGGGCGAGGCTTCGATCTCGCCGCGCACGCGCTTGACGTCGCCGATGATCGTGTCCGGCGAGCGCGACAGCTTGTTGTCGTCCTGGCCGAATTCATCGAGGAAGCCGCCGTCCACGCCGTAGGTGTGGGTGGTGACGAAGTCGACGGGGACGTTTTTCTCCTTGCAGAAGGCCAGGAAGGGCACGACCCAGGCGGCGCCCGCGGTCGCAGGACCGCCGACCTTCAGCTGCGGATCGACCGCCTTGAGCGCCCGGGCGCTGCGGGCGTAGAGGTCGAAGTAGGCGGCTTGGTCGGCGCGTTCCCAGAAGCCATCGAGGTTGGGCTCGTTCCAGACCTCGAAGGGCCATTGGCGCACTTCCTCGGCGCCGTAGCGCGCGATGAGGTGGCGGGCGAAGGCGTCGACCAGCGCGACCCAGGGCTCCGCCTGCGGATGCGAGGTGTTGCCCTTCCAGTAGAAGATCGTCAGCGGCGAGGTGGCCATCGCCTCCGGCGTGAAGCCGAGTTCGACGAAGGGCTTGATGCCCTTGGCCAGCAGGCCGTCGTAGAGCGTGTCGATGCGGCTGAAGTCGAACTGCAGGCGGCCGTCGGGCCCCTTGGTCACAGTCTTCAGCGCGTCGTGGAAGATCGCGTGGAAGCGGATCGTGCGGAAGCCCAGTTCGTCGACGGCGGTCTTGAGCTGGGCTTGGCTGTCGTCGCGGATCAGGGTGCCGGGGAAGTCGGCGCCGACGGCGTAATCGAAGCTGCGATCGACCGGGCCGGCGGCCTGGCGCAGGTCGACGTCGATGGCGCGGCCGGGCTTGGCGGCCGGTCCGGCGCTCCAGGCGGCCATCGGGGCCAGCGCGAGCGTCAGCGCGGCCATCTTGCGTCTCGAGAGGGTGAGCGACATGGGATTGAAGTCCGGAGGAAGGGGTCAGGGGGGAAGCCCGCGGTAGCGGAAACGGCGGAAGCGCACCTCGCCCTGGCCGGCGCTGAACAGCGCCAGCTTCAGGCTCAGGAAGCCGCCGAAGACGTTGTGATGGAAGCCCGAGACCTCCATCTGCCAGGGGTGTTGCGTCCAGTCCTTGCCGTCGGGCGAGGTGTGGAAGGTGACGACGTTCTCGCGGTTGGTGAGCCGCAGGTGCAGCACGCGCGGCCCGGTGGTCGCTGGCAGCTTGTGCCGCATCCAGCCGATCTCCTGGCTGTAGTTGTAGGTGAGCATCTCCTGCGCGTTCGCGCCGATGCCGGCGAAGCCGCGGCCGTCGTAGAAGAGCGCCAGGCCGCCGTGGGCGTCGCCGGGGATCTCCATCTCGACGCTGGCCTCGTAGCTGCGGTCGCCGACCAGGCAGGTCAGCGGCGAGCAGTCGGCCAGCGAGGTCCCCTTGGCCTTCAGGACCAGGCTGCGGTCGCGTCGCGAGACGCGTTCGCCGTCCTTCGCGTCGGGCGCGAAGAGCGTCCATTGGACGCCCATGCGGTCGGTGCTGAAGTCGTCGGAGAGGTCGAAGCCGGCCGGCGAGGGCCGACCGCCGCGCGGCTTTGGCAGCGGCCGCGCGAGCGTGCCGCCGCGGGCCTTGAGCCAGCCGTCCTTCGTCCATTCGACCGGCTCGAGCAGCGTTTGGCGGCCAAGCGTGCGCATGCCGTTCTCGTAGCCGTGATAGACCATCCACCAGTCGCCGGCGGGGCCTTCGACCACGCTGGCGTGGCCGCGCGACCACCAGGGCTCGTCGGCGCTCTGGGTGCGGACGATGGGGTTGTGGGGCGAGTCCTCCCACGGCCCGTGGATCGAGCGCGAGCGGGCCAGCGTCACCATGTGGCTGGTCGGCGGGCCGGAGGTGCCGCCGACGGCGGCGATCAGGTAGAACCACTCGCCGCGGCGGAAGATCTTCGGGCCCTCGGGGGCGAACATCTCCACCACCCAGTCCTTGGGGTACTGCCAGGGCGCGTAGGCGGGCTCGAGCTGGCCGATGGTGGACAGGCCGTCGTCGCTGAGGCGGATGCGGCGCACGCCGTTGACGAACAGGTAGCGCTTGCCGTCCTCGCCGACGGCGTGGCCGGGGTCGATGCAGTCGCCCAGGTGGAGGTCCACCGGATCGCTCCAGGGGCCGCGGATGTTGTCGGCGTGGATCACGTAGATCTTGGAGCCGTTCTCCTGCATCGCGGGGATGTAGATGAAGTAGCGGCCCTCGTGCTTGACCAGGTCCATCGCCCAGACGGCGCCGATCGGCTGTTTCAGCGCGGCGGTGATGGGCGTCCAGTTCACCAGGTCGGTCGAGTGCCAGATCACGACGCCCGGGTAGGAGGTGAACGAGGAGAAGGTCAGGTAGTAGTCGCTGCCGTCCTTGAGCAGCGTGGGGTCGGGGCGGTCGCCCGGCACGATGGGGTTGCGGTAGGTGCCGTTGCCCAGATCGGCCTTGCGCTGGCCTTCGCGGCCGATGCCGAAGGAGGGCGGTCGCGAAGAGGCGGCGGCGGTGGCGGGCGCGGAGCCGGTCGCGGCGGGGGCCGATGCCGCGAGTCCGGCGCCAGCGACCGACGCGAGCGCCGCACGGACGGCGCCGCGCCTGGTGAGAGTCGACATTCCTTTTGTCTCCTTGCCGGCGGTCGCCCTGCGGGGCGATCTGGTTCAGGCCAGCTTGGAGAAGGATGTTAGTTCGCGCGCTGCACTAATTAACTAGAGCTAACCCTGTGCCGGGGTGGCATCGCTCAAGGCCAGCGGCCGCAGCAGGGAAGGGGTCTGCCAGGGCAGCTCCGTTGGCCTGATCACTGCACCGTGACGAAGAAACTTGTGCCGTCCTGCCCGCCGACCACGGTCGCGCCGTTGCTGACGACGGAACTGAACGCACCGCTGATACCGCCAGCGGCGCTGATCAGCACGAGCTTCTGTCCCTTCGCGACGTTGCCGCTGAAGTTCAGCGTCAGCGTCCCGCCCAGCACGGCCGCGCCGGCAACGCCGAGGTGGTCATGGTCGACGCCCGGCGTGGCACCGGCCACCGCGAGCGTCAGTTGACCCGCCGCGCCTTGCTGGAAGCTCCCGCCCACCGTGAGTTCGCGTTGCCCGCTGACCAGCGCCAGCGCCGCGTTGTTGACGACGTTGCCAGTGCCCATCGCATTCGCGCTCCCGGCCAGCGTGGTGCCGCCGCTGAGCGTCGTCGCGCCGCTGTAGCTGTTGTTGCGCAGCGTGAGCGCGGCGGCGCCGCTGTGCGTGAGGCTCCCGCCACCGCTGATGTTGGACAGCGTGATCGCGGTCGTCGTGTTCTGGACGACGAGCTGGCCGTCGTTGACGATGGCGTTGCTCGCCGCGCCGTTCGGCGACTCGGCCGTCAGCAGGCTGGCGTCGCCGCTGTAGGTGGCCTGCAGCACCGTCGACTTGCCGCTCGTCGCATTGACGGTGATGTAGCGCAGCGGCACCGGCGTTCCCGTGCCCAGGCGCAGGATCGCCCCCGCGCCGATGGTGGTGATGCCGTTGTAGTTCTGCGGCTGCGCGAAGGTCACGTCGTTGCCCGGCGTGGCCATGATCCGGACGTTGCCCGAGCCCACCGAGCCATCCCGGTGCGGGCCGCCCCCGCCGCCGGTGATGCCGACATGCAGCGTCACCGGCCCGTTGTAGTTGAACGCGAGCGTGCCGCCCCGCAGGTTGATGTAGGCGTTCTTCCTGCCCAGTGGCGGGTCGACCTCCGCGGGCGAGGGCGCCGACGGCAGGAAGAAGTTGGCGTGCGTGCCGTCGCCCCACTGGACCGTGCCGGCGCCGCGCTCGATGTTGATGCCGCGGTAGCTGGCGTCGTTGCCGTTGGGCGAATTGGCGCCGCCGCGGTAGATCGTCTTGGCGAAGTTCAGCTCGGGGTCGCTCAGCCCCGGATTGACCAGGTTGGGCACGTTGTGCGGGCTGTTGTCGGTGTGGCTGTAGACGCCGGACATCACGATCGTCGACGGACCGATCGCATGGAAGTTGATGTCGTTGCCGAAGGCCGCCTCGTAGATGTTCTGCGTCACCGTGACGACGCTGCCCGGCGGGCTCCAGACCAGCCAGGAGCCCTCGTTCAGGACCGCCTTCGCATTCGACAGCGAGGCGGCGACATGGTTGCTGCCGAAGTCCTGCCCCGCGGCCAGCGACAGCACGCCCGAATACGAACTCACCCCGCCCGACGAGTTGCCGCCCCAGACGCCGGGCGCCTGCACGATGCTGCCGCTGCCGCTCACCTGGCCCAGCAGCACGAACTGCGCGCTGCTGATGACGATGGTCCCGTTGTTGAGGATGTTGTTGAGGTTGATCTCGCCGTTGATGGTGCTCGCGCTGTTCTTGCTGTCCGAGGTGGCGATGACGTTGGGCGAGCTGTCGGCGCTGGTGTTGGTGCCGATCTGGAAGGTGACGCCCGGATCGATCGTCAGCACCGGCGGGTTGGTGCCGGCGATGGTGAGCGCGTAGCCGGCGCCGGGGTAGGTGGTCTTGGTGACGACCTGGACCTGCCGCGCGACGGGCAGCGTGAAGGTGCTGGTCCGCGTGATCACCAGCGTGCTGGTGGCGGCGGTGGACAGGCGCAGCGTCCCTTGGCCGCTGATGACGCCGGTGTAGGTCGTCGTGCCCGAAGGCAGCTTGATCACCGAATCGCCGCTGAGCGTGATGTCGCGGTTGGCGAGCACGTCCGCGGTGATGTCGGTCGCCGCGCCCACGGCACTGGTGTCGTCCACCGCCGACGCTGCGCCGTCGGAGCCACCGCCGCCGCAGGCGGACGTGAGGACGGCGCAGCCGACCATCAGGAATTCGCGCCGGCTGGCGCCTTGGAGGACTGAACTCAAGCGGGCTCCCGGGTCGGCGCTGCGAAGTGCTGGGCATTCTGTCGCAAGGCCGCCGCGGAGATATCACCAATCCGTCACGAGTGGCAACTGGCCTGCGAAAACCCGATCGGCGCCGTGACGTGGCCGACGCGCGGCGCCGTCGAGAGAGTGCAGAGGGGGCGCCGCGAAACCTCAGTCGGCGCGCTCAGTCGGCGCGGCCCGTGCCGCCGGGGGCACCGCCGTGATGCGGCTTCGCCGTCGACGCCCGCACGACCAGCCGCGGCGGCTCGGTCACCCGCATCGGCGGCGCATGGTCCGGCGACGCATCGATCTCCGACTGCAGCAGCTGCACCGCCAGCGTGGCCGCTTCCGCCGTGGGCATCGCCACGGTGCTCAGGGCCGGGCGCATCTGGTGCGCCAGCTGGATGTCGGTGACGCCGATCACCGACAGGTCCCGCGGCACCTCCAGGCTCAACTCCGCCGCCGCCTGCAGCACGCCCAGCGCGGGCAGATCGTTGGTCGCGAACACCGCCGTCAGCCCGGGCTCGCCCGCCAGCAGGCTGTGCGCGGCGTTGCGGCCGTCGTCGATGGTGTCGTGGCCGTAGCGCAGGCAGCTCGCCGGCAAGGCGGCGCCGGCCTGCGCCATCGTGTCGAGGAATCCGCGCAGCCGCCAGCGGTGGTTGCCGGTGGGCTCGCTGCCGCAGACCGCGCCGATGCGCCGGTGGCCCAGGCGCAGCAGGTGCTCCGCCGCGAGCACGCCGGCCTGGTACAGGTCCACCGCGACGCAGGGCAACGGCGGCGGCTCCTGCGGCCGCTCCCACATGCACAGCACCACCGGCACGCCGCGGCGGCGCAGGTTCTGCAGCGCATCGAGCTGCACGAAGTCCGCGTTCATGACGATCACGCCCTGCGCCAGCGCGCCGCCGATCGCGTCGAGGTAGGCCCGTTCCTGCGCGGGGTCCTCGTTGGTGTTGCACACCAGCAGGAAGTAGCCCAGCTTGCGCGCCGCGCGCTCGACCTCGAGCGCGAACTCCGGATAGAAGGGGTTGGCGATGCTGCTGACGAGCAGCGCCATCGTGTGGGGCTTGCCCTCCACCAGCGCGCGCGCCATCAGGTTGGGACGGTAGCCCAGCTGCTCGACCGCGGCGAGCACGCGCCGGCGCGTCTCCTCGCCGACCTTGCCGCGGTTGCGCAGCACGTTGGAGACGGTGGCCGCGGTAACGCCCGCGGCTCGCGCCACTTCGACGAGGGTGGTCATCCCGCGACTGTAGCCGCAGCCGCCTCGGCGCCCGGGCCCGCCTCGCAGAGGTAGACCAGCGCCGGTTCCCCCTCGGGCGAGCGGTAGCCGTCCTCCAGCGCCCGGACCGCCGCGGGCACCAACGACTGGGGCAGCAGCGCGATCACGCAGCCGCCGAAACCCCCGCCGGTCATGCGCGCGCCGCCCGCGTCGCCGATGACGTCCTGCAGCAGCGCCGCGAGCTGGTCGACGGCCGGCACGGTGATCTCGAAGTCGTCGCGCATCGAGGCGTGCGAGGCCTTCATCAACTGGCCCAGCTGCCGCATGTCGCCCGCGCGCAGCGCGCGGGTGGCGGCGATCACGCGCTCGTTCTCGGTGACGATGTGGCGGCCGCGGCGGAAGGTCTTGTCGTCGAGGCCAGCGGCCTCCAGTTGCGCCAGCGTCGCATCGCGCAGCGCCTTCGCGCCGACGCCCGCGGCCGCCGCCTCGCACTGGCGGCGGCGCTCGTTGTAGGCGCTGTCGACCAGGCCGCGGCGCACCCGCGAGTGCGCGATCAGCAGCGCCGTGCCCGCAGGCAGCGGCACCGGCTCGGTGTCGAGCGAGCGGCAGTCGATCAGCAGCGCATGCCCGGCGCGGCCTTCGGCGCTGGCGAGCTGGTCCATGATCCCGCACTGGCAGCCGACGAAGCGGTTCTCGGCCTGCTGCGCCAGGCGCGCCAGGCGCTTGCCGTCGAGCGTCGTGTCGCCCGCCAGGCGCTGCGCGGCGCGCAGCAGCCCCAGCGCCAGCGAGGCCGAACTGCTGAGCCCCGCGCCCATCGGCACGTCGCCGGCGATGACGAGGTTCATGCCGGCCAGCGCGGGCAGCTCGGCCGCGAGCTGCGCCAGCGTGCCGCGCACATGGTCGCGCCAGCCGCCGCCGGGGAAATGCGGCGGCTCGGCGCTGAGCGCGAAGCGGTCATCGGCCAACTGCTCGTCGAGCGCCAGCGCGTCCACCTGGCCGTCATCGCGCGGGCCGGCGGCGACCCAGGTGTCGCGGTCGATGGCCACCGGCAGCACGAAGCCGTCGTTGTAATCGGTGTGTTCGCCGATCAGGTTGACCCGGCCGGGGGCGCGCGCGAGCACCGTCGGCGCGGCGCCGTGGCGCTCGGTGAAGGCACGCACGACGGCGAGCGCGGTGGGCGGGAGGTCGGTCGAGGCAGAGGTCATGGCAGGCGGTGGCAAGCGGGGACGCCGATCGATCGAGGGGACTCGGTCATCAGCGCCGGGTTGAAAGGGCGGTCGTCGCGGCGCCGGGCAGGCTCAGCGCTGGCGGTAGTGGGTGGACGGTTGCTCGCGCAGCCGCGCAGCGGCCTGCTCGGGCGTGAGGTCGCGCTGCGCCTCCGCCAGCAGCTCGAAGCCGACCATGAACTTGCGCACCGTCGCGCTGCGCAGCAGCGGCGGATGGAAGTGCGCATGCAGCTGCCAGTGCGGCGACGCCTCGGCCTGGGCGCCGGTGGGCGCGCCATGCCAGCCCATCGAGTACGGGAAGCTGCACTGGAACAGGTTGTCGTAGCGGATCGTCAGCGCGCGCACGATGGCCGCCAGGCTGGCCTGCTGCGACGCGCTCAGCTGGTCCATCCGCTGCACGGCGAAGCGCGGCAGCAGCAGCGTCTCGAACGGCCATTCGGCCCAATACGGCACCAGCGCGAGCCAGTCGTCGTTCTGCACGACCACGCGCTCGCCGCCGGCCTCCGCGCGCGCCACCGCCAGCAGCATCGGCTCGCCCTGGGCGGCCAGCCAGTCGCGCTGCAGGCGGTCCTCGCGCGCCGGCAGGTCGGGCACGAAGTCGCTGGCCCAGACCTGGCCATGCGGATGCGGGTTGGAGCAGCCCATCATCGCGCCCTTGTTCTCGAAGACCTGCACCCAGCGCCAGCGCTCGCCCAGCTCGCGCGTCTGCGCGGCCCAGCAGGCGACGACCTCGCGCAGCGCGGCCTCGTCGAGCTCGGGCAGGCTGCGGCCATGGTCCGGCGAGAAGCAGATCACCCGGCTCGTGCCGCGGGCCGGTTCGGCCTGGAACAGGCCCGCCGCCGCCGCCGGGGCGCCGCCCGCGTCCGGCGCCGGCACATCGGCCATCAGCGCCGGGAAGTCGTTCTCGAAGACGAAGGTGCCGGTGTAGGGCGGGTTGACCTCGCCGTTGATGCGGGTGTTGCCGGCGCACAGGTAGCAGCCCGGGTCATGCGAGGCGCGGACTTCCAGGTCGGGGCTTTCGGTCTGGCCCTGCCACGGGCGCAGGCTGCGCTGCGGCGACACCAGCACCCATTTGCCGGCCAGCGGATTGAAACGGCGATGCGAGTGGCGGTTGCGGTCGAAGGCCGCGGAGACTTCGGAAGAGGTGACCATCTGGGGGCGGGCGAGGGCGGTGGGACGTGGATCGGAGGGGCGTGGGACCGGGGCGCCAGGTGCGCGAAGGGACGGACGATAGCGCGAGCTGGCTCAATCGGACAGATGCCAGATGCCGACGCCGCCCGGCGGCAGCGTCGCGCCGCCGAGCAAGGGGATCGCGCCCTGCGGCACGGGCACCACGGCCGGCTGCGGCCCGCGGTGGATCGCGAAGAGCCATTGGCCGCGGCGGCGCAGGCGCAGCCCGGGCGCCAGCGCCTCGGGCGCGAGCGGCGACAAGCCGGCCTCGCGGGCCGCGGCATCGACCCAGCGCAGCAGCAGGTCCGCGTCGACGTGACCGGCGTGCAGGTGGAAGCGTCCGCGCGCGAGCCAGGCCGGCGCGCCGTCCTCGTAGCGGGCCAGGACCCGGACGTCCTGCCCGTCCGCGGCGTCGCCCGCATCGAGTTCGATCAGGTCGCGCCATTGCAACCCGACGCCGTGGCCGTGCGCGCCTGCGTCGATCGCCAGCGTGCGGCCGGGGCGCATCGATTCCACGGCGCGCGCGCGCACCGGCAGCCATTCGCGCAGCGGTCCCGGCGGCAGCGGCTCGGCGATGGCGAGCCGGTCGGTCTTGCTGCCGGTGCGCGGCCCGGCGACGACGACCGCCGTGCTCGCGCGCAGCCGCTCGACCAGCGCCTCGTCCAGGTGCAGCGTGCCCGGCAGCACGACGAGGGCGTAGCCCGCGAGCGACGCGTCGGGCGCGACGATGTCGACGTCCAGGCCGAGCCGGCGCAGCGCGCCGTAGTACGCCAGCATCGGGCCGAAGCCCGCCATGTCCTTGCCCTGCGGCTGGATCTGCGCCATCCACAGCGACGGGTAGTCCATCACCAGCGCGACCGCCGCCGGTCGCATCGCCAGCGACGCCGCATCGCCGGCGGCGAGCAGCCGCGCGATCTCGGCGCCGACCTGCGCGGCTTCGCGGCCGCCGTCGTCCAGCGCGCCGTCCGGGCGGTTCAGCCCCGAATGCATCTGCTCCTGGCCGAAGGGCAGTTGGCGCCAGCGGAAGTAGGACACCAGCTCCGCGCCGTGCGCGAAGGCCTCCCAGGTCCACGCGCGGACCATGCCGGGCAGCGGCAGCGCGTTCCAGTCGGCCCAGTTCACCGGCCCGGCCTGCTGTTCCATCACCCACATCCGGCCGCGGCCGATGCCGCGGTACAGGTCGTGATGGAAGGCGGTCAGGTCCGGATGCCCGGTGCGCGCCCATTGCTGGCGCTCGGCCTCGGTGAGGAAGGTCGCGGCCGTGTCGACGTGGCCGAGCGGATAGCTGTCCCAGGCGGCGATGTCCAGGTCGGCGCCGCAGGCGTGGTGGTCGAACTCGGCGAACAGGCCCATGAAGTTGTGCAGCACCGGGCGGCCGGGCGCGTGCGCGCGGATCAATTCGACCTGCAGCCGGTTGTAGCGCACCACCTCGTCGGAGGCGAAACGGCGGAAGTCCAGCGCATGCGCGGGCAGCGGGCTCGTCGGCTGGCCGACCGGGAAGCCGACCTGCTCGAAGCTCAGGAACTGCAGGCCCCAGAAGGCGGTGCCCCAGGCCTCGTTCATGCGCTCGACGGTCTCGTAGCGCGCCCGCAGCCAGCGCCGGAACGCGGCCAGCGCGGCCGGCGAGTAGGACAGGGTGGTGTCGTGGCAGCCGTACTCGTTGTCGGTCTGCCAGGCGATGACGGCCGGATGCCGGCCGTAGCGACGGGCCATCGCGGTGACGATGCGCCGCGTGGCCTCGGCCAGCGACGGGCTCGAGAAGCAGTAATGCCGGCGCGCGCCGAAGGGCTTCACACGGCCGTCGGCGCCCACGGGCAGCACGTCGGGATGGGCCTCGACCAGCCACTGCGGCGGCGCCGCGGTCGGCGTGCCCAGCACCACCGACAGGCCCTCGCCGGCGAGCTCGTCGATCGCCTCGTCCAGCCAGGCCCAGTCGAACTGCCCCGGGGCCGGCTCCATGCGGGACCAGGCGAATTCGGCGATGCGGACCGTGCCCAGGCCGAGCGCGCGCATCGCGCGGGCGTCCTCGCGCCAGCGCGCCTTCGGCCACTGCTCGGGGTAGTAGCACACGCCCAGGCGCAGCGGCGCCGGCGGATCGGACGGGAAGGAGATCGGGGGCATGAAGCGGGCGGGTGTCGGCCGAACGATCGCGAGGATGCGTCAGCGTCGGTTAATCGATTAATCTGATTGGAGCAACCTGCGGGGGCGATGTCAATCGGAATGCCCAGCATCGGCGCCGAAGCGAGCGCGACCGCGGACGAGTTGGCGCTCCGACATCGTCGAAGCCAAGGGCGCTCCGCGTAGAATGCGGCCACTTCTGCGGACTTACCCGTATTGCCCCCTGGGGTCGCCCTTGGTCTACTGACTCGGATTAAACGATTAACTGCCTCTTCGGGCAGCACAACAACGTGAGCGAGACAACCCCGCCGGCGCCGGTGGCGCTACAGGTGCCCCCGACGGTGCCGACGCCCGAGACCGGCTTCCTGAACCTGGGCCTGTACCCGCATCCCACCCGCAGCCTCGAGGTCAACAGCCGCTACCTGGTGCTGGACGGCCGGCCCTGGATGCCGGTGATGGGCGAGTTCCACTACAGCCGCTATCCCGAGACCGAATGGGCGGCCGAGCTCGCCAAGATCAAGGCGGGCGGGGTGGACGTCGTCGCCAGCTACGTGATCTGGAACCACCACGAGGCGGTGCAAGGGCGCTGGCGCTGGGACGGCCAGCGCGACCTGGCGCGCTTCATCGACCTCGCGGCCGAGGCCGGCCTGTTCGTCTACCTGCGTCCCGGTCCGTGGGTGCATGCCGAGGTGAGGCTGGGCGGCTTTCCCGACTGGCTCGCCGCGACCTGCGAGCCGCGCAGCAACGATCCCGCCTACCTCGCCCACGTGCGCCGGCTCTACGGCGAGGTCGCGGCGCAGGCGCGCGGCCGGTTGTGGTGTGACGGCGGGCCGGTGATCGGGCTGCAGCTGGAGAACGAATACGGCGGCACCGGTCCGGGTCGCGGCGCCGAGCACATCGCCGCGCTGAAGCAGCTGGCGATCGAGGTCGGGCTCACCGTGCCGATCTACACCGTCACCGGCTGGCCGACGCTGGACATCCCGCCGCGCGAGGTGCTGCCGGTGTCGGGCGCCTACGCCGATGGCTTCTGGCAGGGCTCGCGCGAAGCGCTGCCGCCGTCGGGCGTGTTCCTGTTCAACACCCGTCGCGTGATCGGCGAGATGGGCAATGTCGACGGCACGCCGGCCGCGGGGTTGATCGATACGGCGCATTACCCGTTCTGCCTGGCCGAGGCCGGCGGCGGCATGGCGCAGAGCTACCACCGCCGACCAGTCGTCGGCGCCGACGACGTGCATGCGACGACGCTGGTCCAGCTGGGCTCGGGCGCCAACCTGTACGGCTATTACATGTATCACGGCGGCACCAACCCGGTCTGCGAGACGGGGCCGCTCAACGAGACCCAGGCGACCGGTTATCCCAACGACGTGCCGCAGTGGGGCTACGACTTCCAGGCGCCGCTGGGCCAGTACGGCCAGGTGCGGCCGTCGTGGGGACGGCTGCGCGCGCTGCATCAGCTGATGCGCGACTTCGGCGCGACGCTGGCGCCGTGCGAGGCGGTGCTGCCGGTGGACGGGCCCTTCGATCCGGCCGATCGCGCGTTGCCGCGCATCGCGCTGCGGGCGGCTGGCGCGTCGGTGGCGGAGGTGGAGGGTTTTGTCTTCGTCAACCACCATGTGCGCCATCACCCGCTGCCGGCGCGGCGGGACCTGGCCATCGAGCTGCGCACGGCCGACGGCGGGGCGCTGCGCCTGCCCAGCGAGGGCGGCGTGGCGCTGCGTCCCGGCGCGGCCTTCATCTGGCCGGTTGGACATCGCTTGGGCGCGGCGCGTCTGCGTCAGGCGACGGTGCAGCCGATGGCGCGCTGGACCGGTGCCGATGGCGAGGTGGTGTGGACCGGCTTCAGCCTCGAGGGCATCGCGGCGGAGCTGGTGTTCGATGCCCAGGGGCTGGCCACGATCGAGGTGCGCGGCGGGCATGTGGAGCGCCGTGGCGAGGTCTGGGTCGTGCGGCTGGATTCGCGTGAGGGGCCTCGGCTGGTGTCGGTGCGCGATACAGCGGGACGGATGCATCGCGTGCTGGTGCTGTCCGAGGCCGCTGCGGCGGCGACGGCGAAGGTCCGGATCGGCGGGCGCGAGCGGTTGATGTGGTCCAGCCATCCGGCGACGGTGGGCGTGGGTGCGGACGGGGAATTCATCGGCATGGACGCCGGCGTCGAGGAAGCGGCCTGGGTGCGCGTGTTCCCGGCGGAGGGGCTCGGCGGCGGGCGCGAGGAACTGGCGGTCGAATGGGCGGTGTGGTCGTTCGCGGCAGGGATGAGCGGGGCGGGAGGGCGCTGGCCCTCACCCTCGCCCTCTCCCGCGATCGCGGGAGAGGGAATGACCGAGGCGGCTTCCGGCAATGGCAACTGCAACGGCAACGGCAACGGCGATGGCGATGGCGATGGCGGTGGCGATGGCGATGGCGATGGTGGCGGGGATCGGTACCGTGGCGAGGCGCGTCTCGCGGTCGCGCTGATGCAGGCGGCGGGCGAGCCGCCGGCCTTGCGCTGGGGGCCGCATGTGCCTTGGCGCGACGGGCCGGTGCCGCTGGTGCCAGACGAAACCGCGCGTGCGGCCGAGGCCCATTGGGCGATCGTGCCGTCGGACGGGCTGCCGCGCTGCCGGGTCTGGCTGACGCTGGAGCTGGTCGGCGATGTCGCGCGGCTCGAGGTGGAGGGCGTCGTCGTCGACGACCGCTTCTGCGATGGCAGTCCGTGGACGATCGCGATCGACCGCTGGCGCCGGGCCGACGGCGCGTGGCCGTCGATCACGCTGGCGGTGCTGCCCATCGCGGCGGACCTGCCGGTGTTCCTCGAGCCGGAGGCTCGCGCGCTCGGCGCCGGTGCGGCGCTGCGCCGGGCCACGCTCGGCGTCGAACGCCGGCTTGTCATCGACCTGGGCGTCGGGGAGCGCTGAACCATGGCCTCGGTGCAACTGGAGCAGGTCGGCAAGACCTACATCGAAGGCGGCGTGCCCACGGTGCATGACGTGACGCTGGACATCGCCGAAGGTGAGTTCTGCGTGTTCGTCGGCCCGTCGGGCTGCGGCAAGTCCACGCTGCTGCGCATGATCGCGGGGTTGGAGACGATCAGCAGCGGCGAGCTGCGCATCGGCGGCCGTCGCGTCAACGAGAAGGCGCCCGGCGAGCGCGATGTCGCCATGGTGTTCCAGAGCTACGCGCTCTATCCGCACCTGGACGTCGGGGAGAACCTCGGCTTCGGCCTGCGCCTGGCGCGCGTGCCCAAGGCCGACGCGCAGCGCCGCATCGAGGAGGTCGCCAAGCTGCTGCAGATCGACCACCTGCTGCGGCGCAAACCGCGCGAACTGTCCGGCGGCCAGCGCCAGCGCGTCGCCATCGGTCGCGCGCTGGTGCGCCAGCCCGGCGTGTTCCTGTTCGACGAGCCGCTGTCCAACCTGGATGCCGCGCTGCGCCAGCAGACGCGGCTGGAGATCGCGCGGCTGCATCGCAGCCAGGGCCGGGCCAGCTCGATCTACGTGACCCACGACCAGGTCGAGGCGATGACGCTCGCGGACCGCATGGTGCTGCTGCAGCCGCCGCCGCCCGGGGCCTTGCTGCCGCAGCCCAGCGTCGCGCAATGCGGCGCGCCGCTGACGCTGTACCGGCGGCCGCGCAACCTGTTCGTCGCGGGTTTCCTGGGCTCGCCGCGGATGAACTTCCTGCCCGCAACCCTGGTCGAGCGCCGCGACGACGGCGTGGTGGCCGCGCTCGCCGACGGCACGCGCCTGTCGCTGCCGGTGCGCGCCGACGGCGTGAACAACGGCGACACCGTCACGCTGGGCGTGCGGGCCGAGCACCTGCGCCCGGTTCCGGACGCGCGCGCCGGTGGCGCCGCACGGGACGCTCGCCTGAGCGAGCCGATCCGCACGCAGGTCCAGTGGCTGGAACACCTGGGCGACCAGAGCCTGGCCTACCTGGCGGGGCCTGGCGGCGCGCTGGTGTCCCGGCTGCCCGAGGGCCACGGCGCGCCCGCGATCGGCGAGGCCTTCCCGGTGGCGGCCTTGCGCGACGAGGTCCACGTCTTCGATCCGCGCGGCGAAGCGCTGCCGCGGCTGCACGAGGAGGCGGACGCATGCGCGGCCCGATGAATCCGCGGCGGCGCCAGGCGCTGCTGGCCGGTGCCGGCCTCGGTGCGAGCGGCCTGGCGACGTGGAGCGGCGCCGCGCGTGCGGCGCTGTTGCCGGACCGCGAGCCGCTGCGGGTCTGGATCAACGGCGACAAGGGCTACGAGGGCGTGGCCCGGATCGGCGAGCGCTTCACGCGCGACACCGGCGTGGCGCTGCGCGTCGAGCATCCGGAGAACGGCGTCTCCAAGTTCGAGCAGGCCGCCGCCGCCGGCAAGGGCCCCGACGTGTGGATCTGGCCGCATGACCGTGCCGGCGGCTGGGCCGCGTCCGGGCTGATCCGGCCGGTGGCGCCGTCGCGCCAGCTGCGCGAAGCGGTCGCGCCGATGGCGTGGTCGCCGTGGCGCATGGGCGGCCGCACCTGGGGCTATCCGATCGCGATCGAATCGGTCGCGCTGATCGTCAACCTGGATCTCGTGCCGCGCGCGCCGCGCACCTGGGACGAGGTCTTCGAGATCGACCGTCGCCTGCGCCCGCAGGGCCGGCGCGCGATCATGTGGCCCTACAACGAGTTCTATTACACCTACGCGCTGATGTCGGCCGGCGGCGGTTATGCCTTCCGCCGTCGCGAGGACGGCAGCTGGGACGCGAGCGACAACGGCATCGACACCGAGGGCACGCGCGCCGGGATGTCGCTGCTCAAGCGACTGGTCGACGAGGGCCTGGTGCCGCGCACGGCCACCTACGCCGAGAGCGAAGCCGCGATCAACGAGGGCCGCGTGGCCATGACCATCAACGGCCCCTGGGGCTGGAACAACCTCCAGAAGAGCGGCCTGCGCGTCGCGGCGGCGCCGCTGCCGTCGCTGCGCGGGCGGCCCGGACGGCCGATGACCGGCGTGCTGGGCGCGATGCTGTGCGCATCGAGCCGGCAGCCGCTGCTGGCCACCGAGTTCATCGAGCGCTACCTGCTCAGCCTCGACGGGCTGCGCGCGATGCAGGCCCATGTGCCGCTGGGCGTGCCGGCCAACACGGCGCTGCTGGGCGAGTTGCGCGGCGACGCGCTGGTCGAGGGCACTGCCGCGGCCGCCGCCTTGGGCGAACCCATGCCCAACGTGCCCGAGATGGCGCGCTTCTGGACCGCGATGAACGCCGCGGTGCAGAGCATCACGCAAGGCCGCGAGACGGTGGCCGACGGCCTCGCCCGCGCCTCGCGGCGCGTGGCGGGGCAGGTGTCGAAGGAGGCGTCGTGATGCGCGCGCTCGCCCTCGGGCTGCATGCCCTGAATCTCGCCGCGGTGGCCGGGCTGCTGTTCCTGTGCCAGCAGCTGCTGCGCGCGCACGACGCGCTCGCCGCCATGGCGGTGCTCGGCGTCGCGGGCCTGCTGGTGCTGCTGCAGTTCAGCAAGCGCCTGCAGGCCTGGCGCTACGTGATGCCCGGCGTGTCGGCGGTGATGGTCTTCATCGTGCTGCCGATGGCCTTCACGCTGGGCATCGCCTTCACCAACTACAGCTCGGCCCACCTGCTGTCCTTCGAGCGCGCGACCGACGCGCTGCTGCAGCGCACCGACAGCGAGGGCCTGGGCATGGACCTGAGCCTGCTGCGCGAGGGCGAGGGCGCCGCGGCCCGCTACCAGGCGCGCCTGCGCGACGATGACGGCAAGGACTGGCTCAGCGCGCGCTTCACGCTGCCCGCGCCCGGCGCGCCGGCCACCGGCACCACCGTGATGCTCGGCGCGCTCGAGGATGGCCAGCCGCTGCCCGGCGAAGCGCTGCCGCCGCGCGCGCTCGTCGAGCTGCTGCCGCAACTGCGCACGCTGGTGCTGCGCACGCCGGACGACCGCGCATGGCGACTGTCCAGCCTGCATCGCATCACCGACCAGGCGCAACGCTACGCGCTGATCGAGGCCGACCGGCTGCGCGACCTGCGCGACGGCAGCATCGTCACGGCGGACCACGCCGCGGGCGTGTGGCGCGATGCGTCCGGCCAGGCGCTGGAGCCGGGCTTCCGCACGACGGTGGGATTCGCCAATTACGCCCGCATCTTCGGCGACAGCAGCTTCTTCGAGCCCTTCGTGCGCGTGTTCGTCTGGACCGTCAGCTTCGCGTCGCTGAACACGCTGCTGACCTTCGCGCTGGGCCTGTTCTTCGCGGTCGCGCTGAGCTGGCCCGCGCTCAAGGGCCGGGGCGCGTACCGCGTGGCGCTGTTCCTGCCCTACGCGGTGCCGGCCTTCATCTCGATCCCGGTCTTCCGCGGCCTGTTCAACGAGAACCTGGGCGAGATCAACCTGGTGCTGGACCTGCTCTTCGGCGTGCGGCCGGGCTGGTTCAGCGACGCGACGCTGGCGCGCGCGATGGTGCTGACGGTCAACACCTGGCTGGGCTACCCGTACATGATGATCCTGGCGATGGGCCTGCTGAAGGCCATCCCCGAGGACCTGTACGAGGCCTCGGCGCTGGCCGGCGCGGGCCCCGTGACCAATTTGTTCCGGATCACGCTGCCGCTGATCGCGCGGCCGATGGCGCCGCTGCTGGTGGCCTCGTTCGCGGCCAACTTCAACAACCTCACGCTGATCGCACTGCTGACCGAAGGCGCGCCGGACTACCTCGACACCCAGGTCCCCGTCGGCGCGACCGACCTGCTGGCGTCCTACACCTACCGCATCGCGTTCAACGACGGCGGTCAGAACTACGCGCTCGCCTGCGCCATCTCCTCGATCGTGTTCGTGATCGTGGCGCTGCTGGCCTACGTCAACCTGCGCTGCTTCGGCGGCGCGAAAGCGACCCGGCGCTGAGCCGGGCGGGAGCTTCGTCATGGCGATGGTGATGACCTCTTCGCAGCGCTGGCGCGTCTGGGCGCTGCATGCGGTGCTGCTCGCCTTCGTGGTGCTCAGCCTGCTGCCGCTGCTGATGATCGTGTCGATCTCGCTGCGGCCCGGCAACTTCGCCGGCGGCAGCCTGATCCCGAAGGCCATCAGCTTCGAGCACTGGCGCCTGGCGCTGGGGCTGCCGGTGGTCGACGCCCAGGGCCAGGTGACGCCGCCGCCGTTCCCGGTGCTGCAGTGGATCTTCAACTCGCTGAAGGTGGCGCTGGTGAGCGCGGCGGCCTGCCTGGCGCTGTCGGTGACCAGCGCCTATGCCTTCGCGCGGATGCGCTTCCGCGGCCGGGACGGCACGCTGACGGCGATGCTGCTGCTGCAGATGTTCCCGTCGGTGCTGGCGCTGGTGGCGATCTACGCGATCTTCGACCGGCTCGGCGACTGGGTGCCGTGGCTGGGGCTCAACAGCCACTGGAGCCTGGCGCTGGCCTACACCGGCGCGGTGGCGCAGCACATCTGGCTGGTCAAGGGCTACTTCGAGAGCATCCCGCCCGACCTCGAGGAAGCCGCCGCGGTGGACGGCGCGAGCCGCTGGCAGTCCTTCGTGCTGGTGCTGCTGCCGCTGGCCAAGCCGGTGCTGGCGGTCGTGTTCGTGCTGGCCTTCCTGGGCGCGATGATCGAATACCCGGTCGCCTCGGTGCTGCTGCACGACGAGCAGCAGCTGACGCTGGCGGTGGGATCGCGCTTGTTCCTGTTCAACCAGCGCTACCTCTGGGGCGACTTCGCCGCCACGGCCCTGCTCGCCGGCTTGCCACTGACGCTGATGTTCCTGCTGATGCAGCGCTGGCTCGTCGCGGGCCTGACCGCGGGGGGCGTCAAGTCATGAGGCGGGGGATCAGAAGGGATCCATCGCGCTGGTGAAGCGCCCGGAGCCATCGAGCGCGCCCCAGGTGTAGCCCTGCCAGCCGGGATAGGCCTGCGGCTCCCAATACAGGACGCCCAGGCCGTTGGCGCCCAGCGCGGACACGCGCGTGAGCAGGTCCGCGATCATGGCCTTGGACGCGGCGGCCTGCTGCCAGTCCATGCCGGTCTCCGCCACGATCACCGGCTTGCCGTAGCGCGACACCATGTCGGCCATGTTGGTCGACAGCGCCGCGTTGCGGCTGCTCCAGTTGCTGGACGTCGGATAGTGGGACATGCCGATCACGTCGTAGCGCGCGCCGTTGGCCTTCATGCCGTCGAAGAACCAGCGGAACACCGCGTTGTCGTGGCCGTTGGCCAGGTGCAGGATCACCTTGGCCGAGGGGAACACCGCCTTCACCGCGTCGTTGCCGTTGTTGATCAGCTTGACCAGGTTGGCGAAGCTCGATCCCGAGGCCTGCCCGTCGGGCCACAGCATGCCGCTGTTGATCTCGTTGCCGACCTGCACGTAGTCGACGGTCACGCCGTTGGTCTTGAGGTAGCTCAGGATGCCCTGCGTGTGCGCGTAGACGTCGCTCATCAACTGCGTGAACGAGTGGCTGGCCCAGCTGGCGGGCTTGGTCTGCTGGCCGGGGTCGGCCCACGAGTCGCTGTAGTGGAAGGTCAGCATGACCTTCTGCCCCTGGGCGATCGCGCGTTTGGCCTTGTAGAGCGTGTCGGCGCCGTCGCACCAGCCTCCGTTCGGGTTGACCCAGACGCGCAGCCGGATCGTGTTGATGCCCAGGTCCTTGAGCAGCTTGAACGGATCGGTCTTGGTGCCGGACGCGTTGTAGAAGCTGTAGCCGGCCGATTCCTGCTGGCTGACCCAGCTCACGTCGGCGCCCTTGACCAGCGTCGCCGCCGCCGCGGGCAACGCGGTGAGCGCGGCGGCCAGGCCCAGTCCGGCGCCGATGGCCTCCCGGCGCGTGAGGCCGGTCGCGCGGGCGATCGCCGTCATCGCGCGGGTGTTCGTCGTCTTCGTCTTCGTCATTCCCCTGTCTCCTTGGTGGTTGTGGTGGAGGGAACTCGGAGCGGTCCGACCCGGCGTCACCGCTGACGCGCCGGGTGGGCAGGCGCGGATCGGGCCGCAAATGAAAAAGGCCCGGCGCGAAGGCCGGGCCGGGGGCGGGGCTTACAGCTCCGCGCGCAGGCTGATCGCGAAGCGGCGATCGTCGGTGTAGGTGCCGCGCGGCAGGCCGTAGTCGCTGAACACGCTGCGGCGCACCGTCCGCGTCAGGTTGTTGCCTTCGAGCGCGATGCGCAGCCGGGGCGTGATCGCGTAGCTGAGGTAGGCGTCGACCATGCCGTAGCCCTTCATCGTCACCGGCGTCAGCGCGGTCACGCCGTCGTTGCTGGGGAAGCTCAACCGCGAGCCGACGGTGTAGTCGCTGCGCCAGTTGTAGGCCAGCCGCGCGGAGAAGTCGCCCAGGTCGTACATCGCCACCAGGTTGGCGCTGCGCTTGGACAGCCCCTCCAGCGGTGCGCTGCGGCCGTCGATCGGGCTTGGGGCGGCGCTGTCCACCAGCGTGAAGTTGGCCTGCAGGCCCAGCCCGCGCAGCAGTCCGGGCAGCTTGTTGAAGAAGCCGGTGTAGCCGACCTCCAGGCCGCGGATGCGGCCGTCGCGGCCGTTGCTCGGCGTGGTCAGCGTGTAGCTGGTGCCGTTGATCGTGGTCTGCGTGCTGGTGGTCTGGATGAAGCCCGACACGTCCTTGTAGAAGGCCGCGCCGTAGACCGAGTCGCTCTTGGACAGGTAGTACTCCAGCGTCGCGTCGACCTGGCTGGCGCGCAGCTTGTCGAGCTCCGGATTGCCCTGGTAGCCGGTCCGGTCGTTGACGTTGAGGCTCAGGCTGGGCGTGAGCTGGTCGAAGTTGGGCCGAGTGACCACGCGCGACAGCGTCAGCCGCGCCAGCAGGTCGGGTGTGAGCTCGAGCTTGAGGTTGAGCGAGGGCAGGAAGTCGGTGTCGGTCTTGGACAGATCCACGCGACCGCCGCTGGTGGCGGTGTAGCCGCGCTGGGTGCGCGTCGTGACGGCGCGCACGCCGACGTTGCCGGTCAGCGGCAGGCCCGCGAGCGTGGTGTCCAGGTCGCCGGCGACATAGACGGCCGCGGCGCGCTCGCGGAACTCGAAGCTCTGCGCCGGATCGAGCTCGGGCACCGTCAGGTTGAAGGTGCTGCGCACGGCTTGCGCGTCGCGCAGCCAGCGCGTGTCGGTGACGGTCAGCCACTGGCGCGGGATGTTGCCGCCGCCGGCGTCCTTGAGCAGGTTGTCGTAGGGCAGCAGGCCCACCGCCGGGATCTGCGACAGGTTGAACATCCAGATGTCGTCGATCGTGTTGATCTCGGCGCTGCTGGCGCGGCGGTCGTTGAGCCGCACGCCGGCGTGCAGCGTGGTCAGCGCGCCGAAGTCGACCGGCTTGTCGCCGTCCAGGCGCCAGGCGGTTTCCTTGCCGGTGTTGCGGGTGAGGAAGTACAGCGCCTTGTCGGCCCAGTAGTTGGCCGGGTTGTCGAGCTGCGCGGTGGGCGAGAACGCCGACGGCAGCTTGGTGCCCAGGTCGAAGCTGTAGCTGACCGGGTCGTTGGCGAAGGTGCCCAGGCGCACCTCCTGGTAGAAGCGGTCGAAAGTGCTGCGGGTGTGGCTGAGGTCGCTGCGCAGCGTGGCGTCGCCGACCTTCCACTTGCCGGCCAGCGCGAGCTGGTCGATCTTGGTGTTCTCGTCGGCCACCGAGCCCGAGGTGCTCATGCTCGCGCCCCAGAAGCTGCCCGAGACGAACCGGCCGTTGGCGTCGGTCTGGATCGCGCCGTTCGGCCAGAGCTGGCCCTGGTTGGCGGTGTTGCTCCAGTTGGCCCAGAACGGCGAGGCGTAATGGCCGTAGACGTCGGTGCGGCTCTTGAGCTGCGTGTGGTTGAAGTCCAGCGTGTATTCGCTGCGGCCGTCGGGGCGCCACTGCAGCGAGGCGCTGGCGGCCTTGCGGTCGCGCTCGCCGAATTCATAGGCCAGCCACTGGCCCAGCGGCGCGACGGTGCCCGAGCCATCGGCCAGTTGCGCCGGATTGTCGAGCTCCTGCGTGTCGGAGCGGTAATCGCGCTTCTGCGCCGACACGCTGAGCAGCGCGCCGAACTCGCCGGCGTCGGTGCGCCAGCGGTTGGACACCAGCAGCGACCCTTCGCCGTTGTTCTTGTCGGCGAGCTCGGCCCGCGTGGCCTTGACCGAGCCGGCCAGCTTGAAGCCGGCGAAGTCGAACGGGCGGCGGGTGCGCAGGTCGATGACGCCGCCGATGCCGCCTTCGATCAGGCTGGCGGTCGGGGTCTTGTAGACATCGGCGCCGGCGAGCAGCTCGGCGGGCACGTCCTGGAAGGCCAGTCCGCGCTCCTTGCCGGCGGTGAAGATGACGCGGCCGTTGAGCAGCGTCTGCGTCTGCTGCAGGCCGCGCACCTGGACGCGGTCGCCCTCGCCGCGGTTGCGCGAGATCTGCACGCCGGTGATGCGCTGCAGCGCTTCGGCGACGTTGGCGTCGGGCAGTTTGCCGATGTCGTCCGCGACGATGGAGTCGACGACCTGGTCCGCGTTGCGCTTGATGTCCTGGGCCTTGATCAGGCTGGAGCGCTGGCCCTGCACGACCACGGTGTCGAGCGCGCTGCCCGCGGCGGACGCCGCGGCGGCCGGCGGCGCGGCCTGCGCGCGGGCGTCGGCCGGCAGCAGCAGCGCGGCGCAGGCCAGCGCGACGGGCGCCAGCAGGAAGACGGAGGTGCTGGCGGCGCGGAGGGCGGGACGGGCGGCAGGGCGGACGCCGCGGGCGCGGGCGTCAGGCGTGGCGAGGGTGGACAGGGTCATGATGTCTCCGTCGTTGGACGTGTCGTGTTGTTGTCGAGGGCCGCGTCGGGCGCTGCCTCGTGGCGTCGTGGGGTCTGGGGATCGTGGGACGTCGGTCAGCGGGGAGGGCGTCAGCGACAGGGCGCCGCGTCGCGCATCGCGGTCAGCGAGGGCAGCGCCCGGCCCCGGTCGTCGAACAGCGTCTGGTTGGCCCAGCCGTTGCCGTCGCCGGTGCGCCAGCCCGCGCCGGGCACCGCGAGCCAGGCGGGCTCCCAGTAGAAGACGCCCAGGCCCTGCGGCACCGCGGCCACCGCGCGGACCACGTCGCGCAGCATCCGCGCCTGGCCCTCGGGCGTGGCGGGATAACCGGAGCGGCGCGCGCCTTCCTCGTTGAAGACCGCGCCGCCGCCGCCGGGGTTGTCCAGCTGGTGGCCGTACGCGGTTTCGACCACCACCAGCGGTTTGCGGTAGCGGTCCGACAGCAGGCGCAGGTTGTCGCGCAGCGCGTCGTAGGGGTCGTGGTGATACGGGTACCAGCTCAGGCCGACGACGTCGTAGTCGAGCTTGGCGGCCTCGAACCCGTCGTAGACCCGGCGGAAGGTCTCGGCGCTCTTGCCGTCGCCCTGGTGCGCCAGGTGCAGCATCACCGGCAGGCGGCCGCCGCGCAGCGCGTCGGTGGCCCGGACGCCGCGGATGCCGGCCCGCAGCAGCGCGATGAAGGCCGCGTCGCCGCCGACCTGCTCGTCGGGCGTCTGCCGCCAGGTCTTGCCGTCGGGCCAGAGCATGCCGCCGTTGATCTCGTTGCCGACCTGGATCATGTCCGGGTCGGTCCCCTGGTCGTGGAGAGCTTTCAGCACCTCGGAGGTATAACGTTCAACCTCCTGCGCCAGCGCCGCGCCATGCAGGCGGGTCCAGGCCGCGGGTTTCGCCTGTTTGCCGGGGTCGGTCCAGTGGTCGCTGTAGTGGATGTCCAGCAGCCATTTCATGCCTTGCGCCTTCAGCCGCCGGGCCAGCCGGAGCGTGACGGCCAGGCCGTTGTCGCCACCGCCGACGGGCTCGCCGTGGCGCGAGACGATGCGGCCGTCCTCGATCACGTCGTGGGCGTTGACCGGCGTGTGCCACAGCCGCAAGCGGCCCCAGTTCATGCCGGCCGCGCGCAGGATCTGCAGCGCGGAGCCCGGCCGGCCGTCGGCCGTCGAGAACTTCCCACCGCCACGCTCGACGGTCTCCAGCGTGGAGATGTCGACGCCGAGGATGAAGTCCTTGCGGTGGGAGGTCTGGATCGCGCCGTCCGCGTCAGCGTCGCAGCGGCGGACGGACGGAGCGGCCGGCGCAGAGGCTGGCTCGGCGGTAGACGCACCAGCAGACGCGGCCGCAGAGGCGACGGCTGATCCGGCGGCGCAGAGCGCGGCACCGGAGAGCACCAGGTTGCGTCGGGTGACGCCAGGACGGGGCAACGGGCGCGGCAGGATCACGGCTGTCTCACTCGCCGGGACGCCTGGCGGCGCCTCGGCCTTGTTGTCGGTGCCAGCTATCTTGCTGGTTAGGTTAATCGCTTAACCTTGCGACTAGTGTCGTCGATTGCCGCAGGGCGGGGGTGAGGGGTTTCCCGATCCCGCCCGGGCCTGACGCGCCGGCGTCACACACCGGCCTCACATGCAGGCCTAACGCCTTGGCCTCAAGTGCCGCGCTTCACCGTGGCCGCGGCCCGGAGCTTGTCCTTCTTGCTCGGCCGCCGGCCCTTGACGCCGCCGGTCGCCGCGTCCGGCGGCGCGGTCTCGGTCGGCTCGAAGCCGGCGATGCGCTCGCGGGCGACGCGCCGTCCCTGGCGCTTCTCGATCAGGCGGAAGTGCGCCTCCGTCGAGGCGCTGATGAAGCTCACCGCCAGGCCGTTCTCGCCGGCGCGCGCGGTGCGGCCGATGCGGTGCGTGTAGTCCGCGGCGGCGCGCGGCAGGTCGTAGTTCACGACGACTGGCAGCCGCGCGATGTCGATGCCGCGCGCGCCGAGGTCGGTCGCCACCAGCACCCGCAGCCGGCCTGCCTTGAAGTCGGCCAGCGTGCGCGTGCGTGCGCCCTGGCTCGCGTCGCCATGGAAGGCGGCGGCCTCCAGGCCGGCCCGGCGCAGCTTGTCGGCCACGTGGTCGCAGGCATAACGCGTGGCGACGAAGACCAGCACGCGCGACCACTCGCCGCGTTCGATCATGTGCCGCAGCAGCGGCGTGCGCCGCGCGGCATCGACCTCGACCGCATGCTCCTCGATCTGCCCCTCGGTGGCCGGTTCGCCGCTGACCTCGACGCGCACCGGGTCGTGCAGCAGCTGGGTCGTCAGCGCCTGCACCGCGTCCGGGAAGGTGGCGGAGAACAGCAGGTTCTGCCGCCGGCGCGGCAGCAGCGCCAGCACCTGCGCGAGCTCGTCGGCGAAGCCCGCGTCGAGCAGGCGGTCGGCCTCGTCGAGCACCAGGCAGTCGACGTCGCCCAGCTTCAGCGCGTTCTTCGCGACCACGTCGAGCAGCCGGCCCGGCGTCGCCACGACGATGTCCGCGCCGCCGCGCAGCGCCATCATCTGCGGATTGATCGACACGCCGCCATACAGCACCGAGACCTTGACCGGCTCGCGCAGGAAGCGCCCGACCTGGATCAGGGTCTCGCCGACCTGCGCGGCGAGTTCACGCGTGGGCACGAGCACCAGCACCTGCGCGCGGCGCAGCGCCGGCCGCACGCCGGCATCGAGGCGCTGCAGCACCGGGAAGACATACGCGGCCGTCTTGCCGGAGCCGGTGGCGGCGCTGCCCAGCAGGTCGCGACCGGCCAGGATCGGCGCGATCGCCGCGGCCTGGATGGGGGTGGGGCGGTCGAAGCCCAGTTCGTCGGCGGCGCGCAGCAGCGCGGGCGACAGTCCGAGGTCGGCGAAGTCGCTCACAGGCGCCTCACCTTCACCGACTTGCCCTTCACCTTGCCGGCATTGAGCCCGCGCAGTGCCTGGTCCGCCAGCTCGGGCGCGATGGCCACGTAGGTGGAGAACTCGTTGACGTTGATCTTGCCGATGCTGGCGCCGTCCAGGCCGAGGTCCTTGGTCAGCGCGCCCAGCACGTCGCCGGGGCGGATCTTCTCTTTGCGGCCGCCGAGGATCTGCAGCGTCACCATCGGGGGCCGCAGCGGCGGGCCGCCGGCCGTGGCGGTCAGCTCGGACAGCGGGTACCAGGGACTGACGCTGCCCTGCATCTGGTCGATGCGGCCGACGCGGCCCATCTCGTCCAGGCTGGCGAGGCTGAAGGCCCAGCCTGCTTCGTCGGCGCGGCCGGTGCGGCCGATGCGATGCACATGCACCTCGGGATCGGGTGTGATGTCGACGTTGATCACTGCCTCGAGCTGCGCGATGTCCAGTCCGCGCGCGGCCACGTCGGTGGCGACCAGCACGCTGCAGCTGCGGTTGGCGAAGCGCACCAGCACCTGGTCGCGCTCGCGCTGTTCCAGGTCCCCATGCAGCTCCAGCGCCACGATGCCCTGCGCCTGCAGCACGGCGACGAGGTCGCGGCACTGCTGCTTGGTGTTGCAGAAGGCCAGCGTGCTGGCCGGGCGGAAGTGGTTGAGCAGCAGGCCGACGGCATGCAGCCGCTCGGCCTCGGTCACCTCGTAGAAGCGCTGGCGGATCTTGTTGGCCGCATGGCGCTCGGTCAGCGTCACCGTCTTGGGGTCGCGCATGAAGCGGCCCGCCAGTGCGGCCACGTCGTCGGGATAGGTGGCCGAGAACAGCAGCGTCTGGCGCTGCTTCGGGCAATGGGCGACGACCTGGGCGATGTCCTCGGCGAAGCCCATGTCCAGCATGCGGTCGGCTTCGTCCAGCACCAGCGTGTTCAGCGCCTCCAGCGACAGCGTCTCGCGCTGCAGGTGGTCGAGGATGCGGCCCGGCGTGCCCACGACGATGTGGGCGCCATGCGCCAGGCTGGCGAGCTGCGTGCGGATCGGCACGCCGCCGCACAGGGTCAGCGTCTTGATGTTGTCCTCGGCGCGGGCCAGGCGGCGGATCTCCTGCGTGACCTGGTCGGCGAGCTCGCGCGTCGGGCACAGCACCAGGGCCTGGACGGCGAAGCGGCGCGGATTCAGGTTGGCCAGCAGCGGCAGCGAGAACGCCGCCGTCTTGCCGCTGCCGGTCTTGGCCTGCGCGATCAGGTCGTGGCCGCCCAGCGTCAGCGGCAGGCTTTCCGCCTGGATCGGCGTCATCGAGAGGTAGCCCAGCTGGCGCAGGTTGGCCAGCATGGCGGGGGGCAGGGGGAGGCGGTCGAAGGCGGTCGCGTCGGACGCGGGCGTCGGCGCCGCCGGGGCGGCGGAGCCGGTGGGATCGGTGCGGGTCATGCGCGATTGTCGGCGATCCGCGCCGCCGGCCCCCGGCCCGCCTGCCGGCGAATCGACGATGAAGTCGCGTTTCGGGCCCGCTCGGCGGGGCCGTCCGCCGTCAGGGCGCGGGCTTGGCCGCCTCGCAGGCCACGCGCCGCATCGGGAAGTCGATGCCGCGCGTCGTGCCGTTGCGCTGGCCCTCGATGCGGGCGGCAAGCCCCGTATCGCCGACGGCGCGGTAGATCACGCGCTGGGGAAAATCGTGGGCCGGGTTCTCGAAGGTCACGGCGCGTTCGCCGATCGAGGTGGCCACGAAGGTCGCCTCCTTCTGCCGCGACGGCTGCGCGATGAAGACCGGCTGGCCCTCGGCGTTGAGCCGGATCTGCATGAACTCGTGCTCGACGGTGCGGCCGTTCTTGACCGTGCGGCCGATGCCCAGCATCGTGCCGCCGGCCAGGGGCAGCCAGTGCTCCACCGAGCCCGCTTCGCCCTTCTCTGCGGCCCAGCAGCCGGCCAGCCAGCCGAGCCGCTCCAGCTGGGCGTCCTCGGCATGGGCGTTGGCGGGGGCGAGGGCGGAGGCAAGGGCGGCAATCGGCAACGCAATCACGGCGGCGAGGCGAGGGCGCATGGCGTGGGCTCCGGGGGACGATGCGCGAATCTACCGCCGGGGCCGCGCTGGCGCCAAGCGGTTGCGAAAGAGAATGCGCCCGATCTCGCCAACAGCAATCAAGGTGACTCGAGGATGGACCGATTCGATGCGCTGCTCGCCTTCGCCCGCGTGGTGGAGGCCGGCAGCTTCACCAAGGCGGCGCAGACGCTGCACCTGAGCAAGACCACCGTGACGCAGCTGGTGCAGCAGCTCGAGGCGCGCCTGCGGGTGAAGCTGCTGCACCGCACGACGCGGCAGGTCCGGGTGACGCCGGACGGCGCCGCGTATTACGAGCGCGTGGTGCGCGTGCTGGCCGACCTGGACGACGCGGACACGGCGCTGTCCAGCGCCACCACGTCGCCGCGCGGCCGGCTGCGGGTCGACGTGCCGACGCCCTTCGCGCGCCTGGTCCTGATGCCGGCGCTGCCGGAGTTCCATGCGCGTCATCCGGAGATCCAGCTCGACATGGGTGTCAGCGACCGCATCGTCGATGTCATCGGGGACAACGTCGACGCGGTGCTGCGCGGCGGCGAGGTCACGGTGCCGTCGCTGATCGCGCGACGCATCGGCGAGCTGCCGCTGGGCGTGTATGCCGCGCCGTCCTACCTGTATGCGATCGGCGTGCCCGCGCATCCCCGCGACATCGAGGCGGATCCGCAGCGCATCGTCGGTTTCCTGCGCGCGAGCACGGGACGCATCGCGCCGATCCAGATGCGGCGCGGGGAGGAATCGGTGGAGGTGCGCGGCCGCTACGTCGTCGCGGCCGACGATGGCAATGCCTACCTGGCGGCCGGGCTTGCGGGCATGGGCGTGCTCTGGCTGCCGCGCTACATGGCCGGGCCGCATGCGGCGCGCGGCGAGCTCGTGCCGCTGCTCGAGGACTGGACGATGGACCCGATGCCGATGTACCTCGCCTATCCGCCCAACCGCAACGTCAGCGCCAAGCTGCGCGTGTTCATCGACTGGGTCGACGAGCTGATGCGACGGCATGCGCCGGCGATCGTGCCGGCGGCGTCAGGGCCAGGCGAAGGTTGATCTGCGCGTCGGGAGTCAGGGCGCCGCGGTGGTCGAGGAGTTCCCGGCCACGCGGCGCGTGCCGACCCAGTCGTCGACCACCTGCTCGAGCACGGTCAGCGGCACGTCGCCGGTCAGCAGCACCGTGTTGTGGAACTGCTTGATGTCGAAGCGCTCGCCGAGCTGCTGGCGGGCGCGCTCGCGCAGCGCCTCGATGCGCAGCCGGCCCAGCATGTAGGCGCAGGCCTGGCCCGGCCAGGTGACGTAGCGGTCGACCTCCTGCGGGGTGATGCCGTAGTCGATGGCCTGCTGGCGGGTCCACTTCATCGCATGCAGGCCGGTGTCGACCACCAGCCGGCGGGCGCGGAACAGCGCCCCGTACAACTGGCCGAGGTGGCCGACCGGATCGCCGTCATACCAGCCGTTCTCGACAGCGAGCTGCTCGGCGTACAGCGCCCAGCCCTCGACATAGGCCGAGCCGGCCGAGAACGCGGCGCGGCGGCGGAAGTAGGGCAGGTCCCTGGCCTCCATCTGGATCGCGAGCTGGAAGTGGTGGCCTGGGATGGCCTCGTGGTGAACGAGGGTCCGCATGTCCGCGATGTCGTAGGTGGGGCCGGCCAACGGCGCCCAGAACACGCCCGGCTGGGAGCCGTCCGGCGCCGGGGTCGTGTAGTGGGCGGCGGCGGTGGGCTCGGTCAGCGCGGGCTCGCGGCGCACCTCGACGGGCGCCTTCGGCATGACGTCGAACAGCAGCCGGGCGCGCGCCTGCGCGTCGCGCAGGTAGGTGGTGTAGCGGTCCAGCAGCTGGACCTGCGGGGCGGCGTCCTTGGGCTGTCGGTCGGCGTCCATCTTGCGATAGCGCTGCTCGATGCTGCCCTCGGCGTAGCCCAGCTGGCGCAGCAGGCCGTCCATCTCGGCTTCGATGCGGGCGACCTGCTTCAGGCCAATCGCGTGGATCTCGGCCGGCGAGAGCTCGGTGGTGGTGTTGGCGCGCAGCCGCGCGGCGTAGAACCGGTCGCCATCGGGCAGGCGCCAGACGCCGGCGTCGTCGGTGGTCCGCGGCAGCTGCGCGCGCAGCAGTGCGAGGCCGCGGCGCCACGCCGGCACGATGGAGCTCGCGACGATGGCCTCGGCCCGCGCGCGGGCGCGCTGGCGGGCGGCGTCGTCCATGTCGGGCAGGGTCGCCATGCGCTCGGCCAACGACACCACCAGCGGGTTGTCCGCCGGCTTCGGCGCGACGAACTGCTCGATCTGGCCGACGGCGGTCGCGGTGATGAAGCGCGGCATCAGCATGCCCTTGGCCTGCGCGGCGCGGGCGCGGACGATGCCCTGATCCATCAGCGCGGCCAGGCCGTCCATGCGCTGCAGGTAGCTGCGCACGTCGGCCGCGTGGCGCATCGGGTGTTCCTGCACGAGGAAGGTGATCGGACCGACATGCACGCCGGCCATGTGCTCGAAGACGTAGGGGTGGTCGAGGAACTCGCCCTCGGCGACGTTCTGCCGCATCGTCCAGGCCATCAGCGCGGCGGAGGTGCGCTGCGTCGGCGACAGCGCCTCGCGCGGGAAGCGCGCCAGTTCGGCCAGGGCGCGGCGGTCGCGGGCGATGTCCGCGAGCTCGTCCTCGCGCGAGAGCGAATCCCACTGCCCGTCGAGGTGGGCCTGGACCTCGCCCTGGAAGTACTGCATGCGGGTGGCGTGCTCGGGCGCATGCCGCATGCGCTCGGCGGCGACGCGTTCGGCCCAGGCGTCGAAGCCGGCGGCGCTGAAGTCGTTCGAGGCGCTCGAGGCGGCGGCCGGTGCGGCCAGGGCCTGCATCGCCGGCGCGGCCAGCACGCCGCCCAGTCCGGCCGCGAGCAAGGTGCGGCGGCGCACGGCGGGCGCGGCGCCGGTTCGGATCGTCTTGGTCATGTGATCTCCCTGGTCGACGAAGCGTCGATTGGAACGGCCGGCAGGGTAACCGGCTATTCGTCACTCCCGGGTGTCAGGGCGTGTCCGCCGCGACCGGGGCCGCCCGCGCGTTGACCAGGACACCCTTGCCACCTCGGGGCCTCTTCACTAGACTTCGCGGCTCAAGATCTACCTGGGCGGAGTGGAAAGGGTAGAGCCACCCGAGCGATCGGGTCCCAGCTGGACTGGGAGTTCGCGGTCAACGCGATAGAGAACCCCGCATGCGACGGCCACCTCTGGTGGCCGTCTGTCTTTGTCGGGCGATGGCTCAGCCGGAGATGCGCCGGCGCAGGGCCGTTGCCCTCAACAGCGTGAGGAACGAGATCTTCCGCCGCGCGCGCAGGCGTCCTGGGGGCGCGTCCTCGATGACGTAGCCGGACTGCACCTGCAGGATCAAGCGCCCCTTGCGCTTGTTGTCGCGCGAGACTTCGAAGAAGACCACGTAGCGTCGCGGCACCGACGCGGTGTCATCAAGAGGCACGGACGTCACGTAGTTCGGCGGATGGTCGCGCGCGATCTGGATGGATCGCTTGCGCAGGTCCTTGATCAGGTGCGGCAGATGGCGCCGCGAGAGCTCGTATCGCTCCTCGCAGAGCACGCGGACCTCGCGGCCGTCGTCGAAGAGTTCGCCGGACGGGATCGCCAAACGCGTTCGACCGTCACGCGCCAGCGACCGGGTGAAGCAATGGCAGGAGAACAGCACGACCACGGTGACTTCGAAGCCGAGCCCGGGATCGACGCGGAACGCGAAAGGCTCCAGATGGGAAAGCTCCCACGGAACGCCGCAACGCGCGACGCCCGGGAAGCGATGGTGCGAGCGCACCGCTTGCAAATGATCAGCCATGGGGGCGTCCGTGATGACGGCATCGTCATCGGACGGACGAGGAGGGGCTTGCGCTTTGGAATCACACATGACGGGCCTCGCAGCGACGGGGCGGTCATGGTTCTGGCCAGGCGCAGTGAACGCCTTGCGCTCGATCAAGGGTGTCATGCGTCAAGCGACAGCGCAGCAGACCGTCGCATCGAGGCGACCGTCGATGAGTGCTTTCACGCTGGAGGCTGACTGCCTCGTGCAGGCTGGATGCCCTGCACATTGGCCCGAGCGGTTTCGGGCCGGAATCAGCTCAAGGCATGCCTGGCGGGTTTGCCTGGCTCGCGAGCGCGTCGTTCCGGAGGCGGGACGACAGGGAGTCGCTACACGTACTGCGCCGCCGCATGCGCCGAGGCCCAGGCCCACTGGAAGTTGAAGCCGCCCAGGTGGCCGGTGACGTCCAGGACCTCGCCGATGAAATACAGCCCCGGCGACTTGAGAGATTCCATGGTCTTGGACGACACCTCCTTGGTGTCGACCCCGCCCAGCGTCACCTCCGCGGTGCGGTAGCCCTCGGTGCCCGCCGGCACCACCTGCCAGGCCGACAGGCGCTGCGCGATCTGCTCCAGCTCCGCGTGGGTGTACTGCTTGATCGGCTTGGAGACGAACCACTGTTCCGCGATCAGCGTGGCCATCTTCTTGGTGAACAGCTCGGCCAGCAGCGTCCTGAGCTCGGCATTGGGCCGGTCGTTGCGCTGCTGCGCCAGCCAGGCCGGCACGTCCAGGTCGGGCAGCAGGTTGATCTCCACCGCCTGGCCCGGCAGCCAGTAGGACGAGATCTGCAGGATCGCCGGGCCGCTCAGGCCGCGGTGCGTGAAAAGGATGTTCTCGCGGAAGCTCTTGCCGTTGCAGCTCACCAGGCAGTCGACCGAAGTGCCGCTGAGCTCGTTGCACAGGTCCTTGAGCTGGTCGGTGATGGTGAACGGCACCAGCCCGGCCCGCGTCGGCAGCAGCTGGTGACCGAACTGGCGGGCCACCTGGTAGCCGAAACCGGTGGCGCCCATGGTCGGGATCGACAGGCCGCCGGTGGCGATCACCAGCGACTGGCATTGCATCGGCCCCGCCGTGGTCTCGAGCCGGTAGCCGCCTTCCGTCTTCTCGATCCGGTCGACCGAGGTCTCCAGCATCGGCGTGATGCCGACGGCCTCGCACTCGGCCAGCAGCATGCGCAGGATGTCGATCGACTTGTTGTCGCAGAACAGCTGGCCCAGCTTCTTCTCGTGGTGCGGGATCTGATGCTTGTTGACCAGCGCGATGAAATCCCACTGGGTGTAGCGCGCCAGCGCCGACTTGCAGAAGTGGGGGTTCTGCGAAAGGAAATTGGCCGGCTCGGTATAGAGGTTGGTGAAGTTGCAGTTGCCGCCGCCGGACATCAGGATCTTCTTGCCGGCCTTGTTGGCGTGATCCACCAGCAGCACGCGGCGGCCGCGCTGCCCGGCCAGCGCAGCGCACATCAGCCCCGCGGCACCCGCGCCAATGATCACGACATCGGTGTCCCGCACGTCCTGCACAAACTTCCCTTCGACCTGTGAATCCTTGCCCGGCGGCGCGCGGAGGGCGCATCGCGGCGGGCGCGGGAGCTTAACGCATCCGGCTCCCCGCCCTCGTGCCGCCATGCCGGATCTGAATAGCAGCTAGTCCTGGCCATACCTAGGACGATGGAGCCGGGCTGTCCACAATCCGCCGCAGCCGATAGAAGGACTCCCATGATCATCGACGTCCACGGACACTACACGACGGCCCCGGCGGCGCTGGGCGCCTGGCGCGACCTGCAGGTCGCCGCGCTCAAGGACCCGGCGAAGGCGCCGAGCGCGAGCGCGCTGAAGATCTCCGACGACGAGCTGCGCGAGTCCATCGAGACCAACCAGCTCAAGAAGATGAAGGAGCGCGGCTCGGACCTGACCATCTTCAGCCCGCGCGCCAGCTTCATGGCGCATCACATCGGCGACTTCCAGACCTCGTCCACCTGGGCGGCGATCTGCAACGAGCTCTGCGCTCGGGTGGCGGCAATGTTCCCGGATCACTTCGTCGGCGCCGCGATGCTGCCGCAAAGTCCGGGCGTCGATCCCGCGAGCTGCCTGCCGGAGCTGGAGAAATGCGTCCGCGAGTACGGCTTCGTCGGCCTCAACCTGAATCCCGATCCATCCGGCGGCCACTGGACCAGCCCGCCGCTCACCGATCGCCATTGGTATCCGCTCTACGAGAAGATGGTCGAGTTGGACGTCCCCGCGATGATCCACGTCAGCACCAGCTGCAATGCCTGCTTCCACACGACCGGTGCCCACTACCTGAACGCCGACACGACCGCCTTCATGCAGTGCCTGACCGGCGACCTGTTCAAGGACTTCCCGACGCTGAAGTTCCTGATCCCGCACGGCGGCGGCGCGGTGCCCTACCACTGGGGGCGCTTCCGCGGGCTGGCGCAGGAGCTCAAGAAGCCGCTGCTCGACGAGCACCTCCTGGACAACATCTTTTTCGACACCTGCGTCTATCACCAGCCCGGCATCGACCTGCTGACGAAGGTGATCCCGGTGAAGAACGTGCTCTTTGCGTCCGAGATGATCGGCGCGGTGCGCGGCATCGATCCCGAGACCGGGCACTCCTACGACGACACCAAACGCTACATCGAGGCCACGCCGCATCTGAGCGACGCCGAGCGGCACCTGGTCTACGAGGGCAATGCGCGCCGCGTGTTCGCGCGGCTGGACGCGCGGCTGAAGGCGCAGGGGCGCTGAGACGCACCCAGGGACAAGCGCCAGCCGCCCCGCCTGCTGCGACACTCCCGGGCATGCTTTCTGCTTCGTGCCTGGGATGAGCGCCACGCCCAACGACCCCACCCCGCCGCCCGCCGCCGCCGCGCCTGCCGCCGTCGAGCCGCTCGCCGACCTGGCGATCCGCTCGCACACGACCTTCGAGGATGCGCAGGCCATCTTCACCGGGACGCTGTTCGTGTCGCTGGCGCTGATCCTGTTCGCGCAGGTCGGCTTGCTGACCGGCGGCACCGCCGGCGCGGCCTTCGTGCTGCACTACGCCACCGGCGTCAGCCTGGGCAAGCTGTTCTTCCTGATCAACCTGCCGTTCTACTGGTTCGCCTGGACCCGCATGGGCCGCGAGTTCACGCTCAAGACCTTCGTCTCGATCGCGCTGCTGTCGGTGATGACGGAGTTCTCGCCCAAGCTCTTCGCCATCGACCGCATCCATCCGGCCTACGCCGCGATCCTGGGCGGCGCGCTGCTGGGCTCGGGCTGCCTGTTCCTGGCGCGTCATCGCGCCAGTCTCGGCGGCGCGACCATCGTGTCGCTCTACCTGCAGAAGGCCAAGGGCTGGCGCGCCGGCAAGGTGCAGATGGCCATGGACTGCGCCATCGTGCTGCTCGCGCTGACGGTGGTCGATCCGGAGCGCGTCGCCTACTCGGTGCTCGCGGCGGTGGTGATGAATCTCTTCATCGCGGTCAACCACAAGCCCGGCCGCTACGCCGTGCTGTGAGGCCCGCGCTCAGCGCCTGAACAGCAGCGCGTTGACCAGCACCAGCAGGCCGATGCCGAGCCAGAACTCCCACCAGCCGCGGTCGCGCGACTTGATGCGCAGCAGCAGGTGGATGACGCCGGCGTACAGGATCAGCTCCGACTTGAGCCCGGCGGCGATGCCGAGCAGCAGCGCGAACTGCTTGACGTAAAGGAGCCAGGGCCGATCAGCCCCGGCCGCGCCCGGCGCGGCGCCTGCCGAGCGGCGGGCGGCGCGCTGGGCCTCGTGGTCCGCCAGGCGCTGCGCCTGCTCGGCCCGGCGCTGATCGGCGCGGCTCGGCGCGGGCGGCTTGCCACCACGGCGCGCGGTGCGCTCGTCATTGAGTCGCGCCTGCCGCGCCGCCTTGATCTGGCCCGCGGTCTGCTGCAGCACCGGTTCCGGAGGCTCCGCCGGTTGCCACCAGGCGCCGCGCGCGAGCACGGGCGCCTCGCCGGCCGCGGCCTTCTGGCGGAACAGCGCGCCGAAGGCGGAGCGCCGCTTCGCCGCGCCGCCCGGCAAGGCCAGGGCCTGCTTCAGCAGCGGCGCGCCTTGCTCGCGGTCCACCATCGCGACGAAGCGCCCGTAGCCGACGAGCACCTCGCGCGTGGCCGGCTGCCCCTGCCAGGTCGCCGCCTCGACGCCCTCCCGCCACGCCTTGTGCAGCGCCGCGCGCAGCTTGCGGCGTTCCTCGCGCGAGACGGAGGGCTTGTCGTTGACGACCACGCCGGTGACCTCCTGCCGGGAGCCGGCGCGCATCACGCGCTGCTTGTCCGGATGCGGCGTGAAGCCTTCGTCCTTGAGCACGTGGCGCACCTGCCGCAGCAGCGTGCCGACCTGGCCCGCGCCCTCGCCGGAGGCCGAGAACGTCAGGTCGTCGGCGTAGCGGGTGTAGGCGAAGCCCAGCTTGTCGGCGATGCCCTGCAGCCGGCGGTCCATCCTGCGGCACAGCACGTTGGTGAGCATCGGGCTGGTCGGCGCGCCTTGCGGCAGCACGCGGTCTCGGCCCTTGCCGCCGACGAAGAAGCGCTCGCCGTCGACCTCCAGCTCGTCGCAGGGGTTCTCGCTGCATAGCAGCGCCAGCATCGTGGCGACCCGCTCGTCGTAGCCCAGGCCGCGGAACACGCCCTTGATGCGCGGGAAGGTGATGGTCGGGAAGAAGTCCTGGATGTCGAGGTTGATCACCACCTCGCGCCCCGCATGCGGCGTGGCGTTGGTGACGATGCTGCGCCCCGGCAGGAAGCCGTGCGCGGCGGCATGGCTGGGAACCTTGGCGAGCACCTGGTCCAGCACCCAGTACTGCGCGCGCTTGAGCCGCGGCATCGGCGCCGAGATCGTGCGCTGGCCGCCGGTCTTCTTCGGCAGCAGGAAACGGCGGTAGTGGGACGTGCGCGCCACCTCGCGATGGAAGCACAGGAACTTGAGCTCGGGCAGCGTCAGGCCCATCGCGCGGGCCAACTCGAGCGGCGTCGCGAGGGCGGGAAGCCCGTCGGCCAGCGGCCGGGCCGGGGCACCGGCGGCAGCGGGCCGCAGGCCGCCGGACACGCCCTCGCCCAGGTAGCCAGCGTCGGTCTTGCGCGCCTCGTGCCAGCGCAGCGCGCGCTCGTGGCGGCGCTGCTCGCGGGCCTGCGCGGTCGCCTCGCGCTTCGCGCGGGCCTGCGCCAGGCGCTCCTCGCGCATCCGCTTGAGCGCCGCTTCGGGATCGCTGTGGCTGCGCAGCTCCTGCTGCATGTCCTCCAGCGCCTTCATCAGCTCGAGCTCGCGCTGGATCAGCGCGGCCTCGATCGAGGGCTTGCCTTCGCCCGCGGGCCAGAAGCCCAGGCGCTGCATTTCCTCGAGGACGAAGGCGTCCTTGGACGAGGCGCGGATGCGCTCGATGATCTCGGCGCGGGTGGGGACGCGGTCGCTCATGCGGCGCCTCCTGGGAGCGGCGCCGGCGACGCGGCGGACAAGCGGTGGAAGAAGGGGAGTGCAGCGCGCTTCTCGTCGAAGAGCCTGGAAGGCTTGAGGGACGGGCGCTGTCCACTCGACGCCGCGCGCACCACCGTCGCACGATTCGCTTCAGGGAAGCCCCATGGGAATCTGCGACGGTGGTGCTGCGCGGCACAGTGAAGACGGCGCCCGTGACGCATGGAACGGCAGGTGGCAAGGACGGCGAAACACCGTCCGGGTTGCAAGAGCCTGCGCGCTGCACTCGAAATCAGTTTAACCACAAGCCTCGTCATGCCGCCTCCGGTGTGGTGCCAGGTGTTGCGGCCGCGACGGCGTCCGGCGCCGCCGGTGACCATTCGGCCAGCCGCGGCTGCGCGAGCTGGCGCAGGGCCAGCAGGTGCGCGCAGGGGCCGCGACGCAGGCGGTTCTGACGATGGAAATTGCAATCGCATTGCCCGTCGACCAGCTGCTGGTCGGCGTTCAGGACCAGGCGCGGCGCGTGGCTGCGGTCCTTGAGCCGGACCTCGCCGTCGATGACCAGGCGCTGTCCCTGCGGCGTGATGTCGTGCAGCTTGACGCGCTTCTCGTGGATCAGCGCCAGCGCGGTCGATTCCTCGGGGCTGGAGAAACGCAGCGTCGCCAGCGGCAGCGGCTCGCGCGTCAGTTCGCGCCAGGCGTAGCGGCCGGTGGGCAGGTCGAAGACCGCGCGGCCGGCCTGCACCCACAGGCCGAGCGCCGCGTCGACATCGCCGCGGGGCAGCTGCGTCCGCGAGGCCAGCTCGGCCGACGAGGCCATCCATTGCGACTGCAGCGCCGCGGCCACCGACAGCGTCGTCGCCTCGGCGACCTCGTGCCGCGGCTGCAGCAGGTGGAAGCGGCCGGCATCGGACCAGTCGTTGGCGGTCCAGCCGGACAGGCCCAGCGTGACGGTGATGTCGCCCAGCTCGATGACCCAGAAGCTGGGCATGCCCGATCCCAGCAGGTGCACGCGCACCCGCGTGGCCAGCGCGATCAGCCGCTCCAGCGTCAGCAGCCGGCGGCGGCCCCAGACGCGGATCGTCTGCGGCGCGGTCAGCGGCGCGCCGACGATGGCGCTGCGGCGCGCGGTGAAGACCTGGTTCCAGGGCTCGAGCACCATCCGCGCCGGCTCGCCCGGCGACAGCTCGAAGCGCAGCGAGCGCGGCCCCGCCCGCTCCTTGCGCTGGCGCAGCGCGGCGCACAGGTTGTGCAGGTCCATCGGATGCAGCTCGACGACGGTGGCCGGCAGCGTCATCGCGCTGGACACCTGCAGGAAGCCGCGGACCCAGCTGTCGGGCAGGTCGATCTTCTCCTCGCGGAAGGTCGGGTCGTCGCCGGTGGCGACGGTGAAGCCGGCGGGATCGAGCTGCAGCCGCGTCGCCTTGTAGTCGCGGATCTTCTGGAACTCGTCGTGCAGGCTGGCCGAGTAGTCGATGTTGGTCGTGCCGCAGGCCATCTCGCCGGTGCGGTCGAACACGTCATGCCGCACGCTGACCGCGCAGTAGGTCGATTCGTCCTGGCTGAAGGCCTCGAACAGCAGGCGCTCCGGATGCACGGTGATGACCGGGTCCAGCACGTACCAGGCGTCGCGGTGGTTCCAGAACAGCCAGTTGAAATAGGCCTGCTGCGCCTTGTAGAAGGGCGCGAGCACGCGTTGCTTGCTCGCGCGCAGCGTGCGCAGCTCGGTGTTCAGCGCCTCGCTGGACTGCTTGAGCTCGGCCGAGCGCGACATGAAGCGCGCCAGCAGCGATTGCTCGTTCTCCGCCAGCCACTGCCGGTAGACGGACTTGTCGCGGCCGCGGTAGCGCTGGTCGCTGACGACGACGGCATGCAGCGCCGACAGCGCTTCCCGGAACGCCAGGTGCGCGTGCGAGGCGCTGCGCAGCAGGCCGTCGAAGGCGGTCGGCGGCCGCAGCGTGTCCGGCGCGAAGTGGAAGGACTGCGACGCCGCGGTGTCGTCGACGGTCGTGCTGCCGTAGTACTTGTAGCGGAACTGCATCGTCGTCAGGCCGGGTCGGCGGTGGTCGTGGTGGCGCCGGCGGGCGAGCGCCACCTCAGGAAGGGCAGCGCGATGCCGGGATGCCGCGCGGCGATGTCGCGCAGGCCGGCGATGTACTGCGGCTTGTCGGTGAGGCTGGCGGTCACCACCTGGCGCGCGAAGATCTCCGCCACCACCTCGGCGGTCTCCGGCGCCGCGATCTGCGCGCGCAGGAAGGCGGTGACGCGGGACTTGGCGGCGCGGCCGCGATGGACCTGGCTCAGCACCGTGAGGAAGTAGGGCGTCAGCGCGCGCAGCTGCCGCGCCAGCCGGGGCGCGTCATCTGTCGGCAGCTCCAGCAGCCATTGCGTCACGAAGAGCTGCACCTGCGTGCCGGGGTGCTGGCTCAGGCGCGTGAGGCACAGCGACGCGTCGGCGGCGCTCATGCGGCGCACCAGTCGCGCGCGGCCCAGCGCCTGCACCCAGGCCTGCGGATGGTCCACCCATGCGATCAGCAATTCGACGGCGAGGGACTCGTCCGGCAAGCGCTCGCCGAAGAGCGTCCGCGTGTACGCGATCGCATCGTCGAAGCTCGATTCGGCCAGCGGCAGCAGCTGCTCGGACTGCTCGTGCGAGGGCACCGGCGGCAGGCGGTTGTCGAGCGCCCGCATCGCCCAGGCGCGTACGCCGGCATCGGCATGGCGGACCAGCGTGGCGAGCTGGCGCAGCGAGAAGTCGTCCGGGGTCAGCGTGGTGAGCGTCCAGGCGCCGTAGCGCTGCGCGCCGGTGCTGCGCGCCTGCAGCGCGCGCCAGCTGCCGGCGGCGTCGCGGGCCGGCGCGTGCGGCGCAAGGTCCTGCGTCAACCAGCGCAGCGCGTCGGCATGGGCGCCTTCGCCGCTTTCCGTCTGGAACAGCGAGCGATGCAGGCGGTCGGCGACCTGGCGGGCGAAGTCGGCGTCCTCGCGCGCCACGCGCAGCAGCGCCGGTCCGATCGCGGCGCGGATGCCGGCATGGGCATGGGTCGCGAGATCGCCGATCAACTCGACCTGGCGGCGCAGCACCTCGTCGGGCAGCGCCGCCAGCAGGCGCACCCCCCCGGCGCGACGCTCGGGATCCTCCGCGGTGATCAGCCGCGTCATCAGCGCCGGCGGCAGCAGCGCGACGCCCGCGGGATGCAGCAGCAGCCAGCTCACGCCCACGCGCACGACGGCCGCCGACGGATGGTCCAGCAGCGGCAGCAGCGCGCCGAGCCGCGGCATCACCGCCTCCGACGCGGCCGGCGCCAGCGGGCCGGCCAGCAGTTGCTCGATGAGCGTCGCGCCCTCGTCCAGGCCGGGGTCGGCGGCATCGACGGCCAGCAGCGCGGCCAGCAGCTCCTCGATCAGCGGCTGCGGCGGCGCAAGCAGCGCCAGGCCGTGGCCCTGCTTGCGGGCGCGCTCCTGCCCGCTGAGCAGCAGCGCGACGACCAGGTCGGCATGGCCGGCGAAGCGGCCCGGGTCGCCGGCGATGTGCAGCAGCGCGTAGTCCCGCGCGCCGGCATGGGCGCTCGCGGCCAGCAGCTTCAGCCACGGCACCTGCGCGGCGGCGTCACCGGATTCGATGTGCGCGCGCGCCGCCGCGAAGCCGGTCTCCGCGGCGGTCGCATAAGGGCTGCGCAGCAGGGTTTCCAGCACCGCCGGCGCTTGCTGGCGCATGAATTCGGCATGGTCCTGCAGCGCCCGCGCGACGACGGCCTGCACCAGCGCGCTGCGGCTCGCCATCGCCAGGCGCAGCAGCGCCTCGGGATGCGCGTCCCACATCGCGCGCAGGCCCTCGGGCCGCTGCGGGAGCGCGCGCGTCACGTCGAGGGGCTCGCGCGTCCACACGCGCCGCGTGCGCGCGCCGGTGCCCAGCGTCGGCAGCGCCGGCAGCAGCAGGCGCGACACCAGCAGCCAATGCGCGCCGGCGGGGAAGTGGCGCTCGGTGCGCGTCGTCTGCAGGCGATGCCATTCGATGTGGGTCTCGGTGACGGCGGCGGGCACCTCGTCGTCGCGCAGGCCCAGCAGCAATTCGACCGCCAGCACCGGCGCGTGCGGATGCCCGATCGCCGCCAGCCGCCGCAGGCCGCGCCAGCCGCGCAGGCGCAGGTACTCGCGCGTGCGGCGGCCGTAGGCGCGCGCCGGCTTGCGCTTGCTGCCGGCGCTGCGGACGATCCATTCGCCGGTGGACGGGTCCAGGTAGTGGCGCGTCGTCAGGCCGCCCTGGGCGGGCCGGGTGTTCTCGAAGCGCGCATGCAGCAGGCCGAGGACCTCCGCGTCGCGGCGCAGCTCCGCGGTCTTGTAGACGTAGCGCAGCGCCTGGAAGGCCTCGGCCTGCAGGGGCAGCGCGCGCAGCAGGCTGAGCAGCTTCGCGCGCACGTCGGCGCGGACCAGGGCGAGGTCGTACCAGTCCTGCAGCAGGTCGGGCCAGTCGAGGCGGCGGGCCTCGAGCGCGTCGAGCAGCGCGAGCACCAGCGCCGGGCCTTCGGCCGGCAGCGCCAGTTCCGCGGACCACTGGCTCGCGGCGACCTCGAGGTGCGACTGCAGCGCCTCGGGCGCCAGCAGCATCAGCCGCGCCTGGTGGGCATACCGTTTCGTGGCCGGGCTGCGGCCGCGCTCGGACAGCACCGCCATGGCCTCGGCCGCACCGGGATCGCCGAGCCGGCCGATCGCGGCGGCCAGGCAGAGGTCGAGCAGGTCGGAGCCACTCTCCAGCAGCTCGACCAGTCGCGGCACCAGTGACCGGAGCGCACGTTGCGCGGCGGGATCGGCTTCGCTGCGGTCGCTGCATTCGGCGACGCGCCAGGCGGCGCGAGCGCGGCGATCGTCGGGTTCGAGCGTCCAGCGCGCCGGCGCGAAACGGGCCACGAGCGCGGCGATGGCCGGCGGGACGGGGCCGGCAGGGGCGCCCGATGGTGTGGAGGCCGTGGGAACGGAGGGGGAGGAAAGCGGGGCCGCAGCGCTCTCCGGCTCGACGCCGAGCGCCTCGAAGCCGTCGCGCCGCAGCAGCGTCTCGCCCGCGGCGAGCCGGCGGCGCAGGAAGTCCAGCGCGCGGCGCTGCGCCTCGGCCAGGGTGCAGGGCGTGGCGGTCAGCGACGACTCGCCGCTGTCCTGGCGGACGTTGACGACGTAGCGGGCCGCGTCGTCGCCGCCGTGGCGGCCGGCGGGCCGGTCGAGCTCGACCAGTTCCACCGTGCAACGGCGCTCGCGCGGATGGACGCGGATCAGCGTCGCGGATGCGATCTTCCTCAAGTGCTTCTCCCCCTGCGACGGGCGATTCTAGGGGGGCGATGCCGACCTAGGGATGGGCCCTTTCGGGGGGGCTGCCTAGTCTGGCTCACGGCTTCTTCACGGCCCGATCCCGGGCGGTGGCCGCGATGCGGGATGCGCAGGGAGACGACCATGCCGACACGCCAGCTGATGGTGACGCAGATCAAGTGCCTGGACGACACGAGCGAGGGCGACGGCGGCGACTCGCCCTATGTGCTGGTGTTCATGGCCCACCGCAACGTGCCGGGCGGCAAGCTGATCCGCGTGCGCGATCCCGATTGGGACAACCACTTCCTGAAGGGCCGCATCGTCAACACGCGGCAGATCGTCGACGAGGCGGAGGCCGGCGGCGCCTTCGTCTTCGCCTGGCTGCTGGAGGAGGACTGGGACCCGGACCTGGGCAGCGGCGGCGTGCTGCAGCTGATGCTGCAGTCGATCTGGAACGTCTATGGCCAGAGCGGCTGGTCCAACCTGACCGCGGCGCAGCTGCGCTCGATCGTGGGGCCCAAGCTGTCCAGCCTCGTGTCCAGCTCACTGTCCAACGACGAGTACCTCGGCTGGCACAGCTTCGTCGTGCCGACGGTGACGACGGAAACCGCGCTGTCGCCGCTGAACTACGGCGGCGACGGCGGCAGCTACAAGCTGACCTTCACGGTGAGGATCAAGGGCGGCTGAGCCCCCGGTCCTCCCATGCGGGCGCCGCGTTTTCCAGGGCCTCCCTAGCCCGGCGTCCCGGACTGCCGCCGGCGGAACTCCGCCGTCGGCAGTCCGCCGACGCCCCAGTTCTCGAGCTCCACCTCGTCGATGACGACGAAGGTCATGTGGCGCGGCTTGCCCATCACCTCGAACAGCAGGTCGCTGACGCCCTGGATCAGGGCGGCCTTCTGCTCGGGCGTGGTGGCGCTGGCGCCGGGGGCGGTGCCCTCGCGGGTCACCTTGATGTTGACGTAGGGCATGAGGGCTCCTTTCAGCGGCCGGCGTGCTGGCCGCCGTCGACGTTGAGCAGCTCGCCGGTGACGAAGCCGGCGCGCTCCAGGTACATCACCGCGTCGACGACCTCGCTGATCTCGCCCATGCGGCCCATCGGGTGCAGGGCGGCCAGGAACTCATGGGTCTGCGGCGCATGCATGGGGGTCTTGATGACGCCGGGGCGCACCGCGTTCACGCGCACGCCGCTCTTCGCGTATTCGATCGCGAGCGAGCGCGTCACCGCATCCAGGCCGCCCTTGGTCAGGCTGGCCAGGCCGGCCGGCACGCCGGCGATCGGCTGGTCGACCAGCGTCGTCGTGATCTGCACGATGTGGCCGTGCCGCTGCAGCAGCATCTGCGGCAGCGCCAGCTGCGTGAGGTGGAAGAAGCCGGCCACGTTGACGTCGAACGCCGCCTGGTAGTCCGCCAGCGTGTATTCGGTGAAGGGCTTGGCCAGGAAGATGCCAGCGTTGTTGATCAGCGTGTCGATGCGGCCGAAGCGGTCGAGCGCCGTCTGGACGATGCGCTGGGCGACGGCGCGGTCGCCGATGTGGCCGGGCACGGCGATCACGCCGGCGTCGTCGCCTGGCTGGATGTTGCGGGAGTTGGCGATGACCGCATAACCCTGGGCGCGGTAGGCGGCGACGAGGCCGGCGCCGATGCCTTGCGAGGCGCCCGTGATGAGAGCGACCCGCTGCGTGGTGGTCGTGTTGGTGGTGGTGGCGGAGGCGGTGCTGGAAGCGGTGGACATGGAAGGCTCCTGTTCATGCGGGATCCGGAGGATCCGGGGTCGTCGGGGACGCCGCGGCGATCGGGGATCGGGAGGCGTTGGACGAAGCGTAGGAGCCGGCCTGCGCCAGCGGTAGCCGCTATCCTGTCTCAATGGCTGATCAAAAACGCACAGGCCCTCGCCGGGGCGTGGACTGGGAGGACATGCGGGTGTTCCTCGCGCTCGGGCGGCACGGCAGCCTGTCGGCGGCGGCGCGGGCGCTCTCGGTCAATCACGCGACGATCGCGCGCCGCATCCAGTCGCTGGAGGATCGCCTCGGCGACAAGCTCGTCGACCGCCGGCCTGACGGTTATGCGCTGACACCGGCGGGCCGGCTGGCACTGGCTGCGGCGAGCGAGATGGAAGCCGCCGCGTTGACGCTCGCCCGCGAAGGCGACGAGGACGACGCGGTGCGCGGGCTGGTGCGGGTCAATGCGCCACCGGCGCTGTCGCAGGGCTTCCTGATCGATCGGCTCGCGCGGCTCTCCGCGGTGCATCCGGGGCTGGACCTGGACCTCGCCACCGACCTGCGCCCGGTCAGCCTGGATCGTCACCGGGCCGACATCGCGGTGCGCCTGATGCGACCGCGCGACGGCGACTTCATCGCCAAGCCGCTGGGCACGATGGGTTTCGGCTTCTACGGCACGCCGGCGATCTGCGCGGCGGTGGAGGGCGGCGCGGCGCCGGTGTTCGTCGGCTTCGACGAGGAGAACGCGGACATGCCCGACGCCACCTGGCTCGCGCAGCACTTCCCGCGCAGGCGGGTGGCCTTCCGCGCCAACAACCACATGTCGCAGGCGATCGCGGCGCGGACCGGCGCCGGCCTGGCGCTGCTGCCGCACTACATCGGACGCCAGGTGCCGGGCCTACGCGAATGCGCGCTCACGCCGACCCGCGAGGCGCGCGAGATCTGGCTGCTGATCCGCGGCCAGGACCGCAAGGCCCGTGCGATCCGGACGGTCGCGGACCACCTGCAGCAGGTCTTCGAGGAAGAGCGGGCGCTGTTCGTGCCTTGAGGGCGCGGCCTTGAACGGCCTGCGATCGACCTCAGGTCGTGAAGACGAAGCGGCTGCCCTTGCGCATCGGGCCGAGGAAGTTCATGTCCGGGAAGATCCGGCGCTGGATCCAGAAGACGTAGCAGATCATGGCGATCGAGAGTGCCACGCCGACCAGGCCGCCGGTGGTGATCGGGAACAGCTGGGCCACGTTGCGGCCCACCGTGACGATCGACAGGAACAGGTAGCCGGTGTAGGCGCCGGCGTAGGGCTTGCGGAAGCCCCAGGCGAACAGCAGCGGGATGCTGGTCAACGCGAGGCCGAGCCACATCGAGACCTGCCAGCCGACCGCCAGCACGATCAGCGCCTGCAGCACCATCAGCCCAACCAGGATGTTGACGTGCAGGCTCATCTCGGCGCGCGCCTGCGGGTCGTGCCGGCCGGCCAGCCAGGTCGCCAGTTGGCGGTCCTTCATGCCCTGTCCGGACAGCTGCCGGAACACCTCCGACTTGCCCACGCCCTGCGCGAGCAGCGCTTCGGCCCGCGCCTGGATCTCCTTCTTGTCCGCCATGTCTTCTCCTGGTTCGAATCGCTCCCGACGCGCGGGATTCTGGCTCAGCCGGATCGGCCCACGCGCCGGCCGGTGCGCGGCCGCTTCATTTCGCGCTTGTACTGCTCCTTGAGCTCGGCGGCCTGGCGCAGCTGCGCGTCAGTCAGGCGCTCCTGCTCGCGGTTCCGGCTGAACTTGCCCGGCGCGATGAGTTGGGGGTTGAGGTCCTCGGCCAGCAGCGCGTAGGCCCGCGCCTCGACCGGAGACAAACCCAGGTCTTCGCCGCGCGTGGCGAGCACGAGCGTGGGGAAGCGGTCGCCGGCGCGGACGTCGCCGCGCAGGCCCTCGAGCAGCGGGGCGCGCATGTCCTGCGGCGGGTCGAAATCGACCAGGCGGAAGTAGGCCATCGAGACACCTCGCTCGCCGCCACGCAGCGCGCGCTCGGCCAGCGGCAGGCGCTGGGTCCGCATCTCGTCGGTGATGGACTGGCAGCGGCGCACGCGGTCGTCGAAATGCGCGATCGCGTGGGCGACGTCCCCCGGGTTGGACTTGGGATCGGCGCGAACGGTCTCCAGGGTCTCTCGCACCTGGGTCGCGCCCTCGCAGCGGGACAACACCTCCGTCGCGTCGCCGGCTTGCGCGGCGGAGCCGCCCTGCAGCGCGGCAAGCACGATCTGGCCGTAGTCCTCGATGACGGCGGAGGCGCCGACAGCGGGCCCGATCGCGGCTGGCCGCGTCGTGCCGGCCGCTGGTGGGCCCGAGGCGCTGGGTGAGAACGGTGGGAACGCCTGGGGCGGGGAGGCGGACGAGGCCGTCAGCTCGGCGGAGGCAGCCCTCGGCGAGGGGTCGGCAAGCGCGACACGATCATCGTCGGCGGGATGAAGCCCGAAGGCCACGAGGGTTGCCGCGCCTGTGAGCGCGGCAGCAGCGAGGATCCAGCGCAGGAAGGGCATCGGGGAATGTCGTCTAGCCGTGACGGTGTCCGTGCTGCGGCTTCATGTCCTTGGCCCACGTCGCGGCCAGCGTTTCGGCCTGACGCTGTTCCTCGTCGGTCAGCGGCTTGCCAGCCCCGCTGGCGCGATCCGGGTCGAAGAAACCGATCGCGCCCATCTTGTCGAAAGCGATCTCATAGGCCCGCGACTCGACCCTGGACAGGCCGAAGAGCTCCCTGTGCTGCGCCAGCATCAGCGCGGCGACGCCATCTCCGTCGAGGAAGTCCGCGCGCAAGGCCGCGGCCAGCGGTTGGCGCATGGCCTCCGGCGGGGCGTAGTGGACGGCGGCGCCATAGATCGTCGCGACGCCCTTCACGCCCCCCAGCACGGCGCGCGCCGAGAGTTCCAGCTCCCGGCCCATCAGGTCGGGCGGGATCGACTGGCATGAGCGCTCCTGTCTGTCGAGCGCGGCGATGGTGCGGTCGGCGCCTTCAGCGGCCACGCGTCCTTCCTGCTTCAGCTCCTCGAGTGCATCCCGCGTCTGCGGGACGGTGCTGCACAGGACGAGCAGCTTCGCGGCCTCGCCGGCCTGCTTCGGCGTGCCGCCATTGAGCGCGGTGATCACGATCTGGCCGTAGTCGCGCAGGGCGGCGGAGGCACCGATGGCGGCCTCCCTCGCCGCGCCGGCCACGGCCGGCGTGCCGGGGGCCGGTGCAGTTCCACGGGATGGGGTGGCGATTGGCGGCGGCGCGGCGGACGTCCGCTCCGCATGCGCGGGGACGGACAGGGTCACGCGCTCGCCCTCCGGCGCGAGGGACCAGGCCAACACGGCGGCGGCGAGCACCAGCCCGGCGATGGCCGAGGCGCGGCGGGTGAACAACATCGAGGACTCCATGGGCCATGCGGTCGCGCGCCGCATGAAGCCGCGCATGTTATCGACGCCCCCATGGAAAAAGGCCGGTTCCCCCCCATCGGAGGGTCCGGCCTTCATTCGAGCGCAACGCGCGACGTGGTGTCGTCACGCGCGCCGGTCGCGCTGCCTCACTTGGGCTGCTTGACGATGCGCAGGTAGGGCTTGGGCGCCTTCCAGCCTTCGGGGTAGATCGTCTTGGCTTCGTCGTCGGACACCGAGCCCGCGATGATCACGTCGTCCCCGTGCTTCCAGTTCACCGGCGTGGCGACGCGGTGCTTGGCGGTGAGCTGGATGGAATCGAGCACGCGCAGGATCTCGTCGAAGTTGCGGCCCGTGGTCATCGGGTAGGTCAGCGTCAGCTTGATCTTCTTGTCCGGGCCGACGATGAAGACCGAGCGCACCGTCGCGTTGGTCGCCGCGGTGCGACCCTCCGAGGTGCCTGGCTCCTCGGCCGGCAGCATGTTGTAGAGCTTGGCCACCGCCAGGTCGGTGTCGCCGATCATCGGGTACTTCACCGCGGCGCCCTGCGTCTCCTCGATGTCAGCGGCCCACTTCGAGTGGTTCTCGACCGGATCGATCGACAGCCCGATCAGCTTGGCGTTGCGCTTGGTGAATTCGGGCTCGATCTTCGCCATGTAGCCCAGCTCGGTCGTGCACACCGGCGTGAAGTCCTTCGGGTGCGAGAACAGGATGGCCCAGCTGTCGCCGATCCAGTCGTGGAAGTTGATCTCCCCGTGCGTGGTCTTGGCGGTGAAGTTCGGGGCGGTGTCGTTGATGCGCAGAGACATGATGGGCTCCAAGGTGAAGGGTCCATCGCCGCGGACGGCGACGGTCGATCGTGCGGGACCGGGCGATTCTCGTCGTCCCACCGGCATCGGCCGGCGGCAGGGCGACATTCTTGTCCTCCCTTTCGACGACGGGGAGAGTCTGCCCAATGGCCTTGCTCGGCCAGCGACTTTACTCATGCGCGGACCGGATGAGGGCCCGCGCCGCCGGCCGCGCCGAAAAAGCTATCGGCCCGATAAACACCGGCTGTTGCCGCCGTCGCCGGCCGAGTCCTAGACTCGTCCGCGCTCGCACTGTGCGGACAAGCGGACGGTTCCCCAAGGCTCAACTCAGGAGGCAGACATGTCAGGCGATTCCAAGTGCCCATTCTCGAGCGGCACCCACCACCATGCGGTGGCCGGGACCAAAGGCAACCGCGACTGGTGGCCCGAGCAACTCAACCTCTCCATCCTTTCCTTGCATTCGCCCAAGTCCAATCCGATGGGCGAGGAATTCAAGTACGCGCGGGAGTTCCAGACCCTGGACCTCGACGCGGTGGTCCAGGACCTGCATGCGCTGATGACCGACTCGCAGGACTGGTGGCCCGCCGACTACGGCCACTACGGCCCGTTCTTCATCCGCATGGCCTGGCACTCGGCCGGCACCTACCGCGTGCAGGACGGCCGCGGCGGCGCTGGCACCGGCGCGCAGCGCTTCGCGCCGCTGAACAGCTGGCCCGACAACGGCAACCTCGACAAGGCCCGGCGGCTGCTCTGGCCGGTCAAGCAGAAGTACGGCCGCAAGCTGTCGTGGGCCGACCTGATGATCCTGGCGGGCAACGTCGCGCTGGAGTCGATGGGCTTCAAGACCTTTGGCTTCGCGGGCGGCCGCGCCGACATCTGGGAGCCGGAGACCGACACCTTCTGGGGCCCGGAGACCACCTGGCTCGGCGACGAACGTTATGCCGGCGACCGCGACCTGGCCAATCCGCTGGCGGCGGTGCAGATGGGCCTGATCTACGTGAATCCGGAAGGGCCGAACGGCAAGCCCGATCCGGCGGCCTCCGCGCGCGACATCCGCGAGACCTTCCGCCGCATGGCGATGAACGACGAGGAGACGGTGGCGCTGGTCGCCGGTGGCCATACCTTCGGCAAGGCGCACGGCGCGGGCGAGGCGCATCACGTCGGCGCGATGCCGGAGGGCGCCGGGCTCGAGGAGCAGGGCCTGGGCTGGAAGAACCAGCTGGGCGAGGGCATGGGCGTCTACACGATCACCAGCGGCATCGAGGGCGCCTGGACGCCGACGCCGACGACCTGGGACAACAGCTATTTCGAGACCTTGTTCGGCTACGAATGGGAGCTGACGAAGAGCCCGGCCGGGGCGCACCAGTGGACGCCCAAGGGCGGCGCAGGCGCCGGCACCGTGCCCGACGCGCATGACAAAACCAAGCGCCACGCGCCGATGATGACGACGGCCGACCTGGCGCTGCGCGTCGATCCGGCCTACGAGAAGATCTCGCGCCGCTTCATGCAGAACCCGGCCGAGCTGGCCGACGCCTTCGCGCGCGCCTGGTTCAAGCTGACGCACCGCGACATGGGGCCGACGTCGCGCTACCTCGGCAAGCTGGTGCCGCAGGAGCAGCTGATCTGGCAGGACCCGGTGCCCCCGGTCAGCCATCCGCTGGTGGACGACCAGGACGTCACCGCGCTCAAGGCGAAGCTGCTGGCCAGCGGCCTGAGCATCTCGCAGCTGGTGACGACGGCCTGGGCCTCGGCCTCGACCTTCCGTGGCGGCGACAAGCGCGGCGGCGCTAATGGCGCGCGGATCCGGCTCGCGCCGCAGAAGGAATGGCCGGTGAACCAGCCCAGCGAGCTCGAGAAGGTGCTGTCCAAGCTGGAAGCGGTGCGCAAGGAGTTCAACAGCTCGGCGGCCGGCGGCAAGCAGATCTCGCTGGCCGACCTGATCGTGCTGGGCGGATCGGCCGGTGTCGAGGCGGCGGCGAAGCAGGCGGGGCATGCGGTCGTCGTGCCGTTCTCGCCGGGCCGCACCGATGCGTCTCAGGACCAGACGGACGTCGAGTCCTTCGGCGTGCTGGAGCCCGCGGCTGACGCCTTCCGCAACTACATCCGCAAGGACCTGGTGCCGTATGCGGCCGAGCTGCTGGTCGACAAGGCCCAGCTGCTCACGCTGAGCGCGCCGGAGATGACCGCGCTGATCGGCGGCATGCGGGTGCTGGGCACCAACTTCGGCCACACCCGGCATGGTGTCTTCACGACGCGCCCTGAGACGCTGAGCAACGACTTCTTCGTCAACCTGCTGGACATGCGGACGAAATGGCAGAAGTCGACCAGCGACGAAGGCGTGCTGGAGGGCCGCGACCGCGGAACCGGCGCGCTGAAGTGGACCGGCACGGCGGCGGACCTGGTGTTCGGCTCGAACTCCCAGCTGCGCGCGCTGGCCGAGGTGTACGCGTCCAGCGACGGGGAGAAGGTCTTCGTCAACGACTTCGTCAAGGCCTGGACGAAGGTGATGAACCTGGACCGCTACGACCTGCTGTGAGCGCTCCCGGGCGCCGCTCGCGCAGCGGCGCCCGGAGATCGCGGCGCAATGACCACGCTGGCCCGGCCCGGTACGTTTCGTTCCAGCTTTCTTTCCGGCTGTTTCATAAGATGCCGCGATGGACGTCCATGAGAAGCCGGTCCGCCGGCCATTGCCCCTTTCGATGATTGCCGCCGCCTTGCTGGCGCTGGGACTGAGCGCCTGCGGCGGTGGCGGCGGTGACGCCGATACCGGCACGCCGGGTTCGACCCCCACGCCCACCCCGTCGACGCCGACGCCCACTCCCGTGGCCGGCACCTGCGACCTGCCCAACTTCAAGCAGGACCTGCTCGACCGCATCAACGCGCTGCGCGCCTCGGGCGCCAGCTGCGGCACGTCGGGGAACTTCCCCGCCGTCGCGCCGGTCGTCTGGAACGACAAGCTGACGCAGGCCGCCGACGCGCACGCGCTGGACATGGCCAACAAGAACTACTTCAGCCACGACAGCCAGGACGGCCGCAAGTTCTCCGACCGGATCACTGCCGCCGGCTACACCTGGGTCGCGGCCGGCGAGAACATCGCCGCCGGCCAGGCGACGGTCGAGGCGGTCATGAGCTCCTGGCGCAACAGCCCGGGCCACTGCGCCAACCTGATGTCGGCCAACTTCGCCGACGTGGGCGTCGCCTGCCGGCCGGCGGCCTCTTCGGCCAACACCTACAGCAAGTACTGGGTCATGGACCTGGGCAAGGCGCGCTGAGGCGACAGCCCGGGCGCCGCGCCTGTCAGGCGCGCGGCGGACGCCGCACGGCGCGCAGCTTCCCGCTGCCGCCGCCACCGCAATAGAACAGGCCGGCGCCGTCGGACTCCAGGCCGCTGACGCCCTGGTGGGCGGGCATCGCGAGCCGCTCCTTCACCGTGCCGTCGACAGGATCGACGCGTCGAAGCTCACTCTCGTCGCCTTCCCAGGTGGCATGCCAGAGCTCGCCATCGACCCAGGTGACGCCGGTGACGAAGCGGTTGGACTCGATCCTGCGCCGCACCGCGCCGGTCTCGGGATCGATCTGCACGATCGTGCGGTCGCGGTACTGGCCCACCCACAGGCTGCCTTCGGCCCAGGTGAGTCCGGAATCGCTGCCTTGACCCGATGGCGCCGGGATCGACCCGAGCACGCGGCCGCTGGCGGGATCGATCTTGTGGATGCGCGCATCGGCGATCTGGTACAGGTGGCGGCCATCGAAGGCCGTGCCGGCGTCGGCGGCGCAGGGCAGCGTGCGCTGGACCTCGCCGCTGGCCGGATCGATCGCCAGCAACCCCAGCGCCGTCGCGGCCCAGACGCGGTCGCCGTCGTGGCTGACGCCGTGGACGGCGGGCGCGCCGGGGTAGGGGCCGTACTCGCGCACGACCTCGGCGGGACGGGCCTCGGGCAGGCCGTCGTTGGAGGCCATGCGGGCCTCGGCATGGGGATCGCAAGCCGTGGAAGCGGTCGAGGACATCGGGTTCTCCTTCGCGGCGACCGTCGCCGCATGGACCGCAATCTATCCAGACGGCGGCAAAGCGGGGAGTAACAAGATCGTCGCGAATCCGCTCATCGGCGGCGCCAGCCAGCGCCGGGCGCGCGTGAGGCCGAGTGCCCGCACCCGTCCGTCGGCCTCCAGGTCCGCCAGCGCGCGCTGCACCGTCCGCTGGCTCGCGCCCAGGGCCAGCGCCAGCGCCGAGGTCGACCAGGCGTTGCCGTCGGCGAGCAGCGCCAACAAGGCGGCGGACTCGCCTTCGATCGGCGGCACCAGCACCGTCACCGACCGGCCCGCCTCGGCGCGCAGCGCAAAGCCATCGGGGGTCGCTTCGATGCGGGCCGCCGGCGCGAGCAGCGCGCGTAGCCGGCCGAGTTCCACGCGCAGCCGCGCGCGATGGGTCTCGTCCGGATGGCGCGTCCGGAAGGCGCGCAGGATCAGCGCGGCGCGCGAGGCGCCTGCCGGGCCGGCCTCGGCCAGCGCGCGCGCCAGGCTGAACAGCACCGGCCGGCGCGCCAGGTCCAAGGCCAGGCCGGCACCGCGGATCGCTCGCCGGCAGGCGTCGACGACGAACGCGGGCGACTGCAGCAGCGCCTCGACCTCGGCGAGCCGCAAGGGACGTTCCGTGCTCGCGTCGATGCGCCGGGCCACCGGCTGGTCGAGCAGGGCGCGCATCGCGTCGGCCTCCGCCATCAGCGCCGGCACGCCGGAGCGCCGCGCGGCGATCGCAGCCGCGTCGAGTGCCGCCACGGCCTCCCCGCTGCGCAGCGAGCGCAGCGCGAGCTCGGCGGTCGTCAATCCCGCCATGGCCGCCAGCAGCGGCGGCGACCGCGTGGGTTCCTCGATGGGCAGCGCGCGCCTGGCCTCGTCGAGCCGTCCCAGCAGGATCAGGCGCCGCGCCGCGATCCATCGGCCCAGCAAGGCGTTGGCGCGGTCATCGTGGGCCTCGAGGACCTCGGCCGCCTGCAGCAGCGCTCGCGCGGGCTCGCCCAGGTCGCGCATCGCGAGGGCGACTTCCGCTTCGGCCACGACGCAGCGCGCGCGGGCCACGGCCTCCTTCGGACCGAAGCCCTTGGCGGCGCGCCGCAGCAGGTCGCGGGCGCGCGGATGCTCGCCGAGCTGCGCCATCGCGATGCCGCGCAGCGCGAGCGCGGGCGGGTCCTCGCGCAAGGCCACCCGCTGCAGCGCGCCGAGCGCATCCCCGGCGGCGAGACAGCGCGCGGCGGCGTTGATCAGGGCGTCCATGGGCGCGGAGCTTAAGCGCGTCGGCGCATACACTCCGGCCCCATGGAACTCAAGATCGTCGTCTACTCCAAGTCCGCCTGCCCGCAATGCGACACGGCGAAGATGCTGCTCAACTCGCGCGGGATGGCATTCCAGGAAATCCTGATCGACGACGAGGCCGAGCGCATGGCCTTCTACGAGAAGTGCGGCCCTTCGGTGCGGCAGATGCCGCAGGTCTTCATCAACGACCAGCGCGTCGGCGGTGTCACCGGCCTGCAGGCGGCGCTGAAGCAGCTCGGCCGCTGAGCGCGTCGCGCCAGCGCTGAAACACGACGACGGGCCAGAGGCCCGTCGTCATCGGGGTTCCCGCCCGGCGCTCACTTCGCCGGCGCGACCCCGAGCAGGCCGTCGCGCGTGCTGCCGCGCACCTTCGGGCCGATCCAGACCTTCATCATCATCGGGAAGAAGCTCTCGCCCTGGATGGTGTCGCCGACCTTCTGGCCGTTGACGTTGAACTCGGTGGTCTGCTTCGCCGGGTCGTAGTCGATCGTGACCAGGTCGCCCTTGAGCAGCTTGGCGCGATTGCCGAAGACCACGCCCAGCTGCGAGGTCTGGATGATGTTCTTCGCGAACTCGTCCGCTGCGTTCTGGCGGATGCGGTCGAGCATCGCGTTGGCCAGGTCGCGCGAGGACACGTCCCGCATCATGTAGAAGGTGATGCGCTTGGCCCCCTTCTCGGCCACCGCCGCTTCCATCGTGGTCTGCTTGCGCGGCAGGTAGAAGGCCACCGCCGTCGACCGCGTCGACAGGATGCTCGACGTGGCCGCGCCGTTGAGCTGCAGCACCTGGTTGTGCAGCGTGGCCGTGTCCTGGAACTTGTAGCCCTCCACCTCGACCTCCGCGGCGGCGACCCAGGTCGATGCCGCGATCAGGCCGATGAACAGGGCGTTCCGGGCGGAACGGGCAAGAGCGGTACGAAGCATGGGAAGTCTCCTCCAGGCGTGGCGCGTCGTGTTGTCAGGGGAATCCGCGAGCCGGCCGGACGCGGTGGCGAAACGGGCCCGCACTCGGGGCGTCGCGAGTTTGAGCCGATGGTGACGGCGATCGCGGGCGCTGTGCGGACCGGATTAAAGCGCGCGGCGGTGTGGCGCGTCAGCCCCGGAAACTGGGGCCGTGCCTCTAATCCGGTGGTCCACGTGACGTTTGGCACGCGAGCCGCCGGCATCCGCTGGCACGATGCGCGCCGCTTCATCGACGCCGCCACGCGCGGGCACGGCACCAGTTGCAGTCCGCCTGCAGACCGGTGGTCCGACACGATGCAGGCGCCCGAACACCGCAGACCTTATTCCAAGCACCCCGGAGGGATCCCCGTGTCCATCGACCGTCTTTGCCTGATGCCCCGCGCGCTCGTCGCCGTGGCCGTCGCCTCGCTCGCCGCCGCGGGCGCCGCCCACGCCACCGAGAACAGCCAGGTGCGTGCCCTGCTGGGCGCGCCGTCGTACGAGATCTCGACGCCGCAGTTCCCCGGTCTCTATGCGCAGTTCTGGTACCAGCACTACGAGGCCGACAAGCTGCGCGACGCCGATGGCAAGACGCCGACCCAGGCGCTGACGATCCCGGGTGTCGGCACGCTGCCGCTGACGGTGAACGGCTCGATCAAGGCCGATGTCTTCGTGCCGCGCCTGACCTGGGTCACCGAGAAGATCGTGATGGACGGCCGCCTGGGCTTCTCCGCCGCCTTCCCGCTGGTCCGCCAGACCAATGACTTCACCCTGACCACGGTGCTGCCGGCCGGCGTGCCGGCCAATGTCGCCGCGGCCGTCAACCAGCAGCTGGCCGCCGCGGGCGGCGCGCTGTCGGGCAAGCGCAGCGGCATGGCCGATCCGGAGCTGGCGGCCTACCTCGACTGGCAGCAGGACGAATCGCGCGTGGCGCTGGGCATCGCGTTCAACCCGCCGATGGGCTCTTACGACGCGGACCGTCCGGTCAATCCGGGCGCCGGCAAGTACTGGACCTTCAAGCCGCTGCTGGTGGCCTCGCGCGTGTGGGAGAACGGCTTCGCCGTCGGCCTGCGCGCGACCTACTCCTTCAACACCCGCAATGACGACACCGGCGTGCGCTCCGGCCAGTACCTGCATGCGGACTGGTCCGGCACCTACCAGCTGAACGACCAGTGGAAATTCGGCGTTCAGGGCTACGTGCTCAAGCAGTTCACCGCCGACCGCGGCGGCGATGCCGGCGCCAACAAGGTCCAGGCACTGTCCGCGGGCCCGCTGATCGCCTACCTGGCGGAAAGCGGCGATTGGGGCGTCGACTTCAAGGTGATGAAGGAGTTCTCGGTGCGCAATCGTCCCGAGGGCACGGTCACCTGGCTGCGACTGAACTACCGGCTGAACTGAGCGCCACGGGTCCGCGCCGCGATGGCGCGGACGGCGCTCAACGCTCGTAAAGCTCGAGCGGCAACCCGTCCGGGTCGGCGAAGAAGGTGAAGCGCTTGCCGGTGAGCTCGTCGACGCGCACCGCCTCGACGCTCACGCCGCGCGCCTCGAGCTCGGCCTTGCCGCGCTCGACGTCGTCCACCTCGAACGCGAGATGGCGCAGGCCCTGCGCCTCCGGATAGGACGGCCGCGGCGGCGCGCCGGGAAAGCTGAACAGCTCGATCTGCGAGCCGTCCGGCAGCGCCAGGTCCAGCTTGTGGGAGCGCCGCGCCTCGCGGTAGGTCTCCGCGATCACGCGCAGGCCCAGGACCTCGGTGTAGAAGCGGCGCGAGCGCTCGTAGTCGGCGCAGATGATCGCGGCATGGTGGATGCGCAGCAGCATGGATAGGCTCATCGCGGATCGGCGCTCGCGACCGTGTCGCGTGAACCGGCGACGAAGCGGTAGTCCACCGCCGGCGCCGCGGGGGCGTCGCCGGCCTCCAGCGCGTAGGCGTGCAGGTGCACGGATTCTCCACCGGCATCGAACTGGCAGTGGCCCGCGAAGCGCGCGCCCTTGGCGACCCGGCGCTCGACGTCGTCCGCGTCGTCATGCACCTCGGCATTGATCCACACGTAGTCCAGCCCGTTCGGGCCGCGCTCGATCGAGGTCGAGCGCACCGGCTGCCCATGCAGCATTGGCCGCAACAGCGCGATGCAGCGATCGTGCTGGGTGGCTTCATGGGCGCTCATCGCCGGCTTGCCCGGGACGCGGTCAGCGCCGCAGGCGCTCAGCAGGGCGCCCAGGACCGCCACCGCGATCGCGGCGCGGACCGCGGTCGCAGGGCGCTGGATCGAGGAAAGGTCAGTCACGGCAACTCCTGGTTCGCCTCGCAGGGCGAAGTCGACAGCCTAGCCCTGTCACGTCAAGCGCGTGTGAATGGGGTTTATGCGCGCGATGCGCACCGCCCCTGATCTCGGGGACGACGGAACTCACCCCCCGACAGCGCCGGTTCCATCGGCGATGTGCGACGGGTCGTGTGTCCACATGCATCAGTTCTGACATCGCGATTTACCGCCGCGTAAATCCGCGCGCCGGTCGCTGATGCATGATGCGCGTCACCGTTGACGCCACCGGCCCGCGCCCCTCGCGCCGGCGGCCGTCCCCGTTCCGTCCCGTCCGTCCGCTTGCCGATGACCCGACTCCCGTCTCCGGGGCCACGATCCGCCCGCCCGTCTGCCTCGCGCCGTCCTTCATCCCGCTCTCCGTCCCTGGCGCCGATCGCCGTGCTGGCCGCCGCGCTGATGCTGGCCGGCTGCGTCAACCTCGCGCCGGACTACCGCCGGCCCGACGCCGCCGTGCCGTCGCGGGGCACCGCCGCCACACCGGCCGCGACCGATGCCGCCGCGCTCGACTGGCATGCGGTGTTCCTGGACGAGCGCCTGCGCGGCGTCGTCGAGCTGGCCGTGCGCGAGAACCGCGACCTGCGCGTGGCCGCGCTGCAGGTCGACCAGGCGCGCGCCGCCTTCCGCCAGACCGAGGCGCAGCGGCTGCCGACGCTGACTGCCTCGGCCGGCGCCAGTCGCGGCGGCAGCGCTGGGCAGGTGACGCAGCAGGTGTCGCTGCAACTGGCGCTGGCCAGCTATGAGCTCGACGTCTTCGGCCGCGTCCGCAACCTGAGCGCGTCGGCGGAGCAGTCGCTGCTGGCCGCCGACGAGACGCGGCGCAGCGTGCAGATCAGCCTGGTGGCCGAAAGCGCGAGCGCCTGGCTCACCTGGGCCGCGGACCTCGAGCGCCAGCGGCTGGCCCAGCAGACGCTGGAGAGCCAGGAGCGCTCCTTCGCGCTGACGCAGCGCCGGCATGCGGCCGGCGCCGTCTCGGGCCTGGTGCTCGCGCAGGCACGCACGGCGCTGGATAGCGCGCGGGCCGACGTGGCCGCGTGGCCGGCGACGATCGCCCAGGACCGGCATGCGCTGGAACTGCTGCTCGGCGCGAGCTTGCCCGCAGCGCTCGAGCCGCAAGCGACCGATGCGCTGGCCACGGTCAGCCTGCTGGTGGACCTGCCCGGCGGCGTGCCGTCGTCGGTGCTGCAGCGCCGGCCCGACGTGCAGGCCGCCGAGCACGCGCTGATCGCCCGCCATGCCGAGATCGGCGCCGCGCGCGCCGCGCTGTTCCCGACGATCAGCCTGACCGCGAGCGCCGGCACCGGCAGCAGCGCCTTGTCGGGCCTGTTCAAGGCGGGCAGCGGAAGCTGGAGCCTCGGTCCGTCGGCCTCGCTGCCGATCTTCGACGGCGGCGCGCGCGACGCGGCGCTGCGCCAGGCCGAGGTCGGCCGCGACATCGCGCTGGCCAGCTACGACAAGGCCATCCAGACCGCGTTCCGCGAGGTGGCGGACGCGCTCGCCGTGCGCGCGACGCTGGCCGACCGGCTCGCGCTGCAGCAGTCGCTGCTCGCGTCCTCCGAGCGGCAACTGCGACTGGCGGAAACCCAGTACCGCGCCGGCAGCACGACGCAGCTGGACCTGCTCGACGCGCAGCGCTCGCTGGTTGGCGCGCAGCAGGCGCTGGTGACGCTGCGGCTGAGCGAGCAGCTCAACCGCCTCACGCTCTACAAGGTGCTGGGTGGCGGCTGGCAGGCGCCGTCGGACGGGCCAGTCGCGCCGGCTGCTGCCTTGACCGGGACGACAGCAACGGCCGTGACGAGAGCGACGGCCGGCAGCGCCCGTGAATGACCAGGGATTGAGGGAGATCCGATGAAGCAGTGGATGAAGCCAGGCCGGCTGGTGGCGGTCGCGGCGGGCGTGGTGGTGATGGCGCTGATCGTGAAGGCGGTCTGGTTCAGCCCGCCTGCGCCGCCGCAGGTGACCTCGGCGGCGGTCGAGCGCGGCGACCTGGAGGTCAGCGTGCTGGCCACCGGCACGATCAATGCCTACAAGCTGGTGAGCGTCGGCGCGCGCGCGACCGGCGAGGTCAAGCGGCTGGCGGTGGCGCTGGGCGACAAGGTCAAGGAAGGGCAGCTGATCGCCGAGATCGACGCGCTGACGCAGCAGAACGCGCTGCGCGACGCGCAGGCCTCGCTGCGCAGCGCGGAGGCGCTGCTCGGCGCCCGGCAGGCGACGCTGGTGCAGGCGGAGCTGGCCGCGAAGCGGCAGCGCGAACTGGCCGCCGGTGACGCCGGCGCCCGCGCCGACCTCGAGGCCGCCGAGGCCACGCTGAACACCGCGCGCGCCGATGTCGAGTCGCAGCGCGCGATGGTGGCGCAGGCGCGGATCAACGTGGACACCGCGCAGCTGAACCTCGGCTACGCCCGCGTGCTGGCGCCGATGGACGGCACCGTCGTCGCGATCGTGACGGAACAGGGCCAGACGGTGAACGCGGCGCAGACGGCGCCCACGATCATCAAGCTCGCGCGCCTGGACACGATGACGATCAAGGCCCGCATCTCCGAAGCCGACGTGCCGCGCGTGAAACCCGGCATGCCGGTCCATTTCTCGCTGCTGGGCGAGCCGGATCGCCGCATCCAGGCGACGCTGCGCGCGGTCGAGCCCGGCGACACCACGCTGGCGGACAGCTCGGCGACCACCTCCACATCCAGTTCCACGTCGGGCACGACCAACGCGATCTACTACAACGGCATCTTCGACGTGCCCAATCCGGACGGCACGCTGCGCATCAACATGACCGCGCAGGCGACCATCGTGTTGGCGCAGGCGAAGGCGGCGCTGACGATCCCGGTGGCGGCGCTCGGCGCCCGCGAGGGCAGCGGCGGCGATCGCCACAAGGTCCGCGTGCTCGGCGCCGACGGCCGCATCGAGGATCGCGTCGTCCGCGTCGGCCTGAACAACCGGGTGCGGGCGCAGGTGCTGGACGGCCTGAAGGAAGGCGAGCGCGTCGTGACCGCCGAGGCGGCGCCGCCCGGCGCGGCGAGCGACGGTCGTCGTCCGCCGCCGCGGATGTGAGCATGGCGGCCCTGCTCGAACTGCGCGGCCTGGTCCGCGAATACCCGGCCGGCGAAGGCACCGTCGCCGTCCTGCGCGATGTCGACCTGACGATCGAGGCCGGCGAGATGGTGGCCATCATCGGTCCGTCGGGCTCCGGCAAATCGACGCTGATGAACATCCTCGGCTGCCTGGACCGGCCCACGCGCGGCAGCTATCGCGTCGCGGGCCAGGAGACCGGCGCGATGGGGCCGGACGAGCTCGCCCGCCTGCGGCGCGAGCACTTCGGCTTCATCTTCCAGCGCTACCAGCTGCTGGGCGACCTGGACGCGGTCGGCAACGTCGAGATCCCGTCGATCTACGCCGGCGCGGGCACCGCGCATCGGCATGCGCGCGCCCGGTCGCTGCTGGCGCGGCTGGGCCTGGCGGAGCGCCTGCATCACCGGCCCGGCCAACTGTCCGGCGGCCAGCAGCAGCGGGTGTCGATCGCGCGGGCGCTGATGAACGGCGGCGACGTGATCCTGGCCGACGAACCCACCGGCGCGCTCGACCAGGCCAGCGGGCGCGAGGTCATGACCATCCTCGAGGAACTGCATGCCGACGGCCACACGGTGATCCTGGTGACGCACGACGCGCAGGTGGCGGCGCATGCGCAGCGGGTGATCGAGATCAGCGACGGCGTCATCGTCGCCGACCGGCGTCGGCCGGATGCGGCGCCGCCGGCGGTGCTGGCCAAGCCCGATCCGGCGCCGCCCGGCGCGGCCTGGGCGGCGGTGCTGGGGCGCGTGGCGGAGGCCACCGGCATGGCGCTCAAGGCGATGCTGGCGCACCGTCTGCGCACGCTGCTGACGATGCTGGGGATCATCATCGGCATCGCCTCGGTGGTGTCGGTCGTCGGGCTGGGGCAGGGCACGCGCGAGAAGGTGCTGGCCGACATCAGCGCGATGGGCACCAACACCATCGACGTCATGCCGGGCGAGGGTTTCGGCGACCGGCGGGCTGGCGCCATCCGGACGCTGCGGGCCGGCGACGCCGACGCGCTGGCGCAGCTCGACTACGTGGACAGCGTGACGCCGTCGGTCGCCGTGGCCGCGGGGCTGCGCTACCGCAGCGTCGACGTGAGCGCGACCGTCACCGGCGTCGGCGAGCAGTTCTTCCGCGTGCGCGGCTACACGATGGCGCAGGGCCGGGCCTTCGACGCGGCGGCGGTGCGCGCGCGGGCGCAGGACGCGGTGATCGACGAGAACGCGCGCAAGACGCTGTTTCCGAATGGCGAGCCGGCGCTGGGCGAGGTCATCCTGCTGGGCAACGTGCCGGTGCGCATCGTCGGCGTGACGGCGAAGAAGGCCAGCGCCTTCGGCAACGACGACGCGATCAACGTCTGGGTGCCCTACACGACGGCGATGAGCCGCATGACCGGCCAGGACTACCTGCGCAGCATCACCGTGCGGGTCAGCGACGCGGTGCCCAACGCGGCGGCAGAGCAGGGCATCCGCACCCTGCTGGCGCAGCGCCATGGCGCGACCGACTTCTTCCTGTTCAACACCGACAGCATCCGGCAGACGGTGGAACAGACGACGGCCACGATCACGCTGCTGATCTCGTCGATCGCGCTGATCTCGCTGCTGGTCGGCGGCATCGGGGTGATGAACATCATGCTGGTATCGGTGACCGAGCGCACTGGCGAGATCGGCGTGCGCATGGCCGTCGGCGCGCGCCAGAGCGACATCCTGCGCCAGTTCCTGATCGAGGCCGTGCTGGTCTGCCTGATCGGTGGCGGACTGGGCGTGTCGCTGGCGGTCGGCGCCAGCCTGCTGTTCAACCACTTCGCCGCGGGGATGGGCTTCCGGATGATCGTCTCGATGACGGCGATCGCCGGCGCCTTCGCGGTGTCCTCGCTGATCGGGGTGATCTTCGGTTTCCTGCCCGCGCGCAGCGCCGCGCGGCTGGATCCGGTGGAAGCGCTGGCGCGACCCTGAGAGGGGTTCCCCGGCCTGTCGCGCGGCGGTGCAGTTCGTCCCTGCCGGACGACGGCCCGTCGGCCGCGGCTTGGCCGCCGGGGGCCGCTGCCTAGACTGCGCCGACTTCAACCCCCGAGAGGGACCCCCGTCATGACCGTTTCCGCCCTTCGTCCCCTGACCCTGCTGCTGGCCGCCGCGGCCGCCATGCTGAGCACCGGTTGCGTGATCGCGCCCAACTCCACCGAGGCCAGCACGCAGCGCATGGACGACGTGCGCCGGATGAGCGACCAGGCCACCGTCACCTGCGGCGCGGGCAACGTCAAGGAAGTGAACGCGAAGAGCTTCACCTGCAAGTGAGCCGGAAGGCGGGGCGGCGCCTCGAGCGCTTGCCCCCGTCTCCTGACAGGACTTGACGCGCGGCCCCTCGAGGGCCGCGTATCGTTTCCGCTCACAGCAACGGGAGACGACATGAGCAGCGAACGGATCGATCGGCCGCTGGCCAGCCGCGTGGCCGTGGTGACCGGCGGCAGCCGGGGCGCGGGCCGGGGCATCGCGCTGGAACTGGGCGCCGCCGGCGCGACGGTCTACGTCACCGGCCGCAGCACCCGCGCCGAGCCGGCGACGCAATACGGCCGCATCCAGGCGCTGTCGGGCCTGGACCGCATTCCCGGCACCATCGACGACACCGCCGACGAGCTCACCGCGCTGGGCGGCCGCGGCATCGCCGCGCGCTGCGACCACACCGACGAGGCGCAGGTGCGCGCGCTGTTCGAGCGGGTGCAGGCGGAGCAGGGCCGGCTGGACCTGCTGGTCAACAACGCCTGGGGCGGCCACGAGGTCTTCAGCGGCGTCTTCGACGCGCCGTTCTGGGAGCGCTCGATGGACGAGTGGGACGCGATGCTGGACCGCGGCGCGCGCAACCACCTGCTGGCCAGCCGCGCCGCGGCGCCGCTGATGATCGCGCGCGGCAGCGGCCTGATCGTCACGACCACCTTCTGGGACCGGGACCGCTTCCTCAAGGGCAACCTGGTCTACGACCTCGCCAAGGCGACGATGACGCGGATGGCCGGCGCGATGGCGCAGGACCTGAAGCCGCATGGCGTGGCGTCGGTGGCGGTGTCGCCGGGCTGGATGCGGACCGAGTTCGTGCTCGCCGGCCATCACACCGACGAGGCGCACTGGCGCGAGCGCCCCGAGCTCGCGGGCACCGAGTCGCCGCGGTATGTCGGCCGCGCGGTCGTCGCGCTGGCGGCGGACCCGGCGGTGATGGCGCGCAGCGGCCGGGTCTGGCGCGTCGGCGACCTGGCCACCGAGTACGGCTTCACCGACATCGACGGCCGCCGCATTCCGCCCTTCGAGTTGGACGCGGGCTGACAGGGGCATTGCGCTTGCGCGATCATCGCGGCTCGTTCCGTCGAGTCCAGGATCCGCCGCCATGCCCACCTCCAGCGCGCCCTTCGCCCCGTTCTTCCTCGGCACCCGCCTGCCGCTGATCCAGGCGCCGATGGCCGGCGTGCAGGACGCGCGGCTGGCGATCGCGGTCAGCAACGCCGGCGGGCTGGGCTCGCTGCCCGCGGCGATGCTGGCACCGGACGCCCTGCGCAAGGAGCTGCAGGCGCTGCGCGACGGCACCGACAAGCCGTTCAACGTCAACTTCTTCGCCCACACGCCGCCGTCGCCGGACGAGGCGCGCGAGACGCGCTGGCGCGATCGCCTCGGTCCGTATTACGCCGAGTTCGGCATCGACGCCGCGCAGATCCCGGCAGGACCGGGTCGTCAGCCCTTCACCGCGGAGATCGCCGACCTGGTCGAGCCCTTCAAGCCGCCGGTCGTGAGCTTCCATTTCGGCTTGCCGGCGCCGGAACTGGTCGCGCGGGTGAAGGGGTGGGGCAGCCTGGTGCTGGGCAGCGCCACCACGGTCGAGGAGGCGCGCTGGCTCGAGGCCCACGGCGTGGACGGCGTGATCGCGCAGGGCTGGGAGGCTGGGGGCCATCGCGGCCATTTCCTCAGCGACGACCTGACGCGCCAGCCCGGCACGATGGCGCTGCTGCCGCAGATCGTGCGCGCGGTGCAGGTGCCGGTCATCGCGGCGGGCGGCATCGCCGACGCCCGCGGCATCCGCGCCGCGCTGGCGCTGGGGGCGTCGGCGGTGCAGCTGGGCACGGCCTTCCTGCTGTGCGAGGAAGCGACCACCAGCGCCGTCCACCGCGCGGTGCTGCGCGATCCCGCGCATCACCACACGGCGGTCACCAACCTCTTCACCGGCCGTCCGGCGCGCGGCGTCGTCAACCGCGTGATGCGCGAGGTCGGGCCGCTGAACGAGGCGGCGCCGCGCTTCCCGCTGGCCACCGCGAGCATCGCGCCGCTGCGCGCGAAGGCGGAGGCGCAGGGCAGTGGCGACTTCTCGCCGCTGTGGGCCGGACAGAACTTCGCGGCGCTGCGCGAGATTGGCGCCGCCGCGCTGGTGACCGAGCTCAGCGCCGCATTCTGACCGTGGCCGCGCTCAAGGCAGCGGCGCGCCGCGGGCCGCTTCGTAGAGCGCGTACCACTCGCCGCGGCTGAGCTGCACCCGCAGCGCATCGCCGCAGGCGCGGATGCGATCCGGGTTCGCGCTGCCGATGACGGGCTGGATGCGCGCCGGGTGCTTCATCAGCCAGGCGAGCAGGATGCCTTCGGTGCTGACCTCGTGCCGCTGGGCCAGTTGCCGCACGAGCGCCCGTGCCGCCTCATCGGCCGGGTCCTGCGCGGTGTCGCCGCTGAAGCGGCCGCGGGCCAGCGCGCTCCAGGCCTGGAGCTGGATGCCGTGCTGCTGGCAATGCTCCATCGTGCCGGCCCAGGCCAGCGCGCCGGGGCGGCTGCCAGCCTGGCGGTCGTTGAAACAGGTGGCCGCGTCCAGCGGCTCCAGGTGGCCCAGGCCCAGCTCCAGCTGGTTGACGACCAGCGGCTGCGCCAGCGCGTGGCCCAGCCAGGCCATCTGGCCGGCGTTCATGTTGGACACGCCGAAATGCGCGACCTTGCCCGCCGCGCGCAGGCGCTGGAAGGCCTCGGCGATCTCGTCGGGCTGCATCAGCGGATCGGGGCGGTGCAGCAGCAGGATGTCCAGGCGCTCGGTGCCCAGGCGCCGCAGGCTCGCCTCGACCGCCTCGACGATGTAGCCGCCGGACAGGTCGTAGCGCTTGGGACCCTCGTCGTCGGCGAAACGGATGCCGCATTTGCTCTGCAGCACGAGGCGATCGCGCAGCGAAGGCTGGCGCTTGAACAGCGCGCCGAAGACCGACTCGGCCTTGCCGAAGGTGTAGATGTCGGCGTGGTCGAACAGGGTGACGCCGATCTCCATCGCCGCCTCGACGGCGGCCTGCGCGTGGTCGACATCCGCGTCGCTCCACGGTTGCCGGTCCCAGCCGCCGCCCAGGCCCATGCAGCCGTAGGCGAGCGGGCTGGCGGTCGGGAGGTGCTGCTGCAGCGGAAGGGCGGGAATCACGGGGATCGCGGAGCTCATGGCGGGACCTGCGTCGTGGCGGAAACGGACATCGCGCCCGGGAGGGCGCGATGCGGTGGAGGCACCTTCGTCAGGCGCGCGGTGCGGGATTGTGACGCGACGGGCGGGCGACGCGTTTCATCGCGGTTTCATCGCCCTGTGGACCGGTTGTCGCGTTTCAAGCGGCGCCGGGCAGCACGTCCACGCGCCACTGCTTGCCGGCGCGCGAGACCTCCAGCCGCGTGTCGAAGCGCACGTCGAGGAAGCGCTCGATGACGCCGAAGTTGGTGCGGCTGTGTTCGGTCAGTTCGGTGCAGGTGTACGCGGCCGGGCGGCCCGCTCCCGCGACGGCCAGGGCCAGCGGCAGCGCGAGCTGGTCCGCCAGATGCGGTCCGGCCGCGCCGGTCGAGGCCTGGTAGGCGCGCAGCTCCGCGAAGACCTGCCGGGCCACGTCCTCGGCGGTGACTCCGCGTTCGCCGAAGGCGATGAAGACCTCGGTCACCTGCTCGTGCCCGAGCGTGAGCATCAGAGCGTTGCCGGGGCCCTCGTTCTGGCGCGCCGGGACGACGCGCAGCTGCTGCGAGTCCCAGCCGGTCAGGCGTCCCAGCGCTTCAAGTTCGCGCTCGGCGACGCCGCGCGGCAGCGCGGGTGCGAGCGCCTCACCGAAGGCCTCCAGCGGCTCGCCGCGCTCGAGCAGGTCGAAGGGGCGCAGGCGACCGCCGTCGGTCGGCGTGACCACGGCGTCGATCTCGCCGCCACCGGCGGGAAAGAAGCCGTGACGGCGCAGCGTCAGGTCCAGCCCCGCGCCGGCGCGCCGGATCAGCGGTGCGAAGCTGCGCTGCAGGAAGTGGAAGGGCGGCGCCATCGGGTTGTGCGTGCCGCCCGACAGGTGCAGGCGGCTCGGCCCGTCGGCGAGCGTCAGCGGCGGCAGCACGGTCTGCAGGACCAGCGTGCAGCTGCCGGCGGTGCCGACGGCGAAGCGGTAGTCGCCGGCATGGACCCGGCCGGGGCGGAACTCGAGCGCCTGCGCGCCGAGTTCGGCACCGACGACGGTGGCGCCGCAAACCTCCTGTGCCGCCAGCACGCAGGTGAGGTGCTGGCGCATCAGGCCCGGCTTGGGCCGCTTGGCGCGGATGCGGTCGATGCGCAGCGGCGTGCCGGTGCACATGGACAGCGCCAGTGCCGTGCGCAGGATCTGCCCGCCGCCCTCGCCGTGCGAGCCGTCCAGTTCAATGAGCTTGTTGTTCTTGTCCATCTCGTCCAGTCGCCGCCGACTGGGGCCGCTGCCCCAGCCCGCCGGTCGTCCCTTCTTTTTTCCAGTCCTCAGCCCTTCACGCACACCACCTGCTTCAGCGTGTGCACCACCTCCACCAGGTCCTGCTGGGCCGCCATGACCGCGTCGATGTCCTTGTAGGCCATCGGGATCTCGTCGATGACGTCCTTGTCCTTGCGGCACTCGACGCCCTCGGTGGCGGCACGCTGGTCCTTCAGCGTGAAGCGGCGCTTGGCCTCGGTGCGGCTCATGGTGCGGCCGGCCCCGTGCGAACAGCTCTCGAAGCTCTCCGCGTTGCCCTTGCCGCGCACGATGTAGCTGCGCGCGCCCATGCTGCCGGGGATGATGCCCATCTGGCCCTGCTTGGCGCTCACCGCGCCCTTGCGGGTCACGAACACGTCCTGGCCGAAGTGGGTTTCCTTCTGCACGTAGTTGTGGTGGCAGTTCACCGCCTCGATGTGGCTCTCGAAGCGCTTGCCGATGACCTTCTTCGCGGCGGCGATGACGCGGCGCATCATGACCTCGCGGTTGGTCTCGGCGAACTTCTGCGCCCAGCTCACCGCGCGGACGTAGTCGCCGAAGTACTTCGCGCCTTCCTCGAAGTAGGCGAGGTTCGCATCCGGCAGGTTGGCCTGGTGCTGCATCGCGTCCTTCTTCGCCAGCTCGATGAACATCGTGCCGATCGCGTTGCCCACGCCGCGCGAGCCCGAGTGCAGCATGAACCAGACGAAGCCCAGTTCGTCGAGGCAGACCTCGATGAAGTGGTTGCCGGTGCCCAGCGTGCCCAGGTGCTTGTGGTTGTTGGTGTTCCTGAGCTTGGGGTAGTCGCGGCACAGCTCGGTGAACTCGGGCGCGAGCTCGGCCCAGGCGGCGTCGACCATGTCGGGCGGGTTCTCCCATGCGCCTTCGTCGCGGCCCTTGGGATTGCGACCGTGCGGCACGGCGGCCTCGATCGCCGAACGCAGGGGCCCGAGGTTGTCGGGCAGGTCCTCGGCGCGCAGCGTCGTCTTGCAGGCCATCATTCCGCAGCCGATGTCGACGCCGACCGCGGCCGGGATGATCGCCTTGAGCGTCGGGATCACCGAGCCCACCGTCGCGCCGATGCCCAGGTGGACGTCGGGCATCGCCGCGATGTGCTTGAACACGACCGGCAGCCTGGCCGCGTTGGCCAGCTGCTGGCGCGCCGCGTCCTCCACGGGCACGCCCTGCGTCCACATCTTCACCGGCACGCCGCCGGCGACTTCCATTTCGTTGTACTGCTTCATGCTGCTCTCCTTGAGCCGGCTCAGGCCGGACTCCCTGCGTTCTCTTTGGTGTTCGATTTACACGGCGGTCTTTTTTCGAGCCCCGCCACGGCTCCCCGGGGGCGGCACACATGCGCCGCCCCCATTTCATTGCAACGCCCGTGCCAAGTCGTGGGGTGCGTTGGAATGCTGCATATAAGTCGTTGATCTGAAAGTAAAATTTTTTCGATCGGCGTTTCGAGGGCGACCGCCATTCATCCGCAGGCGCCAGGTGGATTAGCTGACGGAATAGGGTAATAGCCAAAATACTAGTGATGACGGGCGGTGCGGCTACACTCCGTCGCATGGCCAAGAAGCAGGTGGTGATCGGTTATCTCGGTTCGCAACTGGACGGCGGGCTCGGGCCGGGACGCTGGGAAAAGTGGCGGCCGACGATCTCGCTGGTGGCGCAGCCGGACGTGGTCGTGCATCGGCTGGAGCTCTTTCACGCGCCGCAACACCTGTCCCTGGCGCGGCAGATCAGCGAGGACATCGCCAAGCTCTCGCCCGAGACCGAGGTGCGCCTGATCCCCATGCCGCTGGAGGACCCCTGGGACTTCGGCGAGGTCTACGCGACGCTCTACGACTGGGCGCGCGGCTACCGCTTCGACACCGCGCGGGAGACGTACTGGGCGCACATCACGACCGGCACGCACGTGGCGCAGATCTGCCTGTTCCTGATGGTCGAGGCCCGCTTCATTCCCGGCGTGCTGCTGCAGACCTCGCCGCCGCGCAAGCAGCGCGAGGGCGAGATGGGCTCGATGACGCTGATCGACCTGGACCTCTCCCGCTATGACCGCATCGCGCAGCGCTTCCAGGCCGAGCAGCACGATGCCGTCGCTTTCCTCAAGAGCGGCATCGCGACCCGCAATGCCCGCTTCAACCAGCTGATCGAGGAGATCGAGCGCGTGGCCGTGCAATCGCGCGCGCCGATGCTGCTGGCGGGGCCGACCGGCGCCGGCAAGTCCTTCCTCGCGCGGCGCATGTATGAGCTCAAGCAGTCGCGGCACCAGCTCGAGGGGCCGTTCGTCGAGGTCAACTGCGCGACGCTGCGCGGCGACGGCGCGGCCTCGACGCTGTTCGGCCACAAGAAGGGCTCCTTCACCGGCGCGATGGCCGACCGCGCCGGGCTGCTGCGCACCGCCGACGGCGGGCTGCTGTTCCTGGACGAGATCGGCGAACTGGGCCTGGACGAGCAGGCGATGCTGCTCAAGGCGATCGAGGAAAAGCGCTTCCTGCCGGTGGGCGCCGATCGCGAGGCGGCGAGCGACTTCCAGCTCATTGCCGGCACCAACCGCGACCTGCGCGCCGAAGTGGCGGCGGGGCGTTTCCGCGACGACCTGTTCGCGCGGATCAACCTGTGGACCTATAGCCTGCCGGGACTGCGCGACCGGCCCGAGGACATCGAGCCCAATGTCGATCATCTGGTGCAGCAGATCGGCCGCGAAAGCGGCCGCGCGGTGCGCTTCAACGCGGAGGCGAAGGCGCGCTACCTCGGCTTCGCGCAATCGCCGCGTGCGCCGTGGAGCGGCAACTTCCGCGACCTGTCCGCCTCGGTCACGCGGCTGGTGACGCTGGCCGAGGGCGGGCGCATCGGGCTGCCACTCGTGGAGGCGGAGATCCAGCGGCTCGAATGGTTGTGGGAGCGGGACGGCGGCATGTCACGCGGCATTGCCGAGGACGCCGGGGACTCGCTGCTGGCCTCGCTGTTCGACGTAGACGCGCTGGCGGCGATGGACCTGTTCGACCGCCTCCAGCTCGGCGCCGTCCTGCGGGTGTGCGCCGGCGCGACGTCGCTGTCGGAAGCCGGGCGGCAGCTGTTCCAGGCGAGCCGACAGGCCCGCAGCGTCGTGAACGACGCCGACCGGCTGCGCAAGTACCTGCTGAAGTTCGGCCTGTCGTGGGACCGCGTTGCGGCCGCGCGATGAGCCGAGCGGCGGAGCGGGCGGCGCGCGTGCTCGGGGCCGCCCCGGGCCTCACGCCGACCGCCCTGCGTCTCGCGCGCGGACGTGGCCCGTCCGTCGGCAACAGTCACAATCTGCGATTCCGCCCATGACAGTCGACCGGTCCGCCCCCACCGCCTTCGCCGAGCGCGCGCTTGCCGCGCGTGCTGCGTCCATCACGCCTGCCGCGTTCTTGCGACGCTCGTTCGCGGCGATGGCCATGCTGTTGGCGGCCGCCTTGGTCCCGGCGACGGCGGCACCGGTCGCGGCGGCGCGTGGCGCGAGCGCGCCGGCCGGCGCCGCCAGCGCGATCACCCCGGGCGACCTGGCGGATCCGGTCCGCGAGGTGAGCCAGTACAAGGTCGACCTCTGGCAGACCGAGCAGGGCCTGCCGCTCAACACCGTCCAGGCGCTGCTGCAATCGCGCGACGGCGGCCTGTGGATCGGCACCGCCGGCGGCCTGGCCCGTTTCGACGGCCGGCGCTTCATCAGCTTCGACGCCGCGCAGGCGCCGGACGTCGCCTCGCAGCCGGTCTTCGCGCTGCTGGAGGACCGCCAGGGCCGCTTGTGGATCGGGCATCCCGGCGGCGTCACGGTCTACGCGCAGGGGCGCTTCAGCGCGGCGATCTCGAAGGCGCAGGCCGGCGGACGGCGGATCTGGTCGCTCGCCGAAGACAAGTCCGGCGCGATCTGGGCCGCCGGCGACGGCGCGCTGGTCCGCTGGAAGGACGGCGCGGTCAAGACCTTCGGCGCCGCCGATGGCCTGCCCGCCGCGCGGCTGCGCACCGTCGCCTTCGACACGGCGGGCACGCTCTGGATCGCGACCACCGGCGCCGGCCTGTTCGCGATGACGACGGACGGCAAGTTCCATGTCTTCGACGCGTCGACCGGCTTCCCGCATCCGCAGGTGCGCTTCGTGCTGCCGGATCCGGCCGGCGGCGTCTGGGCCGCGACCGCCGGCGGCGGGCTGGTGCGCCTGCACGCGGTCGACCGCCCGGACATGCGCGTCTACACCACCGCCGACGGCCTGCCCAGCGACCACCTCACCGCGCTGGCCCGCGACCTCCGCGGCGACCTGTGGATCGGCAGCTGGGGCGCCGGCGTCAGCCGCCTCCATGACGGACGCTTCAGCACGATCTCCGCCGGGCCGGGGCCGGCCGGCGGGCTCGCTGGCGGCCAGGTCTGGTCGCTGACGGCGGACCGCGAGGGCAGCATCTGGGTCGGCACCTGGGTCGACGGCCTGAACCGGCTGCGCAACCGCGCCTTCACCGCGATCGGCACGCCGGAGGGCCTGAGCCACGACAACGTCCGCTCCGTCGTCGCCGCGCGCGACGGCGCGATCTGGGCCGCGACCGCCGGCGGCGGCATCAACCGCCTGCGGGACGGCCGCATCACCACGCTGCGCCAGGCCGATGGCCTGCCCACCGACGAGGTCTCGACCATGCACGAGGCGCGCGACGGCACGCTGTGGATCGGCACCTACACCGCCGGTGTCGCGCGGCGGCTGCCCGACGGCCGGATCGAGCGCTTCGGCCCGGACAGCGGGCTGCCCGGCGTCGAGGTGCGCGCCCTCTACGAGGACCGCGACGGCACCGTGTGGGTGGGCACGCGCTCGGCGCTGGCGCGCTTCAACGGCCGCGGCTTCGAGCAGGTCCGCGCGCCCGGACTGCCCGACGAGGGCGTCGCCGCGATCCTGCAGGACCGCGCCGGCACGCTCTGGTTCGGCACCACCGGCCAGGGCCTGGTGCGCTGGCGCGACGGCAAGGCACGGCACTTCAGCACCGCCGACGGCCTGCTGTCCGACTGGGTCATCGCGCTCAAGGAGGACGCGCGCGGCGCGCTCTGGATCGGCACGAACGGCGAGGGCATCAACCGCCTCAAGGACGGGAAGATCGGCGCGGTGCGCCCGGCCGACGGCCTGTGGGACGGGCTGTCGCAGGTGCTCCTCGAGGACCGCGCCGGCAACTTCTGGATCACCTGCAACCGCGGGTTCTACCGCGTCGCCCGCGACGATCTGGACGGCCTGATCGATGGCCGGCTCAAGCAGGTCCGCTCGGTCGGCTTCGGCCCGGGCGACGCGCTGCGCGCCACCAGCTTCGCCGGCAACCTGCAGGCCGCCGGCGCGATCGACGCGGCCGGACGCGCCTGGCTGCCGTCGTCGTCGGGGCTGGTCGTCGTGGATCCGGCGCGCCTGCCCGGCGGCGGCGAGCCACCAGCCGTGCGCATCGAGCAGATCAAGGTCGACGGCGCGCCGGTGCCGCTGGACGGCCGCCCGCTGGACCTGCCGCCCGGGCCGGTGGCGCTGTCGGTGAGCCTGGCCGCCTCCACGCTGCGCGAGGCCGATCGGGTGCGCTTCCGCTTCTGGATGGAAGGCCTGTCGCGCGGCTGGACCGACGTGGGCCAGGACCGCGAACTGACCTTCCCCGCGCTGTCGCACGGCGAGTACCGGCTGCGGCTGGCCGCCTCGGCGGATGGCCAGCGCTGGCGCGAGGCGCAGGCGCCGCTGCCCGTCACCGTGCGGCCGCGCTTCCACGAGACCGGCTGGTTCCATCTACTGGTGGGCCTGGCGGCGATCGGCGGCTTCGCCGGCGCCGTGATGCTGCGGATGCGCCAGCTGCGCCGTCGTCAGGTCGAGATGGAACGCCTGGTGGCCCAGCGCACCGAGGAACTGCGCCAGGCCAATGAGCATCTGAAGCAGCTGTCCTTCCTCGACGCCGTCACCGGCCTGCCCAACCGCCGCCGCTTCAACGAGGCGGCCGACGAGGAATGGCGCCGCGCGCGCCGCGCCGGCACCTCCCTGGCGCTGGTGCTGGCGGATGTCGACGCCTTCAAGCCCTACAACGACCAGCTGGGCCACCTCAAGGGCGACGAGTGCCTGGCGGCGGTCGGCGCGGTGCTGGGGGCCTCGATCGGGCGGGCGGGCGACCTCGCGGCGCGTTATGGCGGCGAGGAATTCGTCGTGCTGCTGCCCGGCGCCGACCGCGACGCGGCGCAGCGGGTGGCCGAGCACATCCGTGCCGCCATCGAGTCGCTGGCGATCGCGCACCCGGCCTCGCCGGTGGGGCCGGTGATCACCGTCAGCCTGGGCGTCGCCGCCTGCGTGCCCGATGACGAGCGCGGGCTGGAGAGCCTCATCGCCGAGGCCGACGACGCGCTCTACGCCGCCAAGCGCGACGGGCGCAATCGCGTGCGCTGAGGGGTCGACGGGGGCGGCGCCGGGGCGACGACGGGCACCCGGGCCGGCGCGTCGGCAGCCCGCGCGTCCTCTGCCAGGGGGATGCGGCCCTGTTCGGCCGCAAGGATTTCATTCCCGTGAAGCGAGCAAGGGTGTACAACCACGGACACCGCGTCACCCGTGTCCGTGCGCGCCTCCCCTCGCGCCCGTCGACCCGGCATCCCAGCGTCCGTCCGACCGTTGCCGACCATGACGACCACGCCTTCCGTCCGCCAGCACAGAGGCCGCACCTATGTTCTCGACGCGCTCGGGCAGGGCGCCGGGCCGTGGCGGGGACGCTTCGTCGTCAAGGGCGAAGAGGACGGCCGGCCGGGCGTCACCGCCTGGCATGAGCTGGAGGACGAATTCCCGTCCCCGGACGAGGCCGTCGCCCACGCCGACCGGGTGGCCTGCCAGTACATCGCCACCTTTGCGGAACAAGCGTGAGCAAACACGCGAGTCGCTCGCTCCGCCAAGCCGCGTGCCCGGCCTCGGCCCCGCGCCCGCGGCGCCTGTGGCGGGGGCATGCGCGCCGCGCCGGCCCTTCCTGACGAATCGAAGCGCGCAATGACGCGGGCCGCCGGCCCGTGGGCATCCTGCTTGCCCACGCCGCTCCGCCCATGGGTCCCGGGGCCGGTTCATCCGGTCGCTTGCCGGCCCGCGCATTGCCCCGTCCAGGACTGACCGTGGGCTTTCAGGGAGAAAAGAACATGCCGACGTTGTCCAACTTCAAGATCGGAACGCGGCTGGCCGCCGCGTTCGCGATCGTGATCGCCTTGCTGCTGCTGGTGCTGGCTGTCGCCGTTTCGGTGCTCAATCGCACCAGCGGCACCATGGACCGGGTGGTCGATGACCGCTACGCCCAGATCGCCGTGAGCGACGACATCAAGAATGTCGGCGACCGCGGCGTGATCGTGATCGGCCGGCTGCTGATGGCCACCGATCCCGCGCAGGCCAAGCGCTACATGGACGAGTACGCCCTCGTCCGCGCCGCCAACACCGAGAACTTCGCGCGCTTCGAGAAGATGCTCAACACCGACGAGGCCAAGGCGATCTTCGCCGAGCAGTCGGAGGCCCGCAAAGCCTACGGGGCGGCGGTGCGCAAGCTCTTCGACCTGATCGCCGCGGGCCAGCGCGAGGAGGCCATGGCCGTCTACCAGGGCGACATGGCGCAGCTGCAGGTGCGCTATTACGCGCTGATCGACAAGATGGTCGAGTACCAGTCCAAGGCCATGGCCGACGACGTCGCCCGCGCCAAGGCGGACGCGCAGCGTTCCAAGCTCTGGATGGGCGTGGTGGCCGCGATCGCCGTGCTGCTGGGCGTGGTCACCGCCTACAGCATCACCCGCTCGATCACGCAGCGCATCCACGGCGCCATCGCGCTGGCGGAGGACGTCGCCAAGGGCGACCTCACGCCCCGCGAGCTGCCGCAGAGCAGTGACGAGATCGGCCGCCTGATCGCCGCGCTGCAGCACATGGTGCGCAGCCTGCACCGGATCGTCTCCGAGGTGCGACAGGGCGCGGACACGATCTCGGCCGCCGCCCGCGAGGTGGCGCAGGGCAACGCCGACCTGTCGGCGCGCACCGAGGCCCAGGCCAGCGCGCTGCAGCAGACGGCGTCCGCGATGGAGCAGCTCACCGCCGCGGTGCGCATGAGCGCCGACAACGCCGACCAGGCCAATGCCAGCGCCGCGTCCGCGTCGCAGGTGGCGAGCGCGGGCGGCAAGGCGGTGGGCGAGGTGGTCGCGACGATGAGCTCGATCTCCGCGTCCTCGCAGCGCATCGGCGAGATCATCGGCACGATCGACGGCATCGCCTTCCAGACCAACATCCTGGCGCTGAACGCTGCGGTCGAGGCCGCCCGGGCCGGCGAGCACGGCCGCGGCTTCGCGGTCGTCGCCTCGGAGGTCCGGGCGCTGGCGCAGCGCTCGGCCGGTGCCGCGCGCGAGATCAAGGACCTGATCGTCGCGTCCACCGAGCAGGTCGGCGCCGGCAGCCGGCTGGTCGAGCAGGCCGGCGCCACCATGACCCAGGTCGTCACCGGCATCCAGCAGGTCAGCGGCGTGGTCGCCGAGATCAGCGCCTCCAGCCGCGAGCAGAGCATGGGCATCGAGCAGGTCAACATGGCCATCATGCAGATGGACGACACCACGCAGAAGAACGCGGCGATGGTCGAGCAGAGCACCGCCTCGGCCAAGGCGCTGGAGGACGAGGCCGCCCATCTGAACAACGCGGTCCGCGCCTTCGTGCTGTAGCGCCGGCGCGCCCCGTGCCCGCGGCACTGTCATCGCCGCGCCGTCTTCGTCGACTCACCAGGGAGCGACCCGCATGAACGACAGGATCCAGGAGGGCGCGACGGCGCCCGCATCCCTTTCCCCCGCACCGTCCGCTTCGTCGCCGGTCTCGCCGCCCGCCGCGGCGCGCTGGCGTCCGGAGGTGCTGGCCTTCATCGAGGCGCACCGCCGCGACGGCCACCGCAGCGCGCGGCTCGATCCGCTGGGCGTGTCGCGGCCCGCCGATCCGGGGCTGCTCGATCCGCAGTGCTTCGGCCTGCAGCCCGGCGAATGGCTGTCGCCGGCCGGCGCGCCGCTGTGGAGCGCGCGCACCGTCGGCGACTTGGACCGCGCGCTCAAGGCGATCTACTGCGGCGGCCTGGCCCTGGACGCCAGCGCGGTGCGCGACGCGTCGCGGCGCGACTGGCTGCATCACGAGATGGAGGCCTCGCCACCGGTGCCGGGCGGCGCGGCGGAGCGGCTCGCGCTGCTCGACCGGCTGATCCGCGCGCAGGGCTGGGAGGAGCATGTCGCCCAGGCCTTCCCGCATGCGAAGCGCTTCTCGCTGGAAGGCAACGAGACGCTGATCCCGCTGCTGGACGCGCTCTGCGCCGAGGCGGCCGGCCACGGCGTGCGGCGGATCTTCCTGGGCATGCCGCACCGCGGGCGAGTCAACGTGCTGGTCAACCTGATGGGCTTCCCGCCGGCGCGGGTGCTGGACCACTTCGATCCGAAGTCGCCGCATCCGGAGCGCCACACTGACCTGGTCTATCACCTGGGCGGCGAGCGCGAGCTGGACACGCCGCGCGGCCGCCTGACGCTGACGCTGGCGCACAACCCGTCCCACCTGCAGAGCGTGCATCCGGTGCTGACCGGCCTGGCGCGCGCCTGCCAGGACGCGCTCAGCCGCGAGCGCGCCGATCAGGACGGCCGGCGCCTGGTGCTGCCGCTGATGCTGCATGGCGACGCCGCCTTCGCGGGGCAGGGCGTGGTGATGGAGACGCTGATGCTGGGCGGCAAGCCGGGCTACACGGTCGGCGGCACGGTGCACGTGATCATCAACAACCAAGTCGGCTTCACCGAGCCCAACCCGATGAGCGCCTGGCCCGCGCAGTACTGCACCGACGTCACCCGCATGATCGACGCGCCGGTCCTGCGCGTGAACGCGGACGAGCCCGAGCAGGCGCTGCGGGCCGCCGCGATCGCGATGGCCTGGCGCGCGCGCTTCGGCTCCGACATCGTCATCGACCTGATCGGCTACCGCCGGCTCGGCCATTCGGAAAGCGACGTGCCGGCGCTGACGCGACCGCGCATCCATGCGCTGACGCAGTCGCACCCGACTATCGTCGATCGCTACGCCGCGGCGCTGCGCGCCGACCGCGTGGTGCCGCCCGACACCGACCTGGCCTCGCACGTGACGCGTTGCCGGGTGCGGGCCCACCAGGCCTTCTCCGATCCCGCGCTGCCGGCCGAGGACGAGACGCCGTCGCCGCTGCGCCGGCCGGGCGCGGTGCCGGCCCTGGACGCGGCCGGCGTGCAGGCGCTGATCGACCCGATGACGACGCTCCCCGACGGCTTCGAGCCGCATGCGATGGTGCGCACGCTGGTCGACCACTGGCGGCGCATGGCCGGGCTGGCCGAGCCGCCGCTGCGGGCCGACTGGTGCTTCGCCGAGAACCTGGCCTACGCCACCATCCTGCGCGGCGGACTGAACGTGCGGGTCTCCGGCATGGACGTGCGCCGCGGCACCTTCCTGCACCGCCAGGCGGTCTGGACCTCGCAGGAGGCTGGCGGTGCGGGCGGCGCGCGCGACGGCACGGCCGCGGAGTTCGTGCCGCTGCGCCAGGTGGCGGCCGGCGACGGCCCCAGCGGCCGCTTCGATATCCACAACTCGCCGCTGTCCGAGGAGGCGGTGCTGGGCTTCGAGTACGGCTACAGCGTGGGCGCCGCACGCACGCTGACGGTGTGGGAAGCGCAGTTTGGCGACTTCGTCAACGGCGCGCAGGTCTTCGTCGACCAGTACATCAGCTCGGGCGAGGAGAAGTGGGGCGACACCTCCTCGCTGGCGGTGCTGCTGCCGCATGGCAACGAGGGCATCGGGCCGGACCACTCGAGCGGCTACCTGAGCCGCTTCCTGCAGCTGTGCGGCGAGGACAACCTGCGCGTGGCCTGCCCGTCGACGGCGGCGCAGTGGTTCCACCTGCTGCGCCGGCAGGCCTTCGACACGCTGCGCAAGCCGCTGATCGTGATGACGCCCAAGGGCACGCTCTATTGGGAGAAGGCGTCGCACGCCGGGATCGAGGAACTCACCGGGGGCAGCTTCCAGACGGTCATCGACGACACGACGGTCGGGGATCCGCGCCAGGTCGAGCGCCTGCTGCTGTGCAGCGGCAAGGTCTATTACGACCTGGACCGCGGGCGACGCTCGGTCGCGCGGGCGGACCTGGCGGTGGCGCGGATCGAGCAGTTCTATCCATTCCCGGCGCAGGCGCTGGAGGCCTTGCTGGCGCGGTATCCGGCGCTGGTGGAAATCACCTGGGTGCAGGAGGAGCACCGGCAGCAGGGCGCCTGGTCCTTCATCCGCGAGCAGATGGATGAGCTGCTGCCACCGCACGCGCGGTTGCGCTGCGTGGCGCGGCGGCCGAACGGCTCGGGCGCCACCTCCTCGCACGCCATCCATCAGCTGGAGCAGGTGGAACTGGTCGCCCGCGCGCTCGGCGAAGCCTAGGCGCGCGCTCCCGCGACCAGCCGTGCGAGGTGCCCAGCGGCGTGGACAGCGCCCTGCCGAGCGCGGCTGGCCCGCGCCGGGCGCGCGTCAGCGCAGGCGCTTGATCAGGCTGGAGGTGTCGAGGCGGCCGCCGCCCTCGGCCTGCACGTCGGCATAGAACTGGTCCACCAGGGCGGTCAGCGGCAGGCGCGCACCGTTGCGGCGCGCCTCGTCGAGCACCAGCCCGAGGTCCTTGCGCATCCAGTCCACGGCGAAGCCGAAGTCGAACTTGTCCTCGACCATGGTCTTGCCGCGGTTGTCCATCTGCCAGCTCTGGGCGGCGCCCTTGCCGATGACCTCGAGCACCAGCCGCATCGGCAGGCCGCTCTTCTGGCCGAAGGCGATCGCCTCGGACAGGCCCTGGACGATGCCGGCGATGCAGATCTGGTTGACCATCTTCGCGAGCTGGCCGGCGCCAGCCTCGCCCACGCGGGTCACGGCCTTGGCGAAGTGCATCGCGACCGGCTGGATGCGTCCGAAGACGGCCTCGTCGCCGCCGCACATGACGGTCAGCGCGCCGTTCACCGCGCCGGCCTGGCCGCCGGAGACCGGGGCGTCGATGAAGTGCAGGCCCTGTCGCATCGCTTCCGCCGCGAGCTCGCGGGCGACTTCCGCCGAGGCGGTGGTGTGGTCGACGAGGACCGCGCCGGGCTTCATGCCGGCGAAGGCGCCGTCGGCGCCCAGCACGACGGAGCGCAGGTCGGCGTCGTTGCCGACGCAGCAGAAGACGATGTCGGCGCCCTGGGCCGCCTCACGCGGCGTCGCGGCCGACTGCCCGCCGAACTCGGCGACCCAGGCCTGTGCCTTGGCGGGCGTCCGGTTGTAGGCGACGACCCCATGCCCGGCCTTGGCGAGATGGCCCGCCATCGGGAAGCCCATGACGCCGAGGCCGAGGAAGGCGACGCGCAGGGAAGGGATGGAGTCGTAGGAACGCTGGCCGATGCTGCTCATGGAGGAACCTGTCGGTGGGTGGATGAAGACCCGCCGATTGTGTCCCTCCCGCGCGCTCAGACGATGGTCAGGTGTTCGGTGCCCGATGCCAGGTCGCCGCTGCGCGCCCGCTCGCTGTTGAGCTTGATCTGCAGGCGCAGGTCGTTGACCGAGTCGGCATTGCGCAGCGCGTCCTCGTAGGTGACCTTGCCGAATTCATAGAGGTCGAACAGCGCCTGGTCGAAGGTCTGCATGCCGAGCTCGCGCGAGCGCTTCATGATTTCCTTGATCTCGCCCACCTCGCCCTTGAAGATCAGGTCGCTGATCAGCGGCGTGTTCAGCAGGATCTCGACCGCGGCGATCCGGCCCTTGCCTTCCTGGCGCGGCAGCAGCCGCTGCGACACCAGCGCCTTCAGGTTGAGCGACAGGTCCATCAGCAACTGGGCGCGGCGCTCTTCCGGGAAGAAGTTGATGATCCGGTCCAGCGCCTGGTTGGCGCTGTTGGCGTGCAGCGTGGCCATGCACAGGTGACCGGTCTCGGCGAAGGCGACGGCGTGCTCCATCGTCTCGCGGTCGCGGATCTCGCCCATCAGGATCACGTCCGGCGCCTGGCGCAGCGTGTTCTTCAGCGCCTGCTCCCAGCCTTCGGTGTCCAGGCCGACCTCGCGCTGGCTGACGATGCAGTTCTTGTGCGGGTGGACGAACTCGACCGGGTCCTCGATCGTGATGATGTGGCCGTAGGTGGTCTCGTTGCGGTGGTCGACCATCGCCGCCAGCGTCGTGCTCTTGCCCGAGCCGGTGGCGCCCACCAGGATCACCAGGCCGCGCTTGGTCTGGGTGACGTCCTTCAGGACCACGGGCAGGTCCAGCGACTCGATCGTCGGCAGGGTCTGGGGGATGGTCCGCAACACCAGCGCCACGTGGCCCTGCTGGATGTAGGCGTTGACGCGGAAGCGGCCGATGCCCTGCGGCGAGATCGCGAAGTTGCACTCCTTGGTGCGCTCGAAATCGGCCGCCTGCTTGTCGTTCATGATGGCCCGCGCCAGCTGCAGGGTGTGCTGGCCGGTCAGCGGCTGGGGCGACACCTTGGTCACCTTGCCGTCGACCTTGACCGCGGGCGGGAAGTCCGCCGTCAGGAACAGGTCGGAGCCCTTGCGCGACACCATCAGGCGCAGCAGGTCGTTGATGAACTTGGTGGCCTGATCGCGTTCCATGGCGAGGTCCTGTCCTTATGCCGGGGCGCCGTCGCTCAGTCGCCCGGGTCCCGGTCGTGTTTGTCGTTGGGGGCGGGTCAGCCGGGGAAGTTCTCGGGGAACTTGGCCTTCAGCCGGGCCTCGGCCGGGCTGATCATGTTGCGGCGGACCAGGTCGGTGAGGTTCTGGTCCAGCGTCTGCATGCCCAGGTTGTTGCCGGTCTGGATCGAGGAGTACATCTGCGCGATCTTGTTCTCGCGGATCAGGTTCCGGATCGCCGAGGTGCCCAGCATGATCTCGTGCGCCGCCAGCCGGCCGTTGCCGTCCTTGGTCTTGCACAGCGTCTGCGAGATCACCGCCTGCAGCGATTCCGACAGCATCGCGCGGACCATTTCCTTCTCCGCCGCGGGGAACACGTCCACGATCCGGTCCACCGTCTTGGCGGCCGAGGAGGTGTGCAGCGTGCCGAAGACCAGGTGGCCCGTCTCCGCGGCGGTCAGCGCCAGGCGGATGGTTTCCAGGTCGCGCATTTCGCCCACCAGGATGCAGTCCGGGTCCTCGCGCAGCGCCGAGCGCAGCGCGTTGGAGAAGCTCATCGTGTGCGGGCCCACCTCGCGCTGGTTGACCAAGCACTTCTTGGACTCGTGCACGAACTCGATCGGGTCCTCGACGGTCAGGATGTGGCCGTACTCGTTCTCGTTGAGGTGGTTGATCATCGCGGCCAGCGTCGTCGACTTGCCCGAGCCGGTCGGGCCGGTGACCAGCACCATGCCGCGCGGCTTCATCGCCAGGTCCGCGAAGACCTTGGGGCAGTTGAGCTGCTCCAGCGTCAGGATCTTGCTCGGGATGGTCCGGAACACGGCGCCGGCGCCGCGGTTCTGGTTGAACGCGTTGACGCGGAAGCGCGCCAAGCCCTGGATCTCGAACGAGAAGTCGCACTCCAGCGTCTCCTCGTAGGTCTTGCGCTGGGCGTCGCTCATGATGTCGTAGACCATGTCGTGCACCTGGCGGTGCTCGAGGGCCTCGACGTTGATGCGGCGCACGTCGCCATGGACGCGGATCATGGGGGGCAGACCGGCGGACAAGTGAAGGTCGGAGGCCTTGTTCTTGACCGAGAATGCCAGCAGTTGGGTGATGTCCATGGGATAGGGAAAAGCGTTGGCGATTATGGCGACGATCTCCGAGAACATACAACAGCTCCATGGCCGCATTGAGAGGGCTTGCCTGCAGGCGTCGCGGCCCGTGCACAGCGTCACGCTGCTGGTGGTAACAAAGACTTTCCCGGCTTCGGATGTGAGAGAAGCGTTCGAGGCCGGCGAGTGCCGCTTCGGTGAGAACTACGTGCAGGAGGCCGTCGACAAGATCGACGCGCTGGCCGACCTGCGCGAGCGCGTCGAGTGGCACCTGATCGGGCCGCTGCAGAGCAACAAGACGCGGGTGGTGGCGGAGCGCTTCGACTGGGTGCACAGCGTCGACCGGCTCAAGATCGCCCAGCGGCTGGCCGAGCAGCGGCCGGTGGCGCTCCCGCCGCTGGACGTCTGCCTGCAGGTCAACATCAGCGGCGAGGCGTCCAAGAGCGGCCTGGCGCCGGGCGAAGTGGCCGAGGTGGCGCGCGCGGTCGCCGCGCTGCCGAGGCTGCGGCTGCGCGGCCTGATGGCGATCCCGGAGCCGGCCGCCACGCTGGAGGCGCAGCGGGTCCCGCACCGGGCGCTGGCCGGGCTGCTGGCCGCGCTCAACCGGGACCTCGGGCTGAGCCTGGACACCCTGAGCATGGGCATGAGCGCCGACATGGACGCCGCGATCCTGGAAGGCGCCACGATGGTGCGCGTCGGTTCGGCGATCTTCGGCGCGCGGACCCGCCCGACCCCGCCGGGGGGCTGAATGGAGCCGCTGCAGCGCCTGGCCGACCTGATGCCCGACACGCCGGGCAGCCTGTCGGTCCGGGCGCTGTGGCGCGAGGGCAGGGCGGTTGAACGACGCTGGTTGCTCGGCGGCTGGCTGGCGACCGTCATCGCCTGCGTCGTGCTGGGCCTGCTCACGGTGCGCGAGGGCTGGTCCGGGATTCCCGTCGACCTGGGCGGCGCGGCCGCCTTCCTGACCTTCTACCCGCCGATCCCGCTGTGCCTGTGGTGGACGCTGTGCTTCGGCTGGCGCTGGGGCGCGGTGCCCGCCTGGGCGGCGACCTTCGTGCTGGCGGTCGACGCTGGCATGGCGCCGGGCTGGGCGGCGATCTTCGCCTGCGCCAACCCGCTCGGGCTGGGCGTGCTGGCGCTGGGCTACCGGGCCGTCGGCGCGGCGCGCGGGCTGCGCAGCCTCAGAGCCTGGCTGTTCTTCGTGCCGCTGTGTTTCGTTGGCGCGGTGTTCAGCTCCGCCGGCGCGCTGATCTGGAATTTCAACCACGACCTCGCCGCCGAGCGCCAGCTGCCGATCTGGCAGGGCTGGTGGCTGGGCGCCTTCCTGCAGAGCGTGCTGCTCGGCGGGCCGCTGATGGCGCTGAGCTGGCCGCGGCTCTCGCGCTGGATCGCGCACCGGCCGGCGCTGTTCACGCCGCCGCCCAGCGGCCGCCGCGCGATGGGCCTGGGCCTGCTGTTCGCGATCGTGCTGGCGGTGCAGGGGTATGGGCTGGTGAGCCTGGGCCTGGGCTCGCTGCAGCTGCGCGCCGCGCTGGCGAGCGGCGACTGGAGCCGGCTGGAGGAAGCATCGCGGGTGATGCTCAGCACCGCCTGGGTGTTCTTCTGGGTGTTCACGCTGATCGTGCTCTTCGTGGCGCAGTTCGGGTACCAGGCGCTGTCGCGCTGGCTGCGCTCGACCGAGGCGCTGGTGACCCAGCTCGCCAAGCTCAACGCGGAACTCGAGCAGCGCTCGCGCACCGACGGCCTGACCGGGCTGGCCAACCGGATGGCGACCGAGGAGGGCCTGCGCGCGCTGCTGCGCACGGTGCGGCGCTACCGCACGCCGTCCGCGCTGCTGATGCTGGACATCGATCACTTCAAGCAGGTCAACGACCACCACGGCCATGCCGCCGGCGACGCGGTGATCCGCGCCCTGGCGCAGGTGCTGAAGGATGCCTCGCGGGACGTCGACCTGCCGGGGCGCTTCGGCGGCGAGGAGTTCGTCATCGGGCTCGCCCACACCGACCTGGCCGGCGCGCGCCGCTTCGCCGAGCGCCTGCGCGAGCGCATCGCCGCGACGCCGGTGGCGCTCGATGCGAAGGACGGCGGCGCGGCGTCGATCTCGTACACCGTCAGCATCGGGGTGACCTTGCTGCGGGGCGACGACGCCGGCGTCGAGGACCCGCTGCGTCGCGCCGACGCCGCGATGTACCGCGCCAAGCAGGGCGGGCGCAATCGTGTCGAGCTGGATGGCGAGGACGTGGCGGCCATGCCGTCGACGTCCTCCGCGCCCGACAAGTCCTGACCCTCATGCCGTTGCCGGAGTGCGGCAAGCCCTGACCCTCAGATGCGACGAGGAGCGCTGGCCGCGAGGCGGTTACGGCGCGGATACGGGCGCGACGCGGGCGACTCGCGAAGGAATGTGCAGGAATCATGAAACCGCGCCGAGCGCCGCATTAGGGCTTCTACCGAGCCGGTGAAAACGCCGTTTGCATTCAGTTGCAAGTGCCGCGTCAGAATTCACGGGCCCTCGGAACCGGCATCGATGCCCCGGATCAAGTCCAACGATGATCGCGCCGAATCCGATGGTCGGACCGCAGCGACGACGCCACGAGCGCCGACGTGCCCGCGCTGTCCGGCCAATCAACAACAACTGAATCGTTGCGAGGGAATCGATGTCGTTTCTATCCCGCCTGCGCATCGGCCAGCGCCTGACGCTGAGCTATGCGCTGCTGATCCTGCTGCTGATCGTGATCGGCGCTTTCGGCGCCCACAACGCCAGCCGCCTCTCCCATGACCTGAGCACGACGGCCGACTCCAGCCTCGTGAAGATCGCCCTGGCCAACACGCTGGAGAGCGACGTCAACATCATCGCGCGCGCCTCCCGCGACCTGCTGCTGCTGGACACGGCCAATGCGATCAAGCGCCAGAAGAACGACATCGCCGCCGCGCTCGAGGAGGGCCAGAAGCAGTTGGCCGAGCTCGAGGCCAAGGTCGCCGATGTCAAGGAAGACAAGGAAGTCGTGGCCAAGGTGCGCGAGCACCAGACCCGGTTCGCCGCCGCGGTGTCCAAGTTCCTGGCGGTGCAGCAGGACGGCAGCCCCGACGAGGCCCGCGAGGCGCTGATCAAGGACGTGCGTCCGGCCCAGAAGGATTACCAGGACACGCTCAAGAGCCTGGTCGAGCTGCAGTTCGCCGGGGGGCGCGCGCTGGCCGAAGGCGGCGCGAAGCTGGCCAACCAGTCCATCGTCATCACCGGCCTGCTGGTCGTGATCGCCGTGGTCATCGGGGGTGTCGGCGGCCTGACGATCGCGCGTTCGATCATCGTGCCGGCGCGCAAGGCCAAGGACGCGGCGCAGGCGATCAGCTCGGGCGACCTGTCGCAGCACATCGACGTGCAGGGTTCCGACGAGCTGGCGCAGATGCTGCACGCGATGCGCGACATGCAGACCGCGCTGTCGGGCGTGGTGGCCAGCGTGAGCGCCGCGGCGGGCGAGGTCGCGCAGAACTCCAACGAGATCGCCGGCAGCAACGTCGACCTGTCGGACCGCACCGCGCGTTCCGCCGAGAGCCTGCAGAACACCGCCGCGTCGGTGGAGCAGATCGCCTCCAACCTGAACGGCGCCAGCGAGCTGACCCGCAAGGCCGCCAGCATCGCCAGCAAGGCGCGCCAGTCGGCCTCGGCCGGCGGCACGGTGGTGAGCCAGGTCGTCGCGACGATGGAAGAGATCAGCGCGAGCTCGCGCAAGATCGGCGACATCATCGGCGTCATCGACGGCATCGCCTTCCAGACCAACATCCTGGCGCTGAACGCCGCGGTGGAAGCGGCCCGTGCCGGCGAGCACGGCAAGGGCTTCGCGGTGGTCGCGTCGGAAGTGCGGGCGCTGGCCTCGCGCTCGGCGCAGGCGGCCAAGGAGATCAAGGTCCTGATCCAGGAATCGTCCGTCAAGGTCGAGAACGGCACGGCGCTGGTCAACAACGCCGGCGCGACGATCCGCTCGGTCGTGGACGAGGTCAACAACATGGGCCAGCTGATCGAGGAGATCTCGCATTCGGCCCAGGAGCAGGCGGCCGGCGTCGGCGTCGTGAACAACGCGATGAACGAGCTGGACCGCGCGACGCAGCAGAACACCACGCTGGTCGACGAACTGACCCGCTCCACCGACTCGCTGCGCGACAGCAGCTCGCGCCTGGTGCAGGCCGTGGGCTTCTTCAGCACGGCCCGCTCCGCGACCTGAAGGCCCGGCTGCGCGAGTCGCCCCAGTTCCTACCGGAAATCCCGCTTTCCTCACCCAAGACGTACGAGGTCCCAAGATGAGCAAGAACCTGATCCCCACCGTTTCCCGCAGCCTGCTGGGCCTGGCCGCCGCGCTGGTGCTGGCCGCCGGCGCGCATGCCACGCCGAAGATCGTCAAGAAGGTGCCGCCGGAGTTTCCGGCCGAGGCCGCCCGCCAGTCGATCTCGCAGGGCTCGGTGCGCGCCAAGATGAACATCGAGCCGGACGGCAAGGTCTCGGGCGTCGAGATCCTGGAGGCCGAGCCGCGCAAGGTCTTCGACAAGGCCGTCACCCGCGCGCTGATGGACTGGAAGTTCGAGCCCAGCGGCCAGAAGGAGACGCACGAGGTCAAGCTGGTCTTCAAGAACGAGGACTGAGCCGGGAGGTCGGGAGGCCCTGTGGCGGCCAGGGCCGAGGTGAGTGTCCGGGCCTCGTCTCGCCTACACTCCGGCCCCATGTCCCGTTTGAACGCCACCGGTCCGCGCCGGCTCCTCTGGAGCCGCTGGCTGGTGCTGGCCGTGCTGGCCCTGACCCTGCCGCTGCAGGGGGCGCTCGCGGCCACGATGGGCATCGGCATGGCGCTGATGTCCGCGCACGGCGGCGGCGCCGTCGCGACGATGCCCACCGATTGCCATGAGATGGCCGGCATGGACATGGGCGCCATGCACATGGGCGCGATGAGCCACGACGGGACCGGCATGGGCGGCATGACGCACGGCGGCCATGACGGGGCCTCAACGGACCCGTCGCCGACGGACGCCGCGGCGCCGCACGACGACGGCGGGGATGCCGCCACCGATCACCACTGCGGCATCTGCCTGCAGTGCTGCATCGGCGCCGCGATGCCGATCGCGCCGCTGATGCTCGCCGCGCAGGACCTGCGCGACGCCACCCCCACGCTCCGCGCCATCGACGCGCCCGAGCAGACGCCGCAGCCGCTCGAGCGGCCGCCAAAAACCTTCCTCGCCTGAACGCCGGCGCTCGTCCTGGACGAGCCGCCGTGAGCGTCGCCATCGTGCCGGGTTCCGTCTGATGACGGCCCGGCCGGCGGCCTGCACCGACCCTCACCCCACCCTCTCCCGCAAGCGGGAGAGGGAGTCCGATCCGATCCCTCGCCCCGCTGGTGGCGCCAAGGAAGAGATTCGATCCGATCCCTTGCTCCGCTGGTGGCGCCAGGGAAGAGGTCTGATCCGCTCCCTTGCTCCGATGTGGCGCCAGGGAAGAGGTCTGATCCGCTCCCTTGCTCCGATGTGGCGCCAGAGAGAGGGTTTGATCCACTCTCGCGCCGCTGGTGCTGGAGACGCGGTCTGACTGACTCCCTCTCCCCGCTGGCGGGGAGAGGGCAGGGGTGAGGGGTCTGGGCAGTCCTCCCTGCTCCCGATCCTTCGCGAGGAAGCCATGTCTTCTCGATTGCTCTGCCTGCTGGCCGTGGCCGCGACCCTCGGGTCTGCCGCGGCCGCGCCTCCCGATCCCGCCGACCCTCGGGCGACCACGCCCGCGCCGATCGTCAAGCCGCCCGTGTCCGCCTCCGGCGCCGCTGTCGCCGACCCCGGTGTCGGCGACTGGCGCCAGGCCAACCGCCGTGTCCACGAGGCCGGCGGCTGGCGCGCGCTGCTGCGCGAAAGCCAAGCCTCAAACGCACCCACCCCGCCGCCAGCGTCGCCCGTCCGACCGGCCGCTGCCTCCTCCTCCCCGGCCAGCGCCGCTTCTGCACCAGCCAGCGCCGCGCCCGCCCCGGCCGGCGCCGGTCCCGCGAATGCCCGCGCCGCATCCGCCCCGGTCAGCGCCACCTCGGCCCCGGCCGGCGGCCATCACCACCATTGAGGAGCCCCCGATGTCCTCGACGATGACTTCCCTGCGCCTGACCCTGCCTGTGCTGCTGGCGCTGGGCCTTTCGGCCTGCGCGTCGCTCTCGCCGGAGCAGGCGGCCGAGCCGGTCCAGCGGCAGAGCCGCGACTGGCTGGGCAGCGACCTGCCGCTGCAGCGCACCGACGACCAGCGCGCCGCCGCCCGCGCGCGCACCAACGCCCTGCTGGCCCGGCCGCTCGATGCCCAGGGCGCGGTGCAGCTCGCGCTGCTGAACCACCGCGGCCTGCAGGCCAGCCTTTACGGCCTGGGCATGGCGGACGCCGAGCGCGTGCAGACGCTGCTCTGGCCGAACCCGGTCCTGAGCCTGGGCCGCCTCGTGCGCGGCGACGAGCGCGAGATCGAGCGCGGGCTCGAGTTCAACCTGCTGAGCCTGCTCGGCCGCGGTGCCCGCCAGGACGCCGCCGCCCAGGCCCTGGCCCGCGAGCAGGCGCGCGTCGCGCAGCAGTTGCTCGACGTCGCCTCCCAGGCGCGTCGCAGCTGGGTCCAGGCCGTCGCCGCGCAGGAGCGCCTGCGGCAGGCGCGCACGGTGCTGGACTCCGCCTCCGCCGGTGCGGAACTGGCGCTGCGGATGCGCCAGGCCGGCAATGTCAGCGCGCTGCGGCTCGCCCGCGAGCGCGCGGTGCTGGCCGAAGCCCAGCTCGCGCTGGAGCAGGCGGAGCTGCAGGCGACCAGTGACCGCGAGGCGCTGATCCGCGCGATCGGCCTGTGGGGCGACGACGTGGCGACGCTGACGCTGCCGGAGCGCCTGCCCGACGTGCCGACCGACTTCCGCGCCGCCGACGACCTCGAGCGGCAGGCGGTGGCGCAGCGGCTCGACATCCAGGCCGCGAAGCGCGACTCGGAGCAGCTCGCCGCGCAGCTGGGCCTGACGCGCCGGACCGGCCGGATCAACGTGCTCGAACTCGGCCTGCAGCGCAACAGCAGCAACGAGGAACCCACCCAGCGGGGCGTCGAGCTCAGCGTCGAGCTGCCGCTCTTCGACTGGGGCCAGGCGCGCGTGGCCGGTGCCCGCGAGGCCTACGGGCAGTCGCTCGAGCGGACCGCGCAGGTGGCGATCGACGCGCGCTCCGAAGTCCGCGTCGCGCGGGCCCGCGCGGAGACCGCCTGGCGCATCGCCCGGCGTCATCACGACGAGGTGCTGCCGCTGGCCCGGCAGGTCTCCGACGAAACCCTGCTGCGCTACAACGGCATGCTGGTCGGCGTCATGGACCTGCTCGCCGACGCGCGGGCCCAGGCCCGCGCCGTTGCCGCCGCGCTCGACGCGCGGCGCGACTACTGGCTCGCCGAATCGATGCTGTCGCAGAGCCTGCTCGGCCCCGTGCGCGACGGCGCCGCGGCCGCTTCCCCGACTCCGACCGCCGCGGCGCCCGAAGCCGCCGGCGCCGCCGCGCATTGAGCGCGCGGTCCTGAAAGGATTCCCGATGATTTCCCGACGCAACCTGTTCGCCCGCGCCGCCGCGGGTGCGGCGCTCGGCGCGGCCGGCGCGGTCAACGCGAGCGGTGTCTCGCGCGTCGCGATGGCGGCGCTGCCCGAGCCCGCCCAGCGCGACACGCCCGACACCGCGCCGCCGCTGACGCCGCCGGACGGCCGCCCCTACAACCCCGTCGTCACCCTCAACGGCTGGACGCTGCCCTGGCGCATGCGCGACGGCGTCAAGGAATTCCACCTCGTCGCCGAGCCGGTCCTGCGCGAACTCGCACCGGGCTGCACCGCGCACCTGTGGGGCTACAACGGCCAGTCGCCCGGCCCCACCATCGAGGTCGTCGAAGGCGACCGCGTGCGCATCTACGTCACCAACAAGCTGCCCGAGCACACCAGCGTCCACTGGCATGGCCAGCGCCTGCCCAACGGCATGGACGGCGTCTCCGGGCTCACGCAGCCGGCGATCAAGCCGGGCGAGACCTTCGTCTACGAGTTCATCGCCCGCCGGCCCGGCACCTTCATGTACCACCCGCATGCGGACGAAATGACGCAGATGGCGATGGGCATGATGGGCTTCTGGGTCACCCATCCGAAGGCGCGGCACCCGCAGATCGCCGAGGTGCAGCGCGACTTCTGCTTCCTGCTCTCGAGCTACGACATCGATCCCGGCAGCTACACGCCGCGCACGATGACGATGACCGACTTCAACCTGTGGACCTGGAACAGCCGCGTCTTCCCGGGCATCGACACGCTCAACGTGCGCCAGGGCGACCGCGTGCGGGTGCGGATCGGCAACCTCACCATGACCAACCACCCCATCCACCTGCACGGGCACGAGTTCGAGGTCACCGGCACCGATGGCGGTCCGGTGCCCAGGTCCGCGCGCTGGCCCGAGGTCACCACCGACGTCGCGGTGGGCCAGATGCGGCAGATCGAGTTCCTCGCCGACGAGCCCGGCGACTGGGCCATCCACTGCCACAAGAGCCACCACACGATGAACGCCATGGGCCATGAAGTCGACACGCTGATCGGCGTCGACCACCGCGGACTGGCCGCGCGCATCAACAAGGTCATCCCCGACTACATGGCGATGGGCGAGCGCGGCATGGCCGACATGGCCGAGATGGAGATGCCGCTGCCGGAGAACACCGTCCCGATGATGGCCGGGCGGGGGCCGCATGGCGCGCTCGAAATGGGCGGCATGTTCAGCGTGCTCAAGGTTCGCAAGGACCAGAAGCCCGGCGACTACCGCGATTCGGGCTGGTACGCCGCGCCGCGCGGCACGGTCGCGCGCGCGGTCGATGCCCCGCCCGGAGCGCAGTCAGCTCCTGCGCCGAGGACCGCTGCGCCCTCGTCGGCGCCCGCGCCCGAACCGCTGCGCGTGCGCAAGCCCGATGGCCACGGCCATCAGGGCCATTGACCCACCGCCCATCACAACATCGACGCGCGATCCGCGACGTGCGATCCGCGCGCCGTCGACCTCGATTCAAACGCTCATCAGGAGATCACCATGAACCGTTTCCCCACCTTCCTTGCCGCCATCGCGCTGACCGTGATCGCTGCGGCCTCGCCCGCGCGCGCTCAGCATGAAGGGCACGAGGGCCATGAGGGCCACGGCCAGCCCGCGCCTGCTGCCGCGCCGGCCGCAAGTGCCGACGCCACGGCGTCGTCGCAGGACTGGATTGCCGCCGAGGTCCGTCGTGTCGACGCGGCGCAGCAGAAGTTGACGCTCAAGCATGGCGAGATCCGTCATCTGGACATGCCGGGCATGACGATGCCTTTCAAGCTGGCGCCTGGTGTGCTGAGCGCTGCGCAGCTGACGGCGATGAAGGCTGGCGACAAGGTCGAGGTGCGCATCGAGTCGCGCGACGGTGCCCCGACGATCGTTGAGCTTCGCCCGGCGCCGGCCCCGAACTGAGGCACGACTTCGGCGCCCGCCTCGGTGGTTCGGGGACGGCAGGGCGCGGGGTCTTGGCGCTTGCCGCCAAGGCCCTGCGCTCTGGCGGCCAAGCGCTCGCCCGCGGCAGGTGGAACACACCCCCCACCAGATCACCGACAATCCCGCCCCATGGCGATTCAATGGTTTCCCGGGCACATGCACAAGACCCGGGGCGCGATCCGCGAGCGCATGAAGAGCGGCATCGACGTGGTCATCGAGATGCTCGATGCCCGCGTGCCCGCGAGCAGTGCCAATCCGCTGATCGCGCAGCTGACGGCCGGCCGGCCGGCGCTGAAGCTGCTCAACAAGCAGGATCTGGCGGATCCCGCCCGCACGGCGGAGTGGCTGGCCTTCTACCGCTCCCGTCCGGACACGCAGGCGGTGGCGATCCACCAGGGTCAGCCCGGCCTGGCCAAGCTGATGGCGGCCGAGTGCCGCGCGCTGGCGCCGCACCGGGGCGGGCTGGACAAGCCGCTGCGGGTGCTGATCTGCGGCATTCCCAACGTCGGCAAGTCGACGCTGATCAACACGATCGTGGGCAAGCGTGCCGCCGCCACCGGCGACGAACCGGGCATCACCAAGATCGAGCAGAAGATCCTGCTCGACAAGGGCGTCTACCTCTTCGACACCCCGGGCATGCTGTGGCCCAAGATCCGCGTGCCCGAGGCTGGCATCAACCTGGCCGCCAGCGGCGCGGTCGGCCGCAATGCCTTCGAGGAGGAAGTCGTCGCGCTGGACCTGTTGGGTTATCTGCGCCGGCACTATCCGCAGTCGCTCAAGAGCCGTTACCAGCTCGAGCCGGACGCCAGCCTGCTGGACGGCGAGGTGCTGGCCTTGATCGGCAAGCGGCGCGGCGCGGTGCTCTCCGGTGGCCGCATCAACACGCAGAAGGCGGCCGAGATCCTGCTGTACGACCTGCGCCAGGGGCAGCTTGGTCGGATCACGCTGGAGACGCCGGCCGAATTCGCCGAATGGACCGCGGCGGCCGAGGCCGCCGAAGCGGCCAAGCTGGCGGAGAAGGAAGCCCGCGCCGCGCTGGCCAAGCGCGGCACGCGTGACGCGGACGCGTCCGGCGACGACGGGGACGAAAACGAGGACGAGGACCCGGACGAGGACCTCGACGAAGACGACGGCGAAGGGCCGGCGGAAGACGAAGGCGAGGGCGGCGACGGCGGCGACCGCCGTCAGTGAAGCTGCAGCATCTGCAGCGCCGGCAGCTGCCAACCGAAGTACAGCGCCGCCAGGCGCAGCGCGGCCACCCCGACCATCCCCAGCACGAAGGCCCAGCGCATCGGTAAGCCCATCGCCTTGAGCGCGAAGTACAGCGCGATGCCGCCGATCGCCGCCGTCGCATAGATGTCCTTGCGCAGCAGCAGCGGTGCCTGCCCGCTCAGCAGGTCGCGCAGCACGCCGCCGCCGCAGGCGGTCAGCGTGCCCATCAGCAGCGCGGGCATCGGCCTCACGCCGTGTTCCTCGGCGATCTCCGTGCCGCAGAGCGCGAACAGCGCCAGGCCCAAGGCGTCCGCGATCTTGAGCACCGCGATCGCATGCCCCGGGAAGGGGCCGACCACCAGCGCCGCCAGCGCGCTGGCCACGATCACCAGCAGGTAGCGGGTGTCCTTCATCCAGAACACCGGATGCCGGTTCAGCAGCAGGTCGCGCAGCGTGCCGCCCCCCACCGCCGTCATCGCCGCGATGACCAGCAGCCCGAACAGGTCCAGCCCGGCCTGCATCGCGGCCAGCGCCCCGCTGACGGCAAACACCGCCACGCCCAGCAAATCGAACCAGTAGATCATCGGCATAGGGCCGGGAGTGTAGAGGCGGCCCCTTGAAATCGGCGCCGCCGCGCCCATGTGCCCCGCCGCGATAATCTGCCCCCAATCGGGGTGGCGCTCCCACCCGTTTCTCTCATCCACCCTTCTTTCGAACGATGGACAAGCAAACTCATTCCTTCCAGGCCGAGGTCAAGCAGATCCTGCATCTGGTGACGCACTCGCTCTACTCGAACAAGGAAATTTTCCTGCGCGAGCTGGTCAGCAACGCCTCCGACGCCTGCGACAAGCTGCGCTTCGAGGCCCTGGATCATCCCCAGTTCCTGGAAGACCAGCCCAATCTCGAGGTCCGCGTCTCCTTCGACGCCGAGGCCCGCACCGTCACCATCAGCGACAACGGCATCGGCCTGTCCGCGGAAGAAGCCATCGCGCACCTGGGCACGATCGCCAAGAGCGGCACCCGGGAGTTCATGGCCAAGCTCGAGGGTGATCAGAAGAAGGATGCGCACCTGATCGGCCAGTTTGGCGTGGGGTTCTACTCCGGCTTCATCGTCGCCGACCGCATCACCGTCGAGTCTCGCCGTGCCGGCCTGCCGGCCGACCAGGGCGTGCGCTGGAGCTCCGAAGGCACCGGCGATTTCGAGGTCGAGACCATCGTCAAGCCCGGCCGCGGCACCGATGTGATCCTCCATTTGCGCGAGGGCGAGGAGGAGTTTCTCAAGACCTGGCGCCTGAAGTCGACGATCGCGAAGTATTCGGACCACATCTCGCTGCCCATCCTGATGCGCAAGGAGGAGTGGGACGCGGAGAAGGCGACGCAGGTCCTCAAGGACGAGTGGGAGCCGGTGAACAAGGCCTCCGCGCTGTGGACGCGCTCCAAGAGCGACATCACCCAGGCCGAGTACGACGCGTTCTACCAGCAGATCAGCTACGACACCGAGCCGCCGCTGGCCTTCACCCACAACCGCGTCGAGGGCCGCAGCGAATACACGCAGCTGCTCTACATCCCGGCCAAGGCCCCCTTCGACCTGTGGAACCGCGACAAGCGCGGCGGCGTGAAGCTGTACGTCAAGCGCGTCTTCATCATGGACGACGCCGAGGCGCTGATGCCGGTCTACCTGCGCTTCGTCAAGGGCGTGATCGACTCGGCCGACCTGCCGCTGAACGTCAGCCGCGAGCTGCTGCAGGAAAGCCGCGACGTGAAGGCGATCCGCGAGGGCTCGACCAAGCGCGTGCTGTCGATGCTGGAGTCGCTGGCGGGCAGCGAGGATGCCGCCGAGCGCGACAAGTACGCCCGCTTCTGGACCGACTTCGGCCAGGTGCTGAAGGAGGGCGTCGGCGAGGACCATGCCAACCAGGAGCGCCTGGTCAAGCTGCTGCGCTTTGCGTCGACGCATGCCGACCAGAACGTCTCCTTCGCCGACTATGTGTCCCGCATGAAGGAAGGCCAGGAGGCCATCTACTACATCACCGCCGACAGCCTGGCCGCCGCGAAGAACAGCCCGCAGCTGGAAATCTTCCGCAAGAAGGGCATCGAGGTGTTGCTGCTGACCGAGCGCGTCGACGAGTGGATGCTGTCCCACCTCTACGAGTTCGAGGGCAAGTCGCTGCAGTCGGTCGCCAAGGGCGCGGTCGACCTCGGCCAGCTCCAGGACGAGGAAGAGAAGAAGAAGGCCGAGGAAGCTGCCGAGCAGTTCAAGCCGGTGCTGGAGCGGCTCAAGACCGCGCTCGAGGGCCGCGCCAAGGACGTGCGCGTGACCACCCGCCTGGTGGACTCGCCGGCCTGCGTGGTCGTCGAGGAGGGCGACATCAGCGGCCATCTGGCCCGCATGCTCAAGCAGGCCGGCCAGACCGCGCCGACCGCGCTGCCGACGCTGGAGATCAACCCCGACCACGCGCTGGTGAAGAAGCTCGGCGCGATCGAGGGCGACGAGCCGCGCTTCGGCGACCTGGCGCAGGTGCTGTTCGACCAGGCGCTGCTGGCCGAGGGTGGCGTGCTGGAGGACCCGGCCGCCTACGTGCGCCGCGTCAACGCGCTGCTGCTGGGCTGAGCGGCGTCAGCAGCGGTCAGAAGCGCTCGGCGGCCACCTGCATGGCCTCGAGCTGCTCGCGCAGCTTGACGACCTGGTCGCTCCAGTAGTTGGGCGTCCCGAACCACGGGAAGGCCAGCGGGAAGGCCGGGTCGTCCCAGCGCCGCGCGAGCCAGGCGCTGTGGTGGATCATGCGCTGCGTGCGCAGCGCCTCGACCAGGCGCAGTTCGCGCCAGTCGAATTCGCGCACGCTCTCGTAGCCGTCCAGCAGCGCGTCGCGCTGGATCCGCGCCGCTTCCGGATCGCCGGACAGCAGCATCCACAGGTCCTGCACCGCCGGCCCCTGGGCGGCGTCGTCGAGGTCGACGAAGTGCGGGCCGCGGTCCGGCGTCCACAGGATGTTGCCGGGATGGCAATCGCCGTGCAGCCGCAGCGAGCGCCGGTCCGGCAGGCTGTCGAAGGCAGCGTCGATCGCGTCGATGCAGCGCGCCGCGGCATCGTGCCAGTTGGCCGAGAGCTCCGGCGGCAGGGTGTCGTGGGCGCGCATCCAGTCGCGGGCATCGCGCGCCGGCGCGGCGCTGTTCCAGGCGAGCCGCGCCTGGAAGGGCTGGGCCTGGCCGACGTCGTGCATGCGCGCGAGGAAACGGCCGATCCAGCGCAGCACCTCCGGGTCCTCGAGTTCCGGCGCACGGCCGCCCTGGCGCGGCGTGACCGCGAAGCGCTGGTCCTGGAAATGGCCCAGGGTGCCGGTGGCGCCGTCGATGGTCAGCGTCAGCGGCGCGACCACCGGGACCTCGGCCGCGGCCAGCGCCTGCGCGAAGGCGTGTTCTTCCAGGATCTGCGCATCGGTCCAGCGGCCGGGCCGGTAGAACTTCGCGACCACCGCCGCGCCGTCCTCCAGGTGGGCCAGCAGCACGCGGTTCTCGTAGGAGTTCAGCTGCAGCAGGCGGCCGTCGGGGCGCAGGCCCGCGTGCTCGAGGGCATCGAGCATCAGCTCGGGCGTCAGGAGGCCGAACCCGGCCGTCGTGTCAGTCATGGAGTCGCGGAGGCAACGAAAACGGCGCCGGAGCGCCGTCGTGTGTCCTCGAGGAAGCGGAGCAGGCGCGTAGCTTAGCGCCGCCCGTAACGCGGCGAATCGACGACCACGCCGCCGATGTCGGCGTCCGGCGATTCGCCGGGCAGGGGCGGGAAGTCGTGGCCGAACTGGGACTCCCGGCCGAGCTGCGAGTCGCGGAAGCCGCTGGCCTCGTGCGCGCCGGCGCGCGGCCGGTAGCCGCGGGTGCGGGGTTCGGCGGGCGGCAGAGGGGCCATGGCGGCGGACATCGGGGCGGCCATCGGCGGCAGGGGCGCGTGCATCGACTCGCCGCCGCCGAAGGCGTCATAACGGCTGTCGGGCGCGAAGAAGGAATCGCTGAAGACGGGCGAGTCGTTCCACAGCGTGTTGCGCGCGGCTGGGGCCACCGGTGCCGCGCGTCGCGCCGCGGCGGCGCTCGCGACCGGCGCATGCACGCTGGCGCGCGGCATCGGCGCCATGCTGGCGCGGCTGCCCTGGTTGCTGTAGGGCACGAGCAGCTGCAGCTCGGTCGCGCTGGGGAGCTGGTCGACCGAGGTGCGGAGGTAGCGGATCCGGCACGCGGCCAGCACGGCCTGCTTGATCTGCAGGCTGCGGGACGAGCCGGGGCGGTCGGTCTCCAGGTCGATGGCGGCCAGCACGCGGCCGTTGGGGCTGCAGATGGCGAAGTTCACGCTGATGCCGCCCAGCAGCTCATACCAGTAGCGGACGTCGCGGGCCTCGGTCGGCTGGCAGAAGCGCACCACCGGCAGCTTGCACATCACGACGTGGTGGGGGAGCGCCTCGCGCAGCAGGCGGAAGACGCGGCGTTCATCCGCGCTGAAGACCGGGCGCGGGCTCAGCGACCACTCGGTGGGCAGCGGCTTGCGCTCGCGCCGGGGGCGCCGCAGCAGCAGCGCGGCGAGCAGTCCCAGGACCGCCAGCGCCGACAGTCCCGCGATGATCCACGGAAGCAGGTTCTGCATATCCCAACGAACTGGACGGACCGGACGGATGGCGCGACGAGGCGCCGAGGGTCGCTCGGAGGTGGCAAGAACAGCGCGCAACGGACCGGCGAATCGGGCAAATGTAGCGGAAAGGCGTTACAAAATGCATCCGGATTCCCCCCTGGAATCGGGTGGGGCGCCGTGGAATGCCGCTGTCGTCCGTGCGATCAGCGTTTCGATCCGGGGCCGCCGGGGCGGTCGTCCGACCGGTCCCGGACCTTGCGGATGCGGGATTTCACCTCGGCCACGCCATCCAGGAAATCGCCGACGGTGCGCATGTGGCGCTTGAACTGGAAGTCCCATTCGGCCATGTGACGTTCCAGGGCCTCGTCCACGTGCGAGGACACCGAGTCCGGCGGCAGCCGCAGCCAGGCTTCGGATTCGCCGCCGTCGCGCTCGACCGTCGCGCCGGCGTTGCGGGCGATTTTCAGCATCGGGGCGTTTTCGCTGAGGGCGTGGATGAACAGCGTGTCGATGCCGCGGTTGCGGGCGTGCAGCGCGGCGCGCTCGAACAGCCGGCCGCCGAAACCCTTGCCGCGCGCCGTGGTGGCGACCGAGACGCCGAACTCGGCCATCGCCGGCCGGCCCTTGATCTGCGGCGCCGGGGCGTAGGCCAGGTGGGCCACCGCGATCAGCTGCAGCCGGCGGTTGAAGATGCCCAGGACCTCGTCCCGGACGAAATCCAGCCCGGCCACGTACTTCTGGATCTGCTCGTCGCGCGCCGGGTAGCCGAAGCGCAGGTAGCGGTCGCGTTCCCCCAGCGACAGCAGGTGCTGCAGGATGCGCTTGCGGTGGCGCCGCCCCAGCGAGCGGATCGGCACCCAACTGGTCCAGCGCGCCAGCATCGCGCGGGGGTGCCAGCGCGAGCGCGGTGCGTCGTCCGGCACGGGGCCGGGCGTCGGGGTGGGCCGGGGATCGGGCGGGGTGGTCATGGCGCGCTTGCGGATGGGGTCGGATGCTAGCGGGGAAAGCGGGCGGCGGGTCGTTCCCTGCCGAATGCGCGTCGGAACCGGCATGGCGGGGCGCCGCCGCGGCGCTTGCGCCGGACTGGCGGGTGCCTGGATTTGGCCTTTCGGGCGTGTTCTGCTAGACTCGCCGGCTTTCCCGTTTCCAAGGCAGCGGGGGAACGTCCGTGAGAGGCCGCGCGATTCACATCGCCGACAAGCGTGCACCGAACGTACGGGGGCAGATCGCCCGAAGTTTCGCCTTTTGAAAGAATCTCATGAAGACCTTCAGCGCCAAGCCGGCCGAAGTGACGCACGAGTGGTTTGTGATTGACGCCACCGACAAGGTGCTCGGACGTGTTGCCAGCGAAGTGGCACTCCGTTTGCGCGGCAAGCACAAGGCCATCTACACGCCTCACGTCGACACCGGTGACTTCATCGTCATCATCAACGCCGAGAAGCTGCGTGTCACCGGCAACAAGGCCACGGACAAGGTGTACTACCGTCACTCGGGTTTCCCGGGCGGCATCTACGCCACCAAGTTCAAGGACATGCAAGCCAAGCATCCGGGCCGCGCCCTGGAGAAGGCCGTCAAGGGCATGCTGCCCAAGGGTCCGCTGGGCTACGCGATGATCAAGAAGCTGAAGGTGTACGCGGGCGACACGCATCCGCACACCGCCCAGCAGCCCAAGGCGCTGGAAATCTAAGGAGCCGTGATGATCGGAAACTGGAACTACGGTACCGGCCGTCGCAAGTCGTCGGTGGCGCGTGTCTTCATCAAGAAGGGCACCGGCCAAATCACGGTGAACGGCCGCTCGATCGAGCAGTACTTCGGCCGTCAGACCTCGATCATGATTTCGCGCCAGCCCCTGCTGCTGACGAACAATGGCGAGGCCTTCGACATCAAGATCAACGTGCACGGCGGCGGCGAGTCCGGCCAGGCCGGTGCTGTCCGTCTGGGCATCACCCGCGCGCTGATCGACTACGACGCAGCCCTGAAGCCCGAACTGAGCCGCGCCGGCTTCGTCACGCGTGACGCGCGTGAAGTCGAGCGTAAGAAGGTCGGTCTGCACGGCGCCCGTCGCCGGAAGCAGTTCAGCAAGCGCTGATCGACTTCCGTTCGCTGGTGGAATCCGGGTTGGGATTTCATCGGCGACGCAAGCTCCAGAACAAGGCCGCTGTTTTCAGCGGCCTTGTTTTTTATCCGGTGGGCTGCACCTCCCGCCGAAGGGGCTATCTCCAAGTGCCTGCCCATGCAGCGGGTGCTTTGAGATAATTCCCGCCATTCCTCCGACACAACAGGATCCACGATGAGCGCAGTCCTCGAAACCCAAACCACCGGCATGGGCGACATGCCGGCTCCGCTGGTCTTCACCGACAGCGCGGCTGAAAAGGTGCGCGAACTGGTGCTGGAAGAAGGCAACCCCGACCTGAAGCTGCGGGTGTTCGTCCAGGGTGGCGGCTGCTCCGGCTTCCAGTACGGCTTCACCTTCGACGAGGCCGTCAACGACGACGACACGCAGATGGCCAAGAACGGCGTGACGCTGCTGATCGACGCGATGAGCCTGCAATATCTGGTCGGCGCCGAGATCGACTACAAGGAAGACCTGCAAGGCGCCCAGTTCGTGATCAAGAACCCGAACGCGCAGACGACCTGCGGTTGCGGTTCGAGCTTCTCGGTCTGATCGGCCGGCACGACGCCACTGCCCGACGCGTGTCGGGCGCCATGACCAAGACCGCCTTCGGGCGGTCTTGTCGTTTCTGGCTCACGCCGGGGTGTAGCTGCCCAGGACGCGGAGTCCGGTGCCGCCGGTCGCGGCGGGCAGGTTGCCCGGGAGCCCGCGCACATGGCGCATCGCCAGCCAGGCGAACGCGGCGCCTTCGACCTGCATCGGCGGCAGGCCGCGACGATCGGTGGTGGTCACCTTCATGCTGGGCAGCAGCGCACGCAGCCGTGCAAGCAGCGCATCGTTGAATGCGCCGCCGCCGCAGACCAGCAATTCGCGCCAAGCGCCCGGGGCGTGAGCCGCCAAGCTGTCGGTCACGCAGCGCGCGCTCAACTCGAGCAGCGTGGCCTGCACGTCCACTGCGGAGACCTGCGGCGCATGCGCCGCGATGCGTTCATCCAACCATCCGAGGTGGAAAAGGTCCCGTCCCGTGCTGCGTGGTGGCGCCTGACGGAAGTAGGGCTCCGCGAGCAGCGCGGCGAGCAGTCCGGCATGCACCTGTCCCTGGGCCGCCCATTGGCCGCCCGCGTCATAGCTCGCGCCTTGATGCTGATGGATCCAGCCGTCCATCAGGCAGTTGCCAGGGCCGCAATCGAACCCGCCACTGCGACCGTCGGCCCACAGCAGGCTGACATTGCTGATGCCGCCGACGTTCAGCACGGCGACGTCCTCACCCGGCTGCGCCAATGCCGCACGGTGGAAGGCCGGCACCAGCGGCGCCCCTTGGCCGCCGACGGCCAGGTCCCGGCTGCGCAGGTCGTGGACCACGGCGATGCCGGTGAGCTCGGCCAGCAATGACGCATTCAGCACCTGCAGGGTGAAGCCGGTGCCGTCGAATTCGCCGGGGCGATGCCGGACGGTCTGGCCATGCGCGCCGAGCGCGCGAATGTCCTGCGGGACCCGACGCTGCGCATTCAGCAGCGCGCGGCACACCTGCGCATAGGCGCGAGCGACGGCATTGCCGGCGAGGGCGGCGCGTTGCAGTTCGTTGTCGCCGGGGCTGTTCAGCGCCAGCAGTTCGGCGCGCAATTCGGCGCCGAAGGGCTGGTATTCATGGGCGAGGGCCTGGACGCTGCCGTCGGCCTCGGCGCTCACCAGCACCGCGTCCACGCCGTCCAGCGAGGTGCCGGACATCAGTCCGATGTAGAGCTCGGCGCCGGCCATCGTCATCGCCGCGGCGTGGAGGTCGCGAGCGACCGCCGGCTTATTCGCCGACGACGCCCTCGTGGATGGACGAGGCCGCGTCGAGCGCGATCTTGGCGCTGGCGACCTGGGCCTTGAACGCCGCCTTGGCGGTCGCGGGCAGCGTGACGGCTTCCGACGAGCGCGCGATCACGCGCGGATCCTGCTGCTTGCCGTTCACGCGGAATTCGAAGTGCAGGTGCGGGCCGGTGGCCCAGCCGGTCGAGCCGACGGCGCCGATCTTCTGGCCCTGGTCGACCTTCTGGCCCTTCTTGACGTCGATGCGGCTCAGGTGCGCATAGACCGTCATGCGGTTGCCGCTGTGCTTGAGCTGCACCACGTTGCCGAAGCCGTTCTGCCAGCCGGCGAACTCGACATTGCCGTCGCCGACGCTGCGCACAGGGGTGCCGGTGGGGGCGCCGTAATCGATGCCCTGGTGCTGGCGCCAGGTCTGCAGGATCGGATGGAAGCGCATCGCGAAACCGGAGGTCACGCGGGAGAACTCCATCGGGCTCGCCAGGAACGAGCGGCGCTTGCTCTCGCCGTCGAAGCCGTAGTAGTTGCTCTTGCCGCTGGCCGGATCCCGGAACAGCACCGACTGGTAGCTCTTGCCGTTGTTGACGAACTCCGCGGCCAGCAGGCGGCCGGCGCGGTTGCCCCAGGTGATGGGCTCGCCATCGGCGGTCAGGGTTTCGTAGACCAGCGAGAAGCGGTCGCCCTTGCGCAGTTCGCGGTGGAAGTCGATGTCGCCGGAGAACATGTCCGCCAGCTGGGTGGCGATCGCGTCGGGCACGTTGGCCTCGTCGGTCGCGGCGAACAGCGAGGACTGGATGGAGCCGCTGCCCAGGCGGGTCTGGGTCTCGAACGGCACGGTCTCCAGCTTCGAGACGAACTTGTCGCCCTCGCGGGTGATGCTCAGGCGGGTGAAGTGGGTGTCCTGCTGCTCGGTGGCTTCGGCGGCGTAGCGGGCGACGATGGACTGCACCTCGCCACTGGCGGTCGCGACGACCTGCACGCGCTTGCCGACGCGGCCGGTCAGCAGCTTTTTGGCGGTCTCGTCGCTGCGCAGGAAGGCGGCGGCGGCGACGTCGGCCGCGCCCATGCGCTTGAGCAGCGAGTCGGCGGTGTCGGCGGCGCGGGTGATGTCGCTGCGGGACAGACCGGGATCGAACGCGGCCAGTTCGGCCAGTTGCTCGTCCAGCGACTGCAGCGGGATGGATTCGGAAACGATGCGCTGCGGCAGGTCCGCGGCGTCAGGGGCCATCGGGGCGACGCCGAAGGCGGTCACCGCGAAGCAGCTCAGGGCACCGACGACGGTGCCGGTCAGGGTGCGCGGGTGCTTGGCCGCGAAGGATTCGGCGCGAGCGAGCGTGCGCTGCACGCGCTGCCATTCGTCAGTCCAATTCATCACGCGCCGAAGACCTTCTTTCTGGAGCCTGAGGAGTGCCGCCCGTCGCCACGCCGCAGGGCGTGACCCGGAGGGCCCGGGCCGGCGATTCGACGGGCCGGCCAGCGAAGGACGCCGGGGGCGTCCTGATGCTGCGGGGAGCGTCCACTAGAATCGCCGTCTTGCGTTGCAGCGCCCCATCGGGCATGAGATTTGCCCTCTTGGCGCCCCGCAAAAACAGCCGGCAGTATACCGGCGCGCCCGGGTTGCAAGTGCTAGAAAACCCGATAAATCAAGACTTTACGTAAGCCCGTGCGGGCTCCGAAGTGCCATGTCTGACATTCGAACCCAGTCCTCGCCGGCCGCTGAATTTCCGATCACCGACCGGGTCCGTCATGCGATGCAGCAATCGCTGCGGGGCTGCGAGGAACTGCTGCCGCAGGACGAATGGCTGAAGAAGCTGGCCCGGTCCGAGGCCACCGGCCAGCCGCTGCGGATCAAGCTGGGCCTGGACCCGACGGCGCCGGACATCCACGTTGGCCACACGGTGGTGCTGAACAAGATGCGCCAGCTGCAGGACCTGGGGCACCAGGTGATCTTCCTGATCGGCGACTTCACTTCGATGATCGGCGACCCGTCGGGTCGCAACGCCACGCGCCCACCGCTGACGCCGGAGCAGATCAAGCACAACGCCGAGACCTACTACAAGCAGGCCAGCCTGGTGCTGGATCCGGCGCGCACCGAGATCCGCTACAACAGCGAATGGTCCGACCCGCTGGGCGCGCGCGGCCTGATCCAGCTGGCGGCCAAGTACACGGTGGCCCGCATGATGGAGCGCGACGACTTCACCAAGCGCTACGCGGCCGGCACGCCGATCTCGGTGCATGAATTCCTCTACCCGCTGATGCAGGGTTACGACTCGGTGGCGCTGAAGGCCGACCTGGAACTGGGCGGCACCGACCAGAAGTTCAACCTGCTGATGGGCCGGCACCTGCAGGCCGAGTATGGCCAGGAGCCGCAGTGCATCCTGACCATGCCGCTGCTGGAGGGCCTGGACGGCGTCGAGAAGATGTCCAAGTCCAAGAACAACTACGTGGGCATCACCGAGCCGGCCAACAGCATGTTCGCCAAGATCCTGTCGATCAGCGACCTGCAGATGTGGAAGTGGTTCGACCTGCTGAGCTTCAAGTCGATCGAGGAGATCGCGGCGCTGAAGCGCGAGATCGAGGGCGGCCGCAACCCGAAGGAGGCGAAGGTGATGCTCGCCAAGGAGATCACCGCGCGTTTCCACAGCGCGCAGGCCGCGGAGGACGCGGAGGCGGACTTCAACAACCGGGCCCGCGGCGGCATTCCGGACGACATCCCCGAGCTGACGCTGAGCGGCGCGCCGATGGGCATTGCCGCGCTGCTGAAGGCGGCCAACCTGGTGCCGTCCAACGGCGAGGGCAACCGCAAGATCGAGCAGGGTGGCGTCAAGATCGATGGCGTCACCATCAGCGACAAGGCCCTGAAGGTCGAGGCCGGCACGATGGTGCTGCAGGTCGGCAAGCGCCAGTTCGCGCGCGTGACCTTGAGCTGAGCCGGGATTGAGCGTGCAAGAAAAGACGGGAGGCTTCGGCCTCCCGTTTTGCCTGGTGCGACGACCGCAGCCCTCACCCCAGCCCTCTCCCGCAAGCGGGAGAGGGAGGAAGAAGTGCCAGACGGCGTACCCAGCCCTCTCCCGCAAGCTGGGAGAGGGAGGAAGAAGCGCCAGACGGCGTAGTAAGCCCCCTCTCCCGCTTGCGGGAGAGGGAGGGGTGAGGGCCAGCGGCGGCGGCAGTGCACAAGCGCTGGACAGGTTGCTCTCCCGCAAGTGGGAGAGGCAAGACGGGCTTACTGCTTGATCGGCCGCAGATAAGGCCCCGGCTTCGGCATCTTGACGGGATCCTTCGCGATCGCGTCCTTGAGCCAGGCGATCGCCGCATCCAGCTGCGCATCCTGCCCATTGGCGGTCGCGCGCGGCGGATTGTCGACCTCGATGTCGGGCGTCACGCCCTTGCCCTCGACGAGAAACTGGCCGTCGACGGTGATCTGCCCGTTCTCCGCGGCGCGCATCAGCCCGTTGTCCATCAACCGGTTCTGGTCGGACAGCCACACTCCGGCGCCCGAGGTCGTCTTGCCGATGACCGGTCCCAGGCCCAGGCGCTTGAAGCCTTCGGAGAAGGTTTCGCCGTCGGAGTAGGTTTCCTCGTTGGCCAGCACGACGACCTTGCCGCGGAACACCTGCTGCATGTTGGGATAGGGCTTGCTGCCGTAAGGCGAGCGCGGTTGCCAGAAGGCCCAGGCGCGGCGCAGCAGCGTCTGCAGGATCCAGCTGTCGATGTTGCCGCCGTTGTTGTGGCGGACGTCGATGATGAGCCCCTCGCGCTCGCTCTGCGCGTAGAACTCGCGGGCGAAGTCGCCGATGTCGTCGCGGGTCATCGCGCGCAGGTGCAGGTAGCCGATCTTGCCGTTGCTGGCGGTGTCGACGATCCGGGCGCGGCCGTAGCGCCAGTCGTTGACGCGCAGCTGGCCTTCGCGGCGCAGGTCGACCGGCGTGACGACGACCGGGCGCTCCTTGCCCGAGGGCTCGCGCACCTGCAGCAGCACCTGCTTGCCGGCCTGGCCGCGCATCAGTTCGCTGGGATCGGGGGCCTGGGTCGCGTCGCGGCCGTTGATCTGCGTGATCACGCTGCCCACCGGGATGTTCAGCCCCGGCGCGGCCAGCGGGCCGGCGTCGGCCGGCAGTTCCGGATCGCCGCTGAAGATGCGGGCGATCCTCCAGCCCTTGGCGTCGCGCTCGAGTTGCGCGCCCAGCCCGGCGAAACCGGGTTCCTCGGCGCCCTTGCGCAGCTCGCCCGGCGCGACCTGGCTGTGCAGCAGGCTGAGCTCGCCCACCATCTGCGCCATGACCTCGGCCAGCTCGCTGCGCTCGGTGACGCGTTCCACCAGCGGCGCGTACTTGGCGCGCATCGCGGTCCAGTCCACGCCGTGCATGTCCTTGTCGTAGAAGAAGTCGCGCTGCATGCGCCAGGCGTCGTTGAACATCTGGCGCCATTCGGCCTTGGGGTCGACGGCGATCTGCCAGTCGGTCCAGCGCACGCGCGACTTGTCCAGGTCGCCGGGAATCTTCGGTCCAGCGTCGACGATCAGGATCTCCGGCGCGGCGCCCGGCGCCGCGGGGCGGCGGATCAGCAGCTTCTTGCCGTCGGCGCTCAGGTCGAAGGCGCCGACCTGTTCGGCGAAGGTCTCGACCTTGGTCTCGCCGGGGCCGATCGGCAGCTGGCGCAGCGTGGTGCCCTCGTGCAAGTACAGGCGCTTGGAGTCCACGGCCAGGCCGCTGTAGTTGCCGGCGGCGATGGGCACCTCGAACAGGCGCAGCGACAGGCCGGGGATCTGGATCTCGGGCTTGCCCTTGGCCGCGGGCTTCTCTTCCTTCACCGCGGCGGCCTTGGCCTGGTCGACCTTCTGCTTCGATTCCTTGTTGTCGGGCTTGTCCTTCTCCTGCTCGCGGACCTCGGCCTCCTCCTTGGCCTTCAGGCCCTGGAGTTCATCCGGCTGCGCGAACGGGAAGCGCAGGCCCGGCTGCAGCGCCAGCGCATAGACCTTCCAGCCCTTGTCGAAGAACGGGCCCATGTTGCGATCGCCCCAGGGGCCGGGGTTGCCGGTCACGTCGAAGCTGCGGCGCGACAGGAAGTAGAGCCACTGGCCATCGGGGCTGAAGGCCGGCGCGGTCGCGGCGTAGCGGTCGCTGCCGAGCTGGTGGACCTTGCCGTCCGCGACGGTCAGCAGCATCAGCTGCTCGCGATAGGGGTTGCTGGTGGCGCGGACGAAGGCCAGCGCCTTGCCGTCGGCGGACCAGGACAGCGAGGCCGCGCCGTCGCCGAGCGTGTCGCGGTCGACCTCGCGGGTCGCGGCGGCGCGGCTGGGGTTCTTGAGGTCGGTGAGGAAGAGGCGGCCTTCCTTGTCGGTGTGGGCGATCCAGCGGCCGTCGGGCGACGGCGACAGGCTGCGGCGCATCGCGGTGGCGCCTTCGGTGACCTGCCGCGGCTGGCCGGCGCCGTTGGCGGCCAGGCGCCAGATCTCGAGTTCGCCGCTGTAGTCGCACAGCGCGAAGACGTCGCGGCTGTCGCTGCTGAAGGCGGTGTCGCGGCAGCGGCCGGCGTCGCCGAGGCTCGCCGGCACCGGCAGTTCGGCGCGGCGCAGCGGGCCGACGCCTTGCGTGGCCAGGCGGCCGCGCGCGGTCAGCACGACCTGCTCGCCGTTGGGCGACAGCGAGACCGCGGTCAGGAAGTCCTGCGGGCGGCTGACCCAGCGCTTGCGCTGCTGGTCGAAGTCGCCGCCCAGCGCGATGGACAGCTTCTGCTCGGCGGCGCTGCCGTTCAGGTCGAGGCGGTAGAGGTCCGCGCCGACGGCGAAGACCGCCTGCGCGCCGTCCAGGCTCGCATGGCGGATGTCCCAGCCCTTGAGGCGGGTGTGCTGGCGCGGGTCGGAGCCATCGGCCTTGACCGACCAGAGGTTGAAGGTGCCGTCACGGTCGGACAGGAACGCCACGCGCGCGTTGCCGCCGGCGTCGACGTAGGGCATGGGCCGGCGGTCGTTGGCGCCTTCGGGGACCAGCGGCCGGGCCTCGGCGCTGCCGGTGAGGTCCATCACCCACAGCCGCGCCAGGGCGCCGCCGCGGTACTGGCGGGCGTTGTCGCCGCGCAGGCCGTTGCGGGTGAAGTACAGGGTCTTGCCGTCGGCGCTGAGCGCGCCGTCGCTGGCCTGGCCGACCGGCAGCGCGCGGTGCTTGCCGGTGGCGATGTCGACCAGGTGCAGCTGGGTGCCGGGCTCGCCGCGCTCGGTGTTGCCGGTGTAGAGCACCTCGTTCTGCGCGGTGATGCCCCAGACGCGCACCGCGCCGGTGTCCCAGGTCAGGCGGCGGGGCACGCCGCCGGCGGCCGGCATGACGAAGACGTCGCTCGCGCTTTCCTGCTGGCCGGTGAACGCGATCCAGCGGCCATCGGCGGACAGGGCGGGATAGGTCTCGACGCCGCCATGGGTGGTCAGGCGCTGGGCGGTGCCGCCGGCGGCGGAGGCCTGCCACAGGTCGCCCTCGGCGACAAAGACCAGCCGGTCGCCGCGCAGCGCGGGCTGGCGGTAGAAGCCCAGCGCCGGATCGACGAGCGCCGCACGGGCGGCCGTGCCGCGGGCGACGGCGTCGGCGGCGCCGAGGGCGGCAGCCGAGGTCGCGGCCGAGGTGGCGGTGGATTCTGCGGCGATGGCCAGGGCGGCCATCGAGCAGGCCGAGGCGATGGCCAGGCGGCGGAGCGTGATGCGCATCGAGGTCTTCCTTGTGGGTGTCCGGGGACGGAGCGTTGGAACGAGAAGGGAACCGGCCGGACGGCAGCCGGAAGTCATGCGGCGCGGATTCTGGCGCCGGGCGGGGCGTCAGCGGTTCGTCACCCCCATGGCGACATGCCCGGCCGGCACGTGGGGCACGGCGTTCTGGACGTGGCCATGCTGGTCGTCGAAGAAGAAGTCGGGCTCGAACTCGCGCAGGAATTCGCCCTTGGCCAGGCCGCCGAGGAACATCGCCTCGTCGACCTCGACGTCCCAGTCCATCAGCGTGCGGATGGCGCGCTCATGGGCGGGGGCGCTGCGGGCGGTGACCAGCGCGGTGCGCAGGCGCATCGGCGCGGCGGGCGCGGCCTGCAGGCGCTGCAGCTCGTGCAGCACCTGCTTGAAGGGGCCGGCGGGCAGCGGCGTGAGCTTGCGTTCGCGCTCATGGGCCTGGAACGCGTCCAGACCGTCGCGCTGGTAGATCTGCTCGGCCTCGTCGGAGAAGAGCACCGCGTCGCCGTCGAAGGCGATGCGGAGTTCGTCGGGATAGGCGGCGGAGGCGCGGGCCGACTGCGGGAAGACACGGGCCGCGGCCACGCCCGCGGCCAGCGCGGAGCGCACGTCGTCCTCGTTGGCCGACAGGAACAGCTGCGCCTTGAGCGGCTTGAGGTAGCGCCAGGGGCTCTGCCCGCGGGTGAAGACGCCGCGCTCGATGGTCAGTCCGTAATGCTGCGCGGAGCGGAACACACGCATGCCGGAGATCGGATCGTTGCGGGACAGGACGACGACCTCGACGCGGGGCGTCTCGCCCAGGGCGTTGAAGGCGAGCAGCTTGCGCGCCAGCGAGAAGGCGGTGCCGGGCTTGGCCGGCTCGTCCAGGCGCTGCTGCTGCAGCCGCATGTAGGCGCGGTCGTCGCTGTTCTCGAAGAGCTGGTTCTCCTCTTCGAAGTCGAACAGCGCGCGGGAGGAAAGGGCCACCACCAGGCGGCCGTCGAGGGAGGCGGGCATGGGTGGGGATGATAGGGGTCCCGGGGTCCGCCGCTGGATCGGACATGGCGGCGTGAGGCCTTCGTGATCACGCATTGACGCGGCATTGAGGGCGCAATGAACCCGACACTTCTTGTCGATTTGGTGATCCGAGACAGCCGCCCGACTGTCATCGACCGGACATCCGGGCGCCTCAGCATCGCCGGCTTTTCATCCGCCAGACGCTCTCCATGCCGCTCGTCCGCCCCGCCCGCCTGTCCGCCCGCCTGTCTGCGCGCCGATTGATCGCCGCCGCCGCGGTGCTGAGTTGCCTGCCGTCCGCCCATGCCGACGACGACAAGCGCGTGCAGACGCTGGACGTCGTCAGCGTCACCGGCAATTCGGTGAACACGCTCGCACCCAGCGCCGCGCCGCTCAATGCCAGCCAGCCGACCTCGGTGATCGATGAGCGCTTCATCCGCGACGCGCTGCGCTTCAACGCCAACTTCGACGACATCGTCAAGTACGCGCCCAGCATGACGGTGAGCTCGCCGGAAGGCCCGGGCCTGGGCAAGAGCGAAGGCATCAGCCTGCGCGGCTTCCAGGACGGCCAGTTCAACATCACCTTCGACGGCATCCCGTTCGGCGACGCGAGCGACCTGCATCACACCACCTCGGCCTATTTCAGCAACCATGTGCTGGGCCAGGCGCAGATCGATCGCGGTCCGGGCGGCGGCGCGTCGATCGGCAATGCCACCTTCGGCGGCACCATCGCACTGCGCACGCGCGATCCGGCCAGCGTCGACGGCATCACGCCGTACTTCACCCTGGGCAGCTGGAACACCCGCGCGGCGGGGCTGTCGGTGGACCACAACTTCGGCGATACCGGCGTCTTCGCGGAGGTCTCCAAGGAGTCCAGCGACACCTTCCTGTCGCACACGCGCGATGACCGCAAGCACCTGTTCCTGAAGACCGTCAGCGCGCTGGGCGACGACACGACCTTGACCTTCGTTACCAGCGTCAACCGCGAACGCCAGAACACGGTGCAAGGCGCGACGCTCGACCAGATCGCGCAGCACGGCTGGCGCTTCGGTCTGGGCGACGACCCGTCGCTGCAGACCTATGCCGGCTACAACGGCGCGAGCTACCGGTCCAGCTTCACCTACCTCGGCGTGACCTCGACACTGGGCGGCTGGACAGTCGACAACAAGGTCTACTTCAACGACTTCGACCACGCGTCGGACAAGACCAGCGATCCCACCGACACCGATCCGTCCCACAACGGCGTGCAGTTCTACGACGCGGCGGGAAAGAAGACCACCAAGGTCGCGACCGACGTCCCTGGCAAGCGGGCCGACAACGGCTTCCATGCCTACGGCGACGTGCTGCGTCTGGCGCGCGAGGCGGGGCCGGGGCGCTTGCAGGTCGGCGCCTGGGTGGAGCGCAACGACGACGCGCGCTGGCAGACGCCGGTCGACTTCACCACGGGCGCGGCCACCGGCACGAAGTACGGCTATGCCGACAACTACCGGCTGAAAGACACGACCGACACCGTCCAGCCCTACGTGCAGTACGACTGGAAGGCGGCCGAGGGCGTGACGGTGAGCCCGGGCCTGCGCTACTCGAGCGTGCGCCGCGGCATCGATGCCGAGCTCAACAAGTCGACGCCGCCGGCGCCGCTCAAGGCCAGCGCGACCTACGACGCCTGGCTGCCGTCGATCAGCGTGCACGACCAGCTGAGCCACGACTGGTCCGCCTACGCGCAGGTCGCCAAGGGCTTCCTCGCGCCGCCGGTCAACGTGATCCAGCTCAACGGCGCGCGCGGGCTGGATCCGGAGCTGACGACGAACTACCAGCTGGGCACCGCCTATGCGACGCGCGAGTTCAACTTCGGCGCCGACGTCTATCGCGTCGACTTCGGCAACTACATCAGCCAGACGACGATCGACAGCGGCGCGGGCAGCGAGAGCGTGTACGTCAACGCGGGCGGCGCGGTCTACAAGGGCATCGAGGTCGAGGGCACCTATGCCTTCACGCGCCAGCTCAGCCTGTACGCCAACGCCAGCCTCAACCACGCGACCTACAAGGGCGGGTCGGTGCGCGTCGCCGGCACGCCGCGGGCGACCGCGGCTGTCGGCCTGATCTACGGCGACAAGCAAGGGCTGTTCGGTTCGCTGATGACCAAGATGGTCGGCGCGCAATACGGCGTCGACAACACGACCGATGCCAAGGGCAACACCGTCTTCGCCAACAGCCAGCGCCTGGGCGGCTACAGCAGCGTGGACGCCGCGCTCGGCTATCGCGCGGACCAGGGGCCCTGGGGCACGAAGGGCTTCTCCGTCAGCCTCGACGTCAACAACCTGTTCAACGCGAGGAAGCTCACCGCGTTCGCCGGCAACCAGTCGATGAGCGGCGCGCCGCTGTACTTCGGCCTGCCGGGCCGGGGCGCGTTCGTCGACATGGCGGTGAAGTTCTGATGGGCGCGCGCGTCGCGAGCGCGATCGCCGCCGCGGTGGCGGCCTTGATGCTGACGATGCCGACGGCGCAGGCGCAGGACGCCGGAACGCCGGTCTCGCGACCCGCGCGGACGCCGGTGCTGCGCATCGTGCTGATGCGGCACGGCGTGCGCTCGCCGACGAAGTCGCCCGAGGCGCTCGCGCCCTTCGCCACCGAGCCCTGGGCGCGGTGGCCGGTCGCGCCGGGACAGCTGACGCCGCATGGCATCGCGGCGATGAAGGCCTTGGGCGGCTGGTGGCGAACCGAGCTCGGCCTCGATCGGCCCGCGGCGAGATGTCCGGCATCGGCCGGTGTCGGGGCGCCGCTGCTCGTGATCTCGGACAGCACGCCCAGGAACCACGCGAGCGCGAGGGCGCTGATGGAGGGGCTGCTGCCCGGTTGCCCGGAGGCCGGCCACTTCGGCCTGCCGGCGGGGCAGCACGATCCGCTCTTCCAGGGCAGCGCTGGGTCGGACGAGGAGGTCTCCCCCGACGCGGTCAAGCGCCGGGACCGCATTCCCAAGGACGGGCTGGACGAGCTCCAGGCCGTGCTCATCGGCGGCGCTGGCGAAGCGGATCGGCAAGCGGCCCGCGCGTCGGGGCACCAGCTGCTGGTCGACCAGGCGGATCCGCGCAAGCCGATGGGGACGCTGGCGGAGAACCTGATGCTGGAGTACGTCGAGGGCCTGCCGGCGCCGGCCTGGGGACGCCTGGACGAGTCCGGCATCGGTCGGATCGTTGAACTGCACAACGCGGCGTTCGCGCAGCAGTGGAAGGACGATCCGGTCGCGGCGCGGCGGCGCGCCTCCGATCTGCTGGCGCGGGTCTCCGCGGCGCTGCGCGCGGGCAACGCGCGACCGCTCGTGGGCGATGCGCAGGCGGCGGGCGGTGGCACGGTGTTCCTGGTCGGGCACGACACCAACCTGGCGGCGGTGGCCGGGTTGCTGGGCCTGGACTGGCATGACCCGGCACGGCCGGATGACTATCCGCCAGGCGGCGCGCTGGTCTTCGATCTTGTCGCCGGGGCGGCCAGTGCCGAGGTGCGGCTGGGCATCGCGATGCCGACTTTGAGCGCGCTGCGCCGCGGCCGCTTCGATGCGACGGGCGACATGGCCGTGAAGCCGGTGGCGGTACCCTGGTGTGGCGGCGCCTCGGCGTGCCCGCTGGGTCGATTCGCCGACCTCGTCGATCAGGTGATCGACACGGCGGCGGTCCCGGCGGCCGAGCCGGTCCGGCCGTTCGTCCGTTAGCGGGCGGAAGCGGCCGACGCGGCCAACGCAGCAAAGCTGCAAAGCAGCCGAAGCAGCCGAAGTAGCCGAAGCAGCCGAAGTAGCCGAAGCAGCAGAAGCAGCAGAAGCGGCCGAGGCCGCTGCCTGCCGCCGGACGATTCGCCGCGCCGCGCCCGGCTACTGCGCCGCCAGCTTGTTCATGTCCATGATCGGCAGCAGCACCGACAGCACGATCAGCATCACCACGCCGCCCATGGCCACGATCAGCAGCGGCTCCAGCAGCGTGGCCAGCGTCATCGCGCGGCGCTTGACCTCGTTGCCCAGCTGGCGCGCGGCGCGCTGCAGCATGTCGGGCAGCTGGCCGGTCTGCTCGCCCAGGCGCGCGAACATCGACAGCAGCCCCGGGAAGCGCTTCTTGCCGGCGAGCGCCGCGCCCAGCGGCGCGCCCTCGCGGACCTGCGCCAGCGCGTCCAGCGCGTCGGCGCGCATCGCCTGGTTGGACAGCGTCTCCGCCGCCGCCTGCAGCGCCTTCAGGATGGGCACGCCAGCGCCGGCCAGCATCGCCAGCGTTCCCGAGAAACGCGCCGCGTTGTAGCCGCGCGAGAGCCGGCCCAGCAGCGGCAGGTTCAGCCATGCCGCGTCGAAACGCTGCCGCGGACCTTCGCGCTTGAGGATCTGGCGCGCGCCGAAGAACACCGCCGCCAGCACCGCCACGATCGCCAGGCCCCAGGTCCGCATCAGGTCGGACAGGCCCATCATGATCCGCGTCAGCAGCGGCAGCGTCTGCTTGGTCTGCGTGAAGACCGCCGCCACCTGCGGCACGACGTAGGTCAGCAGGAAGCTCACCGCCAGCACCGCGATGATGCAGACGATCACCGGATAGGCCAGCGCGCCGAACAGCTCCGAGCGCAGCCGCTGCTGCTCCTCGAGGTCGTCCGCCAGGCTCTCCAGCACCGGACCCAGCGCGCCGCTCTGCTCGCCGGCGGCGACCACCGCGCGGTAGACGTCGTCGAACTCGCGCGGCGCGATCGCCAGCGCCCGCGCGAAGGACGAGCCCGCGTTGACCTCGGACTTCAGCTGCGACATCAGCTCGCGCTGGCGCGGGTCCTCGGCCTCGTCGGCCAGTGCCGACAGCGAGCGCTCCAGCGGTAGGCCCGCCGAGACCAAGCCCGCCAGCTGCCGCGTCCACACCGTCAGCCCCGCCGCCTTGAAGGCGCGCCGCGCGAAGCGCGACTGCTTGCCGGCCGGTGCCGCCACCGGCTTCACGTCCATCGGCACCAGCCCCTGCGCGCGCAACTGCGTGCGCGCGGCTTTCGCGGTGTCGGCCTCCAGCAGGCCCTGCTGGGACTTGCCGGACGCGTCGAGGGCGTCGTACTTGAAGGCGGGCATCGCTGGGAACCTCGTGATTGACTGCGTCGTGCGGCGTCGGGGGCGGCGTCAGGGGTGGCGTGAGTGCGGCGTCAGGGCGCGCGGTCTTGATCCGCCGCGCTCACTCGCGCGTGACCCGCAGCACTTCCTCTTCGGACGTCACGCCCGCGGCCACCAGCCGGTCGCCGTCCTCGCGCATCGAGCGCAGGCCGTTGGCGCGCGCCGCGGCCAGCAGCTCGGACTCCGCCGCCTGGTTGTGGATCAGGCCGCGGATGGTGTCGTCGCAGACCATCAGCTCGTACACGCCGGTGCGACCCTTGTAGCCGCTGCTCGCGCAGGCCGGGCAGCCGACCGGGTGGTAGCGCGCGCCGCCCTCGGGCAGCGGCTCCGGCGACTTGCACACCGGGCAGAGCTTGCGCACCAGCCGCTGCGCCAGCACGCCCAGCAGCGACGAGCTCAGCAGGAAGGGCTCCACGCCCATGTCGGTCAGGCGCGTCACCGCGCTGACCGCGTCGTTGGTGTGCAGCGTCGCCAGCACCAGGTGACCGGTCAGCGAGGCCTGGATCGCGATCTGCGCCGTCTCGTAATCGCGGATCTCGCCGATCATGATCACGTCCGGGTCCTGGCGCAGGATGGCCCGCAGCGCCTTGGCGAAGGTCAGGTCGATGCGCGCGTTGACCTGCGTCTGGCCGATGCCGGGCAGCTCGTACTCGATCGGGTCCTCGACGGTCAGCACGTTGGTCGTCGAGGTGTCCACCGTCTGCAGCGCCGCGTACAGCGTCGTCGTCTTGCCCGAGCCCGTCGGGCCGGTGACGAGCACGATGCCGTGCGGCTGCTGCGCCAGGCGCTGGAAGCGCTCCAGCCGCTCGCCGTCCATGCCCAGCGCCGCCAGCGTGAAGCGCGACTCCGACTTGTCCAGCAGGCGCAGCACCGCGCGCTCGCCGTGCGCCGACGGCAGCGTGCTCACCCGCACGTCGATCGCGCGGCCGCCGATGCGCAGCGAGATGCGGCCGTCCTGCGGCAGGCGCTTCTCGGCGATGTCGAGCTCCGCCATGATCTTCAGCCGCGAGATCAGCGCCGCATGCAGCGCGCGGTTCGGACGCACCACCTCGCGCAGCGTGCCGTCGACGCGGAAGCGCACCGAGCTCTCGCGCTCGTAGGGCTCGATGTGGATGTCGCTGGCGCCGTTGTTGGCGGCCTGCGTCAGCAGCGCATTGAGCATGCGGATGATGGGCGCGTCGTCGGCGGTCTCGAGCAGGTCCTCGACCGCGGGCAGGTCCTGCATCAGGCGCGACAGGTCGACGGCGCTCTCGACCTCGCCCACCACCAGCGCGGCGCTGTCCTCGCCGCCCGCGTAGGCCGCCTGGACGCGCTGCGACAGCTCGGCCACGCTCAGGCATTCGATGCGCGAGGGCGCATAGACCCGCTGCAGTTCCGACAGCACCGGCAGCGACAGCGCCGGCGTGGCCCACAGGGTGCGCTGCTGGCCGTCGTCCTCGAGCAGCACCTGCTGCGACTTCGCGACGGCGTAGGGGAGGGGATGGCGGCTGGCCATGGCGGCTCCCGGCTCAGCGGCCCTGCGGCGCGCTGGCCGGCGCGGCGGGGCCCGGCACCGGCGACGAGGCCGGATAGACCGGCAGCGGCAGCTGGGCCGGCGGCGTCGATCCCGGCGCCGAGGCCGGCTTCTCCGGCAGGATCGGCGCGCCGGTGTCGGGCAGCACCATGGACGCCTTGGGCTGCGACTCCTGCTGGTAGGCGCGGATCGCGTCGTAGCGGTCCATCGTCAGCGCCAGCGCGCTCTCCGGCGTGCGCAGCAGCACCGGCCGCAGGAAGATCATCTGGTTGGACTTGGTCCGCTTGCGGGTCTGGTTCTTGAACAGGTTGCCCAGCAGCGGGATGTCGCCCAGGCCCGGCACCTTGTCCTCGCCGTCGACGTACTCGTCCTTGAGCAGGCCGCCCAGCACCAGCACCTGGCCGTCCTCCAGCGTCACCGAGGTCTCCACCGCGCTCTTGTCGAAGGTCGGGCCCTGGGTGGCCGAGTTGGCCGAGGCGACGACGCTGGAATTCTCCTGGTAGACCTTCATGCGCACCGTGCCGTTCTCGCCGACGGTCGCGCGCACCTTCAGCCGCAGGCCGACGTCGCGGCGCTCGAAGGTCTGGAAGGGACTGGTGGTGGTGCCCGAGGTGGTCGTCGAGTTGCCGGTCAGCACCGGCACGTTGCTGCCGATCAGCAGGTCGGCTTCCTCGTTGTCCTGGACGATCATCGACGGCGTCGACAGCACGTTGGTGCCGCTGACCGACCCCAGCACGTTGGCGATGGCGCCCAGCGTGTAGAGGCTGCCGACCTTCTTGATGATGCCCACGTTCAGGCCGGTCGGGATCTGGCCGCTCTGGATCGCGGTGCTGACGCCCGAGGTGCCGCCGGCCGTGGCCGCGGTCAGGTTGAGGATGTTGGCGTAGCCGGCGCCGAAGTTGGTGCCGATCGCGCCTTCGCCGAAGAGCTGCTGGAACTGCACGCCGAACTGGCCGGCCTTGGAGGCGTCGACCTTGACGATCAGCGCCTCGACGTAGATCTGCGCGCGGCGCGTGTCGAGCTGCTCGACGACGGCGCGGATCTGGCGGTACATCGGCTCGGGCGCCGTGATGATCAGCGAGTTGGTCGCCGGGTCCGCCTGCACGAAACCGCCGGTGTTGACCTGCGCCGTCTGGCTGACCTGCGTCGACGCGCCGCCGCTGCCCGAGGAGCCGCTGCTGCCGGAGCTCGTCGAGCTGCCGCCGAAGGACGAGCTGTTGCCCGCGAAGCCGCCGCTGGTGCCGGCGCTGCCGGTCTGCGCGCCGGCGAAGCTGCCGGTGCCGCTGCCCGAGTTGCTGTTCGATCCGCCGCCGGCGCCCGGGCCGGCGTTGTTCGTGTAGGCCGCGCGCAGCACCGTGGCCAGGCGCACCGCGTCCGCGTTCTTCAGGTAGATCACCCGGATGCTGCCGCCGGTGTCGGTGCTGGGCTGGTCGAGCTTGGCGATCATCGCGCGCAGCTGCATCAGCTTGGCCGGGTTGGACGCGCGCACGATCAGCGCGTTGCTGCGCGGATCGGCCATGACGCTGCTGCTGCCACCGCCGGCCGCGCCCTGCGGGGTCACCACGCCCTGCGCGCCGCCGACGCCGTCGGAGAGCCGCTGCACCAGCTGCACGATGTCCGAGGCCACCGCGTTGCGCAGCGGGATCACCTCGATGTCGGTGTTGGAGGGCTGGTCCAGCGCCGCGACGATGCGGCTGATGCGCTGCAGGTTCTCGGCGTAATCGGTGATCACCAGGCTGTTGTTGCCCGGGTTGGCGTTGATCGTGTTGTTGGGCGTGATCAGCGGACGCAGCACCGCCACGAGGTTGTTCGCGTTCTCGTGGTTGAGCTTGAAGATCTGCGTCATGACCTGGTCGCCGCGGGCGCGCGACTCGCCGGCGATGGTCACCGCGCCGGTCTGCAGCTTGGCCTCGGCCTCGGGCACGAGCTTGAGCAACCCGCCGGATTCGACCATCGAGAAGCCCATGCCGCGCAGCGCCGCCAGGTAGCTCAGGTAGGCCTCCTGCACCGGCACCGGCTGCTCGGCGGTCAGCGTCATCGTGCCCTTGACCCGGGGATCGACCAGGATCGGCTTGCCCAGCGCGGCGGACATCGCGCGCGAGACCGCCTCGATGTCGGTGTTGACGAAGTTCAGCGTGACCGGCGTGCTCGCGCGCACGGCCGGCTGTCGGCGGTTCTGCTGCTGATTCGACTGTGCGCCGGCCTGCAGGGGCAGGCTGCCCGCGATCAGGCTGATCGCCATGCCCAGCGCCGTCGGTCGCATCATGTGCTTGTTCATGCTCATCCCACCGAGATGATCGAGCGCGCGCCCTCGCGGCGCCCGATGATGTTCAACAAATTGGCCAAGGCGGCCTCGCTGCCCGGGGCGGCCGTCGCCTCGCCCCGGAACTGCGCCCGCTTCGCGCCCAGGCTGCCCTGGCCGCTCAGTTGCAGCGGGCCCTGGATCGTCGTGAGGATCAGCTGCGGCGTCTGCCCGCCGCCCACCAGCCCCATCCGGTAGCTGCCCAGCGGCGCCACCTGCGCCAGACGCGAGGAGAAGTCGCGCAGCTCGACCTGCGCCACGCCGCTCACGTTGACCGCGGCCCCGCGCCCCTCGAAGACGAAGCCCTGCGCGCTGATGGCGATGACGCCGTCCGGCGCCAGCGTGTTCCAGGGCGTGCCCAGGCCCGACAGCCAGCCGGCCGGCCAGCGGATCCACGGCTGCTCCGGCGTCGCGTCGGGCAGCCGCACGGTGAGGCGGTCCAGGCCGAAGCTCGCCGTCAGCGGCGCGGCCGGCTTGATGCAGCAGGACTGGTCCAGCGTCAGGCGCAGGCCCGGTCCGCCGTCGATCCAGCCCGGCCGCATCGTCCAGCCCAGGCGCTGCGGCAGCTCGCTGGCGTCGCGGCTGCCGGGACCGGGGCTCAGGATCAGCCGGGCGCTGCCGTTCCAGAGCGTGCCGCGCGCGTCGGCCAGCACCAGGCGCTGGTGGGTCGCCGAGGACACGGCCGAGGCCAGCCAGGCCGCCGGCGCCCAGGCGACGACCGCCGTCACCAGGCCCAGCACCGCGCCGAACTCGGCCCAGCGGAAGGCGCGGACGAAACCGGTGGTCGAGGCGGCGTTGGCCGTCGAGGTCGTGAGCCGGGCGCTCGATCGTCGGGCCATCGCTCAATTCCCCGCCGCGGCGGGCAGCAGCAGCGTCAGGCGGCCGCTGTAGCCCTGCGGTCCGGATTGCAGCTCGGCCTCCTGCGGTCTGGCGCGCGCGCCCTGGCGTGCCTCGCCGATCCACATCGCCAGCGCGCCGCCGGGCACCCCGCGCAGGCGCAACTGCGCCTGGGTGCCGGTGATCGTCAATTCGGCGGCCGGGCCCAGCCGCGCGGTCGCGGCGCGCAAGGCCGCCACCGACTGCTCGGCCGAGACCGGCACCGCCTGCTTCAGCGCCTGCGTCTGCATCGCCATCGCGCGCATCTGCTGCAGCTCGCGGTCGAGCCGGTCCAGCTCGCCAGGCGCCTTGCGCAGCGTGCCCCAGGCCGGCGCGAGCGCGATCAGCCACAGCAGCAGCAGGCCGATGAAGGCCGCGGCCAGGCGCGCGATCAGGCGCTCGCGCGGCGCGGCCGCCTGCCAGCGGGCCTCGAGGTCGCGGCGCATCGTCGTGAAGCTGTTCATCGGTTCTCGGGTCGCAGGCTGAGTTGGAGCGCGTCGCCGTCCTCGGCGACCCGCAGCGCGGGATCGCGGCCGAGCCGCTCGCGCAGCTGCGCGCGCTGCGGCGCGCCCAGGCCGGTCAACTGCAGCCGGCCGGGTTCGAAGCGCAGGCCCGGCAGCGGCGGCTCGCCTGGCGGCGTGGCGCGAGCCACGGCGGCGAGGAGGTCTTCCAGGTCGCCCGGGCCGACCTGCCCGGCGCCGCCGCGCAGCGCCTCGGTCTCGCGCACCATCTGCGCGCGGGCGTCGCGGACCACGCGCACCTGCGGGAAGCTCTGCCGCAGCAGCGCCTCCTGCTCGGCCTTGCGCGCGTCGATGGCGCGGCCCTGTTGCCAGGCCATCGCGTTCAGGCCGATCACCTGCACCGCGACCAGGCCGACGACGCCCCAGCGGAAGGGCCGCCAGGCCGGCGTCTGCAGCGTCTGCCAGGCCTGGTACAGGCGCTGCCAGCCGCGCTGGCGCGGCGTGAGGTCGAACTGCAGCAGGTTGACCGGCGCCTGGCGGGCGGCCCAGGCGCGGTCGGTGTCGCTCAGCACCCGCACTGGACGACCCAGCCACTGCTCGGCCTCGGCCGCGGCGGCGGGGCTGGCGCTGACCGGGGCCTGCTGCCACCAGTCCTCGCCCAGCCAGTTGCGCAGGCCGCCGCTGTCGAGCGGGAAGGTCGCCACGCCGTCGGCACGCGAGACCCGCAGCCGCGCGCGCCCGTCGGCGCCGGCGTGGACGTAGCCGCCGTCGGCGCTGCCGGAGGCCGGCTGCGGCCAGGACAGCGGCAGCAGCGACTCGACCAGCAGCCCGGCCGCCTCGATCGCCTGCAGGTGCGCGCGCAGCGGCTCGCGGGCGGTCACGGCGACCCAGTGGGTGCGGCCGTCGGCGTCGGGACTGTCCAGCAGCGCGAAGTGCAGCCGCTCGGGATCCTCGAGCAGCTGGTCCTCCATCACGCCGACGACGGCGCCGCGCAGCTTCGCGCCCTTGACCTTGGGCAGCTGCGCCGGCAGCCAGCTGAGCTGGTCGTCGCCGATCAGCGCCATCACGCGGTCGGCGCGCGGCAAGGCGGACAGCGGCGCGCGCTCGCCGTGCCCCCGGGCGTGGGCGGGCGCTTGCGCGTCGTGGCTGAACCAGTATTCGTAGTCTTGCGCGGGGCCGCCCTGGGGCGGGTGGGCCGGCAGCAGGATGAGCAGGGTACTCATGAGATCGCGGATTCTAGGAGGGCTTGCATGACGCTTCGGCGCCGCCGGCCCCCGAAGAAGCCCGTAGTTGAGCCTTTACATGTCCGTGCATCCCGTCCCTCGTGTGTCCAGTCGTGTCGGCGTCGACGCCGGTGGCCCTGCGGCCGCGCCGCGTGTCGACGGGTTCAAGGCGTGGCCCCGTAGCCGGCGGCGGTGCCGGGCAGCGTGGACAGCCGTTGCAGGCGTTCGCGGTCGAGCACGACCATCTCGAGGTTGCGGCGCTCGACCAGCGAGCGCTGCGCCAGCACGCGGTCGTCCATGCGCAACTGGCCCTCGACGAAGAAGAAGTCGCTGGTGAAGGCGGTGCGCTCGGCGCTGAGCGCCGGCTCCTGCGGCACGAAGGGCTTGAGGTCCTCGAAGCTCCGGAAGGGCTTGACCTGGCGCTGGCGCACGATGCGGTCCGCTGAGCCGGTGTCGGTGAACAGCACCGCGGCGAGCACCTCGCGCGGCGCGGTGTTCACGTTGACCGGGGTGCGCTTGGGCAGGATCACCACCAGCGTGCTCAGGCGCCGGATCTGCTCCTCGTTCAGGCCGAGCCAGCGCAGCTGCGCCAGCCGCGTCGGCAGCAGCGGCACCTCGCCGGACGGCGCGCTGGCGGGCACGGCCGCGTAGTTCATGCTGAGCCGCAGCTGCTCGACCAGGTTGGTGCTCAGCCCGGCGGCCTGGAAGAGCTGGGCCGCGGCGCGCACTTCCTCGGGCTTGTTGTCGACCAGGTTGCGCAGGTTGAAGCGCGATTGCGCGTCCTCGATGTGGCCGGACAGGAAGGCGTCCGGCCCGGCGTCGGCCGAGTTGTTCTCGTCCTGCGACAGGAAGCTGGACAGGCGCGCCTCGGCCAGCGGCACCGACCAGACCTCGGTGAGGTCGTCCGAGGCCGGCTTGCCGTCGCGCGCATTCATGTTGTTGCGCTTGTCCTCGCGCAGGATCAGCCGCGCCCAGTCCAGCGCGCCCTGCAGCACCCAGTCGGCCTGGGCGCGGCCGCGGTCGGCGGCCTCGATCTGGATGCTGCGCGCCTGCCGCCACAGCATCGCGGCCGACAGCGTGGTCACCAGCACCACGATCAGCAGCGCGGTCAGCAGCGCGGCGCCGCGAGGCGCGCGGGGCGCGCGGGGCGAGACCGCGCGCTGCGCCGGACGCGATGGGGAACGGGGCCTGCTCATGAGCCGTTGCTTTCCACCGCGACCTCGCGGACCAGTTCGCCGCGATAGCCGCTGCCCTCGCCGAACTGCAGCCGCATGCGCACGCCCTGCGGCACGGCCACGCGCTGCTTCGGCGCATTCGGGCCGGTCGGCGACGAGGCGGCCGGGTCCTGCGGCACCAGCTCGCCGCTGGACTGCGCGTTCGACCAGGCGTTGCCGCGGAAGAAGAACATCTGCCAGCCGAGCACGCCGTCCAGGCCCGGCATCGCGCGCAGTTCCTCGGCGCTGAGCTGCTGGCTGCGGAACCAGGCGTCCTGCAGGTCGTCCCGGTTCACCACCGGCGCCGACTCCCAGCGCGACAGCCGGCCGTCCCGCAACTGCCACGCCACCAGCTGCAGGCCGGTCTCGCGGCGGCGCGTCATGCGCAGCGTCGCGCCGTCGAAGGCCAGCGCCGATGGCACCACGCCGCTGTCCTGCACTTCGCGCAGGTCCAGTTCCCACTGCCGCATCAGCGTCTGCAGCGTCTCGGCGCGCTCCATCGCGGCCTCGTTGTGCTCGCGGCTGGTGGTCAGCGCGCTCACCGCGCGCCAGGCCATCACCGACATCACCGCCATCACGACCAGCGCGACCACGACCTCGATCAGCGTGAACCCGCGCGCCGCGCGCCGGAGGGAGGAACCGCCCGGGCGTCGCATCAGTTGCGCCCCACGATGGTGGTCAGGGTCAGCAGCGGGCGGTCGCGGTCGTCGAAGACCTGCGCCTCGACGCGCCGGAAATTGGGATTGGGCGTCGAGCGGACCGCCAGCCTGACGTTGAAGTCCCGACCCATCTGCGTGCAGCTGGCGCTGTTGTCGCCGACGCCGGGGAAGGTCTTGGTCAGGCGCATCTCGGTCAGCTCGTTCTCGGCGCACCACTGCGCCAGCGAGTTGATGGCGAGCCGGTCCGAATTCGAGGTCATCGCGCCGGCAGCCCGCAGGCCGGCCGCCAGGCACAGCGCGACGATGGTCAGCGCCACCAGGACCTCGATGAGGGTGAAGCCGGCGGCACGCGACGCGCGCCCGAGGGCGCCGCTCATGCGCCTCCCTTCGTGATCGCGAAGGGACGCAGTCCGTCGGTGGCGAGGGTGATCCGGTGATCGCCGCGGATCAGCGTGACGCGCTGCGCGCCGATGAGCGGCTCCGGTCCCAGGCGCAGCGTGCGGCCGTTGGCGGCGGCGCCCTGGATCTCGACGATGGGCGTGTCGCCCAGCCAGGGGCGTTCCAGGCCCAGTCGTCTGACCAGCGGGGCAGGCAGGCCGGTGAGGTGGTAGCGGCCGCCATCGTTGCCCATGTCCGGCACCCAGCGCACGTCCAGCGACGCGGCGCGGGCCTCGGCCCGGGCGGTCTCGAGCACCGAGGCCAGCTGCAGGGCCTCGCGCTCGAGCTGCACGTCGGCGCGGTCCCGCACGGCGACCGCGACGGTCGCGCTGGCGATCGCCACGATGGTGATCGCCACGATCAGCTCGATCAGCGTGAAGCCGCGCTGGAACGGACGGCCGGACGGACGCGCGCGCACGGCTCGGAGCGGTCGGGGAAGGAGCGGGGCGGTGAGGCAGTGGAACGCGCGGCGGGCCGTGCGCTCACTCCCAGGAGCCGACGTCGGCGTCGTTGCCTTCGCCGCCGGGCTTGCCGTCCGCGCCCAGGCTGTAGACGTCGACCTCGCCCTTCAGGCCGGGGTTGTCGTACTGGTACGCATTGCCCCAGGGGTCCTTGGGCAGCTTCTCGATGTAGACCTTCCAGTTGGGCGCAGCCGGGCCGTTGGTCGGCTTGGCCACCAGGGCGCCCAGGCCCTGCTCGCCGCTCGGGTAGCGGCCGTTGTCCATCTTGTAGAGCTTGAGCGCCTGCATCAGCGTGTTCACGTCGGACCGGGCCGCGGTGCGGCGGGCTTCGGAGACGTGGTTCATCACCGCGGGAACGACCACCGCGCCCATGACGGCGACGATGGTGATGGCGACGATCAGTTCGATCAGCGTGAAGCCGCGCGCGCGGCGCGGAGACAGGGGTCGGCGCATGGTGTGGCAATCCTCGCGGAGCCGCCCTCGGCGGCTCATCGCGCTGCATCATAATCGTCGGATGCATGCACGATGGTTAAGCTTCGTCGTCTGGGCGCTGCTGGCGGCCAGCCTCGCGTATTGGGCGCTGATGCTCATGGCCAAGGGCCCCCAGGCGCCGGCGATGACGCGCCCCGCGATCGCCGACGGCGCGCCGGCCGACTGGACCCGTCTGTTCGCCGCCGCCAAGGCCGCGGAAGCGCCGGTCGAAGCCGCTTCCTCGCGCTACCAGCTGCTGGGCGTCGTGGCGCCCTCGATGAATGCCCGTCATCCGGGCGAGGGCGTCGCGCTGATCGCCGTCGCCGGTGGCCTGCCCAAGCCGGTGCGCGTCGGGCAGGTCGTCGACGGCGACCTCAAGCTGATCGAGATCAACCGGCGGGATGTCGGGCTCGGCGCGGGCGACGCGGTCACGGTGAGATTGAGCCTGGCGCCGGGCGCCGGCGGCGCCGAAGCCGTGCCCGGCCAGATGCTGCCGGGTCAGCTGCCGCCGGGCGCGATGCCGCCGCCGCAGTTCGGGGCCCACCCGGGGCAGCCGCAGGCCGGCGGACCGGGACCCGAAGGCATCGTGCCGCCGACGGCCATCGGCGGGGCCTTGCCTCAGCCGGCGCCGGGCGACGGAAGCGCCAACCCGACCAAGTAGGAACGGAGGGCCGGGATCGGCCGGGGTCAGTACTTGCTGCCCAGCGTCGATCGACCGGCGCCCGTGGGCAGGGCGCCGGGCGCGCTCGAACCGGTCTCGCGCAGGTCGGACGGCCGGCTGTGGATCGAGCCTTCGGGCAGGTCCTGCACTTCGGTCAGCAGCGCCGCCGCGCAGCGCACCAGCGGCCAAGCCAGCGTCGCACCGGTGCCATCGCCGCATTCCATGCCCAGTTCGAGCAGCGCCGCGGCGTGGAAGAGCTGCAGCGCCTCGTCCAGGCCGCGATGGGTGGTGCTGCGGCAGAAGACGGCGTAGTCGGTCACCGGCGGGGCGATCATCGAGGCCACCTTCAGCGCCGCGCAAGCCGGAATGCCGTCGACCAGGATCAGTTGACGCTTGGAGGCCGCGACCAGCATCGCGCCGACCATGACCGCCAGTTCGAAACCACCGAACGCTGCCAGCACCGCCATCGGCTCCTGCACGTCGCGGTGACGCGTCTGCGCGCCCTGCAGCACCAGCATCAGGTGGGACAGCTCCTCGTGCGGCATGTCCGGGCCGGTGATCACGAAGTCCTGCACCGGCATGTCCATCAGGCGGGACAGCACCAGCGCCGAGGCCTCCAGCGATCCTTGCCCGAGGCCCGCGCACGCGATCACGTTGCCGGCCAGGTTGTCCGAGATCTCCATGCCGACGCGCACGCCCGCATGGGCCTGGTCCAGCGTCATCGCCGGGCCGGCGCGCGAGTTGCGGGTGCCGTGCGCGATCTTGCGTGCGAGCAGCCGCTGCTGCGGGCTCAGCGGTTCGGCGATGCCGCAGTCGACGACCGTGACATGCATCCCCTGGTTGCGCGCGAAGACGGTGGCGGGCAACCGGTGCTGCAGCGCGAGCAGCGCCTGCTCGCGCGTGCTGCGGCCGTTGGGCAGTGCGATGCCGTCGACGGCCAGGCCGTGGTCGGCGGCGAAGAGCACCAGCGTCGGATCACGGAACTTGGGCGTCTGCGTGGCCTGGATCAGGCCCAGCCGCACCGCGAGCGGCTCGAGTTCGCCCAGGCGGCCGGCCAGCGCGCAGCGGCGCTCGAGGCGCTGGCGCAGGGCGCGCTCCAGTTCCGGGTTGGCCGTCGGCGAGATGAGGGACTGATGAATGGACATGGGGACCGCCATTCTCGTGCCGCGTCGCGGGGCGGCCATCGGCAATTGCCCAGCCGCGCCGCGCCTGCCCCCTGTCCGTGGGGCAGCGGGTGGTATCGAGCCATCACCGCCGCGAGCCGAGCGCCCGGGCGATCACGGCCGCTTCACGCGCGGCCGGGTTCAGCGCAGGAACAGGCGGTAGACCGGGTTGTCGGTTTCCTCGGTGTACGGATAGTTCAGCTGGTCGAGGAAGGTCTTGAACGCCTTGCCGTCGCCCTTGGGCACCTGCAGGCCGACCAGGATGCGGCCGTAGTCGGCGCCCTGGTTGCGGTAATGGAAGAGGCTGATGTTCCAGTCCGGGCTCATGCTGGACAGGAAACGCATCAACGCGCCGGGCCGCTCGGGGAAGATGAAGCGGAACAGGCGCTCGTTCTCGGCCAGCTCGGTCCGGCCGCCGACCATGTGGCGCACATGTTGTTTCGCCAGTTCGTCGTCGGTGAGGTCGACCGTCGGGAAGCGGTGCTTCTCGAAGCTGCGCGCCAGCTTGTCGGCTTCCTCTCGCTTGGCGATGGAGACGCCGACGAACACGTGCGCCTCGTTCCGGTCCGAGATGCGGTAGTTGAACTCGGTGACGCTGCGACCGCCGACCAGCTCGCAGAACCGGCGGAAGCTGCCGCGTTCCTCGGGGATGGTGACGGCGAACAGCGCCTCGCGCTCCTCGCCGACCTCGGCGCGCTCGGCCACGAAGCGCAGCCGGTCGAAGTTCATGTTCGCGCCGCAGGTGATGGCGATGTAGGTTTCGCCCTTGGTCCCGTGCTGCGCCGCGTACTGCTTGATCGCGGCGACGCCCAGACCGCCGGCCGGCTCCAGGATGCTGCGCGTGTCGACAAAGACGTCCTTGATCGCGGCGCAGACGGCGTCGGTGTCGACCAGGATGTAGTCGTCGACCAGCTCGCGGCAGATGCGGAAAGTTTCCTCGCCCACCAGCTTCACCGCGGTGCCGTCGGAAAACAGCCCGACGTCGCTGAGCGCGACGCGCTTGCCGGCGCGCACCGAACGCACCATCGCGTCGGAATCCTTGGTCTGGACGCCGATGATCTTGATCTCCGGCCGCACCGCCTTGATGTAGGCCGACACGCCGGCGATCAGGCCGCCACCGCCGATGGCCACGAAGATGGCGTCGATGGGTCCCGGGTGCTGGCGCAGCAGCTCCATCGCGATGGTGCCCTGGCCGGCGATGACGTCGGGGTCGTCGAAGGGATGGACGAAGCTCAGGCCTTGCTCGCGCTCCAGTTCGAGCGCGTGGCCGTAGGCGTCGGTGAAGGATTCGCCAGCCAGCACTACCTCGCCGCCCAGGGCCTGGACGGCGTCGATCTTGACCTTGGGCGTGGTCACCGGCATCACGATCACGGCCCGGCAGCCGAGTTTCTTCGCGGACAGGGCCACGCCCTGCGCGTGATTCCCGGCGGACGCGCAAATCACCCCCCGGGACAATTGCCCAGGCGCGAGATTTGCCATCTTGTTATAGGCGCCCCGCAGTTTGAAGCTGAATACCGGCTGCTGATCCTCACGTTTCAGCCAGACCTTGTTGCCGATGCGCTTGGAGAGATTGCGGGCGGCGTCGAGGGAGGTTTCCTGCGCGACCTCATACACCTTCGCGTTAAGAATCCGTTGCAGATAACTCTGATCCGCGGGGAGTAACGCCGGGTGCTGCGCCGGTGGGCGCTTCGAAGCGGTCTTGCGCGATGCGCGGCGGGTGCCGGCCATGGAATTCCCTCCAGTTCCCCTTGACCGCGCGGGACGCGCCGACCATCGGGCGGACGATGATAGCGAGGGTTTGTCCGGGGCGCGGTGGCTCGCCAGCGGCGCGGCGCGGGCGCGCTTTCGCGATTGGAGGAGCAAGCCTTGCGGCTGGGCGGAGCGCCCAAGGGACGAAAAAAAGCCCGAGGCTTGTGGCCTCGGGCTGAATCCACCATGGAGGCGGTGGAGGAGACAATCGGTGCGGGGCTGACCCCACGAGTGGGGTAGCGCTGTCGCATGCCTAGAATTCTAGGGCGATGCATGTTGCGCTGCAATATTTTTCGAGGGCTTCGACCATGGAGTCGGGCCTCTAAATGCGCAAAATCACCGCCAGAGTCGATCGCTGCAACACGGCGGGGATCGAAAAAATGGGGTCAGGGTGCAGAAGGCGCTCGACCCGGCCCATCGAACCAAGGAACGACGAATGGAATGCACGATCAACTGGATGGGCGCCGATGGCATGAGCTTCATCGCGGAAACCGGCAGCGGCCACATGATCAACATGGACGGCTCTCCGGAGGGCGGTGGCCGCAATCTGGCGCCGAGGCCGATGGAAACGGTGCTGGCCGGGACGGGAGGCTGCACCGCCTATGACGTCGTGCTGATCCTGAAGCGCGGCCGCCACGACGTGCGCGGATGCCAGGTCAAGCTGAGCGCCGATCGCGCCGAGTCGGATCCCAAGGTGTTCACCAAGATCCACATGCACTTCGTGGTCACCGGCAAGGGGCTGCCCGAAGGGGCGGTCGAACGCGCCGTCCAGCTGTCCCACGAGAAATACTGCTCCGCCAGCATCATGCTGGCGAAGACGGCGGAAATCACGACATCGGTGGAGATCGTCGAGACGTGAGCCGCTGGAGGGGCGCCTTGAGCGCCCTTCCTCCCGCCCTCTCTACTATCTAGAGAGGCGCTTCAAAGGTGGTGGGCGGTCCGCGTCATCACCTTGGCGGCCATGCGCATCAGGCCCCGCACCGGGCGCGGCAGGTCGATGCCGCCGCGGTCGCGCGCCTCTTGGGCGTGGCGCGCTTCCTCTTCCTTCATCCGCGCAACGATCGCCCGGGAACTGTGGTCGCCGTCGGGCAGGCGTTCCAGATGGCTGGCGAGGTGGGCTTCCACCTGCCGTTCAGTCTCGATGACGAAGCCCAGGCTGACCTTGTCTCCGACCAGCCCCGCGACCATCCCGATCGAGAAAGCGCCGCCGTACCAGAGCGGATTCAGCAGGCTGGGTCGATCATTGAGCGCGCGCAGTCGGTCCGCGCACCAGGCGAGATGGTCGATCTCTTCCTGGGCGGCGTGCTGGAGATGCTCGCGAAGTTGCTCGTCGCGGGTGCTCAGCGCCTGGGCGCGATAGAGCGCCTGGGCGCAGACCTCGCCAACATGGTTGACCCGCATCAGCGAAGCCGACAACCGACGCTGACCTTCGTCGAGCGCCTCGTCCGGGGCGGTCGCCTGCGGCGCCGGGCGCGACATCGGCGCGACGCCCGCCAGCGTCTTCAGGCTTTGGTCCAGCGTGGATATCCACGCGTCCATGCGGGTGAAACTGCGCGCCGGGTGTCGGGTCTGAAATTGCATCGTGAGCGCATACCGTGGCAAATGAGCCTTCAGTTTAGAAGGGCAGCGTCAAGCGATTCCCCGGCGCTGTCTGATCCTTTGTGCGAATGCGTGATGACACATTTTTTTAACCTCATACGCGTTGCTTCGGACCAACGAAATCAGGACTTTTACGGGGTGGCTGCTGGTCAGGCGGGATCGGACCTGTTGCAATACACCACAGCTTCATTGCAGGAGCTTGGTTTGCGGACGATCTACCGACCGCGACCTCATTGAAGATCTAGGAGTCTCTAATGAAGAAATCTCTCGTCGCGCTGGCTGTGCTGGCTGGTTTCGCCGGTGCCGCTGCCGCTCAATCGTCCGTCACCCTGTTCGGCGTGATCGACGTCGCAGCCCGTTACACGAAGGCCAACGGCCAGGATACGAAGCAGCTGTCGAACGACGGCAGCAGCTCCAGCCGTATCGGCGTCCGTGGCGTCGAGGACCTGGGTGGCGGCCTGAAGGCCGGCTTCTGGCTGGAAGGCGCCCTGGCTGCCGACACCGGCACCGCCGACAGCTCGCGCTTCTGGGGCCGTCGCGCCTCGGTGAGCCTGATGGGCGACTTCGGTGAAGTCCGTCTGGGCCGCGGCAAGACCTCGACCCGCCTGGTCGTCGACGACTTCGACGTCTACACCACGACCGGTCTGGGCGACGTGACCCGCACGTACAGCCTGCTGGGCTCGGGCATCGACACGTTCAACCGCGCCGACAACCTGGTGCAGTACTTCCTGCCGGCCGACCTGGGCGGCGTGTACGGCTCGTTCGACGTGGCCGCTGGTGAAGGCACCGACGGCAAGAAGTCGTACGGCGGCCGTCTGGGCTACAAGGCTGGTGACCTGAACGTCGCCGGCGGCTATCAGACCACCGACGTGGCGAACTCGAAGTTCAAGCAGCTGTCGCTGGGCGCCAGCTACGACTTCAAGGTCGTCAAGGTGAGCGGCCTGTACAGCCAACTGAAGTTCGGTTCGCGCAAGCAGAACGTGTACACGATCGGCGCCGTGGTGCCGGTGACGGCCGCCGGCTCGGTGACCGCCCAGTACACCAAGGCTGAAACCAACGGCACGGCTGACGCCGCCGCCGTCGGCGTGCGTGGTGATGCTCAAGCCTTCTCGATCGGCTACCAGCACAACCTGTCCAAGCGCACCGCGCTGTACACGACCGCTTCGATCATCGACAACGACAACTCGAACTTCCGCGTTGCCAACAACGCCGTCGCGGCGGCTGCTGGCGGCAAGTCGGGTGGTATCGACGTCGGTATCAAGCACAGCTTCTGATCCCCGGATCAGCGCGCTGCGCAACGAAAGCCGCCCCTCGGGGCGGCTTTTTTTCGTCTGTACCGTCCTCCTGTACCCGGCCGCAGGGGGGGGAGGCAGGCCTTGCGTCCGGCGATCAAGCTCTGTCGTCGCAACGCACCGTTGTTGATTTTGTGAATAGTGATCGCGGGTTTTCCCTCTGTCTGGTCGTCACAAACTTGACAGGGTTTGCTCGCGTGGGCGATGTGCAACACAACGCGTCTCCGTTTGAAGGCTTCGCTGAGAATCGATCACGGCGACCCAACCAAACCAAATCAAAGGAGACATCACATGAAGAAAGCCGCCTTGGCGCTGAGCATCCTGGCAGCCAGCACCAGCGCCGCCTGGGCCCAGTCGAGCGTCACGCTCTACGGCATCGTGGACGTCGGTCTGCGCTGGACCAGCAATGCGAATGTGGGATCTTCCGAGAAGCAGGTGATCCCCGGCGGCATGTCGCAGAGCCGCCTCGGGGTGAACGTCACCGAGGACATGGGCGGTGGCCTGAAGGCGATCGCCAACCTGGAACACCGTCTGAACTCCGACACGGGCACCGTCGCCGCAGCCGACTTCTGGCGCCAGTCGTGGGTGGGCATCCAGTCGAGCGATTTCGGACGCCTCACCCTGGGTCGCCAATACAACATCCTGTTCGACATCTACACGTCGACCTACGCCTCGTTCAAGTACTCGCCCTACATCGAGGCCTACAAGCCTGAGATCGGCCTGTCCATGGGCGCCCGTCAGGACAACATGGTGAAGTACCTGTTCGAGACCGGACCGGTGCGCGGCGAAATCCAGGTCTCGGCCGGTGAAGGCAACTCCCAGAACAAGTCCTACGGCGGCATGCTGCGCTACTCGCAGGGCCCGATCGCCTTTGGCGGCGCGTACCTGCAGGTCGAAGACACCCTCGGCAAGAAGGTCAAGGGCTACACCGCAGGCGGCGGCTACACGGCCGGTCCCTGGTACGTCAACCTGTCCTGGGCGACCAACAAGTTCGATCGCGGTGGCCTGCTTGGCGCGGCCTACACCTCGGGCCTGCTGGGCAACGTGCTGAATGCGGCGGCGAACGATGTGCGCAAGCGCGACATGATCTCGGTCGGCGCGACCTATCAGCTGACCCCGCAGCTGAACCTGGGCGGCCACTATTGGTACGCGACGCAAACGCACTACAGCGCGGCGCTCGCCAACACGAAGAGCAAGGGCCACTACCTGGCCTTCGTGGCGGACTACGCCTTCTCCAAGCGCACCGACGCCTATGTCGAGCTGGACTACACCAAGCATGACGGAGCGGTCCGCTTCGCCAACGGCGCTGAAAAGCGCGGCGGCGCCATCGTCGGCATGCGCCATCGCTTCTGATCCCGGCATGCGGGCGCAACCCGCCGCTCGCTGGCCACTTGGAAAACCGCCTTCGGGCGGTTTTTTCGTTGGCGCGCGACGGTGGGACGACGTCGCGTTCATGCTGCGTTAAGGAGTAACCCACTTGCCGGGCGCTGGACGCTCCTCGATGATCGTTGACTTCTGAAGCGTCTTGCCTCCGGGGTCAGGTCGTGCCAGGCCAGGCCACGAGCCGACTCGCCCAAGCCGTCGCCGGAGGCCATCGTCCATGCTGGTTTTCATTCTTCGCCGCCTGGCGCAGGCCGTCGTCGTCATGCTGACGGTGGCCTTCATCGCCTTCATGCTGTTCCAGTACGTCGGCGATCCGGTCAACAACCTGCTCGGACAGGACGCCACGCCGGAGCAGCGCGAGCAACTGCGCAAGGACCTGGGCCTGGATCAATCCTTCGCCGTGCAGTTCGCGCATTTCGCCGGCAATGCGGTGCAGGGCGAGTTCGGCGTGAGCCTGAAGCAGGGCCGCAAGGTCTCGGCGCTGATTGCCGAGCGGTTCCCCGCGACGCTCGAGCTGTCCGCCACGGCCGCGGTGATCGCGCTGGTGTTCGGCATCCCGCTGGGCGTCTACGCCGCGCTGCGGCGCGGCAGCTTCGGCTCGCAGGTGCTGATGACGCTGTCGCTGCTGGGTGTGGCCCTGCCGACCTTCCTCATCGGCATCCTGCTGATCCTGATCTTCGCGGTGCAACTGGCCTGGTTGCCAAGCTACGGCCGAGGCGAGGTCGTCATGTTCGGCGCCTGGAGCACCGGCCTGCTGACGACCGATGGCCTGCGCCACCTGTTGCTGCCGGGCATCACGCTGGCGGTGTTCCAGTTGACGCTCATCATGCGGATCGTCCGCGCCGAGATGCTGGAAGTGCTGCGCGCCGACTACATCAAGTTCGCGCGGGCCCGCGGCCTGAGCGACCGCACCATCTACTTCGGTCATGCGCTGAAGAACACGCTGGTGCCGGTGATCACGATCACCGGACTGCAGCTGGGATCGCTGATTGCCTTTGCGATCATTACCGAGACCGTGTTTCAATGGCCCGGCATGGGCCTGCTGTTCATCCAGGCGGTGCAGTTTGCCGACATCCCGGTGATGGCGGCCTATCTGTGCCTGATCTCGCTGATCTTCGTCGTGATCAACCTTGTCGTCGATCTGCTGTACTTCGCCGTCGATCCGCGCTTGCGCGTGAGCGGCGGCGCGCATTGACATGAACGCTCCGGAGCACCTGACCGCCACCGCGGCGGGCACCTACCAGCGGCTGTTCGAGGCGCGCGGCGAGCTCGTGGCCCTGCGCCGCGAACTGCACACGATGCCGGAACTCGGCTTCGAGGAGCACCGCACGGCGGCCCGCATCGTGCAGGCGCTCAAGGCCTGCGGCGTCGACGAGATCCACCAGGGCCTGGGCCGCACCGGCATCGTCGCGACCATCCATGGCCAGCCCGTGCCCGGCGCGGCGCCCGATGCGAAGCCGCGCCTCTTCGGCCTGCGCGCCGACATGGACGCGCTGCCGCTGCGCGAGCAGAACGACTTTGCCTGGCGCTCGTCGACACCCGGCCTGATGCATGCCTGCGGGCACGACGGCCACTGCGCGATGCTGGTCGGCACGGCGCGCTACCTGGCGCAGACCCGGCGCTTCGCGGGCACCGCGGTGCTGGTGTTCCAGCCCGGCGAGGAAGGCTACGGCGGCGCGCGCGAGATGATCGCCGACGGCCTGTTCGAGCGCTTCCCGGTCGAGGCCATCTATGCGATGCACAACTGGCCGCATCTGCCGCCGGGCAAGATTGGCCTGAACCGCGGCGCGATGATGGCCGCGGCGGACCGGGTGACCATCACCATCCAAGGCCGCGGCGGCCATGGTGCGCATCCGCACCTGAGCGTCGATCCGGTGCTGATCGCCGGCCACGTGATCACGGCGGTGCAAAGCCTCGTGTCGCGCAACATCGCGCCGATCGAGCAGGCGGTGGTCAGCCTGTGCTCGATGCAGGCCGGCGAATCGAGCGCCTTCAGCGTGATCCCCGAGATGGCCCAGATCACCGGCACGGTCCGCAGCTTCAAGCCCGAGGTGCAGCAACTGCTCGAGGAGCGCATGACGCGGCTGGTCGAATCGGTGGCGCTGGGCTTCGGCGCGAGCGCCAAGGTCGACTACCAACGCCTGTATCCCGCCACCATCAACAGCGCGCCCGAAGCCGACTTCGCCGTGCGTGTGGCCCAGTCGCTGGTGGGGGCCGAGAACGTCGACGACAAGCTGGTGCCGAGCATGGGCTCCGAGGACTTCGCCTTCATGCTGCAGGCCCGGCCCGGCGCCTACCTGCGGCTGGGGCAGGGCGGTCCTTGCGGCCTGCACCAGCCACGGTACGACTTCAACGACGAGATCCTGCCGCTGGGCTCCGCGCTGTTCGCGGCGCTGGTGGAGCAGGGCCTGCCTCTCCCGCCGCATTGAGCGGACGCCGCGCGTCCCGCTCGCCATCGATCCGACAGCTCGCTGCCCGCATTCCCGAATGACCGCCTCACTTCCCCCTTCGCCGGCCTCCGGCGCGCCGGCCGCCCGCCCGCCCAACGCGCTCAGCCGCTTCTTGGACGGCGACGTCTGGCACTCCTTCACCCACTCGCCGACGGCGATGGTCGCCGCCTTCGTCGCCCTGTGCTGCGTGGTCTGCGCGCTCTTCGCGACCTGGATCGCGCCGCACGATCCCTTCGACCTGTCTGCGCTCGAGCTGATGGACTCGCGCCTGCCGCCGGCCTGGATCGAGGGCGGTTCCAGCAAGTACCTGCTGGGCACCGACGACCAGGGCCGCGACCTGCTCTCCGCGATCATGTACGGCGCCCGCATCTCGCTGCTGGTGGGCGTGGCGTCGGTGATCCTGTCGATGATCATCGGCGTCGGGCTGGGACTGCTGGCCGGCTTCGTCGGCGGCAAGGTCGACGCCTTCATCATGCGCATCTGCGACGTGATGCTGTCCTTCCCGTCCATCCTGATCGCGCTGCTGATCGACGGCATCGGCCGCGTGGTCTTCAAGGATGCGCACGACACGCTGGCCTTCGCCGTGCTGATCCTGGCGATCGCGCTGACCGGCTGGGTGCAGTACGCGCGCACGGTGCGGGGCTCGACGCTGGTCGAGCGCAACAAGGAATACGTGCAGGCTGCGCGCGTGATCGGCGTCAAGCCGCTGGCCATCATGTGGCGGCACGTGCTGCCCAACGTCACCGGGCCGGTGCTGGTGCTGGCGACGCTGCAGGTGGCGTCCGCGATCCTGACCGAGGCGACGCTGTCCTTCCTCGGCGTCGGCGTGCCGCCGACCAGTCCGTCGCTGGGCACGCTGATCCGCATCGGCAACGACTTCCTGTTCTCCGGCGAATGGTGGATCACCATCTGGCCGAGCGCGATGCTGGTGCTGATCGCGCTGTCGGTGAACCTGCTCGGCGATTGGCTGCGCGACGCGCTCAATCCCCGCCTGCGCTGATGCTTCGATGGACGTCCCCATGACCGTAGCTCTCCTGCAAGTCCGCCACCTGCGCGTGGAATTTCCGACCCGCCGCGGCACGCTGCTCGCGCTGGACGACGTGTCCTTCGACATCGCGCCGGGCGAGGTGCTCGGCGTCGTCGGCGAGTCCGGCGCCGGGAAATCGCTGACCGGCTCCGCGATCATCGGTCTGCTCGAACCGCCCGGGCGCATCGCCGGCGGCGAGATCCTCCTCGAGGGCAAGCGCATCGACAACCTGCCCGCCGACCAGATGCGGCGCATCCGCGGGCGACAGATCGGCGCGATCTTCCAGGATCCGCTCACTTCGCTGAACCCGCTGTACACGGTGGGTCGCCAGTTGGTGGAGACCATCACGACCCACCTGGGCCTGACGCCCAAACAGGCACGCGCCCGCGCGATCGAGTTGCTGGCCGCGACCGGCATTCCGGCGCCCGAGGCTCGGGTGGACCAGTACCCGCACCAGTTCTCCGGCGGCATGCGGCAGCGCGTGGTGATCGCCCTGGCGCTGGCGGCGGATCCGAAGCTGATCGTGGCGGACGAGCCGACGACCGCGTTGGACGTCTCCATCCAGGCGCAGATCATCGCCTTGCTCAAGCGGGTATGCCGCGAGCAGGGCGCGGCGGTGATGCTGGTCACCCACGACATGGGCGTCATCGCCGAGACCTGCGATCGCGTGGCGGTGATGTACGCCGGGCGCGTGGCCGAGATCGGTCCGGTGCAGGAGGTGATCCATCGCCCCGGCCATCCCTACACCTCGGGCCTGATGGGCTCGATCCCGGCAATGGACGAGGACCGGGAGCGGCTGGTGCAGATCGATGGCGCGATGCCTCGCCTCAATGCGATCCCGACCGGCTGCGCCTTCCATCCGCGCTGCCCGAAAGCCTTCGATCGCTGCCATCGGCAGCGCCCTGAACTGATGAAGGCCGCCGCCACCGACGCGGCCTGCTGGCTGCACGCGGCTGACCTGGCCACCGTGCAGGGAGGTGTTGCATGACCGTGATGACGGAGACGTCCCACTTGATGGATGCCAATGCGGCGGCGACGACGCCCGGTACCGCGCTTGTCGAGGTGCGCGAGCTGGCCAAGACCTTCGACGTGTCGGCCCCGTGGCTGAACCGCGTGGTCGAGCGCAAGCCGCGGCAGTTCGTGCATGCGGTGGACGGCGTCAGCTTCACCATCGAAAAGGGCCGCACGCTCGCACTGGTCGGCGAGTCCGGATGCGGCAAGAGCACCGTCGCCCGCCTGCTGGTCGGCCTGTACACCCCGACGCAGGGCGAAGTGCGCTTCGACGGCGAGGACATCGCGACCACGCTGAAAGGCCCGAAGGCACTGGCCTTGCGACGCCGGATGCAGATGATCTTCCAGGACCCCTATGCAAGCCTGAACCCGCGCTGGAAAGTGCAGGACATCGTCGCGGAGCCGCTGCGCGAGCACGGCCTGGTGCGCGATGCCGACGGACTCAAGCGCCGCGTCGGCGAGTTGCTGCAGTCCGTGGGCCTCTCGCCAGCCGACGCGGAAAAGTTCCCGCATCAGTTCTCCGGCGGGCAGCGGCAACGCATCTCGATCGCCCGGGCACTGGCCACGGAACCAGAGTTCCTCGTCTGCGACGAGCCCACCTCGGCGCTCGACGTCTCAGTCCAGGCGCAAGTCCTCAACATCATGAAAGACCTGCAGCGCAAGCAGGGACTGACCTACCTCTTCATCTCCCACAACCTCGCCGTGGTGCGGCATGTCGCAGACCAGGTCGGCGTCATGTACCTCGGGCGGCTGGTTGAACAGGCAGACAAGTGCGCACTGTTCGCCACGCCGCGCCATCCGTATACGCGCATGCTGCTGGACGCGATTCCCGACATCCACATGTCAGGACGGGCGCGGACACCCGTTCAGGGAGAAGTGCCGAATCCGCTCAATCCCCCCAGCGGGTGCAGCTTCCATCCGCGGTGCCCGCATGCGAATGCGCGCTGCAGTGCGGAGCGACCGAAGCTGCTGGCACTCAACGGCGTTCGGGTCGCTTGCCATGCGGTGGAGGAGGGGAGGATCTGATGACGGGGGCCTACTTGGGCTGGTGAGCGGCGTGGGCAGGGCCGGGGCCGGCGACTCCTGTCGTGCCTCAGGCGCTCAACTCCCGCCGCTCGCCTGCGGCTCGCTTTGGTCAGACAGAACGCGCCCAGTCAGTCTGGACGGCACGACTTCGTCGCCGGCCCCTGCCCTGCCCACGAAGTGAGAACGAGGACTTCGGTGAGGGCGGCGAGCACTTCGAGAGGTGTGGGCGGGGCGGGGTGAGATGGCGTTAGTTCGGGGCGCTGGCGGCGGAGGCGGCAGGCTGAGTGGGAACTGCGGCGGACGCGGGCGGGTGCTTGGCGTGCTGCGGGAGCTGCAGCGGGCGTTTCTGGCCGCAGGCCGTGAGGGCCAGGGCGGCGCACAACATCAAGGTCGTCAGGGCCTTGGGGGCGCCACGACGAGCGGGCCGGCAGGCTGCGCCTACACTTCGCGTCTTCACGTTCTTCATGGGCTCGCAGTCTAGCGAGTCCGCCTCCCGCTGCACATGACCGCCACCCCGCTGACCGACGCCGAATACGACGCACGCACCGACGCCGTGCTGGCCAGCATCGAATCCACCATCGACGCCTGGCTCGACGACGACGTCATCGACGTCGACCAGCATCGGACCGGCGGACTTCTGGAACTGCAGTTCCCGGATCGCAGCAAGATCGTCGTGAACACGCAGCCACCGCTGCACGAGCTCTGGCTCGCGTCGCGTCGCGGCGGCTACCACTTCAAATTCGTCGACGGCCACTGGCGCGATACCAAGGACGGCCAGGAATTCTTCGCCCGGCTGTCCGAGGAAGCCTCCCACCACGGCGCCAAGGCGCTGAAGTTCATCGGCGTCTGATTGCCCACCTCGGGATGCCCGCGCCGCAAGGCCCGCCATGAGCACAGCATGAAAAAGGCGCCCCGCGGGGCGCCTTCGCATTGGGGGCGGCCAGGCCGCTCAGCGCTTGAAGAGGTCGAGGATGCTCTTCTTCTCTTCCTCGGTGCCGGACGTCGGCACGTGCTCCTCGTTGCCGAGCGCCTTCACCCCGTTGTTGTTGGTGAACTCGTCGTAGAACCACTCGCCATTGACGTTGACCACCCCTTCGGGTGGCTGGATCTCCTGCACCGGGGTGTTGCGCAACGCGTACTGCATGAACTCGATCCACACCGGCAGCGCGAGACCGCCGCCGGTCTCGCGGTCGCCCAGCTTGCGAGGCTGGTCGTAGCCGATCCAGACGACCGAGACAAGGTCCGGCTGGAAGCCCGCGAACCACGCGTCCATCGAATCATTGGTGGTGCCGGTCTTGCCGTAGATGTCGGGCCGCTTGAGCGTGGCCTGCGTGCGCGCCGCCGTGCCGCTGCGCGCCACCTCCTGCAAGAGGCTGTCCATCAGGAAGGCGTTGCGCGGCTCGATCGCGCGCTGCGAATCCTCGAAGGGCTTCGCTTGCTGCTGATACAGCACGCGCCCGGCGTGGTCGGTGATGCGCTGCACCAGCTGCGGCGCGATCCGGTAGCCGCCGTTGGCGAACACCGAATACGCCTGCGCCATCTGCATCGGCGTCACCGAGCCGGCGCCCAGTGCCATCGTGAGGTAGGCCGGGTGCTTGTCCGCATCGAAACCGAAGCGCGTGATCCAGTCCTGCGCGTACTTGACGCCCACCGACTGCAGCACCCGGATCGACACCATGTTCTTGGACTTGGCCAACGCTCGCCGCAGCGGCATCGGGCCATCGAACTGGCCGTCGTAGTTCTTCGGCTCCCAAGGCTGGCTGCCCGTGGTCGTGGCGTCGAAGAACAGCGGGCCGTCATTGACGATGGTGGCGCCGTTGAAGCCCTTTTCCAGCGCCGCCGAATAGATGAACGGCTTGAAGCTCGAGCCGGGTTGCCGCCACGCCTGCGTGACGTGGTTGAACTTGTTCTTGTTGTAGTCGAAGCCACCCACCAGCGCGCGCACGCTGCCGTCCTTCGGACTGAGTGCCACCATCGCGCCCTCGACTTCCGGCAACTGGGTGATCGTCCACTCGTCCTTGTTGTTCTTGACCAGCTTGATCACACGGATCACTGCGCCGCGTCGGATGCGCGTCTTGGGATTGCCCTTTTCGGACAGGCCGGAGGTCGCCGGCTTGAGGCCATCGCCGGTGATCGTCACCGACTCACCGCTCTGCAGCGCCGCCACGACCTGCTTGGGGCTGGCTTCCAGCACCACGGCCGCCAGCAACTCGTCATTGGCGGGGTGGTCGGAAAGCGCCTCCGCAATCCGGGTGTCCAACTCCTTGGGGTCGGCCGGCAGGTCCACGTAAGCCTCGGGACCGCGATACACCTGCCGCCGTTCGTAATCCATGATCCCGCGGCGCAGCGCCCGGTAGGCGCGCTCCTGTTCGTCGGCATGCAGCGTCAGGTAGACGTTCAGGCCGCGGGTGTAGGCCTCGTCGCCGTATTGGCTGAAGATCAGCTGGCGCGCCAACTCGGCCACGTACTCGGCGTGGCTGGCCGCTTCCTGCGGCGGGCGGATGCGCAGCTTTTCAGCCTTCGCCTGGGCGTGCTGCTCGGGCGTGATGAAGCCCATTTCCAGCATCCGGTCGATGATGTATTGCTGGCGCAACACTGCCCGGCGCGGATTGTTGATCGGGTTGTAAGCAGATGGTGCTTTCGGCAACCCGGCCAGCATCGCGGCCTCGGCGATGGACAGATCCTTGAGCGGCTTGCCGAAATAGACCTCGCTGGCCGCCGCGAACCCGTAGGCCCGGTGTCCCAGGAAGATCTGGTTCATGTAGATCTCGAGGATCTTCTCCTTGGGCAGCGCGCTCTCGATCTTCAGCGCCAGCAGGATCTCGTAGATCTTGCGGGTGAAGGTCTTCTCGGTGGAGAGATAGAAGTTGCGGGCCACCTGCATCGTGATGGTGGACGCCCCCTGGCTCTTGGACTCGCTGACGTTGGCCAGGCCGGCACGGATCACGCCCAGGTAATCCACGCCACCGTGCTGGTAGAAGCGCGCGTCCTCGATGGCCAGGATCGCGTCCTGCATCACCTTGGGGATCTCGCGGATGTCGGAGTAGCTGCGGCGCTCCTCGCCGTACTCGGCCAGCAACTGCCCCTCGCTGGAGAGCACGCGCAGCGGCAGCTTGGGGCGGTAGTCCGTCAGCCCGCTGATGTCGGGCAACTGCGGATAGGCAATCGCCAGAGCCATGCCCACCAGCAACACCACCGCGCCCGCGCCGGCCAGGATCAGCCCGACCAGCCATCCCAGAGCTCGAACGAACCAGGGCCGCCGGGTTTTGTCTCCCCCCTTGGCCTTCTTGCGGGGGGAGCCGCCCTTGTCTGGCTTGGAAGCGGCGCCCTTGCCGGCATCGGAGGGGGCGTCGAAGGAGGGTTCGTTGTCGGAGGAATGCTTCGAGGGCATGGGCCGGAGTGTGCAATCTTGCGTGCCTGGCCGCGCCCTATCAGGGCCTCTACGGGTGACGATGCGGGCCGCGAGCGGCGATTATAGGAACGGCCTCGGAGCCGGCCCGACGCGTCCCGGACCACCACCCTTGACTGTTACAGGAGTTGTCGGGACTTTCGCGGACACTGCGCGGCTGCCTTTTCCTCCCCGCGAGACATCCCTCACAAGGTGGTCGAAAGGGGAATTGGGCAAAGCGGAAATCTGCCGCGAAACCGTACGGAATGGGGTGTCGAAAGCGCATTTTTCGACGCTTTACCACCCCTCGGTGGCGTGTATGTTACGCAACGCTGCGTTACTTGCTGTGACCGCTTTGCCTTGGGCTGACAAAGGCTTTGCTGATAGCATTCAAGTAACTTATTAACAAACCGGCGCATGAGCGGCGCGTTGGGGGAACGCATCATGGGGCTGTTGGATCTACTGCGCGGACGTGCGCATCCACCCATGATTGGCCTGGACATCTCATCGTCCAGTGTCAAGCTTGTGGAATTGAGTCAAAACTCGAGTGGCGAATACGTTTTGGAACGTTTCGCGACCGAGCCATTTGAAAAGGGCTGGATTACCGACGGCCAGATCGAGAAATTCGACGAGGTCGCGGACGCAGTCCGGCGGGTGGTCACCCGCAGCGGCAGCCGCACGCGGCAAGCCGCGCTGGCGATGCCGCAGAGTTCGGTGATCACCAAGAAGATCATGCTTCCCGCGGGGCTCCGCGAGGAAGAACTCGAGCTGCAGGTCGAGGCCGAAGCCAACCAGTACATCCCGTTCTCGCTGGACGAGGTGTCGCTGGACTTCTGCGTCATCGGCCCCAGCCCCACGTCGGTGGGCGACGTCGAGGTGCTGATCGCCGCGTCCCGCAAGGACCGCGTGCAGGATCGGCAGGCGCTCGCGGAGGCCGCCGGCCTCAAGCCCGTCGTGCTGGACATCGAGTCGCATGCTTCCCGCATGGCGGTGGGTCGGCTGGTCGAGACGCTGCCCAACGAGGGCAAGGACGCGCTCGTCGCGCTGTTCGAGATCGGCGCCGACACCACCTCGCTGAAGGTGCTGCGCGACGACGAAATGCTCTACGACCGTGACCAGGCCTTCGGCGGTTCGCAGCTGACGCAGCTGATCTCGCGCCAGTACGGCTTCTCGTTCGAGGAGGCCGAGCAGAAGAAGCTCAGCGGTGAAATGCCTGATGACTATGAGCCCCAGGTGCTGACGCCGTTCGTCGATTCCCTGTCCCAGGAGATCGGCCGGGCGCTGCAGTACTTCTTCACCAGCACCCCGCACCACAAGGTCCACTACGTGATGCTGGCCGGCGGCACCGCCACGCTGCCGGGCCTGAAGGAACGGGTGACCGAACTGACCGGCTTTGCCTGCATGGTGGTGAACCCGTTCGAGAACATGGTGCTCGGGTCCGCGGTGCGCGAGTCCAAGCTGCGCCGTGAAGCCCCTGCGTACCTGACGGCCTGCGGCCTCGCCATGCGGAGGTTCTTTCAGTGATTCTGATCAACCTGCTCCCGCACCGCGAGGAGAAGCGCAAGCGCCGCAAGGCCGCGTTCTTCGTCGGGCTGGGAATGTCCTTCGTCGTCGGTCTGCTGATCGCCGCGTTCATCTACCTGCTGCTGCAGCAACTGACCGCCGCCCAGGCGGAGCGCAATGACTATCTGAAGGCCGAGATCACCAAGCTCGACACGCAGATCAAGGACATCGCGACGCTGCGCGCCGAGATCGAGGCACTGCGTGCCCGCCAGCGCGCGGTGGAAAACCTGCAAAGCGATCGCAACACGCCGGTTCACCTGCTCAACGAGTTGGCCCAATTCACGCCGGAAGGGGTGTTCCTGCAGTCGGTGCGTCAGACCAACAAGGTCGTCGTGATCGCCGGCGTGGCCGCGTCCAATGAGCGGGTGTCCGAGATGCTGCGCAATCTCAGCCGTGCTGAATGGGTCGAAGCTCCGGATCTCGTCGAGATCAAGGCCGCGCCGGTGAACCCGCGCGATCCCCGCCGCCTCTACGATTTCTCGATCAAGGTCGGCATCAAGAGCGCGAATCCCGAAGCCGCCGCGGGCGCGGCCAGCGGCGCCGGTGCCGCGCCGCAGAAGTCGTGAGGACCCCATGGCAACGTTGAAAAACCTGGACCTCAACGCCTGGTTCGCGGACTTCTCCAGCCAGTTCCAGAACCTGAACATGCAGGAGCCCGGCCAGTGGCCGCCGGCGCCGCGTTACGTGTCGTTCATCGTGGTGGCGCTGCTCACCGTCGTGCTGGGCTGGTTCGCGGTGCTGTCGGATGAGCAGTCGGCGCTCGACGCCGAGCGCGAGAAGGAACCGCAGCTCAAGGAAGACTTCAACAACAAGTTGACGCAGGCCGTGAACCTGCCGGAGCTGCGCAAGCAGAAGAGCCAGGTCGAGGAGTACGTCCTGCAGCTCGAGAAGCAGCTGCCCGGCAAGGCCGAGATGGATGCGCTGCTGTCGGACATCAACCAGGCGGGCCTGGGCCGCGGGCTCCAGTTCGAGCTGTTCCGCCCGGGCGGCATCGTCATGCGCGACTACTACGCCGAGCAGCCGATCGCGATCAAGGTGACGGGTCGCTATCACGACATCGGTTCGTTCACCGCGGACGTGTCCAACCTGTCCCGGATCGTGACGCTGCACGACATGTCGATCCTCGCGCCCGGAGCGACCGGCGGACAGAACGCGCCGCCGCGCACCGACACCAACGCGACCCTGACGATGGAAGCCACCGCGCGGACCTATCGCTACCTCGACCCCAACGAAGTCGCGGAGCAGAAGAAGGCTGCGGCGGCCGCGGAGAAGAAGAAATGATGCGCCTCGTTCGCTCTTCCGACCGCACGCGAGGCCTGCTGGGTCTCGTCCTGGTCGGTGCCGCCCTGGCGGGCTGCTCCGCTGGAACCGACGAACTGCAGCAGTGGATGGACGAGCAGCGCCAGCAGACGCGCCCGACCGTCAAGCCGCTGACGCCGCCCAAGACCTTCCAGCCGCAGCGCTATGAGGCGCTGGCGGTGGTCGACCCCTTCAGCACCCAGAAGCTGACGGTCGCGCTGCGGCGCGAGGCGGCGCAGCCCAGCTCGCTGCTGGCGGCCGAGATGAAGCGCCGTCGCGAGCCGCTGGAAGCCTTCCCGCTGGACAGCATGGCCATGGTCGGCAGCGTCTCGCGCGAGGGTCGTCCTTACGCACTGCTGCGGGTCGACAACCTGCTGTATCAAGCCCGGGTCGGTGACTACCTGGGCCAGAACTTCGGCCGCATCACCAAGATCAGCGAGACCGAAATCACGTTGCGAGAAGTCGTCCAGGACGCTGCGGGCGAATGGATTGAACGCACCAGTACTCTCCAGCTTCAGGAGCAGGGACGATGAAGAACACTGTTGTGGAGAACGCTTCGATGAGCGTCCAGACGAGGGAACGAGCCGGGCGCGCCAAGCGCTGGCAAGCATTGGCCTGCGCGATGAGCCTGGCGGTGCTGATGCCGGTGCAGGCCTGGGCCCAGAACATGATCCGGTCGATCAGTTCGACCCAGCAGGGCGGCGCCGACATCGTGCGCATCGAGCTCGCGAAACCCCTGACCGAACTGCCGCGCGGCTTCGCCGTGCAAGCGCCGCCGCGCATCGCGCTGGACCTGCCGGGCGTTTCCAACGGCATGGGCCGCAATGCGGTCGAGATCAACTCCGGCAACATGCGTTCCGCCAATGTGGCGCAAGCGGGCGATCGCAGCCGCGTCGTGCTGAACCTGCGTCAGGCGAGCACCTACCGCGCGCAGCTGCAGGACAACTCGCTGCTGATCTTCCTGGACGCAGCACCGTCGGCCGCGACGGCCGCCGCCGCGGGCCCCGCCACGGCGACCACCGAGCCGGTGCATTTCGCGCCGAGCCAGAACTCGACCACGCAGGCTCTGCAGGACATCGACTTCCGTCGCGGCAATGATGGCGCGGGCCGCGTCGTGGTGAACCTGCCGAGCAGCCAGGTCGGCGTGGACATCCAGCAGCAAGGCCAGAACCTGGTGGTCGAGTTCCTGCGCAGCGCGCTGCCGGAACGCCTGCGCCGCAAGCTGGATGTGACCGATTTCGGCACGCCGGTGCAGACGGTGACGGCAACCCAGCAGGGTGACCGCGTGCGCCTGGTCGTCACGCCCAAGGGCGTGTGGGAGCACAGCGCCTACCAGAGCGACAACCAGTTCGTGCTGGAAGTGCGGCCGCAGAAGGTCGACCCGAACAAGCTGACGCAAGGCCCGGGCTACAGCGGCGACAAGCTGAGCCTGAACTTCCAGAACATCGATGTGCGCGCGCTGCTGCAGGTCATCGCCGACTTCACCAACTTCAACGTGGTGACCAGCGACACCGTCACCGGCAACGTGACCCTGCGACTCAAGGACGTGCCTTGGGACCAGGCGCTGGACATCATCCTGCAGGCCAAGGGCCTGGGACTGCGCAAGTCCGGCAACGTGCTGTGGATCGCCCCGAAGGAAGAGCTGGCCAACAAGGAGAAGGCCGAGCTCGAGGCCAAGCAGGCCGTGGCCCAGCTGGAACCGCTGCGCACGCAGTCCTTCCAGATGAACTACACCAAGGCCGAGGAAGTGGCCAAGGGCCTGACCGGGCAGAACAACCAGGGCGGTAGCAGCACGAACACGTCGCGCATCCTCTCGCCGCGTGGCAGCGTGATCTGGGAGACCCGCACGAACCAGTTGTTCGTCAGCGACATCCCGTCCAAGCTGGAAGAGATCCAGGCGCTGATCGCCAAGATCGACGTGCCGGTGCGTCAGGTGTTGATCGAGGCCCGCATCGTCGAGGCCGACGACAAGTTCGGCCGCGCGCTGGGTGTGAAGCTGGGCGCCTCCGACCTGCGGGGCCGCCAGGGCGGCATCCCGGGCTACAACGTCGGTGGCAGCAACTACGTGACGATTGGCGGCAATTACTCCGCGGTCGGTTCGCAGACCAACCAGCAGACGAGCTACAACTACAACGACTCGCAGTTCGTCAACCTGCCGGCGAATGTCTCGGGTGACGCCTTCGGTGGTGCGACGGCGGCCAACTTCGCGCTGTCGCTGTTCAGCGCCACGGCGAACCGGTTCCTGAACCTGGAAATCTCCGCGCTGGAGGCCGATGGCCGCGGCAAGGTGGTGTCGAGCCCGCGCGTTGTGACGGCGGACCAGACCAAGGCGCTGATCGAGCAGGGCGAGGAAATTCCGTATCAGCAGTCGACCTCGAGTGGCGCGACCTCGATCACCTTCAAGAAGGCCGTGCTGAAGCTGGAAGTCACGCCGCAGATCACGCCGGAAGGGAACGTCATCCTGACGGTGGACGTGAACAAGGACAGCCGCGGCACGCTGACCCCCCAGGGCTACGCGATCAACAACAAGCATGTGCAGACGCTGGTGCTGGTCGAGAACGGCGGCACGGTGGTGATCGGCGGTATCTACACGCAGGAAGACCTCGAGACCGAGAACAAGGTCCCGTACCTGGGCGATATCCCGCTGCTGGGCAACCTGTTCAAGAACAAGTCGCGCAGCTCGGCGAAGACGGAACTGCTGATCTTCATCACGCCGAAGGTGGTGAGCGATCGCGTCACGGCCACGCGCTGATCGCGGCGGCGCCTCGGGCGCCGCTTCGCTGCAACGGCCGTCATGAACCAAAGGGCGTTCGCGTGAGAAATGCCGCCACAAGAGCCGGAAAGGGCCGGCGGCGCGAGCGCATATCAGAGAGGATGCCGCGGCCAGAACAAATGCTGCGGACGCAGGAGTAGCAAGACATGAAGCGAATCGAACGAGTGGCCGGCGCCGGCAACGGGATGACGCGCGGCGCCGCCCGCCTGATGCTGACGGCCACGATGGTGGCCGTGCTGGCCGCTTGCGGCGGCGGTGGTGGCGGCGGTGATGCCGGCACCCCGGTGGTGGGCGGTGGCGGCACGGGCGGCGGTGGCACCACGCCGGTCACCACGCCGACGATGACCTTGGCTTTGTCCTCGTCGACGGTGACCGCGAACGCGCCGGCCACGGTGACCGCTTCGCTGCGGACCGCCACTGGCGCTCCGATCCCGGGTACGGTCGTGACGTTCGCCACCACCGGCAATCTGGGCAAGTTCGAGCCGGCCTCGGCACTGACCAATGACAGCGGCGACGCGACGGTGACCCTGTCTCCGGCCAGCGCCACCAGCACCGGTGCCGACACGATTACCGCGACGGCAAGCGTCAACGCGGCCAGTGTGACGGCGAGCGCCGGCTTCCAGCTGGCGGCGACCAACGTCACGATCACCTCGCTGACGTCGGACTTGGCCTTGCCTGCGCTCCCGCCCAATGGGGAAACCACGCTGACCGTGGCGCTGTCCTCCTCCGCCATCGGCACGCCGGTGAATGTGGCGCTGACATCGGCCTGCGTCATCGCCGGTCGCGGCACCTTGACGCCTGCCAGCAACGTGACGACGAGCACCGGCGTGGCGACCTTCCGCTTCCGCGACAACAGCTGCGGCAGTTTCCAGAACACTGACACCTATCAAGCGACCATCGCCGGCAGTGCTGCCACGCAGTCCTTGTCGCTGAATCTGGGCAAGCCCTCGGCCCAGAGCATCCAGTCCACCAGCAACGCGACCCAGACGATCTACCTGAAGGGGTCGGGCTACACCGAGTTCGCGAACGTGACCTTCCGACTGGTGGACGCGAGCGGCAACGGCGTGCCGAACCAGCCGATCGACCTTACCGCCAACATCTGGTCCGGTGGTCTGACGCTGGATGGTGCAACGCAGACGACGATCACCAAGAACACCGACAACAACGGCGACGTCGTGGTCCGGGTCAATTCCGGCACGGTGCCGACGCCGGTCCGGGTGTCCGCGACCCTCAAGGGCACGTCGATCTCCACCGTGTCCAGCGCCCTGTCCATCGCGGTCGGTCTGCCTTCGCAACTGAACTTCTCGCTGGCTCAGGGGACGATCAACATCGAAGGCGGCAGCCGTGACGGCACGGCAAACACCTATTCGATCATCGCGTCCGACCGCCTGGGCAACCCGGTGCCGGACGGCACGGCGATCAACTTCGTGTCGGAAGCCGGCCAGGTGGTGAACACGGTGTTCACCGCCAAGGACGCCAGCGGCATCTCTCGCGCCACGTCGAACTTTGTCTCATCTGAACCGCGTCCGGCTGACGGACGGGTCACAGTGCTGGCCTACGCGCTGGGTGAAGAGTCCTTCATCGACCAGAACGGCAACAACGTCTACGACGCCGGCGAGCAGTTCCAGAACCTCGGCTCGGTGTTCCTGGACCGGCTGTACAACAACCATTACAGCAATACCGATCAGTTCATCAAGCAGAACGACAGCACCGGAACCAACGTCTGCTCCAATGATCCGAACAACGTGCTGACGCAACCGGCCACCTCGCTGTTCAAGTTCTCTGCCTACACGCCGTATGTGCCCAACACCTGCGATGCCGTCCAGGGCAAGGCCTATGTCCGTCGCGCGGTGGAGACGGTCTTCTCGTCCTCGACGGCCGGCATCGTCTGGGGTCTGAAGACGCCGGACAACCTGCGCGGCACCTGCCCCGACAAGCGTGAACTGATCGACTTCGGCGCTTTCGGAGATGAGCCCCCGGGCAGTGGCCTGTATGGCTATTACCGGGATGCGAATAACGTCGTGCAGCGCTCGACCTGGCTGGGCTATTCCCAGGACGAAGCGGCTCGCCCCAACCTCCGTCAGGTGGCTCCGGTGGGTACGGGCGTCGTCTATTCGGGCGGCGCGTCGAGCCTGTCGCTGTTCTTCTTTGTCAGCGACAACAATCTGGTGGCCTTCAACCCGATGCCTGCCGGCAGCAAGGTCACGGCGACCGGCAGTGACGGCCTGACAGTCACGGTGCAGGCGGGCGGCACCACGCCGAGCACGTCCATTCCGACGGCCGCATCCATCGATGTCAAATTCGCGGACACCACCGCCTCCGGCACCGTCTACATCACGGTCACCTCGCCCAGCGGTTCGGCTGTGACGATCGCGCAGAACGTGGCCAAGGCCGCTGTCCCCGGAACTCCAGCAGCGTGCAACTGACGTTGAGCCTGGTCGGCATGCCCGGCGGTGGCAAATCCACCGTCGGCCGACTGCTGGCCAGACAGCTCGACATGCCTTTCGTCGACTCCGACGCCGAGATCGAAAAGGATCTCGGCGGCGAGTCGATCAAGGACTACTTCGCCCGTCAGGGCGAAGCGTCGTTTCGGGACCTCGAATCGCGCGTGATCGCGCGCTTGCTCGAGGGCGCGGGAGCGGACCGGGAAATGATCCTGGCCACCGGCGGCGGCGCGGTGCTGCGCGAGATCAATCGCGAACGGCTCAAGGCGCATTCGACAGTCGTGTACCTTCGATCGTCGCCTGAAGAACTCTTCCGGCGGCTGAAGCACGACACCCAGCGGCCGCTGCTGCAAGTGGCCAATCCTCTGGCGAAGCTGCGCGACCTCTATGTCCAGCGCGATCCCCTCTACCGCCGCTGCGCGCACTTCGTGCTCGAGTCGAGCCGCCCTTCGGTGCATGGGCTGGCCAACATGATCCTGATGCAGCTGGAACTCGCGGGTCTGATCGATCCGGCCCGGGTGGCGGCGACCGTGGGGGCGAGCGAGGCCCCGTACACTTCCGGGAATGACCGCTCCGCTTCCTGATTCCACGTCTTCCGCGGCGGCGTCGGCCGCCGGCGCGACCACGGTCGCCATCGATCTCGGCGATCGCCGCTACGACATCCAGATCGGCCCCGGACTCTTCGACGACGCGTCGACCTGGTCCGGCCTGCCGCGCGCGGCCGTCGCGCTGATCGTCACCAATGACACCGTCGCGCCGCTCTACCTCGAACGCCTGAAGCGCCAGCTGGCGCCGCATTACAAGCAGGTCGAGTCGGTCATCCTGCCGGACGGGGAGCAGCACAAGAACTGGGCCTCGCTGGACCGGGTCATCGATCACCTGCTCGCCGGTGCCGCCGATCGCAAGACGGTGCTGTACGCACTGGGCGGCGGCGTGATCGGCGACCTGACCGGCTTCGCGGCCGCCATCTACATGCGCGGCGTGCCCTTCGTGCAGGTGCCGACCACCTTGCTGGCGCAGGTCGATTCGTCGGTGGGCGGCAAGACCGCGATCAACCACCCGCGCGGCAAGAACATGGTCGGTGCGTTCTATCAGCCGGTGCGTGTGGTGGCCGATCTCGACACGCTGGATACCCTGCCCGATCGCGAGTTGTCCGCCGGGCTGGCGGAGATCATCAAGTACGGACCGATCGCCGATGCGACCTTCCTCGACTGGATCGAGCGCCACCTCGACGCCCTGCTCGCACGCGACAAGTCAGCGCTGGCTCACGCGGTCAGGCGCAGCTGCGAGATCAAGGCCTGGGTCGTCGGCCAGGATGAGCGCGAGAGCGGCCTGCGCGCGATCCTGAACTTCGGCCACACCTTCGGCCATGCGATCGAGACCGGACTCGGCTACGGCGAGTGGCTCCACGGCGAAGGGGTGGGCTGCGGCATGGTGCTGGCGTCCGAGTTGTCGGCACGACTGGGCTTGATGCCGCCAGCATTCGTCGACCGGATGACGCGCCTGCTCGAGCGCGCCCGGCTGCCGGTGAAGGCGCCGCGGATGCCGATCGAGCGCTGGCTCGAACTGATGCGCGTCGACAAGAAGAACGAGGGCGGCGAGATCCGTTTCGTCGTCATCGAGTCCCTGGGCAAGGCCGGCCTGCGGGGCGCACCCGATGCGCTGGTGGCCGAGGTGATCGAGGCCCACACCGAGCCCGGACAACGCTGAGAAGCTCCACCCACGATGACGATGCTGCGCGCGCCCTATGCCTCCGATCCCGCGCGCAGCCGCGGTCGCCGTCATCCCGAGGCGCCGGCGCCGACCCGCAGCGAATTCCAGCGCGATCGCGATCGCATCGTCCACAGCACCGCCTTCCGTCGGCTGGTCTACAAGACGCAGGTCTTCCTCAACCATGAAGGCGACCTGTTCCGCACCCGGCTGACCCATTCGCTGGAGGTGGCGCAGCTGGGTCGGTCGATCGGGCGCAGCCTGGGTCTGGACGAGGACCTCATCGAGACCATCGCCCTGGCGCACGACCTGGGCCACACGCCCTTCGGTCACGCGGGCCAGGACGTGCTGAACGACTGCATGAAGGCGCATGGCGGCTTCGAGCACAACCTGCAGTCGCTGCGCGTGGTCGACAAGCTGGAGCAGCGGTATCCCGCTTTCGACGGGCTGAACCTCAGCTTCGAGAGCCGCGAGGGCATCCTCAAGCATTGCAGCCGCCGCGACGCGGAACGGATCGAGCAGCGTGAACCTGGCGGTGTCGCCGCGCGCTTCCTCCATGGCGGCCAGCCGAGCCTGGAGGCGCAACTCTGCAACCTGGCCGACGAAGTCGCCTACAACGCGCACGATGTCGACGACGGCGTGCGCTCGGGGCTGGTGACCCTGGAGCAACTCGAAGAGGTGGCGCTGGTGCATCGCTATCTGCGGGAGACGCTGTCGGCTTATCCGGACCTGACCGGCAAGCGACTGCTCGCCGAGACCATCCGCCGGATGCTGTCCCAGCAGGTCTACGACGTCATCGACGCCACGCGCAGCGCCATCGAGGCCGCCGCGCCGGCCGACGCCGAGGACGCCCGCACCAAGGGCCCGCTGGTGCGCTTCAGCCCCGACATGCAGCAGGCCAGCACCGAGCTCAAGCGTTTCCTCTTCAAGAACCTCTATCGCCATCCGGCGGTCCAGGCGCAGCGCGAACGCGCCGAGCAGGTGCTGCGAGAGCTGTTCCAGATCTACCTCACCGATCCCGGCCGGCTGCCGGCGGATTTCGCGGATGGCGAGGACCACGCCCGCGCCTGCGCCGACTACATCGCCGGCATGACTGACCGGTTCGCGCTCAGGGAGCATGAGCGGCTCACCGGCAAGCGCCTCATCGCGGCCTGATCCACGTCGGCGAATGCCGCCTCGGGCGGCTGCGAATGCTCGATCGACAGCGGGCGCCATAATTGGGGACAGACTTCCGTTCCCACCATGGCAAGACTCCCTCGGCTGGCGCTCGCCGGCCATCTGCATCACCTGATCCATCGCGGCCACAACCTGCAGCCGATCGTCGTCGACGACGAAGACCGCAAGGCCTTGCTCGCGGCGCTGCAGGACAGCGCCGCGACGCACAAGGTGGCGATCCACGCCTACGTCGTGATGCCGAATCACCTGCACCTGTTGGCCACGCCCTCCACGACGGACGGCCTGAGCCGCATGATGCAGGCGCTCGGGCGGCGTTACGTGAGCGCCTTCAACCTCCGCCACGGCCGTGTGGGCACCTTGTGGGAGGGCCGTTTCCGCGCGGCGCCGCTGGAGGCGGACACCCACCTGCTCGCGGTCATGCGCAGCATTGAACTGAACCCGGGACGCGCGGGGCTGGGCGATCCCGGCGACTACCCGTGGTCCTCCGCCGCGCACCATCTCGGTCACCGGCGCGACCCTCTGATCAGCGACCCGCCCGGCTTCTGGGCCCTGGGCAACACCCCATTCGAGCGCGAACTGGCTTGGCGTCGGTGGTTGGAGGAGGGCGAAACCGAAACCGAGCGCCAGAAGCTGATCGACTCCGCGCTGAAAGGGTGGCCGCTCGGATCGGCACGCTTCCTGCAAATGCTGGGCGAATTGAGCGAGCGCCCGATGAGTCCGCGCCCCCGCGGTCGGCCTCGCAAGGTGAAGCCGGGGGAGGCAACATGATCATTTCCTATCTGTCCCCATTTAATAGGCTCGCGTCCGCAACGCATCCTGCAATTCGAGACTGACCCCATTTAGTTGTGCTTGTGCCATGCCTGCACGCGCCTTAACCTGCGCGGGTTTCGTTTTCGAGAGTTCAGGAGGCCACCGATGTCGGCAGCTCAAGATCCGCGCGCAGCGCAATCGTCGTCCCTCGCCACGACCGCCGACGCGGTTTCCGCCACGCTGCCGACGGCCGGCCCGTCCGCGACCGAGATCCGCGAGCTGGCCGCCCATGGCCTGTACAACGGCGCCAACGAGAAGGACGCCTGCGGCCTGGGCTTCGTGGCCCACATCAAGGGCCAGAAGGCCCACCACATCGTCCAGCAGGGCCTGAAGATCCTGGAGAACCTGGACCATCGCGGTGCGGTCGGCGCGGACAAGCTGATGGGTGACGGCGCCGGCATCCTGATCCAGATCCCCGACGAGTTCTATCGCGCCGAGATGGCCCAGCAGGGCGTCACGCTGCCCCCGCCGGGCGAGTACGGCGTCGGCATGATCTTCCTGCCCAAGGAGCACGCCTCGCGCCTCGCTTGCGAGCAGGAACTCGCCCGTGCGATCAAGGCCGAGGGCCAGGTGCTGCTGGGCTGGCGGGACGTGCCGGTGGACCGCGACATGCCGATGTCGCCGACCGTGCGCGAGAAGGAACCGATCATTCGCCAGATCTTCATCGGCCGCGGCCCGGACATCATCGTCCCCGACGCGCTCGAGCGGAAGCTGTACGTGATCCGCAAGACGGCCTCCAGCGCGATCCAGGCGCTCCATCTGACGCACAGCCGCGAGTACTACGTGCCGTCGATGAGCTGCCGCACCGTCATTTACAAGGGCCTGCTGCTGGCCGACCAGGTGGGCAAGTACTACCGCGACCTGGCCGACCCGCGGGTGGTTTCCGCGATCGCGCTCGTGCACCAGCGCTTCTCGACCAACACCTTCCCCGAGTGGCCGCTGGCCCACCCGTACCGGATGGTGGCCCACAACGGCGAGATCAACACCGTCAAGGGCAACTTCAACTGGATGCGCGCCCGCGAAGGCGTCATGAAGTCGCCGGTGCTGGGCGACGACCTGAAGAAGCTGTACCCGATCAGCTTCGAGCACCAGTCCGACACGGCCACCTTCGACAACGCCATCGAGCTGCTGACGATGTCGGGCTACCCGCTCGCGCACGCTGCGATGATGATGATTCCCGAGGCCTGGGAGCAGCACGAGTGGATGGACGAACGCCGCCGCGCGTTCTACGAGTACCACGCCGCGATGATGGAGCCGTGGGACGGCCCCGCCGCCATGGTCTTCACCGACGGTCGCCAGGTGTGCGCCGCGCTGGACCGCAACGGCCTGCGTCCGGCCCGCTACTGGGTCACCGATGACGACCTCGTCGTGCTGGCCTCCGAATCCGGCGTGCTCCCCATTCCGGAATCGCGGGTGGTCCAGAAGTGGCGCCTGCAGCCCGGCAAGATGTTCCTGATCGACCTGGAGCAGGGCCGCATCATCGACGACGAGGAACTGAAGACGCAGTACGCGAACGCGCGTCCCTACCGCCAGTGGATCGAGAACGTGCGCGTCAAGCTCGACGAGATCCCCGCGCCGGAAGCGGCCGCGCCGGTGTTCCCCGCTTCGCTGCTGGACCGCCAGCAGGCCTTCGGCTTCACCCAGGAAGACGTGAAGTTCCTGCTCGCGCCGATGGCCGCGAACGGCGAGGAAGGCATCGGCTCGATGGGCAACGACAGCCCGCTGGCCGTGCTGTCCGACAAGAACAAGCCGCTCTACAACTACTTCAAGCAGCTGTTCG